>Ga0194119_10002947_pt1 | contig 27919 bp, 19 predicted proteins | sample TA2MahC100mmetaG_FD_148620 | JGI IMG/M metagenome (GOLD analysis project Ga0194119, IMG submission 148620) | Freshwater microbial communities from Lake Tanganyika, Tanzania - TA2015018 Mahale Deep Cast 100m | ecosystem: Environmental > Aquatic > Freshwater > Lake | place: Tanzania: Lake...
CCAGTTCCGCTTCCGGCAAACTCGCCAACACTTCGCAGTGCTTTTCGCCGAACCAGCCCAGTCCGATGACACCTACTTTGACCCGCCGCATCGATTTGTCTTCTGTCTTCAACTCAATACTCCCGAATAACGGTTCGCCTTCTGGCGACTGATGTTTGAGCGGTAAGCGGATTTCGCAAAGCACCAGTCACGTCGACGAAGAACTTCTCCTTGCTCCACTCGGGCTGTTCGGCGTCCGGCCGGAGCGTGCCGGTTGTGTGCGCCATTTTATTTGCTCCCGAGAAGTCCGCAACCTCGTTGCCAGTACGACGGACTTCCACGATTGCCCACAGCGGGAAATATCAAGTAATCATTTGCCGCTCCTAAAATGCCTTTCTCAAAGACCGTGTCGGGCTATACTGTTCTGCAGAAACTGCTCATGAAACTCGACCTTCGAGATTCCTTTCATGCCAAAAACCATCAGCGAAGAAATCGGCAGCTTTGCCAATTACGCACGACATCACTCCCCCGAAGTGGAGAGTCTGGATGTGCTGTATCGACGCTGGCGAGAACAGGCCGAGCGTGAGGACGTTGTCACAGCAATCGAGCAGGACGAACGAGACGCAGCAACTGGGCTGGGCCGCAAGGCCAGCGATGTGTTCGCCGAACTTCGACAAGAACGTGGCTTCAGGGGATGAAGTACCAAATCGAGATGCTTCCCCGAGCGATCACTGAACTTCGATCGATCGTGCTGTGCATGCCAATTCGAGGGAGTCATCTGGGAAATGTGGACTAACGTTCCGCATCGATCAGGCGGCAATCGGCTTCGAAATCAACTTGTGTCCCGATCAGCAGCACTTTGCCCTCGCCGGGAGGCAGTTCGATCGCCCTTAGCTCGTCGGTGGTATCTCGGCGCGTTACCATATCGTAGACGCGATCAGTTCCATGGTGGATTGTCAGATCCACGGTCTGTGGTTGAAAGCCGTCCAGCGACGCGATGACCACATAGCGTGCCTTGCCCTCACCGTATCCGGGCCGTTTGACAAAGCGATGTGCCAGTACGTTCGTGGTCGAGCAGTGGACAAAATCCGCCTCGCGGTAGTCTCTTTCCAGACGAGATAGCAACGGGGCGACTCGTGATAACTGCTTGAACAACTCGCCCGCGGCACGGGTGTTGTCTGTCTCGGTCCAGCCGGCGTCCCATAGCTGTCGTTCCTGATCGTCTCCGGCCAGCGTTGCATAGAACATGATCCCCGTGGCTCCTTCTGCAACGGCGACCCATCCTTGCAGCATGATCTCACCGGGCTCGGGCGTTCGCATGCCAGAACGGTAGCCGTAGTTTGGTGCATCGAGGGACGCGGACTCGATAGTGCCCCATGCCTGGGGCATCATCCACAAGCTGGCGCCGTGCTGCCGGCACGCCCGGTAATAGCTGCTGACCCGTCCACGGTAGTATGGGACCGATCGTCCGGGATTGGACGGACCGCTTTGCGGCGACCAGAAGTAGGGATAGAAGTCGTGCGTTACGACTAACGGCCGATTCGTTTCCAGGTCGGCGATTGCTGCATCCAGGCTGTTGTGCAGCACGGTCGGTGGCTGGTCGGGAGTCAATCGCCGCACCAGAGCGTAATACTCTTTCAGCTCCCGCGACATTACCGCGTCGATTTCCTCCGTGAGACTCCAGGCCGCCAGCCCCCGGCGATCCGCGAACCGTGGGATGGTCTTTTCCGCAGCTGGCAGCGTCACGCCTACAAGTGACTGCCGCCGCGCTTCCGCCGTCGACAGCTTCTCTGCATACAAACTGGCTTCTCCGCCCCCTTGGTAAATCAGGCGAATCCCTCTCGCCTCGGCGAGTGGAAGAACTCGTTCCAACCCGTCGAGCGTTCCGTTGGAAACATAAACCGCATTCATGTTCAACCGCTTCATCTGGTCGAAGAGCCAGACGCACTCCTGATCAGTTCGCCCGCAAACGCCGTCGTAAACTCCCATGGGAAACCATTCCTGAATCGGTGGCTTTTTGCGCGATGGCGAACCTGGAATCGCTGGCTTATTGGGGGAGACGTAGCTGGCAACGTGCTTGGGCAATGATGCCTGAGCCGCTGGCTTGTCTTCGTGCCAGAAACAAAGGCTGTCGACATCGTAGATGCACGGTTCATCCGGACGACTAAAACCGGGCTGGGCGACCCAGTAGATATTCAGGGCGACCACGCGGTCGCGACGAAATTCACTGATGTCAAACGACTGAAAGCTCCAGTCGTTTCCGGGGTTCGGACGCACATATTGATAATGCGTGTCGTGGTTCTTGATGCCAAGCAGTATGGCTCGCATCGGGGCAGTGCGAATCGCGCGGGTCGCAATTCCCACCCGGTTGTGTTTCGTGAGATCCAAGTTCGGCAGGTTCCGATTCAGCCCGAATTCCTGACCATTGGCTGGAAACGTGGCTCGAGCGAATTCGCGGCCTGTGAACGGGAGGCCAACAACCCGGGAGCCTGCAATCGCTTCACAGCCGCTCCATTGCAACTCCCCCTCGAAATCGTCCCACAGGCGATCCCGAGCCGGTCGGTCCTCCCAGGACACCTGGACTCGGACCTGGTGCGAACTGTCGGCGTCGTCGCTCAACTGGAATCGATTCTCTCCCGTGTTCAGCAACGGCAGTTCGATCTGGCTGGTATCGAGGTCCGCTTCAAACAGGGTGTAGTACAGATCAACGGGAGTGCCCCGAGGCGCTTCAGCCGAGAGTTCAAGAAACACTCTGTCGTGATCGAGTCCGGCAAACTCGATCGGGAATTGCGGCACTGGTTCCCCATGTCCCACCACCTTCTCCGCGATGAGCATCTTCCGCTCGATGTCCGAAAACAATCGCACCCGCACTTTGACAGGATCTCGGCCCAGGGCATCGCAGTTGGACCAGACGCGGAACTTCCGAATTCGAATTGTGGACGGAAACGCCACGCGATACACAGCGGGTGTGGGCTCCACATGGAAAAGCCGCATCAGGTTCATGTCTCCCCCCACGCGCATGACGCGATTCAATGGGTCGAACCGCCACTTGTCGTATTCGACCAGCGTACGGGGATCGATGCGGCGACCGTTCTCGAATTGTGGTTCGCGAAAGATGTCGAATCCGGGGTGATACCCCCAGTTCCCGGTTCCATTCGGTTTCAGAATCAGCACACTTTCGCTCAACAGTTCTTCCGCCAGCCGCACTCCGTTCCAAGTCAGGCCAAGGCTCTTGCGGACTGGATCCACAGATCGGTCCGGCAGTCCAACCACATAAAACGTCGGGGCGACCGCAGGACCCGGATTATCAATCGTGAATTTCGCCGGAAGCCGATCGAAAGTCTGCTTCCATTCCCCGGCATCGACTCGACTCGGCGACGTTAACTTTACCGCGATTGCGACCGTTGCCAGTGCCAGCAGTGATGAACGCCATTTCATATTCAACTCCGGATCGGTGCGTGAACTGCTTTCGAGATATGCCGACGTGGGTACAATGTTGCCCCGAAGGGGCTTTCGGAGTGAAAAGACCGTCGGACCTCCGGATTTCATTCTAGTACGAGACGGAAACAAGTACCGGATGTGGTACGAATGTTTCGATGTGGAACGCTGGTCTCACTACCCCCGAATGTAATTCGTTCGAAGTCCCGCCTGTAGGCGAAAACAGCGAAACGGAGCTCTGATGACTTTGACAAACGTCTTCCGACGACTCATGTTGGCCGGCCTTTTGCTGCTCGTATCAAGCGATGTGGGACGCGCCGACGAGAAGTCCGTCCTTTATGTCTCGCCGCGTGGAAACGATCGCTGGTCGGGCCGACTTCCCGCTCCAGACGACACTCAACAGGACGGTCCTCTGGCGACGCTTATCGGCGCTCGCGACGCGATCCGCCGCATGCGGAAAGAGAATCGGCTCACCGGCGCCGTCGACGTGATGCTGCTCGACGGAACCTATCGTCTTGCGGAACCGCTCGTGCTGACCGCCGAAGATTCGGGCGGCGCGGAGTCTCCCGTCACCTGGACGGCGTTTCCCGGACATCATCCGGTGCTGAGCGGCGCCCGAGCGGTCGATGGTTGGAAGCCGTACCAGGGCAAGATCCAGCAAACGCAGATTCCCCAAGCCGCTGAGGGGAAGTGGACCTTCCGCCAGATTTTCCATCGCGGGCAGCGGCAACCTCGCGCCCGGTGGCCGAACCCCGATCCCGCCGATCCGCACTACTCCGGCTGGGCGTTCATTGAGTCAGAAGCCGCGAACGACCCGCACCCGAATTCGCATCAATTCTCGTCAACTCAGCCTCCGCGACTGTGGGCACATCCCGGCCAGGCGGAGCTGAACGTCTTTCCCTGGTATTGCTGGGTGAACGACATAATTCCAGTTCGGTCGGCGGACACGGGCCGGCAGACCGTCTCGCTGACGCGCGGACCGCGCTTCTCGATGCCGCTCATGCCGGGCAACCGCTTCCGTGTCGAGAACATGCTCGAGGAACTCGACCAGCCCGGCGAATGGTGCCTCCGGACCGACACGGGAACGCTTTATTTCTGGCCCCCCGATGAACTGCGGCCCGGAGATGTCGCCGCGCCGGTGATCGATACGTTGATTGAACTCCGCGGGACGGCGGATGCGCCCGTGCGAGGCGTGACGATCCGTGGCCTGAGCTTGACCGAGACGCGCACGCCATTTCCAGACGACGCGCACGAGAACTTCCATTCACCGACGAAGCGCGGCGCCGCGATTTCGCTGGAACATTGCGACGGCTGCCGCATCGAAGGCAATCGCCTGCTCATGCTCGGTGGCGACGGCGTGCGCCTGCAGGGACCCAACGCCCACAATGAAGTGATCGCCAATGAGATCGGCCATACCGGCGGGGCGGGCGTGGTGCTGGTCAGTCTCGACAAAGAGGGAAACGCGGGCGACACGCCCGATTTCGAGAACCAGGAGACCCTGCGTCGCCATTCCAGCCGGTATCCGAAACTGATTCGCAATGTCGTCTCAGACAACACGATCCACCACTGCGGTTACTTCAAGAAAAACTGCGGGGGCGTCCATCTGTATGCCATCAACAGCATCGACAACCGGTTCGACCACAACCAGATCCACGATATGTCCGACAAGGGGATGGTCATGCAGGACGGCTTCGGCCGGTATGTCGTCGAATACAACGACATGCACGACCTAGGGCTGGAAATCGCCGACACGGGCGGGATCATGGTCAATCGCTGGTTCGTGCTCGACGACGATCCCGAACTTTCCCGCGGCGCCATTATCCGCTTCAATCGCATCCGCAATTGCGTCGGTTGCGGCGCTTACGCCGAGACTCGTCATCCCAAGGGCGAAGGCGATGGCACGACCGCCGATGGCCGTATCTGGACTCCCTATTACACCTGGGGGATCTACTTCGACAACTCGGGCCGTAAGAACACAGTATTCGGCAATATCGTGATCGGCACTGTCCTGGGAGGAGTTTCGCTGCCGGTGGGCAATCCGCGCGACAACCTGGTGGAGAACAATATTCTCGTCGGCAGCAGCGGCAACCAGCTCGATCTGCGGCTGAGCGGCGCCAACAATCGCTTCCGCCGCAATATCCTCTATTACACCGATCCGCGGGCGATGCTCCTGGCGGCGAGCGGCACGACCGGGCAGGCAGTCGCCGAATGCGACGAGAATCTGTATTTCCTGGCGACGGGTGGGGAACCGAAGGTGCGCGGCGCGGGCTCGCTGAGCGACTGGCGGAAGCTCGGCTTCGACCGAAATTCGGTTGTCGCCGATCCGCGATTCGTCGATTCCGCGAAGGGCGACTATCGCCTGCAGCCCGAATCGCCAGCCTGGAGACTGGGGTTCCAGCCGATTCCAATGGAGCAGTTCGGACCGAGGATGCCAGTGCAGGCCGCTAATCGTGAACCAACTCCTGCCGAGCCGGTCAACGAACTCTCTGACGTCGGCTCGGCGCAAGCCGAGTGGTTCCCTTCCGTGCCGGTGACGGTGCTGGCGGGCGAGACCGACGCGATTGAACCGTTAGCGATTCGCACCAACACGGGCGCGCTGCTGGTCGCGGCGGAGAGCCGAGCCAAGGGCAGCGTGCTGCTGGCACGCAGTGACGACGGCGGCGCGAGCTGGCAAGCCGCGGTGGAAATCGCTCGGACCGCCGACGGGCGTCCTCTCGGTGGCGCGAATCGCGTCAGTGCGGGTTCGGGAGGGACGCTGGCGTCCGGGCGGCTCGTGCTGGCACTGCACGAATGGAACGAACAACCCGGGAACGTGACCTGGATCGAGGAGAAGCCTGTGGGGACGCATCACTACTCCTGGTCCGGGTTCCGACGCCGCAGCACACTTCGCGTGCTCAAGAGCGATGACCAGGGCCGGACCTGGAACCCGGCGACCTGCTCACTGGAAGGGGGGCCGATTGCACCCGCCGCGATGGGAAAGGTCTTCGTGTCCGACAACGTCGCGTGGATGCCCGTTTTTGGACCGGCCGACGAACAGGAGATGGATGCGGCTTTGAGTGGCGCGGGATTGATGCGCAGCGACGACGGTGGCGCAAGCTGGAGGTTCTCACACTGGATGGCGCGGGCGAACGTCAAGCAGCAAATCGCCTACGGGCCGGGAGAAATCACCGTGCTGCCCAACGGGACATGGCTGGGGATGCTGCAAGCGAACCACCGACGCCCGGGCGATTACGCGCGGCCCCGCATCAGCCGGACTGTCAGCTCGGATGGAGGCCGGACCTGGAGCGCGCCGACGGCAACACTGCTCGGCCCCAGGCCGACCCTGGCACAGCTCGATCGGGGCCAGCTCATGGTGGGAACCCGGCAAGATCGAGGCATCATCTTCAATATCCTGCTCAACGCTGGAACCGATCTGCTCTACCAGGATCAGCTTTGGGAGACGATCTGGTACGAGGGGGGCGAGCGCGGGGGGCTGAATCTGCTGAAACTCGATGACGACAGTCTGATCGCCACCCATCACTGGATGGACCCCACCCATCTATCGCGCTGCGAAATCCGCAGTCAGCTCGTCAAGCGCCGCCCCGAGTTCCGCACGCCGCTGCCGGAGACGTCTCCCCAGGCACCTCGCGATGAAGAGTGGGTGATGGCTGAGGCATTTCAGGTACCGGACATCGCGGCCGCGCCGGGCGGCACCAAAGCTCAGACGCTCCTTAAGCTCAAGAGCGGTGACTGGATCGCCATCGGGATGGCGACGGTCATCGAAGGAACGGGTGCCCACGGTTTTTCGAACAAGGACTTCGTCACGGTCAGGGCGCCCGCGTTGAACGGGCCGTGGAAGAAGGTCGGCGAATTGACGCCGCTGGCCGATGTCGTGGGAGACGCCACCGGCAGCAACATGCCCCGGCCGATGATGCAGACCCGATCGGGCCGACTGCTCCTGCCGGTCACTCACGGTGCCTGGAACTCCGCCGACCGGGACATGAACCTGCTGTACTCCGACAATGACGGAGCGACCTGGGGCTCAGTAGGGCTGCTCGGCAAACAACTCGGGATGCGATTGTTGTCGAGCGCCCAACGGATCGAGCAACTTGCGGACGGTCAGCTGCTCTGGATCCTGCAGGTGGGACGCGACGATTGGCAGCCCGCCAAGGGGAATCTGCTGTGCGTGACCAGCACCGATGATGGCGTCAGTTGGCAGCCGCTGACCTGGTTTGGTCGAGCCCACGACAAGCATTACGCGGGATTGCCAAGTGGCCGCAACAGTTTTATTCGCACTCCCGAGGGCCAACTGCTCAAGACCACCGCAGGGCATTGGCTGGGAATGTATCGTGAAGAGCGCGGATCGCTGGTGCCTGGCGGCCGCCAGGGCGACCCGGTGGGGATGGCCAACCTGATGCTGACGCGCAGCGAAGACGGGAGGCACTGGACGCCGGCCTTCGGTTTTCTCGGCGTCGAGCCGGACATGGCGGTGCTGCCCGGCGGCGCGATTCTGGCCGCATATCGCGAGGACAATCTGGCGACGGCCTGGCTGTCCTACGACCACGGCCGTACTTGGCAATGGCAAACCGATTTCTGCGAAGTGCCGTGGCGCCGGGCCGCCATCGAAGCGCACGGCCAATGGCCGCCGGGCGGCGAAGCGGCGGTCCGGGTTCTGGACGACACCACGGCAGTGACGATCTGCGAGTCGGGACTGCTGCCCACCGGCAAACGGCTCCCCAAGGGATTCGAGGGCACCAAGGAATTGCACGGCCGCCTGCAAGTGCGATTCTTCCGTAGAGTGAGAGTCGCCGACCCCAATGCAAATTAACCATCATAGGTTGATAGGTGGTCATCAAGGCCGAAAGGGTGGCTTGAGGCCTCGGGACCGGGCTATGATTTGCACTCTGGCGATGGCTCTCGTTCAGCTTTTCGCGATGAACCTGTTTTTGAGAGCGCTTCAGTTTCGCTTTTTCGTATCTGCCTTGCTTGCGACAATCGTGGCGATGCTCGTGGATTTTGGCATGCTCCTCCTAAAACCGGATGCGCAAGATTAGACACATCAATTTTGTTACGGGCCGAATTGTTTGGAATTCTGGAGCAACCGTTCCGATCATTCTCGGCCTCGCACTTTCGCTCAACAGCTCTTCCGCCAGCCGCACTCCGTTCCAAGTCAGGCCATGGCTCTTACGGACTGGATCCACAGACCGGTCCGGCAGTCCAACCAGATAAATCGTCGGGGCGACCGCAGGACCCGGATTATCAATCGTGAATTCCGCAGGAAGCCGATCAAAAGCCTGCTTCCATTCCCCGGCATCGACTCGACTCGGCGACGTTAACTTTACCGCGATTGCGACCGTTGCCAGTGCCAGCAGTGATGGACGACATTTCATAGTCGACTCCGGATCGGTGCGTGAACTGCTTTCGAGCGCAGCAGCAGTTCGAGTATTATAGGAAAACTTGCGAATCGCGTGTTGGTACGGATGTTGGCGGAAATCGACGGTGTCGCGCCGCCAAGTGATGCCGGCAAACGCGCGATGCGTCCCACAAACGACGCGGCACTGGAAAAATTGTGATTAAGTATTTCAAGCAAATCATGGCTGGTTTCGTTCTGTTCACGGCGATCACGGTGCTTCGCGCCGATGAACCGGCGGGTACGAAGCCGATTGACATCGGTTCCCGGCTCGAGCTGTTCGTTGACGACTACCTGATTGACTCCTTGCAGGGTGTGACCCGCGAGTTGCATGCCCCAGAGCGGAAGGGAGCCGTCTTCACGTTTGATCGACCGTGGGAAGGCGGGGCGACGGGCTGTGTAACGGTGTTCGACGACGGAATCCCCGGCGGCCTTCCGCATTTCCGCATGTACTACGTCGGCGTACCGATGCGGGGCGAATACAGCGATTTCCCCAACATCTACGGTCCGGCGGTGGTCTGCACGGCGGAGAGTCGAGATGGCATCCACTGGACCAGGCCGAAACTGGAGCTTTTCTCGGGCCAGTTCACTGACCGTTACAAGCGACCATTCACGGTTCCATCGTCAAACAACATCGTCTGGCTGGGGCAAGGGCAGCAAGTTCATTCCAACGACAACTTCGTTCCGTTCAAGGACAGTAATCCCGATTGCAAGCTCGAGGCCCGCTACAAAGCGATCGGACGATGGTTGAACCTGCCAGACCCGTCTCCGCCGGAACCCGATGCCACCGGTTACCCCTGGCCGCCGGGCGCGGGACTCGTCGCCTTGCAGTCGCCCGACGGAATTCACTGGTCGCTGATGCAGGACGAGCGGATCATCAAGAAAACTGAAACCGACGCCCAGAACGTGGCCTTCTGGGATCGAGTTCGGGGTGAGTACGTCTGTTACAACCGAGTCTGGGGTCCGGGAAGAATGCGGTCGATCCAGACAACCACCTCGAAAGACTTCCTGAACTGGTCCGACCCGCCGAAGATGATCGACACCGGCGGGGTGCCGCGAGAACACCTATACAATCCCGCGATCCTTCCCTACTTTCGTGCGCCGCACCTGCATCTCGGCATGATCATGCGCCTTGTCCCCGGACGAGTCTGGGTGAAGGAACATCCCGAACACGAGGTTTCCGACGCCGTGTTCATGTCATCGCGCGATGGCGTACATTTCGACCGCAGCTTCCTGGAAGGTTGGATTCGTCCGGGACTCGACCCCGACCGGAAGTCGTGGATTCATGGCAACACGGCCCCTGCCTGGGGCATGCTGCAGACCACGCCGGAAGAAATCTCGGTCTATTGGCAAGACCACAGCAGCCAACTGAAGTCGACGCCGCAGCTCCAGCGCGGCACGCTCCGCACGGACGGCTTCGTCTCGGTCCATGCCCGGTATGCTGGCGGCGAGTTCACGACGAAGCCGCTGATCTTTAAGGGCGGTGAGTTGACGATGAATTTCGCAACCTCGGCTGTCGGCAGTGTGCGAGTGGAACTGCAGGATGATACGGGAACTGCGATTCCCGGATTCGCGCTGGCTGACTGCCCGCCGATCTACGGCGATGCGATCGAAGAAGTCGTGAAATGGAAGACCGGCTCGGATGTCAGTGCGCTGGCTGGGAAACCGCTGCGCCTGCGATTCGTGATGACCGACGCTGACTTGTATTCGATCCGCTTTCGACCGTGACAGTGATTCGCCCACAACGATGAGTAACTGGAATGATCATGGGAAAGTGTCTCTCGCGATTCCTGGTTGGAATCGTTCTGTCATCTGCGATCACGGTGGCTCGCGCCGACGAAACGGCCGGAACCAAGCCGATCGACATCGGTTCGCGGCGCGAGCTGTTTGTCGACGATTTTCTCGTCGAGAGCAGGCAGGGCGTCGCCTTGAAGTTACACAAGCCCGAACCACGAGATCTGGTGCTTGTGTGCGACACCCCGTGGGAGGGCAACGAGTCCAATTATTTCACCTTCTTTCGCGACGAGGAACGTTTCCGTGTCTACTACCGGGGCCTGCATTACGGCGAGGACAAAACGGCATCACATCCCCAGGTCGCCTGTTTCCGAGAGAGCAAGGACGGCATTACCTGGACACGACCGAAGCTCGGTCTTTTCGAATACGACGGTTCCCGGGATAACAATATTATCTGGACTGCCGGCTATGCGGCGCACAATTTCACACCGTTCAAAGACCTCAAACCGGATTGCGCATCCGACGCTCGGTACAAGGCGCTGGGCTTCGGCACCACAATCATCGACGGCAAGGAAAAAGACTGCCTGAATGCGTATAAATCAAGCGACGGCGTTCGCTGGGCGCTGCACAAAGAGGGAGCGATCACAGCCGGAACGTTCGATTCGCAAAACCTCGCCTTCTGGGATGCCGAGCGAAACGAGTATCGAGCCTACTGGCGCATCGACGACGGAATGCGAGCGATCCGTACAGGGACATCGAAAGATTTTTTCAACTGGGAGAACCAGGCCAATTTGGAGTACGTGGACTCGCCACGAGAACATCTTTATACGAATGCCGTAATCCCCTACTTCCGTGCGCCCAATTTGTTTATCGCGTTCCCGACGCGCTTCGATGAAAAAACGGAGCAAGTCGAACCGATCTTCATGACCAGTCGCGATGGCTTCCTGTTCCGTCGCTGGAGCGATGCACTGATCCCGATCACCGCTCCAAAAGATCGCGATAGAAATCGCAGCAACTACATGACGTGGGGTGTCGTCCAGTTGCCAGGCGACGACCGCGAACTATCCGTCTATGCGTCTGAGGCGGCGAATGTGGGACCAGGCACCCGCGTGCGGCGTTTCGTGTTCCGCATCGATGGATTCGTCTCCGCACACGCGGACGCTGCGGGAACAATAACGACAAAAACGTTCACCTTCACCGGTTCGCAACTCTCGCTGAATGTCGTGAGCAAAGGCGTGACTTTGGTAGAACTGCAGGATGCTGACGGCATGCCGATGACGGGATTTACCCTTGCAGATTGCATTCCGATAACGGCGGATGCGATCGAACACGTCGTGAAATGGAAGGCCGGTTCGGATGTCAGCGCCCTGGTGGGAAAACCGGTACGGCTGCGTTTCGTGATGACCGACGCCGACCTGTATTCGTTCCGCTTTCGGGACTGAATCGAACTCGAATCAGGGAAACCGCTCAACATCTGGAAGCACGCGTTGAAAACAGTTGTTTCGCTCGTCCAATCGCTATTCCAATGCAAATTAACCATGATAGGCTGATGGGTGGCCATCAAGGCCGCAAGGGTGGCGTGAGGTCTCGGGACTTGAGAGTTGGGGGGAACTGCGAGTGAATCGAATTCGCCAAATGGATGCCGGGATCCATTGGGTTTGCCTTGCGCTGTGGGTGAGCTTCGCTGTTTCGGTCAGCGCGGACGATCCGATGCCGACCCGGACGATGACTTGGTCATTGCGCGACGAATTCCGCACCAAAGCCGCGCGTGAGAACCCGAATTCCGACCTCATGGAACAACCCGTTTGGCATTTCCTACGGACGACCCAATCAGAGGGACCACTCGAGACCCGCCGGTGGCTGCGCGATGGACGTTACGCACTGCTGACCGAGAAAGGAGACAGCGTTTTTGGACTCCCGTTTGACGGCTGGATCTATCGTCTCACTCCGGCGGAATCCCCGGTCGTCTCGGCGGCGATGGAAGACGGCGCCGGTGGCTTGGTTGTGCGGCGCGGGGAGATCGTCGTTGCACCGGGCCCGGAGCACGCGGTAATCGTGGCCTGGGAAAGTCCTGTGTCAGGCACCCTCGACATCCGAGGCAACTTTGAACATGCGCAGGCGAGTTCCGGCGTCGCCTGGTATGTCGAACGAGGATCATGCCCCGAACTGGAGCGCGGCTTTGAGCCCGTCCCGCTGGCGAGCGGCCAATTGAAGTTCGGGACAGAGATGCAACGCGGTGACTTCGCGGCCCTGGGCCAGAAGATCGAGGTGGGAGACTTTGTCTTTTTCATCGTGGATGCTCTCGCAGACGGAACTACCGCACCCTTTCCCGGCGACGGAACGCGCTTGGACGTCACTCTCGAGGTGCATGATGCCTTCGTTCCCCCGCCCCCTTCATTTGAAAAGGACATCCTGCCGCTGCTCGTGGCAAATTGCCACGACTGCCATGGCGGTAACCTGCAGGAAGCCCGCCTCGATCTGCGAACGCCGGCCGCCATCTTGCGTGGCGGTGAAGGCGGTCCCGCCGCTGTTCCCGGACGACCAACGCACAGCTTGCTTCTAGAACGCGTCCTGGCTGGCGAAATGCCGCTGGACAAAAACGCCCGATTGTCGCCAGACCAAGTGCAGTTGCTGCAGCGCTGGATCGCGCGCGGGCTGCCGCACGAATCCGCAGGCTCGACGGTCGCTGCGCCGTTGTTTAGCGAGGCGGAACGCGAACATTGGGCGTTTCGACCACTGCGTTCAATTCCTTTGCCCTCGAGTCGCGCGATGGCCAAAGTGGCCCAGCCGGTTGACCAGTTCCTGTTGGCGCGATTGGAATCGGAAGGCATGACGCTGTCGCCACGCGCGGATCAACGGACGCTGCTGCGGCGAGTCACATTCGACCTGACAGGACTGCCGCCCACCCCCGAGGAACTCGTTGAATTTGAAACGAAGGGGGACGACGAAGGTTCGTACGAGCAGATGGTCGACCGGCTGTTGAATTCGCCTCAGTTTGGCGTCCGTTGGGGGCGCTATTGGCTCGACGTGGCGGGCTATACCGACACGGTCACGTTCGATGAGGATTTCGGAGCGCCGGTCGGTTTCATCGAAGGGAAGTGGCGGTACCGCGATTATGTGGTCAACGCCTTGAATGCCGATAAGCCTTACGACCAGTTTCTGCTCGAGCAACTTGCAGGAGACGAACTGGTCGACTGGCGTAACGCCGCCAGCTACACCCCGGAGATCACGGAGAAACTGGTGGCCACAGGTTTTCTGCGAACCGTGGAAGACCTTACCGTCGATGATCCTCGACCATTTGTCATCTGGTCCGTGGTCCATGAAACGGTCGAACATGTGGGGAGCAGCGTGTTGGGGCTGACATTGCAGTGCGCCCGCTGCCACGGCCACAAATTCGAACCAATACCGCAGCGCGATTACTACAGCCTGATGGCCGGGTTTACTCCCGCGCTGAATCCAGCGAACTGGAAGAACGCGCGAAAGCGGTTATTGCCCGACGTTTCCGCTCCGGTACTGGCTGAAATCCAGAAGCACAATGGAGACATCGATCGCCAGGTCGCTCAGTTCCAGCAAGAGATCGACGCAGTCCGGCAAAAGAGATCGCAAACGCTGCGGCAGCAGAAACTGCTCACCGTGCCCGAATCGGTGCGGGCCGATTTGCAGTCCGCTTTGGACCTGGCGGCCGACAAGCAAGACGCCATTCAGAAATACCTCGTCGAGAAACTCGGCCCGCTGGTCAGAGTGGAACCAGCCGAAATCGATGCGGCGCTGACCGAGGAGGAAACGGCCAAGCTCAAACAACGCGCCGACGAGATTGCTCGAGCCAATGGACAACGGCGAAGCCACGGGTGGATCCACGCCGTCTACGATGTTGGCCCTCCCCCGTCGACCTTACTTTTCAAGCGGGGACAGTTCGATATGCCCGGTCGCGAGGCGCCCCCCGGCTTTCTGCGTGTGTTCGGTGAATCTTCGGATTTATCCACGCTTGCCTCCCTGGGTTCCACCAGCAGTGGTCGACGCCTCGCGTTGGCCCGCTGGCTGACCACCGCCGACTCGCCAGCGTCGTCGCTCGTTGCGCGGGTCATGGTCAATCGAGTCTGGCAGCAGCTATTTGGACAAGGGTTGGTAGCAACCTCCGACAATCTGGGCCTGTCGGGTGCTCGGCCAACGCATCCCGAGCTACTGGATTGGCTGGCCGGGGATTTTCGCGCTCAGGGTTGGAGCGTGAAGCGCCTGATTCGCCAGCTCGTGCTGTCCAACGCCTATTGCCAGCAGTCGGCGGCTCCGTCGAACATTTCCGAGGGAACCTTGGACGCTGCAAAGTTCGATCCCGAGAACTTGTTGCTTTGGCGTATGAACCTTCGACGCCTGGATGCCGAATCGCTGCGTGATGCTGTCGTCGCCAACAGCGGCCGTCTCGATCCACAACTCGGCGGGCCCCCGGTGTCTCTGGTTTATGACCTGGCCTCCGGCGCTGTCTCGGAGCCGCCGATCAATGAACAGAACCTGACCGCGCGGCGCAGTCTGTTTCTCCTGCAGCGACGACACTACAACCCGACTTTTCTCGCCGTCCTAGACAAACCGACGGTCACGCGCGGGGTGTGCCAGCGAGACTATTCGGCGACGGCGCAGCAGTCGCTGACATTGCTCAACGATCGTTTCCTGATCGAGCACGCAGAGCGTTGCGCCCGGCGATTGGAAGCCGATGCAGAGCTGGACATTTCAGCGGCCATCGAAATGCTTTATCGTCTGGTGCTTTCGCGCTTGCCGGACGACGGTGAGCGGACGTGGTGCGGCGACTTCCTTTCGGAACAAATGGCGCTGCATCAGCAAGCCGGGCATTCGGCCGAACCGGCGCGGTGGAAGTCGCTGGCGGCCCTGTGTCAGGTCTTGTGGGGATCGAACGAGTTTCTCTATTTGCCATAGGAGTCGACCATGAATTTCCCGATCGCCATGACAAGGCGACAGTTGCTGTCTGACACCGGACTAGGGCTGGGAACAGCGGCTGTGGCGACATTGCTGGCGCAGGACGGTCGAGCCGAGGCGTTTTCGGTCGCCAAAAATCTGTTGCCTCGCAAAGGGCAGCTCCCCGCGCACGCCAAATCTGTAATTTTGTTGTTTCAAAACGGCGGGCCAAGTCAAATGGACCTATTTGACCCTAAGCCGGAGCTCACGCGTCGGCATGGCGAAACGGTCTCCATCATGAACGCAATGGCGGGCAACAGCGAAGCGCTCATGGCCAGCCCGTTCAAGTTCGAGCGACGGGGCGAGTCGGGAATCGAGTTTTCGGAGCTGCTGCCCCACCTGGGAGAACAGGCCGACCGTCTCTGTCTGGTGCGGTCGATGTTCCACGAGGATCCGAATCACCCCGGCGGCACATACATGCTTTGCTCGGGCAATCGCCGACCGGGGCGCCCGTCGATGGGATCGTGGGTCATCTATGGATTGGGCAGCGAAAACCAAAACCTGCCCGCCTTCGTCTGCCTGCGGGATCCGGCGGTGTTTCACTCTGGCGGGTCGATGCAGGTGACCAATGGTTGGCTCCCCAGCCTGTTCCGCGGCACCGAATTACGTACAGAAGGCGATCCCGTGTTGAACCTGAAGCCTGCCACGGCGCGACCACCAGGAGCGCAAGAGAGTTCTCTTCGCTTGCTGTCGCGTCTGAACGAACATCACCGTCGAAACTACCCAGAAGAGAGCGAACTGGAAGCCCGCATTCGCAACTATGAACTGGCGAGTCGCATGCAACTCGCGGCTGCAAGCGAACTCGATCTCTCCGGCGAGTCGCAGGAGACGCAGAGACTGTATGGCCTGGATGACGCCGCGACGGCGTCGTATGGCCGGCAATGCCTGATGGCCCGCCGACTGGTGGAGCGAGGAGTGCGCTTCGTTCAGATCCTGGCGCCGCCACCCCACAATTCCTGGGACCATCACGGCGACCTCAAGTCGAGATTGCCGGCACTGTGCCAAAAGGTCGATCGTCCCTCGGCAGCCCTGATCGTGGATCTCGCTCGGCGCGGGCTGCTGGATAGCACGATTGTGTTATGGGTTGGCGAGTTTGGCCGCATGCCGATCTCGCAGGCGCGCACAGGCCGCGATCACAACCCGCACGGGTTCACCGCGATCCTGGCAGGTGGTGGTTTCAAGTCCGGTCACATTCATGGCGCGACGGATGAGTTCGGGTACAAAGCTGTGGTAGACCGCGTCAGCGTGCCCGATCTCCATGGCACACTCCTTTGGCAGTTGGGGATTGACCATGCACGCCTGACGTACCCACACCACGGCCGGGCCGAAAGCCTGACCGACCCCGACGTCACCGGGGCGCGAGTCGTCGAGGAGATTCTGGCGTGAGGTTTCGAGTACGACGGATCGTGCGGTTCCTTTCCGCCGTGGCACTGCCTGCGTATCTCATCGATTCACAGTTCCGGACGGGCCAGGAGGCCCGTCCTACGTTGGAGACCCGCCAATGCTCACACTCTTTTCGTCGCCCACAAACAACTGTCCTCCCTTGTCCACCGGTATGTCCGGGGGAGAAGGGCCGGGGTTGAGGGGGCCGGGAAAAACGTGGCGCAACGCTACCGGTCTTTTCGCGACAACGCGATGCCCTGGGCAGGTATTCGCGCTATTTGCGCCTACGGCTGTCCTCATCACAGTTCGTTCAAACTAACGGCATTTGCCGACAATGAGTAATGGGTAATGGAGAATGAAAAATGCAAAACGAAAGAACCGCGGCTCCACCTATTTTGAATTTTTCATTCTCCATTATTCATTAATCATTTCTACTCGCTGCATCCGGCCCGTGAACAGTTACGCGCCGGGACGGCGGAACGTTGCATGGTCATCCCAACGACGGTAGTCCCGGCTGCGCAAGGGTCTCTGCTGTCCAGCCGAGCAGCCACGCCAAATTGCACTTGGGTCGCGGTTCCGACTTGCCGGAAACCTTCCAGTAACCGCCTCGCTGCAAACATTCCTCGTCCAGATGCCGCAGCATCCACTCCCTGGCCGCCAGAGCTTTGGGGCCGTAAGTGGACTTCTCGTCGTCGGTCAGCATGCCGGCGTCGCGCACGCGCAAGAACGAAAGGATTGCACCAGCGGTCATCCCCATCCACTTGTCGTCTCGACCCGACATGCCACACGCCCCGTCGTCGAACTGGCAGGCATCGAACTGCCATTTCATCCCGGCAACACACTTCTGCCGAATGCCCTGCTTGAGTTCATCCTTGGTCGTGGCACGCACCAGTTGCGTCAGGTACAGAATGGCCTCGATTGTGGTCCATGCCCAACTGATCTCGCTGGACGGCTTGCGGAAGTGCTCGAAGTCAGCGCAATCGGTTGGGGCCACGATCCAGTTGCCGTTGGCCGTGGACCAGACGCCCTGGTAGGTCATCGGCTTGCATTCGGTGAGAAAGTACCGAGCCAGTCCCTCGGCATGGGCCAGCACTTCCGGCTTCTTCGTCACCGCGTAGTAGCTCATCAGCCCGCACCCGATCGCCGCGTTGTCGTCGGAATTGGCGGCATCCATGCTGCCGCCGCGGTAACCGTTGCGGAAGTAGCTGCCCTCGTCCCAGCGAAACTCGAGCAGCCGGGCATAGAGCGAGTTGGCGGCATCATCGAACGCGGACTCCTGCGGATGAAGGCGTTTGAAGTCGTGATAAGGAATCAAGCTGATGCCAGCCCGCGCGGACGTGAAGTAGGCACCCAACGCTGGTTGGCGATGGCACTCCGTGGCCAGGTAGTAAAGCCAATAGCGGTCTGCGGCCGTTTGGTATGCCGCGTTGCCGGTGGTATCGAAGGCTCGATACATGGCCGAAGCGATATAGGGAAGGACAAACGCTTTTTTATCGTCGATTGCCGCGGGAATGCGATTTGCGTCAAGGCGGCCATAAGGGGTTTGCCAGGCGACGAAGTGGTCGGCCAGCCAGCACAGTTTCTGAGCGATGATGGCCTGCACGTCGGCCGGATCGCCCGCGTAAAGCCGCGACGAAATCCCGCCTGCGACCGAAAGTCCGGCCGACGCAGTGCCGAGGAAACGGCGGCGTGTCCATGCATTGCCCAGGGGCAGCATCGGATTCTCCTTCGCGACAAATGTATCAAGGGTTTGATCGGGTGCCACAGTTGAGTTAGCCAATCGTCGCCACAAAAACTACTTCGTCTCGACGCCCAATACGTTGTACTGGGTGGACAATCCGACCCAAGTTAGCTTGGGCCGCTGGTCGTTGCGGCCGTCGGCAAACTTCTTGAGCGTCACGGTCAGCGCATTTCGCCCCAACGCAGGCAAAGCGTCCTTGCCCTCGAAGACGATCGACGAGCCCTCGACCGAGTGCATGGGAAGCGCATGTCCGTTCAGCGTCAATTCGATTTCTTCTCCGGGCTTGAGCTCGTCGAGCTTGACTTGCCACCGCGCGCTTTCGAGAAAGCGGGCTCGGTGGATCGCAGGCAGGTCCTCGCCAACGTAGACCTCGACCGGATAGGACTTGCCAGAATCGGACACGGTGATGCCGTTGCCAATCAGGAACTGGTCCGAGCCAAAGTGCTTCGAGCGACCCCACAAGTTGACCGGCCCCTTCAAGTCGCGCAACAGAGCGTAGTCTTCGTCGCGGTACGGGAAGTACTCGCGTTGCTCGGATCGTGCAGTAAAAAAATTGAACAGATAAGTGTCGCGTTGCCCCCTGGCATAGTAGTTCAGGATGCCGGCGCGGTAGATCTCGGGAGTTGCCTTCCACGAGTCGGGACTGGCCACGACCCGGCACGGCGTGCCCTGGGCCAGATCGGCAAACTCCTCGATCGGCAGGTCATAGGTGAAGTAACGATTGGGTGACGAAGGCACTATGTAATCGACCAGACCCTGGCCGATCCACGCGGGCACGTCGCATCCCAGCCTGCGGCACTCGGCCAATGACCCGGCCACGCGGACAATCAGCATGCGCCGTTTGCCATCCTGCCCGGACTTTTCGTCCAGAAGGGCACGCGTCTTGCCCACCAGTTCGGTAAGCAACTCAGGTTTTTCTTTGCCTGCAGGGAAGAAGTAGTAGTGCCGCGTGAAGTCCAATTCGATCCCGTCCACAGCGTAGCGCTGGATGATCTCCTCGATCTGCGCCAAGCGGTATTTGCGCACCTTCTCATGGGTGTAATCCAAAAGGCAGTCGGGGAAACGCTCGGACCCTGGCGTGATGGCCAGCTCGGGGTTGTCCATCCAGAATTTCGATGTCAGCGGGTGTTGGCTGGCGACCTCTTTCTGGCCAAAGTGGCCGTCGTTCATGCGCAGCGAAGGAACAAACTCCAGCCCTTGCTCCACTGCGCGGTCCATGATCACCTTGATTTGATCAATACCCTGGAGTCGAAGCTGGCGAGTGACCTCATAGAGCTGCGCAAATGGATTACCCGGCTTGTCGCAGTAGGCTGTACGTCGCCAATCGGACTGGCAAGCCACCTCCGAGGGGTAGCGAGCGACGTTATCGCCGACACAGTACACCAGTGTGGTGACGGGCGTTCCCACCAGGGAATCGACTGGCGCTTGCAGATGCCTGATCTCCACGGGGCCCTTGGTAAAGAAGGTAGGCCGGTCGCCATCGTCATTGAAGAAAAACCTCGCTCGCGGAGGCGGCTCGACTGCAACGACAGAAATCGCCACTCCGGCCCACGCTAATAGAATCGCAATTGCGAAACGGAATTTGTTTTTCATCGGACATCGGATGGTTGAAAGAAATTTTGAGTTTTGGTCAGCGTACCAGGACAGATGCCAGAATAAAAAGGGGACTACCGCCTGGCCCGCCAGTATGACCGGAAAAGCAGCGAATGCGTCTTGTTGCTATGCTCAACCAGCCGAGTAGCGGAGTCGCCCGCTGGAAATCCCCTTCTCGCCATGAATGCCCGCTGTCGTTTACTATTGCATCTGGCATTCGAGACTCGACATTGTTTACGTTTTGTTCGCCCAGCGGCAATTGAGTTCTTCGACAAGGAACCAACACTATGCAAAGACGAATTGCGACAGTGGTATTGTTTGCTTCTCTATGGATCAGCGCCGGACTACCCTTACTGGCGTCCGACCCTGAGATCGTCTCTGTCCGAAAGATCTGGGATCGCGGCGAGCACAACGCATTCACGGATCTGATCCGTTTCAAGGACCGCTGGTGGTGTACGTTTCGCGAAGCGAAAGACCACGGTCCGAGTACCGGTCAAGTGCGTGTGATCGTCTCGGCCGACGGAGAAAAGTGGGAATCGGCCGCGTTGCTCGAGGAGCGTGAGGTAGACCTGCGCGACCCGAAGCTGTCGATGATGCCCGACGGCCGATTGATGCTGATCATGGGTGGCAGCGTCTACAGGGGCACGTCACACGGCACTCGTTCGCCGCGCGTCTCCTTCTCTACCGACGGGACCCAATGGACCTCGCCCAGGAAACTGCTGGCGGAGGATCACTGGTTATGGCGCGCGACATGGCATGAAGACTGGGCGTGGAGCGTCAGCAAGCTGGGCGAAGGGAGCGACCCACGTCGCGGCATGCTGTACCGCAGCCGCGACGGACTCGACTGGGAGTGGATCACCGAATTCCGACTGCCGAACAACACCTGGAACGCCAGCGAGACCACCCTGCGGTTCATGCCCGACGGTGAGATGATCGCACTGGTCCGTCCAGAGTGGATCGGCACAAGCCGAGCGCCGTACACGAGCTGGAGTTGGACGAAGCTGAAGCATCGCCTGGGTGGTCCCAACTTCATTCGTCTGCCGTCGGGCGAGTTGTGGGCGGCCGGTCGCGAGTATGGCCAAACTTCCACAACGATACTCGCCCGTATGAGCCATAACAGCTACGAACCGGCCCTGACACTCCCCAGCGGCGGTGACTGCAGCTACCCCGGCATGGTCTGGCACGACGACCTGCTGTGGCTCAGCTACTACTCATCCCATGAGGGCAAGACGAGCATCTACCTCGCCACCATTCGTTTCAAAAAATAATCCGATCTGCGCGGCGGACGCGAAGTACAAGGCATTCGGCGTCGGCGACAACCGCATCCGTACGGGCTTGCCAGCGAGGTCACGTGAGAATGGCCTCAGAAACCGGCACTGCTGCGATCCAATTGATTGCGCGGTTCCGGTAGCGTGTTGTCGATGACTTGATACGTCTTGCCCATCTCCCGCAGCTCGGAAAAATCGACCGGCCGATACTCGAATCCCAACTCGGGTGTAGCGACCGGCTTGCCGGCTTCGCGGGAATGCATCGCGGCCTCCAGTATGCCGGTAGTCAACAAGGTGCGTTCCACGGGATACGGAGCGGTTCCCGTTCGGATAAATTTCTGGATGGCGTGGGAGAACGCCTTAAAGAGATAGCGGTTTCGCCAGGGTCCGACGTGCATCTTCGTCGCCTGAATTTCGCCTGTGTCTTTCCTCCGGCAGGCGAAGTTCCAGCGAATGTTCGTATCGCCGAATTTGAGCACGGTCCCTTTCAGCCCGTCCTTGTAGGTAATGAGCAGACCGTGAGGTTCCTTGGGCGTTTCGTCCGGCACAGTGCCCAGTGGCGGCGTGCGGTCGCCGAATTCCGCACGCATGGCGGCTTCTGCCAGGTCGCGCGACCAGCGTCCTTCGTCAGCCGCCCGCCACAGCGCTGAGCCATAAACCCATTCGACGCTGGTGACGCCTGTCTCTCCCGCTTTGCGTGATTCGACAATCGATTGAAGAATTTCAAGGCCGTGAATGTCGTAGACTTCAGCCGGACCGCCGTGGATGGCCAACGCTTCTTCCAACTCGGCACCGATTGGAATCTCCAGACAAGGACGTCGTTCGGCAAGCGGCAGGCTACTACCCGCCATGAAGGGAATCCGCAGAAGGCGGGCCGTGTCGTACATTTCCCTGGCCCAGTCCCAGCGATACGACAAATGCTTGTCATTGAAAATCGGCACCACGCGTTGCGATTCCCGCATGACGGCGACAATCTCATCAAAAAATTGCTTGCGGGGATACTCCTTCTGCCCCCGTCGATTCATCGGATAATCCCCCCCTTCCACAATCGACAGCACAGCATCCACAGCCAGCTTTGCGCCGCCACGGCACAAGGCTTCGCGGATAGTCGGATAGATCGGGATGCCAAACTCCCGCGAGATGTCGCGGGCGAATTCTCCTTCAGGAAACTGGTCGGCATACAACGAGACGACATCCACTTCGGGAACGATTTTCTTGCCGTTAAAGTAATAGGGCAGGAGAAAATTTTCCAGAATCACGTTGGCATGAGAGCGATGCCGGCAGACATCGAAAATGGCGGCAACTCTTGGACGCTGTCGGCGTGGAGACTCGTCTGCCAGACCCAGTTCCGCCAGCGACACAGTTCCGACAACCGCACATCCCGCGCGCAGCGCGTCCCGACGTGTGACTGTGCGATGACCGGCGAGATCGCTCTCTGGACCAGGAAACATACGGCTCTCCATGGATGCTCACATATTCCACCGACTGGGATTAATTCCGAGGGCGTCGGTCTTCATACCGGACGGCCGGTTGGGAACGTCGAAATCGATTTTCCGGGTGTTCAGACTTTGAAAGTAGCACCGGACGTGATCGGGCAGCCCGGCGACTTTCTCTGCGGGCCACTCGGGGATTTCAGCGATCGGTCCCGCCCATGCCGGTCGATAGGCAATCGCCAGCATCCGGCGGTCCTCCTGGCTGACGTTCGGATAGTTCGCGTGAAAAACGGCCTGATTGATGATCGCCGCCGACCCGGCTCGACACGTGACCATGACTTCTTCCGGATGCCTCAGATATCGATGATAAGGATTGGCATCCGCATGAAGGGATAAATGGGAATGCGGAATGACCTTGAGCGGAGCGCGTTCCGGCGTCAGATCGTCCAGGTAATACAGCACCCGGACCAGCCGGGGGGCACTGGCCTGCATTCCGAAGATCTTCGAGCCATACGGCTGGGAATCCGTGTGGATGGCGATGCCCGGATGTCCCGGCCGAGACAGGGCGAACGCGCAACTAGTGCAAATCAATTCGTCGCCGAACAGCGTGGTCAGGAAGTTGATCATCGTCGGCAGGGCAATCAGGTTGATACATGCGGGCGAATCGGTCCAGTGGACGTCGCTGCAGGAACGCTGGTTCTCGCTGTAATCGGTCGCCTTGGTTGGCAGCCGATTTACCTCCCGCCGAATTTTCTCCAGTTCGGCGGGCGGAATCAGATCGGGCAGCACGACGTACCCTTCGATTTCCAGGTGCTTGATCCGCTGGGCCGTTGTGAAGCGTGACCAGTCGTTTGTATCGCGGATCGCGTCGGTCGTGGTGTTGGTCGGTTCGGTTGACAGTGTGTTGGTCATGTTGTGTGCATCCCGGTCGGATCTCGTAGCAAGGACTCTCCATCAAACATTATTCGCCGCAAGTGCGCCACCCAGACATGTCCGGCGCAGGGGTCCATGTAGGTATAAACCCGATGAGAGCGTGATTTGGATGATTACTTGCGTGGGTCCGCCTCGAGGGTCGCGCGCATGATCCATACGCTGTTCATTTCCTTCGAATCGGCGGGAATCGCGGTCCAACCGTGCGGCACGCGGTCATAGATGACCAGCAGCTGCGTGTCATCCAGGACGGCCACTTCGGTGTACCCGGTGGTCATTTCGCCGGTCTCCAGGGTCTCGACGGTCTGGATCAGCTCGTTGGGGAGGCAGGCGTTGTGGTGCGCCCGCAGATCGAGTCGTTCCCACGTCAGTCCTGATCCATCGGCGTTGATCCACAAGTTCAATCCGGGCCGGCCGCCGCTGAGCACTACCGAACCGTCTTTTCGAACGGCCAGACTCGGCTGCACCGAGTAGGGACCGTTGATCTTTTGTGGCGGACTCCAGGTCCGGCCCTCGTCGTCGCTGAAGCACTGGCCATAGGGTTTATTGGCCTCGATTCGGAAGACGCACATCAACCGCCCGTCGCGGAGGCGGCAGAGAGCCGCTTCGTTCGGCCCTTCCACGCCTTTGAGCGGGCAGTCGTGGTCAGCCACAACCGAACGGATTTGCCAAGCCAATCCATCCGACGATTCGGCGACCACCAGGCTGTACCGGCCGTTCGTTCCGGACAAATATCCATACAGCGTTGCCAGCCACTTGCCGTCCTTAACCGCTACCGTCTGACCGGTGAAGACGAACGAACTCAGATTCCATTCCGGCTTGACGGCCTTTCCGGTCAACTTCTCTGGCGGTCGGGGCCAGCCGGTCACCTTCACACCCGGCTCCATTAATTTGAGTTCACGGCGTCCGCGGGGGATCCGCTGCACGGCTCGTGAGATTTGATTAGCGCTCTCCTGTTTGGTGTAGTAGGGCAGCAGCAGCGAATCGCCGCTGGGAAGAGTCAGAAAGGAATCGCCTCCTTTGCCGCCCACCAGCGGCGACCACGAGTATCCGCCTTCATCGGACCAGCTTACCTGACATGTTCCGTCCCCCACGTGCAGATCGGCGTAATCACTCATGGCGGCCAGCCAGCCGCTGTTGCTGGTGCGGTACAGCGTCGGGAACCACAGATATCCGTGGCTGCGGGCAATCGGCCGCGGTTCGGACAGTGTGACCCGAAATCCCGCGAGATCGACATTCTTCGCGTCGACCCATTGCGCCTCTCCAGATCGCCGTTGCATATTCGCTGTGTCCTCCGCCACAGCAGTCATTGTGGTGAGGAGCAGGCAAGTCGGCAGGAACAGGAGCACCCGTTTGTTTTTCATTATCGTTCTCTGAAATGTTTGAAGGGGCGTTGTCATCGTGATCTGGATTCAGTCAGTCTTTGACAGTTTGACCAGAAATTTCACACAAACCGGCTGGCGAACATCAATGGGAGTCCCCTGCGGCGTCAATCGACCTGTGAGTTCATCGATTTGAAACACCGCGAGTTGATCGCTCTTTTGGTTGGCGACAACCAGAAAGCGTCCGGTCGGGTCGATCGCAAAATGCCTCGGGAACTTGCCTGTTGACGGCGTCTGGCCGAGCGATTCAAGCCGACCCGTTTCCGCATTCATGGCGAACGCCGCCAGGCTGTCGTGACCGCGGTTGGACGCGTACACATATCGGCCCGATGGATGGACCTGGATCTCGGCCGCGTAACTCTCACCCCGGAAATCAGCAGGCAGCGTGGAGATTTCCTGGAGGAACTCGTAGACGCCGGTCTCGGTGTTGAACGAGCCGGCCGAGATTGTGTTGCCCAATTCGTTCACAGAATAGATCCATCGGCTGCTGGGATGCACGGCGAGATGACGTGGTCCGGACCCAGGCGTCAGCGCGGCAAACGGCGGATCGTGCGGCGTCAGTTGTGCCGACCTGGCCTCCAGACGATACAAGAACAATCGATCCAGTCCCAAATCTGCAGCGATGGCAGATCGATTTCCCGGCGCGACGATGATGGAGTGCGCCTGCGGCTTCCCTTCGGAGTTCCGGCTCTCGCCGACATGAGGCACAAGGGTCGAGGCTTTTCCAAATCGGCCATCGGGTTGAAGTTGCAGGCAAGCCACGCTGGCTGTTCCGCAGTGGGCGACGAGCAGGCAGACTCCGTCCGTGTCGATCGATAGATAACAGGGCCCCGTCCCGCCAGAACGCCGACGGTCGATCTCGCGAAGTTCCGCCGTCTGAGGATCCACCGCCAAGGCGACGACGCCTCCAACGGCTTTCTCCGGTGATTCCTGAATCAGCGTCGTGGCGTAAACCACGTTCCCCTGAGGATGGATGGTCAGCGCCGCCGGGGATTTCAGTCCGCCGGTTGGCCGCAAGCGACCCAATGTGCCGTGCGTGGAATCGAAGGTCGCAACAAAAATTCCCTCGCCATCCTGAGAACTGTAGGTCGCAACGTAAAGAACCGCGTCCTTTCGCGCCGAGTCAGCAGCGCTCAGCGGTTCGCAACAGCACACGACTTCCGAGCAAACAACGGAAGTTAGAAGCAAACACAATAACATACTTTTGTTGCAATGCTGCAAGTCTGTTTCCATTCAAGAATATTCGTCACCTCAGAACACCTCTTCACCACGTCACATTCTCTACTCAATCGATGAGCTCAACACATACTGCCCCGTCGTCACGGGATCGCCGCTTCCATCAACCCGATGCGCTGGAAGTGCGGGGGCGAGCCGTCTTCCCCCATGTACCAAAGTCTGATTTGTCCGTTTGTCAGCACAAATTGCGACGGATGGGTGACGTGGTTTCGTCCGCGCCCGGCGGTATCAAAATTCCCAGCGGGAGCCTGTTCCATAATCGGCGTGTCGCCGTGCAACTGCTGAAAATGAAAGCCATCGTTACTCACTGCGGCATAGGTTCTCCACTGGCCTTCTTTATCTGCGCCATACAACATGAAATACCGCTTGCCATCGAAATGAACGCTTGCCCCTAACTGGCCCTGCGCGCCTCCCACAAGGCCCTTGATCGGCTCGCCGTTGTTGTGCCGCGTCCAGTGCAGGCCATCCGGACTGGTGGCCAGCACGAGCGTATGCTGCTGACTGCCATAGGCACCGTACCACATTTTGAATTCGTCGCCGATCTTCAGGATGTGCATCCCGGTGGCTTGAATGCCGTCGATCGATCCCTTCGGGCCAATGTCCAGCACCGGTTTGCCGCCGTTGGCGCGTTCCCAATGCAGGCCGTCGGTACTCGTGGCGAGACACATGCGCTCCACACGGACGGATCCGGGTGCCAAGCCCAAGTCTCTGGCCAGCCGACCATCGATCGCGCCATACCACATCCAGAATTGATTGCCGACCTTCAGGACATACGGATGCGTCAAGCCCTTGGCGTCGGCGCTTCCCGGCGACCCCAGATCAAGCACCGGCTGACCCTCATTGGCAAGGCTCCAATGGACTCCGTCCTTGCTCGTGGCCAGACCAATGCGCTGATAAATTCCGTAGGGAGCCTTGGGATCTTTCGTTAACTCATCGCCGACGAACCACATCCGATAAAGGGCGCCGTCGAAATGCACTGTGGGCAGCCCCACCGTCCCGCTGAACCAACTCCCCGCCGGACCGACATCGAGACACGCTCCCTGAGACGCGCCGCCTGCGACGCGCCGGAAACTCGCCTTTTCCAGCGAGCCGACCGTTAAATCGTCAGCCCGCGCGGATACCGATCCCACTGCCGCCATCACGCATAACAGCAGGCCGCAGTGGAAACGCAGGAAACTCCAGTGGATGGATTGCAAACTTCTCATTTTCGCACCGGCTCCAGTCCCCGGTCGGTCACACGGATGTACTGCGCCCGCAGAGTCTTGAACCAACTGTCCTGATAAACGAATAGGATTACATCGGGTTCCACTTCCACGAGGCCCCCCATCGCCCAAATCGACGTGTCGATGTACGTTCCTCCGCCGCCGTCATCCCAGGTCTTGCCTTCATCGCGGGTGTGATGCAGCGTGAGACCGGGAAACCGCGTCGGAAAGACCACCACGCCGGAC
>Ga0194119_10002948_pt1 | contig 27909 bp, 32 predicted proteins | sample TA2MahC100mmetaG_FD_148620 | JGI IMG/M metagenome (GOLD analysis project Ga0194119, IMG submission 148620) | Freshwater microbial communities from Lake Tanganyika, Tanzania - TA2015018 Mahale Deep Cast 100m | ecosystem: Environmental > Aquatic > Freshwater > Lake | place: Tanzania: Lake...
CTTGCATTGCCTGTTTTTCTTTCTTCGTCATCTTCCGTACATAGAGTGGATGTTTCATGCCGTCTCTTATACCACTTTTCCTAAATTCTTATCTGCTGTTGCATTAAGGTGAAATAGTCTTCAGTGTTGTATTCTGGATAGTATCTAGTTTCGCTGTAATCGCCCAGTATGAAATATGGAGCATCGGTTAGCCAGAGGGAGCCAATTTGCTCGACATGAATGAGGCTATTTTCCCTTTGGTAATCCATTTGGGGATGTAAGTTCCAAGCTAGCACGGCTTTTCCATTAAAGGGTTGTCCAGTTGGATTACCAGTGGCTGATTCGCATGTTTGCCATGTTGTTGTCAATATATTTTGACTTATCTTTTCCGATGGTGAACCGCACGATGATAACAGAATCAAAAGCGCAATTGCAATAAGACCGATGAATGTGTTTATCCTTGAAGAAATCATTTTTATCATTCCTGTATGGGTTTAATTAGTGTAGGAAAACCGCCTAACGGTTTGTGGTAGCGGCGGTGGGGAGGGTTGGGGAGGGGTCGGGTATAGAAAAAACTCGAAGCCAGAAAAATGCTCAAAAATGCGGTGAATCCTCGCTGTCCGCTGTATTGGGCGCATCGGCTGCATCGAAGAGTTAGGCGCATACCGAGGTAGTTGCTATCGTCATTTGAGTGGTAATAACCCCGTGCGGCAGCAGGCTGCTGGAAGTAGCGAAGTTTCAAGTTAGTTGGTCAAGCTCAATCTTGCCGCCCTTCAGCAGAAACCGTGGCTCACTCTGTGACCAAATCATGTCGTAACGCACAAAAAGATCATCACCAAGGGTGCCGGGCGCAGCTCTGAAAAAGACAACACGTTTCTGGGTTAGATCTCTGCCGAATGATAAATCCCAAACGACGTCAGGGTTGATACGTGACTGAAAAATGGTGAAACTGTCGGGTAGATATAAGGTGTGATAGCGAAGTTCAATGCTGCCAGAGAGTTTATGCTCGACGGCCCATCTTGCGATACTTTTGAGAGATATCAACGAAGATCGAATGTCTTCTGGATAGACTTGGGTCAGAGTTGTCATCTGTTCTGTGGCCGCGGAGGGGTCAAGACACGCAAACTCAAATCGAATCCCATTTGATAAGCCAGCCTTGATTTCCGCCTCTTTGTTCAAAATGTGAAAAAGTGAGCGTGCTACACAAAGGATTCGGCTATTAGGCGGGATTGAAATGATTTGTTGCTGAAAGGAATGAACGGTTTCGTACTCGAAGCGCGTTTCGAAAATATCGTGCACCCCTAGTACACTTGGGCATAAATATGTAGTTGGTTAAGCAACAAGCGCCTTGCCTTGATAAGTCCATTTGAAAGGTTTAGCCATTGTGCGGTTATAGTATTCAATGAAAGCCAGAACCTTTCGTTTGAGTTCTTTGATGGAAGAAAAGTTGCCACGTTTGATAACTTTGCGAACCAAGATACTGAGCCAAATCTCTACTTGATTCATCCAGGATGCGTGCTTGGGTGTGTAATGAAAGACGATACGATGCGTTGGGTCGCTCAAGAATTTAGACCGTGAGGCGGCTTTGGTGCATAAATCGAGAAAAAGGCAGAATGCGGCCAAGGGAGACGCATTGCTATGCGACTTGGTAACTTTCAGGCATACCCAGGTGAGTCATTTTGTTAAGCGCCAGGCAGCGGATCAAGGCTTGTGTCGTTTGTGTATCGAGCAACCTTGCTGAAAGTTTGTCGCCAAAAATAGTTTTCAATCGAAACATGATGGTTTCTGCCAAAGACCGAATGTGATAACCAGACTCTTCCTTCCATGCTTTTCTGCCATGCTTGCGAATGTAGCGCAGATTCTCGTCACGCTTATGACGCTCCTCCTTTGAATTACCATGCTGCCAAATATGAGCGTTCTTGCGCGGCGGAATCAAAACCTCCGCATTGGGAGAATGTTCATTGAGCGCTTCGTACACTTTACGTTTGTCGTAGGCGCCATCCCCAGCACACGAGAGGAGCGTCTCTTCAATTTTCTCCAACATTTCTTTTACGGTGGCGTCGTCACTGACACTGTTCTCTGTCAGCATGACAGTCACAATTTCGCCGGTATCAGGATTACCGCCCAAATGCAATTTGCGCCAGGTGCGCTGCTTGGAATAGCCATGCTTGCGAACCTTCCATTCGCCTTCGCCATAGATCTTCAAGCCCGTGCTGTCCAACACGATATTCAAACTGCCCTGGCTTTTCTTCGGCAGACTCACGTTCAAGTTCTTGCCGCGCTTGGAGAGGGTCGAATGGTCTGGAACCGGCAAAGGCACTTCCATCATTGCAAACAAGGAACGGACAAATCCTTCCACACTGCGATTGGTCAAATGAAATACTTCCTTGATGGTCAGCATGATCTCAATCGCCTTAGCGCTGTAGTCAAATTGACCGCCGCGTTGCTTTTCGCCAGTGTGCAGCCACACTTGTTCAAAGTCATCCGACAACCAGAACATGATCGAACCGCGTTGCACCAGTGATTCATCATATTCTGACCAGTTGTTCACACGGTATAATGGTTTGCGGCGTGGCTGTGGCTTCTTGTTTTGTTTAGGCATAAACCAAACTTACCCGGCCACGCCTCTTTTGTCAAACCTTTCATGCACCAAAGCCCCGTGAGGCTACGGATTTCAAGATGCCGTATTTTCCTTTCACACCCAAATCTATGTCAAGATCGGATTCTTCAGCAACATACCGCACCAACGATTCAGAGATATGGATATTGAGATTATCCGAAACAAAATGCCATTGATCGGTCTGCGGCTCTGCGGTGACTCTGCCTTGAATATGCGTGAGGAAATCCTGTTCGTTACGTGTTTGCTTGGCAGTGCAAGCGGCTAATTTACCTGTGACGATGTCGAAATTGAAAATGAAAGCAAGCGTGCCATGTCGGACATATTCAAATTCACGTCGCTCCACTTTACCTGGCAACATAGGCAAATCTGGATGTTTGCGTTCCAACGCTTGAACTCCGGTCATTTCATCTACACATTCAAAACGTTGACCTTGTTTGGCTAATTCGGGAGCCTGTTTGTACAGCCCGTTGATATCGATAACTTTGGCATCAAAATCAACTTCATAAGCTGGAGTTAGCCAATAACGATTCAAATGCGGCTTTATATCAGCATCTTTTTAAAAGCCTCGCCGCATGTCGCGGAGAGATGTTTGTAACAATCTTGCGTTTCTTCAGTTCATCGGCAATTTCGCGCGCTGTCCAGTTTGTGATGGGTCTATCCGATCCCTCTGGTTTTTCACATGCCAGCGCTTCTATCTGACAACGTTGATCTGCCGTAATTTGGGCTGGCGCTCCCGGACGTGGCGCATCTTCTAAACGCTCCTCAATACTCAAGTCATCGAAGGAAATACTTTGCAACTTTACCCAACGATTACGCCATAAACCAACCGTATCTAAAGTCGTCTTGTACTCTTGAGCAATCTCTTTGTTCTTTTGTCCGCGTGCTGCCGCTAAAACGATTCTTGCTCGCTTTGCAATTTGTTGCCCAACTTGATGCCGCTTGATTAATTTCTCTAAACCTTGTTGTTCGGCGTCCGACAGTTTCACTACTTGCGCTTTGGCTCCTGGCATTTTGGCATCTCCTCTAAAAAATTACCTTATCTTATTCCAAAGTCTCATTTATGCCAAGATGTACTAGCTTCAGAGCCTTACTTTGAATAGTGTCCATGGTTCTGAGTTGGTCATACAGCAAGTTGCGGAATTGGCGGAAGTGCTTTTCAATCAGGAATTTCTCGTATAGCCAGCTAACGACTAGGACACTAATAACGAAAACACTAAGAGTTGATAGAAGATGACGTTGCCAACTTCCCGCGACGCCAAGAATCGACCAATTTGCAAACTCCGCTATCAAGAGGCCAATCACGCCGGCCAAAAACAGAATGGTGGTGACGAATAAACTCGTTTCTGTTGTCAGTTCGCTCTGCGAATTCTTCATCAGGTCTCCCTTCAGAGTGTTGATGGTGTTTGATATGACGTTGATGCGCCAAACGAATTAAGGATTGATGCGTCGGGAAACGAGAAAATAAAAACTGCGGTAGAATGTGCCACCGCATCTGTCCGAAACTATCTGTATAGCCGCCATTATACCGTCTAATAGCCTATGGATTCCAAGCCGTCTAAGTCCCCTTTAGGGGAAAACGCCTAAATTAAGATAGGCAATAGGCAGCCAAGGATTAATATGCTTTTTACTTCACTTCCCATACCTCTTCCGTATCTCCGGCAAAAAGTAATCATCGAAGAAGCGATCCACATCGTAATCGGGCTTCCAGTTCCAATCGGCGCGGGCGAGTGAGTCGTCCACGTCTTCGGGGTATATGCGGCCGCGTACTGCTTTGCCAATCGTTACGATTGTTGTTGAGATGGCCCATGTCAGCATTTGCCAGCGACCCTTCACAATATAGCGCTGTAAGTATCGCGGAAAACTGATCAATTTTTGCGCCCAGTTCGTCTCACGTGTCACTTCCAGGTCAAACAAATGACGATGCCAATGGTATGGCAGCCTACCCAGCAGAGCCTGTTTTGACATGGCTGCATTGTAGAATTTGCGCTCGACATCTGACACATGAACTTTACTAATTTCCGTCAATACGTGCGATGGGATGGCAGCGCCGAACGAATCGCGCAGATAGGTGAGCGCATGGCGAAGCGGAAAGGTCAAACGGCGTTTTTCGGCTTGGGAAATGAGGCGCGACCACTCTACTTCCGAATGCGACTCGTTTAGAATCACCAACGCGTCTGCAATCCACCGCACTGGCGGTACGGGATTCCACGTCACACCGTGAACACAAACGTGGAGCAGTTGGTCCGTCGGGTTCAGCGTACGCGTTTGAACGTCCGCCACCTGAACAGGAATTGTGTCAGCCCAAAAATCGTTGTCGGCATTCGGATAACACCAGTCGCTCAATACGTGCCAGTGCAAGTCAAACTGACGCTGATGAGCATTCTCAAATCCCCATGCGTGTCGGAAATCCAGAACCGCGTCAGTTAGTTTTTCCAACGGAACCAGTATTGGATGCCAACCGGCTTGTGTCAGCACATCTATCGCCGCGCCGCGTTTTGCAGTCGGCACCAGCACGTCAAAATCGCTCATCGGGCGCAGTCCATAATCCTTGTAATACAGCAAGGTCAGCGGCGCGCCTTTCAGGATCATCGTCTCGATCCCCGCCGCATGAAGCAGGCGCAGCACCTCGGCAATGGAATGGAACAGCATTTGGGTCTTGTACCATTCCTTGCGATAGATACCCCTGAGTTTACTCATCGATGGGTCGTCCACCCCAAGCGCGCGGAGATTGTGGTAAACCAGAGGCAGCAAGCGATAAGAGCCCATATCTAATTCTTGTTCAAGATTGACATGTGCTTTCCAATTCTGCCAAGCTTTCAAGGCTGACTCCCCCTGCAGTAGTGCCGCCTGTAGTAGTAATTTTTGTTCACGCGTGGCAAACATGTTGCCTCCTATTTGATTATTCATGGTGCTTCAGGGATTCCGCGAGCGCCGCTGGAGGGTGACTCGCCATCAATCGTCCTTCGGACAATATGTAGAGTTGGTCGGCCTGACGCGCCAATGCCATGTCGTGACTGATGATCAGCGTCGTCGGCGCGCTCTCGCGATGCATTACGTTCTCGATTAACTGCTGCACGGCGGTTTCATCGAGGTGATTGGTTGGCTCATCCAGGATCAACAGTTTTGGCTGACGCAGCAGAACGCGCGCCAGCGCAATCCGTTGGCGTTGTCCGCCAGATAACCGTACGCCATGTTCACCGATGAGTGTTTCGTATTTTTGCGGCAACTGCTGGATGAACTCATGTGCCAATGCCACTTCGGCCGCCGTCACGACTTGATCAGTAGATGCTTCTGACATGCCATAAGTGATATTTTCCCAAACCGTTCCATCGAACAACAGCGGGTCTTGCGGCAGTACACCGATCTGGCGCCGCAAGCAGCTTATATCCAGTTCATCGTACGGATGCTCATCAGCAAAGAGGCAACCTTGTTGTGGCTGATACAACCCAAGCAGCAGATTGACGAGGGTTGTCTTGCCAGAACCATTTGCTCCAGCGAGCGCAGTGAGTGTATGCGGCGCAAGAGTCAAATTGACGTTGTGCAGGATGGGAGCATGATCGCTGTAACGATACGTCACGTCGCGCAAGGTGATTGCCCCATGCATCTGATGGCGGAGCGCGCCAGAGTATGGTTCGGGCGGTGCGTGGACAATTAGTTGTTGCAATGATTCAAGCGCGTGATAGCCGTCCATCAGCGCGGGAGTCGCTCCCAGTGCATCTTGCAAGTAGCGCCGTAATGCCAGCAGAATCACGTTGAAAGCGAACAGGCTGCCTAGCGTGGTTTGTCCTGCGGTAACTTGACTACCTCCAATAACGAGAAGAACGCCGACGACAGTCAATAGCATTGCATCCTGGGCAGCTTGCTGAAACGCTTGCTGGCGGGACAACGCTTCTGTTTCACGTTTGAGCGCGTCAATCTGGACCGTTTGACGCGCGGTTTCTTGAATTTCGGCGGTTTGCATGCGTGTCAGTGCGATCAACTGCAAGACGGCGAGTGTGCCGCGGCTGTACGCCTTGAATGCTTTCATGCGTCGGTCAATTTGCCGTCTAAGCGGTTGCAATGAATAGCGATTGAACACAAGCAAAAGTGGCGCAGTGACCAACAAGATCAACGTCAGTGTTGGATTCAGCCAGATCAATACTGCGCCGATGCCAATACCGACAATAATGGCAGGCAGCGCTTGGCCTAGCAGGACCTCGAAGAATTTCTGCACGCGTTCGGAATCCCAAACCAAACTGGCGTGCAGTGCGCCGCTGTTCGACCGCGCATAGTACGCATACGCGCGCGTGTACAGCAGATCCAGCAGTTCGACGCGCAAATGGCGCGCGGCGTTGTTGGCAATGCGCGCGCTCGCGGCGCGGGAGAGAAAGAGACCCGCGCTGCTCGCCAAGCCGAGCGCGACCATCGCTATGGCGCGCCCAATGATTTGATCCGTCCGGGCGCTAGAAGCCAATGCGCCTTGCAAGACCTGGGCGATCAGCAAAACGCTAACCAGTTGCCCCGCTGCCAGTCCGACGACCCATACGAGGGTCAACGGCTTGAGGTGCAGCCAACGCAATCCCAAATGCCAGAGAGACAAGTTCATCACGTCTTCAACCAGTGTGTAAGGTCGCGCCCGATCAGGTCTTGCAGTTTGAGAATGTCGTCGCGGTACTCCTCGGTCAGTTGGCGGCGGAGTTCGGGATCCAACGGCGGCGGTTTCGTCTGATTGAGTAACTGCATCTTTGATATTATCTTACGGCGCAATGTCTGGGGCAACAAGGGCTTGAGAATAGTTTTGAGTGGATGGGGATTCTCGAGAAACACCTGGATAGCGTGACTGCGTGGGATGTAACTCACGTTCTGCCGTTTGTTCATGTCTGCGACAAAGGAGTCATCAACTTGCAGAAAACGAAAGATGTCCTGCAGAACCTCGCGGGGTGTCGTGTTCCAGTCATCGTACAGATAGATCCGGATTTGTTCTCGCGGAAAGCGATCAAAATAGGGCCGCAAAAGTGCATAGTAAAAGCCTCTGTTCTTGTAAAGCCAGACGAAAGCCCAATTCTTGCGCTTACGTTCTTCTTCCTCTTCAAGGGCTTGGGTGAAACCCAGATACTCCTTTCCAGTCGAAGCCAGCATCAGGTAGTTTGAATACGCTCTTTCTGCAGGATGTCTCAGCACCGCAATTAGTTTTGCGTTCGGTAAGTGGTGTTGGATTCGTCTTGATGAAGTCTCGCTGTTCGTGAGATACACGTTAGACGCTTCTCCGATAGCAATTTGATCAGTGACCGCCTCGAACAATCCTAGATAGTCCTCGAAATTGGTGACGAATTCACGAACTAATCTGTCATCCCCTGGCCCGTAGAAGCGTGGGATATCCTCCTCAAAAGCAAAAAAACGTGGCTCTTTGACAGGGCTCGTATAGATTTGCGGATGCTGCTTGAGATAGTGATACAGCGCAGTCGTACCCGATTTTGCCGCACCGATGATTAGGAAATTGGGCATTGGCATTTTTTGTCATCCTCCATTCGTCAACGTGCTTGTGCCTGCCGCTTGCGCTCGATGGACTGCCGGATGAGAGTCAAGAGTTCTTTATTAGTAACCGTTCAGCCCTTGTCATTGCGAGCGTTTTTTGCGAAGCAATCTTTCAACTTGATCCTATAATCACAACATTTTTGTTTGAGCCATTGGTTTTCAGAGACATTTGAGAGATTGCTTCGGGCAAACACCGCCCTACTAATGACACAGAGTGTCATTTCGCATAGAATAGCGGCGGTTGCCTGCTATGGATATGCTCGCAATGACACCTGAACGCTTACCTTTATTATTTGTGCATGTGTTGGCAGAAAGATCGGCTATTGTCATATGCTCATCTCGCTTGGCGCATTCTTCGACGATCCAGCGCAGCTTTGATAATTTGGGTGTACTCGAAATGGGCAGTGTCGCGAGAGCGAATCGTCAAGTTGCTCATGTGGACTCTTCGACGCATCACTACTTCAGGCAGTATAACGATTTCGAGTTCTGCTTCTTGGGCGCGCGTGTACCAATCAACAAAGTCGCCAACATGCCAGTTGGTCGCAAACAACCCAACACGCATAAACGCCGCGCGGCGAATCAGCATCGCGCTGGCGTGCAAGCCGTTCAATGTCGTTCCTACGAATCGGGCAGGCGGGGCAGTGGCGTCGGCATCGGGACTGTTGAATTGCTCGACCTGCCCAAACACCGCGTCCAGTTCTGGTCGAGCCGCGAATGTGGCTATTTGCCACGCGAGTTTCTCCGGCATCCACAAATCGTCCGCGTCGAGAAACGCGAGAAACTCGCCGCGCGCCTGCTCGACGCCGCGATTGCGCGCCGTGCCCGGTCCACTGTGCGGCTGAAAGCCATAGCGCATTGGAAACTGTTGTGCCACACGCGCGCTCTCGTCCGTCGAGCCATCGTCCACGATGATAATCTCGATGGGGCGATACGTTTGGGCAAGCACACTTTCGATGGCTTGAGCCAAATAACGCTCACCGTTATAAACCGGAATGATGATACTGATCAATTGCTCTTCCGCAAACTTCGTCATTTATTTATCATCCTTTGTCGCTTGCGTTCGATGGACTGCCGGATGACAGTCAAGAGTTCTTGTTTATTCGTGCGTGCGTTTGCCGATAGGTTGGCATTGTGAATCCGCTTGTACAGGAGAACTCGGGGAATCACGCTCATGGCCATGGCATTGTCGCGCGCACGAGCAAACCAGTCGGCGTCACAACCGATAACAAAGTCTGGGTTGAATCCCCCAATACGCTCGAATACGACTCTGCGCGCTACGAGAGCGCTGGGAGTGCAGCCGACCTGCCCCGTTTCAAAAGATTCACGCTTGAAACCCGGTCGCAGGAAGTGGTTTTGTTCCAAGAGGAATCTCACATAAGTGATCGTGTACAGAATTTCGGGGTGGTTCTCCAAATAGCCAACTTGAATGCTCAACTTGTCGGACGCCCACAGGTCATCATAATCCAGAAACGCAATCAAATCTCCCTGAGCCGCCTGAATGCCGATGTTACGCGCATTGGCCAGACCGTGATCACTCTGCCAAATGTAACGAATGTTCCCCCAGGATTTTGCGATCTGGGCGGTGTCGTCGGTAGACTGACCATCAACGACCAGCACTTCAAACGGAGAGTAATCTTGTCCAAAGACGCTTCTCAGCGCCGAGGCAAGGTAACGCGCGCCGTTCTTGACGACGACGATGACGCTCACCAGTGGCTTGGCTCCGCCCCATCCATTTCCTTGTTGCGTCAAGTCAGAGTGCATGGTCATCGCCTCCAGTGGACGATTGGCCCTGCGATTGCGCTGCCAACCGTCGTTTGCGCTGGATCGAGACGCGCACAGCCGCGAGAGTTTCTTCCGTAACCGATTTTTCGTGCGACAGATTGGAGGAATGAATTCGCTTCTTCACAAGCACTTGGGGCACGATTGCCATTGGCACGCCAGCATCCTTTGCGCGCAGAAACCAGTCGGCATCATTGGCATGCCGAAAGTGGCTGTCGAAAACACCGATTTCATTGAAGACTCTTCTGCGAACGAGCAACGCGCTCGGCAGAAAGCAGGGCGGGTCTTTCGAATAGTGTTTGCGATTTAGGGATGCAGGCCATTCGACATCGGCTTCCAGAAGGGCATGCATCCGAGTGATCACATAGCCAACCTGCGGATGCTCGAGCAGATAGCTCACTTGGGCGATCAACTTGTTAGGAAGCCAAATATCGTCGGCATCCAGAAAAGCGATAAACTCCCCGCGCGCGGCTGCGATGCCTGTATTTCTCGCTGCACCAGGACCTTGATTCGCCTGGTAAATATGCCGCGCTTCAGGGTAGCCGCGCGCGATTTCTGCCGTGCGGTCGGTTGAGCCATCGTCCACAACGATCACTTCAATCGGGCGATAATCCTGCGCGAACACGCTGTCGAGCGCGGCGGACAAAAATCGCTCGCCATTGTAGACGGGGATAATGACACTGACCAAAGGATGGCTGTCGGTCACAGTTTCTCCTCTTGGGTGAGGCGGCGTTTCCGTTCGGCAGATCGCCTCAAAGCCCGCATAATATTCTGCTGATGCTCTGTCGTGAATAACGATGTGTTGGCATCGTGGATACGCTTCTGCAAGAGAACTTGGTAAATGACTGCCATCGGGACGCCAACATCATCTGCGCGAGCGTACCAATCAATGTCTTCGGCAGTGCTCAAAGTGGGATCGAACAAACCGACTCGTTCAAACACGCATCTGCGCGTCATCAGTATTTCCATCATTCGAACGACCCGATTTCCTTCCAGAATGTCGCTCCGCAACACGTGGACCGGAAAAGGGCAACCTGGTTCCAGGAAGAACTGGGTTGCGGCCACGGTATACTCGATGTCAGGATGCGCGATCAAGTAGTTGACCTGCACGCTTAATTTGTTCGGCAGCCAAAGGTCGTCGTGGGACAAAAACGCAACGAATTCTCCTTGCGCCGCCGTGACGCCAATGTTGTACGCGTTCGCGATGCCGCGATTCTCTTGGTAGATGTAGTGAATGTCCGGGTATGCTCGCGCAATCTCGGCTGTCCGATCCACCGATTGCCCGTCTATCAGAATGACCTCGATGGGGCGATAATCCTGGGCGAGCGCGCTTTCGATGGCTTGGCTCAGGAAGCGCTCGCCATTGCGAACCGCCATAATCACGCTGACGAGTGGCGCAGTCATTGGGGCAACACCTTCATCATTGTTTGCGGTATCCGTTCTAGTTCTGTCCCCAGTTCCAAGTGATAACAGGGAACTTTTCTGACCAAATCGGCAAGGGCCAGGAATTCGGACTGTCCTATGCCGGGCAATTGAAAGAGTGAACTCGGTCCGAGGGCTTGCAGCGCAGCCGTTGGTGTAGCTGGGGCTACGACAGTTTCAGGGCGACCAGTGACCCGTGGCAGCAAAATCACTTGCACAGGCAAACCCGAGATTAGACTCGTTGGCTGATGCTGATGGAGATAAAGCAGCGCTTTTTCATTGGCAAGCTCTTCAGGGTTGCTAATGCCAGAGAGCAATCTTGGAAAATTTTCAAGATGAGATGCGTTCAGTTTGGCAGAGTTGTAGAGACTGTAGACATACGGTGCTCCGTTGGGAGCCAACAAACAATAGTCGTCTCCAACATAACGCCATCCATGCACCAGACTGGCTAAGGTGGAGGTTGATTTGCCACTGCCTCCCTTTCCCACCAACAACACACCACATTCCTGATACCCAATTGCCCCGGCGTGAACCAAAAAACGCCCATGTTGGCGCATCCACCAGTGGATGATTGCTCGCAGAGGGGCGCTTCGCTCATAAGTCGGAACATGACAAGCATCTCGGATCCAATACACCCCCAAATTTTCTGTTTCGTCCAACATACTCACCGCGCCTACATCTCCAGAAAGCATTGTATGGATGCGGGCATTGCTAAAGGCGCGCACCTCTCCGCGCACTATTTGGTCATCCAACTCCCAGGGGCGCGGTGGCATTGATGTGGCAGTCGAGGCACTGTCCCATAGACAAATGGTCAGATCCGCCCTGGTTTTATCGGGGGATATCGCTAGATGCTCCAGCGCCGGCGTGATGAACGGAACAAGCGCGTGTCCGGCAAACTGCAGGCGAACGGTATAATCGCCAATCGTGTAATAGCGGTCAATCACGCCGCCAGCGCTTTGCTCGGCGCGTTGATAGGCGTCATATACGCTCTCAAAAAAGGCAAGCGGGTTTGTCTCAGTCATGATCCTTTCATCCAATATCTTGTCACAACGGCTCACTTCCTTCTGATTACTGACCGCAATACTCGTTTGACGCGTCCACCCCACTGGCGCACAATTGCAGGATAATTTCGCTTGGCGATGGCGAACGCATCATCTTGCGGTTCGTACTTGAGTAGTTCGCGCGCGTTGCTAATATCCAGCCGTTTCCAGTGATTGTTCGAGATGCCGTGAAAGATGCCAAAGCGCAAATCGTCCGGCGCATCAATACTAGCGGTAATTAGCCGGATAAGATCCTCCTGCGTAAGGACAAAGCCTAGTTGAGGAGCACCAGGGACGATGCGGCGATCATTGCGCGGCATTACCCAGCCAATACGAAGACAAATTGTCGGAAGATTCTTCTGGAGTGCGTAAAATGCGGCAACGGCTTCGCCCCACGCTTTGGTCGCGCCGTAGAGCGAAATAGGCGAGATCGGCATATCGGCGCGAATCTGGATGTCTCGTGGATAACCATCAACTGCATGCAGGCTGCTTACAAAGATGATTCGCCGACACCCGGCTTCGGACGCCGCTTGAAACAGATTATATACACCAACGATATTAGGCTGTAACAAGTCCTGCCACGCTGCATCAGGATTTGACATCGCCGCGAGGTGGACGATGGTCTCTGCATCTTTGCACAGCGGGTGTAGCGCAGTTAGGTCTGTAATGTCCGCGGGAACAAATGGAAATCCGCGAGTATCAGCGGGCCGCTTGAGATCGGTCAATATCCAATCGTAATGATCGGCAAGGTGCGCGATGATCAATCCGCCAATGTGCCCGGCAGCGCCAGTGAGAAGCACTCGCACTCTTGCTTTACCCCGACGTTGCATCTTTCCTGATCGGCCAGCCCTGTTCGTCCACTTCATGGATCGGATCGAGCAGCAACAGGTCTTGCATATCAGTGTACTTGTGGAGCGATGGCGCCTGAAACGCCGGGAGCGACGCCAGATTTGGATCCGGCATTGCGGGAGTAGCGCGGCGGGGCGCGGACGGCGCGCGGTCCAACGGTGCAATGAGCGCCTCGCATTGCAGTTCGCTCAAAAACCGTTCGACTTCTGTCTCAATGTCGCTGTGGTCGCCAGCGTAGCGCTGCGTCAGCGCGTGGACAATGTCGTTGACCGATGCGTTCTGCGCAATCTGTTCCCAGATTACAGCACCGACGCCAGCAATGCTAAAATATGCACCGTTGTCAAAATCAATGATGATCGTCTCCCCGTCAATAGTCTGATGAACCACTCTCGGGGTGTTGATCCTGAAAGCGGAATTGTGCAGCATTTTCTCCATATTTGTCTCCTAAATCATTTTACACTATTTAACCCCTGTTCACGAAACGATATTGGACAATATAGGTAAACTTACGATTTACCCAACGCCAATCAGATTCGCTCTATAGATTATTAGTACGCCTACTTCCCATACCTCTTCCGTATCTCCGGCAAAAAGTAATCATCGAAGAAACGATCCACGTCATAATCAGGCTTCCATTTCCAATCGGCGCGGGCGAGGGAGTCGTCCACATCTTCGGGCCAGGAATCTACAATGCCCTGTCTGCGCGGATTTGGCTCAAAGGTGATTCTGGCTTTTGAAAAAGCCTTCACTGCGCGCTGACGGAATTCATCCGCCGTGAGGGCAAAGGCCGCCACGTTATACACGTTGGCAGTTAATTTTTCGCGCGGCGCATCCATGATCATTAGCAGGGACTTGATCGCATCGGGCATTGCCATAAATGAAATTTTGGTATCCGCGCGCACAAAACAGGAGTATGGTTTGCCCTGCGCCGCCGCGTGCAGCATCTCAGGGCCGTAGTCGCTTGTGCCGCCGCTGGGCAATGTAAAGGCGCTGATCAAGCCCGGGAAGCGCAACGCTCGAAAGTCCAGCATGACCGGGGGTTTCTCATCCAAATGTTTCTGGCCGTAATACTTGCTGTAATACGTCCCCAACTTTTCGCAATACAATTTATTGCATCCATACATCGTGTGCGGGTTATCCCAATCCTCCTCCTTCACCGCACCCGCGCTATGTTTTGCTTCCAGGCTTGGCATTCCATAGGCCGCGATCGAACTTGGGAATAAAAACTTGACCGCCTTTTTATATTTTTCAGAACGATAGGCCGCCAGCATCAGCAGCTGCATTGTGCCTTCCACATTGATGCGATGCGCCTCTTCTGTGGCAATCTCCGCTTTGGATGAAAGCGAAGCCGCAAGATGAAAGATGATATCAAAATCATAATCGTAAAAAGTTTTTATCTTATAAACAAGATCGCCCTGCACATGCTCCGCTGAAAGATTCTTGATCGAATCAGGCAGCGACATCATATCAGCTGTAACAATTCGATACCCGCCCTTTTTCGATAATTCCTGCACAAGCACCTGACCAATTTCACCACACGCACCTGTTACCAGCACCTGCTTCCCGCTCATGTTTTACTCCTGATATGCTAGAATGAAGTCACTTATCGCTGTAGTACAAATTGCCAAATGTGTTGAAAATTGGAAGCAACTAAGATAGATTTTGTCCGGTAAATTACGCGATACTTTGTAATTTTACGACACATTGAAAGAATTGATGTCACCAAATGCGTATGATATTTTCTACTTCTATGTCGTTGCGAGGAGGGCGCTCTCCCTGGCACCGCCCGCCAGGGCAGGCGTCCCGACGAAGCAATCTCCCGTTGAATTGGGGATTGCTTCGTCGCTCATTTCTTTCGCTCCTCGCAATGACGATATTCCTCTCATCCTGCTCCACACTGGATGCAATGCTCGCCACGCCCATCGCTCCCAGCCAGACGGAAACCCCGCTTCCCACCGCGACCATAAACTGGTTCCCCGCTTCGGCCACTCCCACCCTACAAGTTTTATCCACCCAGCCTCCCACCCCGGAGATGCGCCCCGGAATTGGCGATGAAATCATCAGCGACGATTTCTCCGACCCCTCGCTCTGGAACATTTCCGCATCCAACCAGGCCAGCGCGGACATAAAAAATAACCGACTGACTCTTTCCGTACAAAGCCAGGTGTTCATGCTCAGCCTCAGGCAGGACCTCATCCTCGATAATTATTACGCCGAGATCACAGCCCGCCCAAGCCTGTGCCGCAATGAAGATAACTATGGATTGCTCGTCCGCGCCAGTACAATAAACTATTATCGCTTCGCATTAGCCTGCAATGGCACCGTCCGCGCAGAACGAATCAGCGGCGGGACGCGGCTTGTTTTACAACAACCTCTTGCAAGCGGTGATGTCCCTCCCGGCGCGCCGGGCGAAGTCCGCATTGGAGTCTGGGCAGTCGGCAAGGAAATGCGCCTGTTCTTGAACGGACGATTTCAATTCAGCCTCATTGACCCCAGCTTCAAAAACGGCACACTTGGCGTATTTGTCCGCGCCGCCGGGAATACCGCCGCAGTCGTATCATTCTCCGACCTCAGCATCCAAAGCGTGGACTACATTCCGCCGACAGCAACGCCCTTGCCTTAAGCAATTTACGAATTACGATTTGCGAATTACGATTGGCTATGACAAAAAACAAACTCAACGACCTCGACCCAAAGACCTGGCTGAAATTTCAAAAGTCATGGTTCATTCACAACCCGCCGAAGCGTAAAAAGGACGCGCTGGTGCATCCCGCCAAGTATCCCGAAACCCTGGCGCAGGAATTCATTGAGTTCTTCACAAAAGCCGGCGAAACCGTGCTCGATCCAATGGCAGGCACAGGTTCCACTCTCATCGCCGCCCTGCGCACCGGGCGCAACTCTTACGGCATCGAATTGAATCCCAAATACGCAGAGATCGCAAAACAATTAATCGAAGAAGAACGCGCCATATTGGGTCAAAGAGTCGAAAGTCTAAAGTCTGAGATCATTAATGCCGACGCCGTAAATGCAATTGACCTTCAACCCTTCGATGGCGCCGGTGGCGCCACTCAGGGCAGACCTTCGACCTTTGACTATGTATTAACCTCGCCTCCCTACTGGGACATGCTCCACGCCAAAGGCGCTGTCAATCAAAAGAAACGCCGCGAAGATGAGGAACTGGATGTCATTTATTCAGAAGATCCAAACGACCTGGGCAACATCCACGAATACGAGGAATTCCTTGCAAGACTTGTAGAAATTTATGCCGGCTTAAAACCCTTGCTTCGTGAAAAAGCCTACCTTACAATAATCGTAAAGAACGTCAAGAAGGGCGGCAGGATCTATCCGCTCGCATGGGACATCGCCCGCGAACTCGGCAAGACATACGCATTGAAAGATGAAAAAATCTGGCTGCAGGATAATCAGTCCCTTGCGCCGTATGGATTGGGAAGCGCCTGGGTCAGCAATACCTTTCATCATTATTGTTTGCAGTTTAGGAAGGATGAGTAAGAGAGTGCATCGCACCTGGTGAGTAGGCAGATCTTGTTAAGTAGATTAATCCATCGGGTAAGATGGATCTCATTATATAAGGTGCGACCCGCTGCTATAAAATCATGATTACTCCCTCCGACCTCCTCCGCCTGCCCTACACCCCCGATCTGACCGAAGGCGGCATTGCATACGCGCTTCGTTCGTTGACCCACTCCTTCGACCGCAAGGGAAGTTCGCCCTATGATAGATTGCGCCGTGACGTGGCAAATGTGGCAGTGGAACTTGCCTTTCGGCGATACCTCTCCCAGCAGAATATTCCCTTTGAAGTAAAAGCCGCCACTCCATTCACAGATCATGAGCGATACGATGTCACTTTGGGCGGACGCAGATGTGACATCAAATCCTATTTGATCTCGCGCCGCGCACAAATTGCGGAGATGCGCCGCAGCCCGGCCGTGTTGTTGAACGCGCCCGCGCTGGTTCCTTCGGATCACCACGCCAGCGACGGACATTCATACAATGACCTGTATCTATTTGCATTCTTGTCCGGTTTGATCGCCGCCTCACAAGCCGACTTGAAAAAAGTTGTCGAAACAAAGCAGCCGCATTACCTCATCCATGCCATGCCTGAGGCGTGGCGCAAGCCGTTGAATTGGAATCCGCTTGGGGCGCTGACCTTGAAGTCTGATTCAGAGGATGAACTGCTGATCGAAATCAGCGGGCAGGATCAAGGTCGGGAGTTGAAGCGCTATACTGTCAGCCTCGCGCCGAAAACAAAAATCGTGTTAACGGAATCCCTTTATTCGTTGACGAGTTTGCATGTCCGCCGTGTGCCTGACGCTCGGGTTGGGATCCTTTGTGACGCGATAAACGAAGCGCATATTATTTCGCCGCTGGGGTGGGGCAACATTTGGGTGTATGGCATGGAGATTTTTCTGGCAGGTTACATCTCTCATGAAGAATTCAGCCAGCGGGCAAATTCCCTTTTACCAAATTCAAAAGTATTTCAATACGAACATACCCGCGTAAAAAATTTAAGCCTGCCCATCTCAGATTTGAAGCCGATGCAAAATTTACTCACCCTTGCAGATAAATAAAAAGCACGAATGGTTTGCATGATCATGTGCAAGTGGTCAATAGTGCACCTTGCGCGTTTATTTTTTAGGTAATATTATACAGAATATGGAATCTACAAAAAGACGGCCAACCAGAAGACCGCGCACGGTGAATGCGTTCACATCCACGCTGGGCATTGCAGTTTTGCTTGCGACTCTTTTTACTGCATGGACTCCGAACAGTCTGTTTGGGAGCAACTTGCAGGAGCAGCTGCGTTTGATGCTCACGCCTCATCCTGAACCGAATGCTGTGACCACCTCCCAGCCACAGCTGCGCATCGGCATTGTTGCCGGTCACACAGGTAATGATTCAGGCGCGGTCTGCCTGGACGGGAACGGGCAGGTGGATCTTAAAGAAGTGGATTTAAATCTTGAGATTGCCACCCTTGTGCAAAGAAGCCTGGCTGCGAAAGGTTACCAGGTGGATCTGCTTAACGAGTTTGACACGCGCTTGAACGGTTACCGCGCAGTGGCCCTGGTTTCCATTCATAATGATTCGTGTGAATATATTAATAATGAAGCGACAGGTTTCAAAGTGGCGGCTTCGCTTGAGACCCGTGATGTGAACCGCGCTCAACGCCTGACGGCTTGCCTGACAGACCGCTACCGGCAGATCACAGGTATGACCTATCACGCAGGCAGTATCACATCCGATATGACCGAATATCATGCTTTTTCTGAAATCGACCCGAATACGATTACAGCCATTATTGAAACGGGGTTTTTGAATTTGGACCGTGAAATCCTCACCAAACAAACGGAGCGGGTCGCAGAGGGAGTTACACAAGGCATTTTATGTTTCATCACAAATGAAAGTGTGTTGCCAACGGCGCTGCCCACCTTTACTCCATGAGCAAATCCACACCTCCTGCGCGAAGAAATCGGCTGTCTGTGGTAATGATCGTGGCTCTGATCATTACCGCGATCGGCATTGCGGCCTCGACGGCGACATCATTCCCGGTGCTGGGGTTGGATGAGGCAGTTTTCACTCCCACGCACGCTCGTTCCTTTGCATTTGCAGAGATCGCTAAACCCACCTACACTGCCCTGTCAACTGTGACTTGGCTCCCCACCCCAACACTAATAACCATCACTCCTGAGCCAATGGCACAGGCTGAGATTATTTTGGATACACCTGCCAGCGAGTATCTTGCGCCGATTGGAGAGGACAACACATTCGCCAACCAGTCTCAGTCCACATACGGCGGGAACAAATACATTCTGATTGACATCTCTGAACAGCACATGTACGTCTATGAAGGCGATATGCTGGTGTTTAGCTTTGTCTCTTCCACCGGGATGAACAACTCCACGGCCGCTGGGAACTTTAGCGTGTTGAACAAAATTCCAAGTGCCTATGGCGCTACATGGAATATCTGGATGCCCAACTGGCTTGGCATTTATTGGGCTGGAGGTTTGCAAAATGGCATCCATGCTCTGCCAATATTGTCGAATGGCGGACAGTTGTGGGCAGGCTATCTCGGCGTACCGATTTCGTACGGATGCGTGGTGTTGGGCGCTTATGAATCGCAACTGCTCTATGATTGGTCCGAGATTGGCACACCCGTTGAAATTCGATGGTAATCATTTTTCTTATGTCTTTGCGAGGGCGATGCTTCTTCACCCTGAAGCCAGGCTCGCAATGACGTGGCAATATAGGCTTATAATATTTATTGGCGTATTTAACAGTGGACTTCCCCAAAGGTGATCTATGAATGACTCTCTTTCAAAAATACCCAAATCCATGCCTCAAACGCCGCAGGGCGGGGTCGCATCGGAAAACTGGAAACAGGCAAAAGGTCCAATCGGACGCGGTATCCAGAGCGTATCCAAGGGCGGAATTGTCAAAAAGAAACGAAGTCTGATTCTTCCCATCCTGTTGGTTGTGGTGGGGTGTGCGGTCTTTTCGTTCGCGGCCTGGTCGGCGGTAAATTCACCTGTGTTGGCGTCCCTCTTAAATTTTTCACCTGCCGTGCCCAGGCAGGAACAAAGAGCGCCCGCTCAATCCTTCGCGCGAATCGAGATTACAAAACCAACTTATACGCCCGCTGTTTTGCAATCTGTGGCAATGGAGATTTTTCCGACGACAACGATTACCACCATGCCGACAGCCACGCTTACTCAAGAACCACAGCCCCTTTTAGCAAGCGTTTTACCAACAAGTTTTCCAACCCTTGAAGCGTTGGTTATTCCAACGGAAACACCCTTTGTTGAATTTGTCCCGCCCCCCACAGAGGTGATAAGCGAATCTGTTGTGATCTCTGCTGAGATCGTCCCCGATACTCCCACGCCTGAATATGTGGCGCCGACTGCGGCGCCTTATGTGCCCGCGCAAGCGGCGGGCAGCGGCGGTGAGCGTTGGATCGATGTTAACCTTTCGGAACAACGCGTGTATGCTTACGAAGGCGATACAATTGTAAACTCATTTATTGTTTCGACTGGCACATGGCAAACTCCCACTGTGACGGGTAAATATAAAATCTGGATCAAACTGCGTTCAGCCAAGATGTCTGGACCTGGCTACTATTTGCCTGACGTGCCTTTCATCATGTACTTCTATAAAGGCTACGGACTGCACGGCACATACTGGCATAATAATTTTGGCACGCCCATGAGCCGCGGCTGTGTGAATCTCACCATCCCCGATGCGGAATGGTTGTATGGCTTCGCCTCTGTTGGGACAGTGGTGAACGTACATTATTAGGAAGAGCGAAAGCTTTAAACACGAAGGGCACAAAGCCTGTACTGAGCTTGTCGAAGTGTACACAAAGGGGGGAGAATCCACAATTTTGCGCTCTTTTCTCCTTCGTGACCTTTGTGGTTAAAAGGTTTTGCACTAAACTCAATCGTAAGAATATCGACCTCAGAAAGCATCACTTACAAACCCATGACCATCTCTCAACTCTCCCGCCGTGACTTTTTAAAACTATCCGCCTCAGGCGTGCTCGGGCTTGTTCTCTCCGAATTGGGCATGGACCGCGCTTTGGCCGCTTCCCCCGCCTCGCAGGGACGGGCGATCCGGAGCGGTGTGCAGATCTACGACGCCCCCTACCTGACCGCAAATAAAACCGACCTGCTCCGCATTGACGAGGTCGTTGACCTGCTCGGCGAAACGCCAGGCGATATGATTGATAATAAATTCAACGGCACCTGGTATCAATTGGACGGCGGCTACACCTTCTCAGGCTGGCTGCAACCTGTCGAAACAAATTACCAAAAACCAATCTATGAGATTCCCGCTGAAGGCAAACTTGCAGAGGTCACTGTTCCTTATAGCCTGACCTATCTCTCGCCATATTTCTACGCCAAGAACGCGCACCGCATTTTTTATGAAACCACTCATTGGGTAAAAAAGGTTGTCGTTACGCGCGAAGAGAAAAGCGTGTGGTACGAAATCTACGACAAGGTACTCAAAGAATCATTCTTCATCCCGTCTTACAACATGCGCCTCATCCCAGACGGGGAACTGACCCAGCTCTCCCCGCAAGTCCCGGACGAAGAAAAACTCATCCACGTGGATATTGACACACAGATGGTCACCGCCTTTGAAGGCGATAAGATGGTGCTGTCCGCCCGCTGCGCCAGCGGGAAGCGCGACACGGATACCCCCAAAGGCGAGTGGCGCAGCTATCACAAGGGGCCGTCCATTCACATGACAAATTTTGGCGATGCCGTCGAAAATATTTACAACCTGCCCGGCGTTCCCTGGTGTTCGTTCTTCACGGGCGCGGGTCACGCCTTACATGGAACCTACTGGCACAATGACTATGGACGTCCGCGCAGTAATGGCTGTGTCAACCTGCCATCAGCGGCTGCGAAATGGATCTATCGCTGGACCAACCCGGTTGTTCCCCCAAATGTGGATTACGTGCATCTCCCCGGGCAGGGCACACGAGTTCAAGTCGTATAATACTCTGGAGTCGGACAGCTTGCTGTCCGTAAATGCAGGAGCAAGCTCCTGCATTCCAAAATAACCGATCAAAGGAGAAGAAATGAATCCAATTTTTCAACACAACAAGTATTTGCTCAAACGACAGGTCTTTGCGCTGGCAGGCAAATTCCGCTTTTATGCGCCGAACGGACAGCTTGTTTTATTCAGCGAACAAAAGATGTTCAAACTGCGCGAGGATATCCGCGTGTACGCCGATGAAAGCAAGGCGCAGGAAGTGTTGATGATCAAAGCCCGCCAGATCATGGACTTCTCGGTCGCATTCGATGTCGTAGATAGCGCTACGGGTCAAAAGGTTGGGGCTCTGCGCCGCAAAGGACTCGCCTCCCTTCTGCGTGATGAATGGGAAATCCTGGATGTCAGCGATAAAGTGATCGGTAAGTTATTTGAAGACAGCATGGGACTGGCATTGGTGCGCCGCCTCTTGACCGCGCTTGTCCCTCAAAATTACGACATCACTGTCGGCACAACCCGTGTAGCAGACCTTAAGCAAAACTTTAATCCTTTCGCGTATCAATTGAATTTGGATTTCAGCATGGATATCAACCATCTACTGGATCACCGCATGGGCATCGCTGCTGGTATTCTCCTCGCGGCTATTGAGGGGCGACAGAGTTAATTTTTTTTACTATGTCATTGCGAGGGCGGTGCGCGAAGCGATCCGCCCGAAGCGTCGCCGTGGCGCCGTGGCGACACAATCTCCAACTCTGTGGGGGATTGCTCACCTGCACTCCCGAAAAAGCGTCGGGACTATGTAGCGTGCGGCGCAAGTGTCGTCGCTAAGAGCAAGAGCGCTCCTCGCACATCCTCCCCGAATGGGGAATGACATTTACCCCTCATGCCCAACCAACCTCTTTTCGCCGGACTTGTGATAGACGAAGCGGGACACCTCGCTGAATCCGCGTTTATTGGAAGCGACCCATGCTACGTGGTGAATGACGCCGGTTTCCGCCGCCACATCCCCGCCGAGCAGGTGGACCGTGCCGTGTTGGCACAAATGGCTGAGATGATGAAAGGCAGTGAAGATCTCATCTCCGAGCAGACTGCAAAAATGATGGGTCAGGAAGATCCCTTCTCAAAAGCGATCATCGAACAACAGCTTAAAAACATTGACAAGCAATTTGACGCGCTCATGCAAAACGGCATCCCGGAGGATATGCGCGCCTATCTCGGCATGATGGGCTTCAAAGTGGTCATCAACTATCACGGTGACATCATTCGCGTGGAACAGCCTGGCAGTGCAGGCGGTGATGAGGGGGATCAATAAAGCAAATCTCCAAATTTGTATGCTGGAGAAACGTAAGATAAAATTGGGGGATGAAACTTGCCGCCCTTGTTCCCATGCGCCACCACAGTCAGCGTGTGCCTGGCAAAAATTACCGCCCGCTCGCGGGCAAACCGCTATTTCAGCACATCATCGAGACTCTTTTATCTGTGCCAGAAATAGAACTCGTGATGGTGGATACCGACTCCGAGCCTGTGATGGATGGAGTGCGCCGCTTCTTTCCTACCGTCAAGTTGATTCAGCGTCCCGAGCATCTCCGCGCCGACAATGTGCCGATAAACGATATTCTCCTGCATGATACTGCACAGGTGGATGCAGATTTTTATTTGCAAACACACAGCACAAATCCCCTGCTCAAACCCGAAACTGTTTCACGTGCCATTCAAGCACAATTTACCAATTACCCTGTTTACGACTCGCTCTTTTCAGTGACTCGTTTGCAAACCCGTTTGTATTTTCAGGATGGACAGCCCATCAACCACAATCCGCTTGAATTGATCCAAACCCAGGATTTACCTCCGGTGTATGAGGAGAATTCCTGCCTGTATCTTTTCACTCGCGAAAACCTCCTGAGGAAGCACCATCGCATTGGCGACAAGCCCTTTATGTTCGAGATCGAGGCCGATGAAGCGTGGGACATTGACGAAGAACTTGATTTTGAGATTGCCGATTTTCTTATGAAGAGAAAGTGAACAAAGGAATGCAAAAAAAGAACTGGTTGGGTGTATCGATCCTTTTGGTCATCTCCGCAATTGCGTATTTGCCATTGGCGCACAAAATGGGGTATCTCAATGATGACTGGTATCTGATGTACGATGGATTGGTGGGCGGCGCGAATTTCTTTCACGAGGTGTTTCGCGGCGACCGTCCCGGCCGCGCACTGGCAATGATTCCCCTCTTCTCGATTTTTGGAGTTGAATCCTACTATTATCATTTGAGCGCGTATTTATTCCGTTTTTTGGGCGGATTGTGCCTGTATTGGACCTTGCAGATGCTTTGGGAGAAGAAACAGTTTTCAAATTTGATCACTGCACTCTTCTTCACAGTCTACCCGGGCTTTCTTTCACAGAGCAATGCCATTGATTATCAGTCGCATATTTTGGGGTTATTCCTTGCGGTAGCCTCTGTGGCTTTTACGGTCAAGTCAATTTTGTCCGCGGGGAAGGGGCCGCGCATTTTCTATGCAATTGCTTCCATCCTTACGGGCTGGGGATATTTGAGCCAGATGGAATATTTCATCGGCATCGAGGCCTTTCGTTTTGCCTGCATCTTTCTGTTGATGTGGAAAACTCAAACCAAGTCGGTGCGGGAGAAATTTCAAAAAGCGGCTCTGGCGAGCCTGCCATTTTTGCTGGTTGCTGCTGGGTTCTTAACCTGGCGTTTGTTCTTTTTTACGTCCGAACGGAGAGCCACAGATTTGAGCCTGCAAATCTCGCTTTTGTTCTCTGACCCATTGACTGGTTTATGGTGGTTGAATTATCTGATACAGGATATTTTCACTGTCTCCGCGCTGGCATGGACTTTGCCTGTTTATCTTTTTGCGTTCCCGTTGCGCTTGCGTGATGTCTGGATGGGATTTGGGATAGCCGCGTTCGCCGCGGCACTCCTCGTAGTTGCCTTGCACTGGGGAGTGGAAAATGATTCAGATACTGAATCAGGCTCACGGCGGCGTCCTGAGCGTGTCGAAGGATCCAGCGAGAGGCGGGAAAGGTTGTGGATGGCGCTGATCGCGATCACGGGCGGGCTGCTGCCCATCATCTTTGCGAATCGTCACGTCACATTGCCCGATTATTCACGCTATACATTGATCGCATCCATAGGGGCAGTGATCCCTTTAGCGGTCCTCATCGAGAATTTATCCTCCCGTACTTTACGAATGACGCTGGCCGGATTTTTGGTCGGTATTGCCGTGATGACTCATTATGGCAATTCGCTAAAAGCCGTGAATGAGACCGATGCCACGCGCAATTTTTGGTGGCAGGTGGCATGGCGCGCGCCGCAAATAAAAGCAGGGACGACCCTGATCGCTTCCTATCCAGGCAGCCCGCTTAGCGAGGATTATTTCGTATGGGGGCCGGCGAATTTGATCTATTATCCTGAAAAACAAAATACGATCCCGATACAAGTAAAATTGCCTGCCGCCATTTTGAGCGATGACGCCGTGCTGCAGATCATAACGAACGGAGGCATGGAAACTCCGTTGCGGCGCGGTAATTATTTGGAGCGCGATTTCAGCAATGTGCTGGTGATGATCCAGACTTCTTCAAATAGCTGCGTGCGATTTATCAATGGCGATGCGCCTGAGTTGTCTCGATACGATCAGCACAGGTTATTGCTGGTTGCGCCGCATTCCCGTTTGGATAATGTGGTCACAGAAGGTGATCTTACAACTCCGCCAGCCGGGGTTTTTGGCGAAGAACCTGAACGAGGCTGGTGCTATACCTATCAAAAAGCTGACCTTGCGCGACAGCGCGGTGACTGGGAGCAGATCCCTGATTTATTGAAGGAAGCTTTGGATGAGGGATATTACCCTGAAGATGGATTGGAGTGGATGCCTTTTCTGCAGGCAAATGCAATATTGGGTGACCTGGATAAAATGCGCTCCACCACGAAACTTGTGATAACAGATAAGTTCCAGCGCTTGCAGGCCTGCGATATCATGACAGATTTTATGAATAAGGAAACGCTGGATGATGCCGTGGATGATTTTATTCAGAAAAAGATTTGCGAGTGATTCTTTTGCGGGCAAGAGAATATTTTTTATGAAAAAAGTACTTAATGGTATTTTAAATACCCCCTGGTTTCCCATTGCGATCAGCGCTTACCCTGTGCTGGCATTACTCTCAGCCAATGCAGGGCAGATCCAACCGACAGCGGGGATACGTTCCCTGCTGGTGTCTGCTGCGTTTGGCGGGATATTATATTTTGTGATTTGGTTATTTCTGCGGCAGGCGCATAAATCCGCTTTTCTTGCTGCGTTGTGGCTGGCGTTGTTCTTTACTTTCGGGCATGCCTATATTGCCGTTGATGAAAAATATCCGGAAACGAATTACACGCTTTGGCTTGCAATGGTATGGATTGCTTTGTTTATGTTTGCGCTTGCCTGGGCGCTTCGCTCTAGATCCACATTTGTCTCCTCGACAGCGGCCTTTAATACGATAGCGCTTGCCTTGCTGGTCATGTCTGTGGGGCAGATCCGCCTTGAGGGTAAACCGCGCAGCGTCCATGCTTTGGGGGCAAGCCATGCTCCCGCGCAGAATGATCTGACCTTACCGCAGTATCCACCCGACGTGTATTACATCATCCTTGATTCGTACGCGCGTGAGGATTTCCTTAAAATGGTGTACGACTATGATAATTCCGAATTCGTGGAGGCCCTGCAAAAGCGGGGATTTTATGTTGCAGCGTGCAGTCGGAGCAATTATGTGCGAACTGAGATCTCGCTGGCATCCTCCTTGAATATGATGTACATCCAGGAACTGGATGACGCCTTCACACCTGAAAGCACTGCGCGGCGGAGGTTATGGGATGCGCTCAAGCACAGCGCCGTGCGCCAAAATTTTGAAAGCCTGGGATATGAGACGGTCAATTTTGCAACAGGCTTCGCGTGGATGGAATTGGAGGATGCGGATCATTTCATTACACCGCCGCCGTTCAATTCAGGGTTGACTGAGTTTGAAGGACTCTTTTTGCGGACAACCCTGGCGCGTTACGTTCAGGATTGGGGTTGGGTTGATCCGGACGAAGTATTGGGGCAAAGTTTTCGCGATCGTTTCAGTAATATATTCGACAATATTAACGACGTGGCAAATATGCCCGGCCCGCAGTTTTCCTACATTCACTTGATCTCGCCTCATCCGCCTTTTATATTCGATGCTGAAGGCAACCCGACCTACCCGCCCGATTTCTGGAATGAACAAAGGCAGTATCCAAATGATAAGTATCAAAAAGGCTACACCAATCAGGTAATTTACTTGAATACAAGGGTGCTTGAAGCCGTTGATACGATTCTTGAGGAATCTGATACGCCGCCTATTATCATTATTCAGGGCGACCACGGCGCGTGGATGCAGCCAAAAGACCGCCGCATGTGGATCCTGAATGCCTATTATTTGCCTGAGAACAATGATAAGTTATACCCCGCGATCAGCCCGGTGAATACTTTCCGCCTTGTTTTTAATTCATATTTTGGCGGCAGGTATGAAATGCTCGAGGATGTAAGTTATTTCTCGCCTGTTCCCAATTTATATGATTTTACAATGATGCCCAATTCCTGCGGACAGTAAGAGCCTTAATTAGGGATGCTGCGCGATGTTTGATATGGATGGCAGCATGCACACGTTCGGCAAGCTCAGTGCAAGTCTGGTCAAGAAGTTTTTTTTTGCCATGTGTGCTTGACTTTTCCAACGGGGTCATTATAATGATTGCAGAAGATGCAGATATTCTGCGGTTTAGATGGAAGATCACATGAATTACATATCAAATATGGCAAATGCCAGATATAGGCTATTACGTTGACCGTGTCAACCGAGTACATCCCAATAATGAAAAAGATATCAAATGTGAAGATTTTTCATGTCCATATCTATCTTATTAAATCAACAATATATTTCTTGACCATGAAAGTTGCGCCTAACAAAGCGTGCGTGGACGGTGGGGATTCTGCGGCATTTTCGGTCTTTTTCTACACCCGAACAGAATCCTGCTCCCAAGCAGAGTCTACCCTCGCCCACCCGCAGATACCCCCTAAAGGGGGCTTACGCACACCGTTAGGCGCGTGAGTTGAAAAGTACATCTTATTGTTTCTTTAATCCAACCAGTGAAAGTCTGGTCTGTGCCGCTCTGCGGCGGTACAGAACTCGTAG
>Ga0194119_10002950_pt1 | contig 27895 bp, 22 predicted proteins | sample TA2MahC100mmetaG_FD_148620 | JGI IMG/M metagenome (GOLD analysis project Ga0194119, IMG submission 148620) | Freshwater microbial communities from Lake Tanganyika, Tanzania - TA2015018 Mahale Deep Cast 100m | ecosystem: Environmental > Aquatic > Freshwater > Lake | place: Tanzania: Lake...
AAGGTGTCGGTTATGTACTCCTCTCTCCCGACAATCGTGATGAACGTATCCGTATTGAGACAGATGACTTGAATACCGCTCTTCATGGCGATATTGTAAAAGTCTCTCTCCTTCCCCATCGTACAGGCGAGGAACTCTTTGGTACCGTTTCTGCGGTTGTTACTCGCGCAAAAACACAATTCGTTGGGACGGTTTCTCGCGAACAAGGTATTGTCTTTATCATCCCCGACGATCAGCGTGTATATCGCGATATCATTATTCCTGAACAAGAAAGCGCATCACTTACTGATGGTGAAAAAGTATATGTTCGCATCGGAGAATGGCGCGACCCACGAAGTAATCCCGTCGGCACAGTCATTGAACGCATCGGCATGAAAGGCGACAATGACGCAGAGATGCGCGCTATTGCTCTTGAAAAAGGTATTGTCCCAGACTTCCCAGAAGAAGTAGAACGTGAAGCAAATGCCATTGCCCGCGTTATTACAGACGAAGAGATTTCCCGTCGACGCGATATGCGCGGTGTGCTCACCTGCACTATTGACCCCGCGGATGCCAAAGATTTTGATGATGCATTGTCATTTCAGACACGTGCTGACGGAACAATTGAAGTGGGCGTACACATCGCTGATGTCGCGCATTACGTTGTCCCTGGTACTGCCCTTGATAAAGAAGCGGCACGACGCGGCACATCGGTGTATCTCGTAGACCGCACCATACCGATGCTTCCCGAAGTCCTCTCCAATGACCTCTGTAGTTTGAATCCCCACGAAGACAAGCTTGCGTTCTCGGCAATATTCACGTTTTCTGCTGACGCACTTGCCCATGGTCGTGCCGAAATTGTGAACGAGTGGTTTGGCAGAACAGTCATTCACTCAGACCGTCGTCTTGCCTATGAAGAAGCCCAAGAGATTATTGACGGAAAAGATGACTCTCTTCGCGACCCGCTCATCACACTCAACACACTCGCGCATATTCTCCAAAAGGAACGTTTCGCCAAAGGAGCCATCTCTTTTGACAAAGACGAAGTACGCTTCAATCTCGATGAGAACGGCAAGCCACTCGGTGTCTATGTTAAAGAGCGTCTTGATGCACACAAGCTCATTGAAGACTTCATGCTTCTCGCCAACAAGCGGGTGGCAGAATGGATTGGCACCAAAGACAAAGGCATGGAAAAGACATTCGTATATCGCATTCACGATGTCCCCGATGCTGACCGTCTTCGCGAACTCGCAACGTTTGTAAAAACACTTGGATATGAATTGCCCATCGGCGAACAGGGTGCTGACTCTCGTGATATCAACAAACTGCTTGCGCAGGTCAAAGGCACACCCGAAGAGCAACTCATCACTACGGCTGCCATACGTTCCATGGCAAAGGCAGTGTATGCGACGGGCAATATCGGGCACTACGGACTTGCATTTGAACACTACACACACTTTACCTCTCCTATTCGTCGGTACCCCGACGTCATGGTGCACCGGCTCCTCGCAACATATCTTTCCGGAGGCACAGTCAAAGACACGGAACGTGATTCATACGAAGCGATGAGTCGCTATGCCTCCGAGATGGAAAAGCACGCCGCAGACGCCGAGCGTGCATCTATCAAATACAAACAAGTAGAATACATGCAAAGCCATGTCGGTGAAGAGTTTGATGGCACGATTTCTGGCGTAACAAAATTTGGTATTTACGTGGAAGAAAACGAAACGCGCGCCGAAGGACTGGTACACATTCGTGATCTCGGTAATGACTTTTTTAATCTTGATGAGAAACAATATGCCATCGTCGGAGAACGCACCAAGAAGCACTATCGCTTGGGTGACCCAATCAAGGTTCGTCTCGTCCGCGCCGATTTGGACGCACGTGTGCTTGATATGGAAGTGGTTGACGAGAATCAAGAATCACGAAGCAAGAATTAAGAATACTGCATGAAGGAAGATAGACAAACTATCACCACCTAGGCGGCGCTTCACGCCGCCTAGTTTATTGACAAAAACTATCAACTATGTTATCCTAATCCTTATGAACGTAACAAACAATCGTATGTATACACAGAAAACGTGGACTATTTCAGTCGCGTTTCTTTCCGCGTCTATGTTTTCATACGGCCGATGTTCGTGCAGATTTTAATTCTCTTTTTTCTCACATTTGAACGACCTCCGGCCTGATGAAAGCCGGAGGTTTTTCATATCTCCCCTTTCACGGGCATATGCTCTTTTCACAACTAAATACAACTCGCATGAACAACACCACGATTGACCGAAACATCCGCGCATATCGCACATTCAGCATATTTCGAACATCACCTTTTTGGGGTCCAGTACTTATTCTCTATATTGCAGAGATAGGACACATGTCACTCTCAGACATTTATCTCATGGAGTCGGTTGTTCTCATTGTCACATTTTTTTTCGAAATACCGACAGGAGCAATTGCCGATATGATAGGGAGAAAACGCATGATTATGTTCGGAACAGTTGTTGATTTTCTCGGCATGAGTATCTTCGCATTTGGAGAAGGTCCGACAGCAATGTGGGTTGGTAACATCACTGTCATGATTGGGTCAGCATGTATATCGGGATCAGACATTAGTCTCCTTCACGACTCACTCGCTCAACAAAATCGAGGACACATGTTCCGAAAAATCGTTGGACAAGGAAGTGCAGGTATGATTGCACTAGAAACATTTGGAGCACTTGCAACTGGATTTCTTGCAACGATTCACCTTCGTCTTCCCATCATTGCTGGATTACCATTTCTGATTATCTCACTTGTGTCAGCATGCACCTTTATTGAACCTCCCGTCACACAAAAGTACATATGCATGCGCACAAGACTTAAGGACATCGTAGAAGGAGGACGTATCGTGTTTCGCAACACACACGTTCTCTGGATTATTGGTTTCTCTTGTCTCGTATCGATTGTTATGAAAATTTCATTTTTTTCTTACAATCCATATTTCCAAGAGGTTCGGTTAGATTTACCTCTGTATGGTGTTGTACTCTTTGTTGCGGGAGGAATCAGTTGGGTAGGAAGTAGATTTTCACATCATATGGATGGACACAAGCGAGAACGTATAAGCATTATCCTATTAGTTACTGTTCTTTCTTTTCCATTTCTTCTTATGGGTCTATTTCCAACAAAGACAAGTATTCTCTGTATCTCTGGATTTGCTTTGGCACGTGGATTTGCTCCGCCTCTTATCGCTGAACTGTTTAATCGAGAAATACCCTCTGCCAGCAGATCGACAATCAATTCCGTAAAATCAAGTGCTTCATTACTCGCGCAAACAATCACACTTGGTATATACGGACTTGCGATAGGTGTCTATCCACTAACTGTATGCCTCATTGGTTTTGGCGTTCTTGTGTGTAGTGTTGGTATATACCTCATACACACATACAGACCGAAAACCCGTTAGGGTGAGTAGGTCTTTTTGTTTAAAAAAATAAAAAACATATCTTGAATCCCACATTAAAAAGCGCACTGTATCTGCGCTTTTTTTACGAAAAAAGAAGTGCCTATGTATGGCGTGCTATATATTCGTTCAAAAACTATCTCTTTTCCAAAAACTTCAGTTCTTCCTATAAGACCCAAGATATTTTCACCATGTACCCTACGTGGTGCATGTCTACGTCTGATCCCACAGTACCCCAAGATGCGGAGCAGGCGCATAATGTCTGAAAACTTGCAACTTGAAACTGAAAACTCACCTCACTTCGCATATACTGCTGCTTCTGCAAACTTGACCGAGAGGAGTCGCGACGCAGCGTCAGATCCCATCGTTACACCATAGAGCACACCTGCGCGGGACATTGTTTCGCGATTGTGCGTAACGACGATGAGCTGTGAACGCTTTGCCAAGTTCTCAAGCATATCGCCATACCGGCGCGAATTCGCTTCATCAAGGGCGGCATCCGTCTCGTCAAGCACAAGAAACGGTGGTGGATTGACTTGTGACATAGCAAAGATAAGCGCGATGGACGTAAGCGCGCGCTCCCCACCCGAAAGCATCTGTAGTCCGTGGATTTTCTTGCGCGGAAGAGAGACCGCGATATCAATTCCCTCTTCAGCCGATGCTGACTCGTCGGCGTTTAGTCCTCCCTCCATATCGTCCATCGCACGTTCATCCGGTATCTCTTCGTCCTTGCGCGCGCGCTTTTTCTGCTTGACAACTTCAAGCGACGCCATACCACCGCCAAACATAAGCGCGAAATATTCTTGAAATTGTGTATTTATCTTGCGCAACCCTTCTTTAAACTCAATATCAAGTTTCCCCCGAAGCTCAATGATGAGTTCACGAAGGGACGTCGCTCCTTTTTGTAAATCTTCAAGTTCACGCGCGAGAAAGGTGTCGCGTTCCATGACTTCATTGTATTCTTTCATCACGTCCCCTCCACCACCAACACCCGCGTCCTCAAGTTTGATTTTGATACGCTCAATAGCACGCCGACGGTCTTCTTGGGCATGGCGTGGCTCCGCAAAGACATCTGCTTCTTCACATATATATTCTTCATAGCCGAGAATTGCTCTCCCCACGAGAACCATACCTTCACGAATTTCTTCTTCATACGCTGTCTTGTCACGTGTGATGATAACTTCTCTATCACGCACACGTCCCAGTGTCGCGGTAATTTCACTTCGTTCAGCACGCAGTGTGTATATGGCACGTTCCGCTTCCATCGTCTTGGTCTTTTCAGCATCAGCCGAGCGAAAGAGTTCCATGCGCTCACGAAGGAGCGCGTCCTCTTTGCCTGCGTAGGCGTCCATACCACGCGCCACATCGGCATATTCCGCTTCAAGACGAGCGTATTCCGCATCAACATCTGCCAGCTCTTCATCAGAAGCGCCGTCTTTGATACGTGTAGCGAAGTCACGCACAGAACCAAGTATCGCGGAACATGCCGATCGCGCACCAAGCATATCCTCGGCACGTTCTCCCTCTTCGGCATGTCCACGTACTTCATCAGCAAATGACACCACAGTCGTATGTGCTACAGGACGTTCGGAATCAACGAGCATCCGTTCTCGACGACGCTTCACCGCGTCCATCGTTCCTTCAATGCGTCCGAGCGCGCGAGCGCGTTCGTCTTTTTCCGCACGGAGCGCGGAAAGTCCTTTTTCTATCTCAGCAATGCGCGGAGACTCGGGTGCCACATGTCCTTCTTTTTCTCTCGCGACACGTGCTTCCGCCTCTTGCATGCGCGCGTCAATATCTGCAAGCATGGCTTCTTTTGCTTCAATATCACGAGCAATATCATCACCCGCGCGCGAAAGATATACAGACTCACGCTTGAGATATTCGGCGTACAATTCGCCAAGTTTGCCACGAAGTGCTTCAGCTGCCTCAATCTTTTCCACCTGCTTTTTGAGAAAGCGAATATGCGGGGCAATCTCTCTGCGGAGCGACTCAACCTCTTTCATATTTTCTTCGGTCTTTCCCAATTTCTTTTCACTCTCAGCAATTTTCCAATGATAAATCTTGAGTCCAAGCGCGTCTTCAATAATACCACGACGTTCTTTGGACGATGTGTTCAGGATACGGTCAGCTTCTCCTTGAGAGATAATGTGATGCCCCGACGCGCCAATATGTACCTGCGCGAGAAGTTCCATCACATCCTTGAGACGTACTGGTGACCCATTCAAAAAATACTCATTGCTTCCATCACGCGATACCACGCGCCTGATAGTTACTTCATCAAACGCCACATCAAACACACGGTCATGATTGTCAAACGTCATTTCAACACTTGCGCGGTTGGCGCGCGGTGCCGCTTGGGACCCACTCCAGATAAGGTCTTCGCCACGCTTGCTACGAAGCGACTTCATAGACTGTTCACCGAGGACGAAGCGCATCGCCTCCGTCACGTTGGATTTACCCGAGCCATTCGGACCAACAATCGCCGATACAGGCGACGAAAAGACAAGCTCGCCCTTTTTGGCAAACGACTTAAATCCAGAAATCTCAATAGATTTCAGCATGAATAACTATATTATAACAGAATTATTGCGTGAGGTGTTAGTGTGTAGCGAGAGAAGCTCATAGATATAGATGGAAGCGAAGCACGAATCACGAAGCAAGAATCAAGAAATTGACGAAAAAATTAGAATCTAGAAATTAGGAATATAAAAAGAAAGGGCATTAAAAAACTTTACTTGTGTTTTTATACCCCACCTGTCATACTTAAACTATAGTAGATTCTTGATTCACCATTCCTATGGACCCCGATATTGCAAAAAAATTACTTGACCTTGAAACAAAAATTGACGCGATTTATGCTTCCGCAGAAAAGACACGCAATTATTTCAAGTGGACACTCATCGCTACAGCAGTGTTCTTTCTTCTTCCTCTTATCATTATGATGTTTGTTCTTCCCTCGCTCATCTCCGGCATCACGTCCGCGTATTCCATCGGGCTATAGTGACAAAAACAAAAAGCGCCCATACTGGCGCTTTTATACCCCTTGCATACCAACCATTCTTCTGATACCTTATGCCAAGTAGTAGTACGTGGTTCCTTAAACTAAAAATAATTGAAATGGAACATACACAATTTTTTGTAAACGGTATCTATTTTTGGAGAGACCGTATGTTAGATATTCATGCAGGTATTCCTGTGCTGGTGCCTGTCGTAGTACATGGGGCATTCTCTGGAATACTCGACATGGGGACCGGCGATGGAACATTACTTGACATGTATGGCATGTCTAACATTCTTCTCATAAAACATGATGACCTGTTATGTTTTGAGAAGCAGTACATGGAAAAAGATGGGGTAACGCCACGAGGACCGATTATCTCCTATACGCTGAGAAAAGATCCCCATACCGGCGTATATGTTGGTACGTGGGAACGAGGGAAACGAGAAAACGAGGGTCTTGCGATCATGGTACTCAACCCGATGCCAATCCCCTTTGCATCATTTGTTGATTATACATATCTTCTCAAAAAGGTTGAGGACATTTCCCCAGAATCAGAAATACTCAGGAGATGGCATGAGGCGGAACAAAAAAACAAAGAGCGCATGAGGCAATCTCAAAAAGGGGCGCACCCAGAGCCACATCCTGATTGGGAAATTGCCGGTGATGTTCTTACAGAAAGTGATAACGCGTACGGTATGGAAGATTCCCCTGACTCAACTGTGAGATATTCACAGCATGATGGAGACGAACACGATCGTGATGATTTGCCATTCTAAAGCGACGCACTTCCGTATATACGGAAGTGTTTTATTTTATTCACTATAGAATAACATATGCAATGACTAAATATTTATACGCTATTTCCTATTTTTACTCCATACATTCGTCATTGTATAGCATATAAAAACGCCACTTCACGTGGCGTTTTTTATTTTTTCATATTATATAGATACTAGCGTGCGGAAGTTTGCTTGCAAACTTCCGCACTATTTCATATCCCTAAAAACTTATTTTTTCGTACTCTATTTAACCACCAGTAACCAGGTACTAGATACCAAATACCAGATGCTATTCCTTTCTCCACGCTTTTGCATCAAGCCCTTTATTTGCTGCTTCTTGCTCCGCGTCTTGCTTGGAACGTCCTGTTCCTTTGGCAACAAGTTCGTTGCCGAGATACACACCAACGGTAAACTCTTTATCATGATCAGGTCCTACTTCCTCAAGAACACTATATGAGGGAGTGATACCAACTTCATCTTGCGCACGTTCTTGAAAATAACTTTTTGCATCTTGCCACAATCGTTTTTTAATAATTTCTGAAATATGTGGAGTCAAGTGACGATTGATAAACGCATCCGCGGCAGTATACCCTTGGTCCAAATAAATCGCGCCAATCACCGCTTCAAATGTATTCGCCAAAATATATTGACGCGCTTTTTCTGTTCCGCGTGCTTCTCCACGTGAAAGGAGAAGACATTCATCCATCTGTAAATCTTTTGCGGCATTTGAAATACTTATCGTGTTTACTAAAGCAGCGCGATACGCAGTCAAATCACCTTCCATTTTTTGTGGATAGTTCTTGTATAAAAAATCAGTTACCGATAACTCAAGGACGGCATCACCGAGAAATTCAAGGCGTTCATTATGTGTATGTGGCAAATCCACATGCTCGTTCAAATATGAACGATGAGTGAACGCTTGTTGCAACAACATCTTGTCGCTAAAAGCGACACCAGCACGTTTTTCAAAAGTGTCACAGACATCAGGATTGATATGGAAAGTCATAAAAAAGAATAAGAAGAAACGATGAACTATAAACTATAAACTATAAAAACTACGATTGCTTGCCGAGGAGAATATTTACTCCCTTTGTAACGATAGGAAGAATATCGTCATACATTGTAAGGTCAATCACTTCAGGAAGAGTAAACCATTTTGCATCCGCAATGCCTCCAGACTCACCGGGGCGAAGATCGCCATCTTTTGCTTCGGCAAGGAAGTAGCGTACCTGCTTGCGCAGTTTACCACCATCTTCTGTATTCGCAAGGTATTCATTCTCACCAAGGAGGTCTTTGACTTCAATGATAACAGCACCCATTTCATCAAGTGCTTTGCGTACAACACCCTCCGCGTCTGTTTCCTCATCTTTGAGATGCCCTTTGGTAAGCGTCCATTTGCCAAAGACATCACGGAGAAGGGCAAGCCTGACACCGTTCCCTGTCTTAGTATATACAACAGCCCCAATAAGACGATCAATGGGAAGTTTGGTGATGTCAATCGGCTCTTTCTTCTTGCTTGTTTGATCCTTGCCTGGCTCCCCCATTTCACGATACACAGCACCAAGTACGCCATTCACAAAACGACTTCCCGAGTCCCCACCAAAAGACTTCGCAAGTTCGATTGCTTCATTGATAGCGACTTTCGGTGGGACTTCTTTTCTATCACCAAAGAGAAGCTCAAACAATCCGATACGCAAAATAGTGCGGTTAAGGACCGCAATCTTTTCAATCGGCCATTCAGGAGCAGCCGCGACAATCACTTCATCAATCTTGGCACGCTTGTCTGCAATACCTTGTGCAAGCGTTACCATGAAGTCAGTATCGGGAATACCGGGAGCAAATTCCGCGGCATTACGTTTGACGATTTCTTCAAGGTCGGCAGTACAACCACCAAAATCCCACTCGAAGAGGGATTGCATGACGATACTTCTACAGAGATGTCGATTTGCCATTGTAAAAAAGAACGATGAGTACTGATAAACGGACAAGCGGTCAATGTACGCCGCTTGCTCCAGTATATCATGTTATTTATTTGCTTTCTTGGATGCGGTCTTGGTTGCTGTGGATTTCTTCTTTGTGGGTGTTGCCTCCTCCTTTGCTTTTTCAGTTGCTTCGTGTACGTCCAAACCACGGCTTTTTGCCTTTACCTTCGCGCGTTCAATGGAACGTTCTTTCTTGGCAACCATATCAACAACTTCGCGACCGCGATATGTTCCACAAGTCGGACACATGCGGTGGCGCATGTACGGAGCAGAACAATTGGGGCACGTTGAAATCTGCGGTGCCTGAAGAGCATGATGAGAACGGCGGTTCCCTGTGTGAGCGCGCGTATGGCGCATGCGTACAGTCATAGTGGGCAATACTATAGCAGAAACCGTCCCGCTATGCAAGCGCAAGGCGGGATATCCCGCTTGTGCTTGCATAGCGGGACAAGTTCGTAGTACGTAGTTCTTAGTTTGTAGAATTATTGGGAGATTATTTTGATTATCAATATTATATTTGCTACGAAACACAAACTTATACGAACTCACGAATATCACCACGTATAAACGATATATGGAAGATTATTTCAAAAAATCCGTGTTCGTATGTTCGTACTCGTTCGTACTTCGTAACCAACCACATTATTCATGATTCTTTATTCATCGCTTTTAAAAAACTTCTCCGATGCTCTTCACATATGCCATGCTCCTCTATCGCCGCATAATGTTTTGCCGTTCCATATCCTTTGTGTATCTCAAATCCGTATGTAGGATATTTCTCCGCAAGTGTGCGCATATGTCGATCACGTGTTACTTTGGCGACAATAGACGCCATAGCAATGACCATCTCTTTTTCATCACCTTTGATAATCGTCTCTTGATGTTCGTATACGGCAGGTGCATGAAGTCCCCCATCAAGGACCACTCGCGCATGGAGAGGATTCATATCAAGACGCTCAAGTCCTCGTGCCAAGGCACTCTTCACTGCATACACAATCCCTTTTTCATCAATAGTACGCGCACCCACCATCACACCAGAAAACACAATGAGTCCGGCATGCCGTGCCTCGCAAATTTTTTTAAACCATTCTTCTCGCTTTTTCTCCGACCATTTTTTTGAGTCTCGCCCCTTAAGAAGCGCGAACATTTCCTCCACGACACGTTGGTGTTCAGTGGGTATACCCACCACACCCACAGAGACTGGCCCCGCCAAAGGTCCGCGCCCTGCTTCGTCAATACCGATGGTGTACAAAAATGCCTTTTGTGTCATTAAGAAAGTATATCAGAAAAACAATATTTCATACCTCTAAATGATGTAGTTCGTAGTTCGTAGTTCGTAGTTCGTAGTTCGTAGTTCGTAGTTCGTAGTTCGTAGTTCGTAGTTCGTAGAAATTATTAGAACGATACTTCTTTTGTCAATCTCTCTCTGTTTGTCATTCAGGGCTTGACCCAGAATCCATGTCGGAGGTGTTATATATTACTCCGTGGATCTAAAATCATGTTCAGTATGACAGACGTTACTGAGTTACGAGAACGTTTACGAATAACGAATACATACAAATCTACGAAATATAACCCTTTTCATTATGTATATGTCTCTATACTTAAAAACTTATCGTTTCTTATTTTTCACTTTTTCGTTTTTATCTCCTCATTTTTAATCTGCCAACCTTCTCGCTTCATCATTTTATCGTTTACCGTTCCTTTTTCTTTTTTCCTTTTCTTTTCCCCCATGCTACAATACCAACATGATAGAGGGTGCGTAGCACCCTCCTAACCTCCTAATTACTAATCTCCTAACCTCCTATCATACTAATTTATGATTCTCTCCGACCGCGATATCAAAGACGCAATGGCGAAGGGTGATATTTTCATCGACCCTTACAACGACTCCATGCTCCAGCCCGCATCGGTTGATTTAAGTCTGGGGAAACATTTTCTCGTCTATGACCGAAACAAAAGTGCCATCATTGATACTAAAAAACCCGTTGAAGGACTCATGCGTGAAGTCTCCATAGAAGAAGACGAGCCATTCATTCTTCATCCGGGAGAATTCGCACTCGGTATGATATATGAAAAAACAGGTGTCTCTGATGCAATGGTCGGACGACTAGAAGGAAAAAGTTCCGTCGGTCGTCTCGGTCTCATGATTCACGTAACCGCAGGTTTCTTGGACCCCGGCAATACCGTCAATATGACCCTTGACCTCTTCAATACTGCATCACTTCCTATGCTCCTATATTATCGTATGCCCATTGCACAAATGGTCTTTGAGCGCGTCTCTTCGTCATCAGAACGTCCCTACGATGCGACACACGCAGAAGCGCTGGGAAGCAAATATGTCGGCTCCGAAGGAAAGCCTGTAGCAAGTCAAATGTGGAAGAATTTTAAGAATGAGAAATGAACTACCCCGCAGCAAGCTATGGGGTATCACCATACTTTTTACACAAAACAATTTACGTTACTTTTCGCAGCAAGCTGTGGGGAATTGAACCCTAAAAGAGATTAAATGAGTAAGAACTTCACATCTCAGATATATCATATATCAATCCATTGTCAAATAATTAAATAATTGCAATTCACACACCATCATGGAAAACTCATCCATCACCTCCCCACATATCTCCCTTGCGGGCAAGAACCATACGCATGATATACTTACTTCATCATGGATTCTCCTCGCTTTATCCACCTCCACACACATAGCCATTTCTCGCTCCTTTCAGCGTTACCAAAGATTCCTGAACTTGTGAAAGCAGCGAAAGAAGATGGCATGTCTGCGCTCGCACTCACGGATAGTGGCAATCTCTACGGCGCAGTTGAGTTTTACAAAGCATGTCAAAAGCATGGAGTAAAACCCATTATCGGTGTGGACTTTTATGTCGCGACAGCGACACGTCATGATAAACGTGCGGGCATCGACAATAAACGTACGCGTCTTGTCCTTCTCGCAAAAAACAATGAGGGCTACAAAAATCTTGTTCGTCTGGTTACTGCATCACACTTGGAAGGGTTTTACTACAAACCGCGCATCGACCGAGAACTCATCGCGAAATACGCCGAGGGACTTATCGCGATACTGCCCCAATTCTCTGGTGAAGTTGCTCAAGCACTCAAATCACATGACTCTGACCGCGCCGAGGAGTCGCTTGCGTTTTTCCGTTCTGTGTATTCTGACCTTTATATAGAGATTACCCATCACCCAGAAATCCCCGAACAGATGGAGCTTCGAAACACGCTTGTCACATTCGCCCAAGAAAAACATATTCCTCTTGTTGCAGCACAAGATGTATATTATATGAAGCCAGAAGATCATCGTATTCGTGAAATTGTGATTGCTATTCAAAACGGATCTCCTGTTGATAAAGATAGTTCATGGAATGAATCCGACGAAAACTTTTCATTCATCTCACAAGAGACTGCCGTGCAGGCGTTTGCTGATGTGCCCGAAGCACTCAAAAACACTATCCGTATTGCCGAGATGTGCAATGTCGAGCTAGAGCTTGGTAATTGGGTTTTTCCTGACTTCCCTATTCCTGACAATACAACCTATGACGCGGAGCTTCGTCGTGTCGCGCATGAAGGCATTGAAGCGCGGGGTCTAACGCATACACCCGAACTCGAACACCGTCTTGAATATGAACTTGACGTCATTAAGACAAAGGGATACTCCCCGTACTTCCTCGTCGTCTCTGACCTCCTTACCTTTGCCAAGGAACACGGCATTCTCACCAATACCAGAGGGTCCGCCGCGGGATCGCTTGTTGCGTATCTCACCTTTATCACAAGTGTTGACCCACTTGCATACAATCTCCCCTTTGAACGATTCCTCAACCCAAAACGTCCTTCACCTCCCGATATTGACATGGACTTTGCGGACAATCGTCGTGATGATGTCATTGCCTATGCACGAAAAAAATACGGACAGGACCGTGTCGCTCAAATCGGTACGTTCGGCACCATGCTCGCGCGCGGATCAGTACGCGATGTCGCGCGCGCACTTGGCTATCCTTATGGCATTGGAGATCAAATCGCCAAACTTATTCCACAGGGTTCACAAGGGTTCCCCATGACCATTGAGCGCGCACTTGAAGAAGAAGCCGACTTAAAAAAACTTTACGAACAATCTTCAGAAGCAAAAGAAATCATCGAAACAGCGCGCAAAATAGAAGGCAATGCCAGACATATCTCCGTCCACGCGGCAGGTGTTGTTATCGCGCCCACAGACATGTCCGACTATACTCCCGTCCAAATGGACCCCAAGGGTGGAAAAATCATCACGCAATACGATATGCATGCTGTTGAAGACGCGGGACTTCTTAAGTTTGACTTCCTCGGCATCACCAACCTTGCCATGCTTGAACACTCAGTCCGTCTCGTCAAACAACTTCGTGATATTGATGTCAATCTTGATACCTTGCCACTTGATGACAAAAAAACGTATGCGATGCTCTGGCGCGGAGAAACACTTGGTCTCTTTCAACTTGGTGGTGGTGGGATGACTCGTTCTCTCATGGACTTGAAGCCAACAAGCATTCACGATATCAACGCTATGGTCGCACTCTACCGTCCGGGACCGATGGCGTTCATCCCTGAATACATTCGTCGCAAACGCGACCCTTCGCTCGTCTCGTATCTTGACCCGCGTATGAAGCCAATTCTTGAGCGTTCATACGGTATCATCACCTATCAAGATGATGTGCTTATGATTGCTATTGATTTGGCAGGATACGACTGGACAGAGGCAGATAAGTTTCGCAAAGCAATCGGTAAAAAGATCCCCGAAGAGATGGCAAAACAAAAAAAACGTTTTTTTGAAGGATGTATTGACGGAGGGATGGCACCCGGTACCGTAGAAACTCTCTGGGAACAAATTGAAACATTTGCCGCATATGGATTCAATAAGGCACATGCCGCGAGTTATGGAAACTTGGCATATAAAACCGCATACATGAAAGCAAATTTTCCCGCGGAATACATGACTGCTGTGCTTTCCGCGGAATCAGGTGACGTCGCACGTGTTGCTGAAGTCATTGGTGAATGCAAACGTATGGGTATTCCCGTATTGCCACCGTCCGTCAATGAAAGTTTTGGCGACTTTACCGTTGTTCGCCGTGATGGTGACACAGACAAGATTCGTTTCGGTCTCTATTCAGTCAAAAATCTTGGCACCGATATTGCTGATGCTATTATTGCTGAACGTAAAAAAAATGACACCTTCACGACATACGGTGATTTTCTGGAGCGTATTGAACACAAAAATCTCAATAAAAAATCACTTGAAGCACTCGCAAAAAGCGGTGCACTAGACGACTTGGGTGATCGCTCGGCGATTATTTCAGGACTTGATGATGCACTCACGTATCACAAAGAACACCTCTCCGCTGACAAGACACAAGATTCCATCTTTTCACTCATGGAGACAGCAACAACCGGCTTTACACTCAAACCAGCCACACCTCTCCCTGAACACGATTTGCTCGCATGGGAAAAGGAATTGCTTGGACTGTACGTATCGGGACATCCACTTGAAAAACATCGCGCGCGCTTTGAAAAAAACGGTATGCATATTCCCCGCATGAAAGAAGACGCGCGCGACGAAGCACGTGCGATTATCGCAGGTATCATTGAAGACATCCGTATCGTTCGTACAAAAAAAGGCGACACCATGGCATTTATCAAACTCGCTGACTTTTATGATTCTATGGAGATTGTCTTTTTCCCGAAAACATATGAATCACATAAACACCTGCTCACCGCCGACGCATGCATCGTCGTCCAAGGCAAATTTTCCACACGCAATAATGAAGTATCCGTCATCGCGGATTCAACACGCTTTCTTGAAGAAAAAGCAATGACATAGGTTATTCAAAAACATGTTGACATCAACATAAAATAACGGTATCCTCCAAGATAGAATCTTTATTCAAAAACAAACATACTACACCATTGAAAAAAATGCCGATTCGCGAAGAGGAACGTATGAACATCATTATACGAAATATTGATTTTCTGCGACATCAATCAGGAATGAATAAAACCGTGTTTGCCCAAAAAACGGGCATATCAAGAGAATCTCTCTATCAATATGCAAGACTAAAATGTTTTATTTCCCTTAAAAACATAGTCGCCTGTGCATCTACATTGGGTGTTCATATATCAAAACTTCTTCTCACGCAAGAAGAGATTCTGAATGAACTAAGTATTCTAAGAAACATATTCCCGCGAGTGCATCATCCTAATGGTGTAATATATACACCATATACATATGAAATATACCGACGAATACTTGCTGACAATATATTTCATATGAGACATAAAAAAGAGTTTTTTCTTAAAAATTTAGAGGGAGACACAAATAGAGTTGTAACATACATATCGTTTAACCGGTATGAGAATAGAATTTCTCCCACACATCCCAAAGTCATTGTCCCAGTAGCACAAGTACTGAAGACAACGGTTATAGGGCTTACTTCAAAGGAGGAAGACATCCCTCATATTATGACGTCTCTCACATACAGACGTCATACACTACAGATTATCAACTGAACACCCGGCATATGCCGGGTTTTTTGTAGGATAACTTCTCCATATCTGTATATTCCTTTACTTTTCATCGTTTATCGTTTATCGTTTTCATATATGGACACCGCACACCTTACTACCGCGCGCCATTCACTCGCGCATATACTCGCCATGGCCGTCAAAGAGCGTTTCCCTGATGCCCGCTTTGGTATCGGGCCCGCGATTGAAAACGGTTTTTACTACGATATTGAATTACCGTCAGGAACAACACTCACATCCGAAGACCTTGCCGCGCTTACAAAGCGGATGCGCGCGCTTGTCGCCACACCTCTTACCTTTACACGCAAAGAAGTATCTGCAGATGAAGCACGCGCTCTCTTTGCGGATAATCCCTACAAGACAGAACTCATCAATGAATACGCGACCGAAGGTCGTACACTCTCTGTGTATACAAGTGGTGATTTCACCGACTTGTGCGAAGGTCCTCATGTTGCCACAACCGCAGACATTGACCCAGAAAGTTTTATCCTCACCACAGTCGCTGGCGCGTATTGGCGTGGAAATGAAAACAATGCCATGCTCACGCGTGTCTATGGACTCGCTTTTGAAACAAAAGAAGCACTGGATGCACATATCGCTCTCACGGAAGAAGCAAAAAAACGCGACCATCGCAAAGTTGGCAAAGAGCTTGATCTTTTTACCTTCTCCGAACTTGTCGGCCCGGGACTTCCCCTCTGGACACCACGCGGCACAGTCCTCCGTACCGAACTCGACAATTACATCTGGGAACTGCGTTTGCGTCACGGCTATCAGCGCGTTACCATCCCACACATCACCAAGAAGGACCTCTATCAGGCGTCCGGGCACTGGGACAAATTCGCGGACGAACTTTTTGTCATTGAAACGCGCGAAGGTAAAGAGTACGCCGTAAAACCGATGAACTGCCCGCACCATACACAAATATTTGACCGTAAGCCGCACAGTTACCGTGAAATGCCGCAACGCTACGCGGAAACGACCATGGTCTATCGTGACGAACAATCTGGTGAACTCGGTGGCCTCACCCGCGTGCTCTCCATCACCCAGGATGATAGTCACGTCTTTTGCCGCCACAACCAAGTCAAGGAAGAATTCTTCCGTATCTGGGACATCATTGACACGTTCTACAGTACGTTCGGTTTCAACTTACGTGTTCGCCTTTCATTTCATGAACCATCAGAAATGCACAAATATCTCGGCGACACATCCGTATGGCAAAACGCCGAACAAGCACTCCGCGAAATTGCACAGGAGCGCAACGCGGATTACTTTGAAGCACCAGGGGAAGCCGCCATGTACGGACCAAAACTCGACTTCATGGCAAAAGACTCTCTCAGCCGCGAGCACCAAGTAGCAACCATTCAACTTGATATGAATCTCCCCGAGCGCTTTGACCTCTCATGTATCAATGAAAAAGGGGAAAAAGAACGCATTGTGATGATTCATGCCGCAATCATGGGTTCAATTGAGCGCTTCACCGCTGTTCTTCTGGAGCACCTAGGTGGTACGCTACCTTTGTGGCTTGCACCTGAGCAAGTACGCATCCTCCCCATTGGCGAAAGTCACCGCACACATGCGAACGCCGTTAAAGCGGCACTTCATAACACGAGCGTACGTGTCTCTGTCGACGACAACAGCGAGACCCTCGGTAAACGCATTCGTAGTGCAAAGACCGACAAAGTGCCATACACGATTGTCATCGGCGATGCGGAAGTGGCAAACGGAACCGTGATGCTCGAAAGCCGTGACGAAGGAAAAGTGGGAGAATTGTCGGTTGATGCACTTCTTGCCCGTTTGACTGAAGAAATCACTACAAGAAAACAGAGTTAAATTAATTGGTTACGAATTACGAATAGTACACTTCCCTGGCACCCCGCGGGGCGCCGAGGAACATACGAACACAAACTCATCAATATAGTTATTCGTGTTCAGTAGTGTTCGTATGTTCGTATAAGTTCGTACTTCGTAGCCCCATATTTCTAATTTTTAACCTCCTAATCTCCTATCACTATGTTAGACAACAATGCCTACAATATTATGCGCCAAATCGTTGAGGAACATACCAGCCTTTGGCGTATCAAAGATGATTATCTGAAAGATGCACAAAGCGATGAAACACTCGTCGCCGTGTGGAATCAAATCGCAGAGGAGAAAGAACGCGATATCGATGCTCTCGTCGTGGAGCTGAAAGAGAGAATCTAAAGTGCGAAGCAAGAATCACGAATTAAGAAGCAAGACAAAACATCGCGGGGACTCTGTCCTCGCGATGTTTTGTTAACATCCCAACTTATTCTATCTCTATATTTACAAAGCAGAAAGTATTTTTTATATTTCTATGGATATCATCATGATACACTGTTTATAAACTCAGATATGGCAGACTCAATATTAAGTGCTTTGCCTCCTAATTTATTAACCTCTTTGAGTAATTTCTTATCTTCAGTAAGAAGAATCATTTTATCTTTTATAGCTATAACAGCATAAATCATATCGGCTGACTTCAGATTTGGTAGCGGGAGCGACAAATGATTATCTGTAAATTTCTTATCAATACTGATTTGTATAATATTGATTTTTTTATTTCCCCTATAGATTTTTACTGACGCAAGATCTTTTGGGTTGATTCTCGCTTCACAATTTATTGCACTTACTGCCTCAAACCATGCGTGGGATGGAGTATATAAAGTATGATTATTTTCGCTTAAGAAATTTATCAAAATCTTTGCCCGCTCATGCTTCTGTCTGTACGGAAGCATAAAATCAAGTAATACTGAAGTATCTAAAAGGATATCCATAATAATCACAGATTTCATAATAATAACTTTTTATCAATACGACTTTAATATCTCTTTTCTAATTTTCTATCACTCTGTCCAAGGCATAAACAAAGACCTTCTTCTTTCCTTATGAAGAATCTTCCCTTACAAAACCAGAAAAATTCAGTCTCCCTCTTTTCTTTTTTCAGAAAAAAATTAAATATACGGAAGTTATGTTATACAAATTCTATTCTCCCATCATTCTTACTTCGTTCTCATCCGTCCCGTCTAGTATTCTTAATTCTTGCTTCGTGATTCTTGCTTCTCGTCACCTTACGCATCAATATTCGCGTACTTTGCATTATTCTGGATGAATGACTTACGCGATGGAACATCGGTACCCATGAGTGTGTCAAAGACTCTGTCGGCTTCTTCAGCGTCTTCAATCTTCACTTGCTTCAATGTGCGACGAACTGGGTCCATCGTTGTCTCCCAAAGTTCGTCTTGATTCATCTCTCCGAGACCTTTGTAGCGTTGAATAGATACTTTAGCGGTTTTCTTTTTTTCCTTGGCCGATGCCGAATCATCAGCATTTAGGCCTTTTTTGCCTTTGCCACCTTTCGTCGGTGTCGTCTCTTCGGTGTTTTCCTCAATGGATACATCGTCTCCTTCACCTTCACCCTCAACTTCTTCTATAGCGTTTTCATCAACACCGAGTTCAAGAAGAACACGTGTCTTGTCTTCATCAGTGTACGCATAACGAATCTCTTTTCCCTGCTTGATCTTATACAATGGGGGCAATGCGATATACAAATATCCATGTTCAATGACTGGACGGAAATATCGGAAAAAGAGTGTCAGGATAAGTGTATCTATATGTGATCCGTCAACGTCGGCGTCCGTCGCGATAATAATTTTGTGATACCGCAATTTTTCCAAATCAAGAGCATCACCAATAGCGGCGCCGAGCGCAACCACAATATTCTTAATTTGCTCAGAGGCAAGCATCTTGTCCAGTCGCGCGCGTTCCACATTCAATATTTTTCCACGAAGCGGCAATATCGCCTGTGTACGACGATCACGCCCACCTTTCGCAGTACCACCAGCGGAGTCTCCTTCTACAATAAAGAGTTCAGATTCTTCAGCGCTCTTTGTTTGACAATCCGCGAGTTTGCCCGGAAGCGTCATACCTTCAAGTGCGCCTTTGCGAAGCACGGAGTCTTTCGCCGCTTTAGCGGCTTTACGTGCCTTGAGAGCGAGAACGACTTTCTGCACAATCGCTTTGCCATCATCTGGATGTTCCTCCAAATATTCCGAAAGCGCTTCACCAAAGACCGATTCCACAGCCCCGCGTGCTTCCACGCTACCAAGCTTCGCCTTTGTCTGTCCTTCAAATTGAATCTCTTTGAGTTTGACAGACACGACAGCTGTCATACCCTCAAGCACATCATCGCCAGTGAAATTTTCTTCACTTTCTTTCAAGAGATTGTTCTTACGCGCATAATTGTTGAGTCCACGCGTAAGAGCAGTCTTGAAACCCGTCACATGCATACCTCCTTCACTTGTTGGTGTTGAGTTTGCAAAAGAAGCAAGACGAGGGGAAATATCGTCCACATACTGGAACGCGACTTCCACACCAACTTTATCATCGGTTTCTTTTTCAATATAAAAAATATTTTTATGAATCGGTTTTTGCGCGCCATTCAAATGACGTACCAATGATGTCAGTCCTCCTTCAAAATAATACGCGCGGCTCGGTACATCAAGAGGAAGCGCGGACAAGAAAAACGCATCTTCACTTTCAATATCGGGCAATCCTTTCACTGTCTTGTATTCTCGGGCATCAATCGCGGTTACTCGCATTCCTTTCACAAGATATGCTTGCTGGCGAATATGGGTAACGATTTTATTCCAACTAAAACCCATTTCAGAAAAAATCTCCTCATCTGGCTCAAATATAACAACCGTGCCATGTGCTTTTGAAGAGGCAATTTTCTTCACTTTCGCTTTTGCTTTACCGCGCGTGTATTCTTGCATGTGGATACCCCCATCACGATGCACCATCACTTTCGTGTACACCGACAAGGCATTCACAACAGACGCACCAACACCGTGGAGACCTCCAGTGGCTTTCGCATAGCCGTCACCGCCGAATTTTCCTCCGGCATGAAGTGTCGTCATGATAGTCTCAAGCGCGGAGACTTTTGTCTTGGGGTGAATATCTACTGGGATACCGCGACCATTGTCCGCGACACGGATGCGACCGTTGGGAAGAAGTGCCACTTCAACATGCGTCGCATATCCACCCATCGCTTCGTCACGACCGTTATCAAAAATCTCCCACACAAGGTGGTGTAACCCATCAGTACCCGTTGACCCGATATACATACCCGGACGCTTACGTACTGGCTCAAGACCCTCAAGAACGGAAATATCCGCCGCGCTGTAGTGGTGGCCAGCATCACTTTCTTTTTCTTTCTTTTTAGGTGCTTTTTGATTGTCTTTAGGTGAAGCCATAAATACAGGAAAACGATGAACGATAAAAACGGGATGAGACGCGATGAGTTATAGATACTAAAATATAAACTACAAAACAAAAGAAAAACCTTTTGAAATAACTACAAAATACCCCCTTGGGCACGTTTTCTTACAAATATAGTATACCAAAAATCAGGCATCTGTGCCTTATTGACTTTTTGTATAAAATATGTTATCATATAATATATAGATAACATACCAACACGTAATGTTGGTTTTTAATATACCAAGGTTAAACCTTGGTATATAGTTCCGTCTCTTGAAACTTGTCTATCGTCCCTCCCATCCCCGTGCCGCGACACGTGCATACACCTTCTCCATCACCGCATTCACTTCAGCATCAATCAGCGTTCTATCAAGCGCTTGGAATACTATACGGAACGCATACGACACACGTTCGTCTTTTTCAAATGTATCAAATAAGTCTGTACGGATGATGAGCGGGTGTCCCTCCCCTTCCACAACAGTACGCGCTTCTTGTGGAGTCGTTTTTTTTGGTGCCCAAAAGGCAATATCGCGTGTCATAAATGGATACACGGAAAATGGTTTATAGAGGGGCATGATGTCAGAGGTTAAAAGCACGTCTCCGTATGTATCAGGAATCGTTACCTCCGATGAAAGTGTACCAAGGTCTATTTCCACCACATACCCTTTTTCTGTTTCTTGTTCAGAGAAAAACACAACCCCTTCTATCCCAAGCGCGCTTGAGAGAGAGTTCATCATCTCAGTCGTATATCCTTTCGCCGCTTCCTTTGCTTTTCCTTCTTTCATCTGCGGATACATGGCACCAATACAAAGAAATACCTGCTCTCCTTTCGCTTTTGTAAAGACGCTTCCGATTTCAAACATTGCAATATGGTCCATACCAAACAAATCCATATTGCGTGCATTGAATGCGAGACGGTCAGTCATACTTGTCGCGAGATCCGTACGCAAGAAATTTTTATCCGAAGCAGCGGGATACAGCACCTCACTATCGCCAACATTTCTGAATGATGACGTGTATATTTCACTACATCCATTTTTGTTCAGTACAGAACGCACAGCGTTTGACACATAATAGATAGGAAGAACTCTCGGCGTATGAAGTGCAGATGGATCTTTTGGGACAATCTTTTCATACCCATACACGCGACCAATTTCTTCAATGAGGTCTTCTGCAATACGAATGTCAAGACGTTCCGCGGGAACAGTAACAGCGATATGCGTTTCATCAACATGTGGCATGCGACGATATCCGACAATGGTATACGTCTCAGACACAGTCTGCATACTCTCCTGTGCCACATTTCCATTGTTTCGTGAGCTATGAATAATTTGTTCACCCCCTACGTACAATCCGCAATGATCAACACCTTCGGGAACAAGTGTTCCTGAAAGATAGTCTTTTGTCTCGTAAAAAATGTCTCCCTCCTGTGAATTAAAAAACACGACATCCCCTTCTTGCAACTGTTCTTGTGTAATTGCTTCCCCATACACATACTGGTCAACTGTCATACGTGGTATTTGCATTCCTACACCAGCATACAAGTATGCGATAAAAGATGAGCAATCAAAAGCATGCGGAGCATCGTAGGTAATGCTTGCACCAATTTTGTGTGGTGTATGCAAAAGTGTTTTTGCTCGTTCTACAATCTGCATGCGCGGATGTTCTACAACAGTATGAAGGAGTTCCAGTTGCGTTAAGATGCGCGTTATCTCGTCCTGAGACAATGTTGTCCCCAAGAGCTTATTCACATGAGGGAGTGCAACACCACACTGATACGGTGCTGGACATTTGGGATATACATCAACAATCTCTCCCGCTTTTGCTCCTGGAGAAAGTTCCACAATAAGCGCTGTTACTTGTTCCATCGCTTCATATACAATTTCTGGTGTGAGTCCGTTTTCAAATCGCTTTGAAGAGTCTGTCTTGACCCCAGTACGTACCGAGGTTTTTCGCACTGCCGAGCCGAGAAAGTTCGCTGATTCAATAACGATGGTTGTGGTCTGCGTATCTACCTCGGCCTTTTTTCCACCTTTAATACCAGCAAGAGCAAGAATTCCTTCACTATCGGCTATCGTCAAATCTTCAGAGGAAAGTGCAACCTGTTTATTATCCAGTGTGGTAAGCGACTCACCGTCTTTTGCACGTCGCACAACAATACCTCCTGCCAATTTATCCATATCAAATGCATGGAGTGGCTGCCCCATGTCATACATGACATAATTGTTCGCATCAACAACCGTATTAATAGAGCGTTGTCCGATTGCAGTAAGACGCTCTTTGAGCCATGACGGAGAATCTTTCACTGTCACGTTCTCAATGACACGTGCGCTATAACGTTTGCATGCAACAGCATCTTCCACCGCAATAGAAATGGTTTTGTCGGACGTAATAGGAACAGATTCGCCAGATGTTTTTATAAACGGTATGTTCGCGAGATGCGCAATCTCACGCGCAATACCTTTGTGACACAAACAGTCATGCGCCCTGTTCGGGAGTACATCCACATCAATGAACGTATCATTCCCCTCTGTGCGCATCTCTTCAATCTCAAATGCCCCATGTGTAAGAAGCTCCGCAATCTTTTCCGGCGTCGGCGCATCGTCACCAAGATAGTTTTTGAGCCAATGATAAGAAGTGAGCATAGGACGAGAATTAAGAATAAAGAAGCAAGAATCAAGGAACACTCTGCTCATGAATCTTCATGTTACAAACATTCTTGATTCGTGCTTCGTAATTCTTGATTCGAAACAATTTAGAATTGATTAACCAACCGCAAATCTCCCGTGTACAAAAGCCGCACATCATCAATCCCGTACCGAAGCATCGCCACACGGTCTACACCCATACCAAACGCAAATCCTTGCCACTTCTTAGGATCAATACCGCTTGCGAGAAGCACGTTGGGGTGTACCATACCGGCACCGAGGATTTCAATCCAGCCCGTTTTCTTACACGTCGCACAACCAGATCCTCCGCATTTAAAACATTGCATATCCACCTCCACGCCTGGCTCAACGAACGGAAAGAAACTCGGGCGCAATCTGATGGGAACATCTGTCCCAAACAGATTTTTCAAAAAATGCGCGAGCGTTCCTTTGAGATGTCCCATGGTAATATCGCTTCCCACGACCAATCCTTCAATCTGAAAGAATTGCATTTCGTGCGTTACATCTGTTGCTTCGTTACGAAAGACTTTTCCCGGCACAACAATCGCAAACGGCGGTTTGTGCGTCTCCATAAACCGTGCCTGCACGGGAGATGTGTGTGTACGAAGAAGTGTATTGGGTACATCTTTTATCCAAAATGTGTCCTGCATGTCACGGGCAGGATGATCCCTGGGAAAGTTGAGTTTATCAAAATTGTAATATGCTGACTCCATTTCAGGACCACCCGCAACTTCAAAACCAAGCGAAACAAATGCCCGCACCACGTCATTTATAACACGTGTGAGAGGGTGTATATGTGATGAAGATGTTGTTGCCTGCATTGCGTCCATATACACTATCATACGCCAAAACTAACTCTTTTTCCACCCTTTCTCAGACGATTGCCAATCCCCTACGGTGCGTTATAATGCATCTATATTCTGACACCTCCCTTCTTGTGACCTCCGTATTTCTCACTTATGTAACATACGCGGTACTGTTTATCTCACTCTATGTCGAGGTCTTTTATACATTGTCTTTTTTTGAAAAAGGGTCTCTCACGAAACCAGAAGAACCACCCGAAAAACCGCGCCACCCCAAGCCACTTCCTGATGTTACCATTCTTGTACCCTGCTGGAATGAAGAGACGACAGTGGAAAAAACCGTCCATTCACTTCTTTCTTTAAATTATCCAAAAAAGAAACTTTTTCTCTTTCTTATTGATGATGGAAGCACGGATAACACGTGGGATATCATGAAAACATTTGAAGGACACCCGCAGATTCGTCTTTTCCAAAAAGAAAACGGCGGCAAACATACCGCGCTTAACCTTGGTCTTGAGCATGTGCAAACAGAAATTGTCGGTTCACTTGATGCTGATTCTTTTGTCCACCCTGAAGCACTCCTTCGCATGGTAGATACGTTCCAAAAAGACAAAGATGTCATGGCAGTTACTCCTGCCATGAAAATCTACCGCCCTGACTCTCTCATGCGCCTCATACAACATGCAGAATATTTGCTTGGCGTCTTTCTGCGTAAAGCAGGAGCTAACATGAACGCGCTCTATGTTACTCCTGGTCCATTCTCTCTCTTCCGCACGATTATTTTTGAAAAAATAGGCAATTACAAAAACGCACATCTCACAGAAGATATGGAATTTGCCATGCGCATGCAACACAATGGATATCGTATCGGCAATCGCTCTGATGCATATGTATATACCGTTGGCCCGAAAACACTCAAAGCCCTCTACAAACAACGTCTCCGCTGGACGTATGGCTTTATCAATAACGCTCGTGATTATCGTACACTTTTCTTCAATCCCAAACATGGCGATTTAGGTATTCTTATCATGCCTACAGCAATGTTCTTTCTCTTTGCAGCAATATTCTTTTCTGGCGTTGCGTTGTTTACATGGAGCAAAGATATCTGGAAAGGAGTTGAGCAATTACGCGCAGTCGGTTTTCAATTTCCTGATTTCTCTCTACCCACATGGTTTTTCTTTAATACTGATGCGATTATCTTTATCACCGCGGCAGTCCTTGCTCTCACTCTTGGCATTCTCGTCATCGGCAAAAAAATAGGTGGCGAAGAGCCACGTATTATCTGGTGGGACACACTTTCATTTCTTTTGTTATATGGCGCCATTGCGACACTCTGGAATATTGCGGCGGTATATAAAACCCTTACTTCTAAAAAAGTCTTTTGGCGATAAGATACTATGCGCTGGAATACCCCTCTCTCTTGTGGTACAGTATCCATATGACAGCACACCCCCTCAACTGGCAACGTTACTTACTCGCTCTCATTATCACGGGTGGCGTTTTTTGGCTTGCTATATCTATTTCTAATCGTATTCACAACGAACGAGTAAAAGAAATCCAATCCATTGAAAACAATATTTCCATGAACATTCTATCGCTTGAAACACAGTTTGACCTCCTTGCCGAAGTATCTTGTGATGAGATAGACAATACCATTCTTTCTAAAGAACTCAACTCTCTTGCCGAACGTCTGGGCTATATGGAACAACAACGAGGTAAGGACGATACTGAAGTAGAGCGTCTCAAGGAATACTATTCCCTCATGCAAATTAAAGATTATCTTCTTATGAAGAAAATAGGCAAAGAGTGCGGTGATGAACCAGTGTCTATTCTCTATTTCTATTCAAACGAGGGTGATTGTCCTGATTGTGAGAAAGAGGGCTACGTACTCACGTATTTGCGAGAAAATTATCCTGGCGTGCGTGTATACGCATTTGATTATCATATTGGTCTTTCCGCAGTCAGTACATTTACATCAATGTACAATGTAACAGAAAACCTCCTCCCCTCAGTTGTCATCGGCAAAAAGACATTATACGGATTTCAAGAAAAAGAAACACTGGAAGCGCTTCTTCCTGAATCGTTGAAAAAACCAAATGATACATCCGAAACAGACAGAGGAATACCCACAAAAACAACAACAAAGAAATAGAAATAAAAAAACACCCGTTTGTGGACGAACGGGTGTTTTTTATTGAGCCGATGGTCGGATTCGAACCGACGACCGACGGTTTACAAAACCGTTGCTCTACCAACTGAGCTACATCGGCATATGGTTAACTCTCCTCTTTTACATCCTGTTCTAAAGACGTCTCTTCAGTATGTAATTCCTTTTTTTTATGTATATGTGTAGACAGTTTTATTCCCGTTTTTTTCTTTTTATGTTCAGTCATTGAGTTCAAAAAATCCGAAGCTGAAGTCTCTCCATCTTTATTCACATGATGTGCGTGACTTCCACGTACAGAATGATACATATCCACAAGAAACTTTTTTATTACACTCCACCTGCATGTTCGTACGACATATATCCATACACGCGCAAGTGGCGGCGCAAGACGCTCAAACCATATATCAAGAAGCATATCCCGAATACGGAGTGTATGTACTTTCATACTGTCAGAAACACGCAAAATTGCCTGCGGATACTTGTGAATCACCACACCGTGTGAAATCTCCCATGCGCGAAACGAAAGCATGGAAAACATGCCAAACGCAGAGCTTATCATGACAAAGAGAGCGATATCCATAAAACATTATTCTTACGTACGAAGCGCGCACGACAACATATACTACACGACAGAAAAACGGGCAAAACGTCCAACTTCTGTCTTTTCACCAAATTTCTGCACAACTTGCTCCACAAGTCCACCAATCGTAACAGACGGGTCTTTGATAAACAACTGCTCGAGAAGAACACGTTCTTTCAGATATCCATTAATCTTCCCTTCGAGCATCTTTGCTTTTATGTCTTCTGGTTTATCTGATTCATCAACTTCCTTTTTAAACGCTTCATATGCCTTGGTACGTTCTTCTTCTGTTACGTCATCCATAGAAAGAAATGTTGGGTCAGTCGCGGCAATATGCATAGCGATATCATGTGCAAGCATCTGAAAGTCTTCATTTTTTGCGACAAAATCAGTCTCGCACAAAAGCTCAACCATCGCGCCAACTGTACCCGAATTGTGTCGGTAAACAGAAACAACACCCGCACCAAGTGTGCGATCGGCTTTCTTTGCAGCAGCTGCGGAACTCAATTTATGAAGCAACACGAGTGCCTTTTCCGCATCGCCTCCCGCTTCTTCAAGTGCCTTCTTGCATTGCATAACAGAAACACCTGTACGTTCACGGAGTGCTTTAATGTCGTCAGTGGAAATCATAGGTAGGAAATTAGGAAGT
>Ga0194119_10002957_pt1 | contig 27858 bp, 25 predicted proteins | sample TA2MahC100mmetaG_FD_148620 | JGI IMG/M metagenome (GOLD analysis project Ga0194119, IMG submission 148620) | Freshwater microbial communities from Lake Tanganyika, Tanzania - TA2015018 Mahale Deep Cast 100m | ecosystem: Environmental > Aquatic > Freshwater > Lake | place: Tanzania: Lake...
AAGCGCCGGCAACGCGAACTGGCTTCGCTGCAACGGAAAGCTGCCCAGCTTGGTTTCCGCATCCAGCCTGCCGCTTAATCGAATCAATCGGTTACGGGGGAGTTTCTGGAGAGGGCGAAATCGCCTTGCCGTCCACCAGCGCCCGCTGCACCGATTCGTAGTCGCTTGGCACGGTGAGGAAAATCTTTGAACCGAGCGCCGTTTCAATCGCCTCGCGGCTCAGTCCGGCGTCCGGGCTGAAGCGGTTGATTACCAGTTTAATCTTGCGTACCGGATGTGTTCCATCTGGAGATGGTTGATCGCGCGCTAGGCCGCCCGCAACGCCGTCAGTTCGTTGGTGCTGATCAGGATGACTTCATCGGCCGCCGAGGCCCGGTCTAGGTTCCACTTGCCGTAAGCCGACCCCATGCCGAGCGTGATTTTGCCACACAACTGGCGGCAGAACTGCAAGATGGACGTGGGGTCTGGGAGTTCGCCCTGCGCGGCGCTTTCCGGCGATAGCAAAACGTCAATCCCGCCACTTTGGCTGACGATACCGCGCCACAAATCAGCGTCCAGGGTGGATGCGCGGCTGAGCGCATCGACAAAACTGTAGCTGGATTTGAGCTTCAGCAGAAACGACTGCGTGCCGGTCATAGGGTCAAGGTCGGCCAGCAAGACACGTTCTGCTCCCGCCTTCTTCATTTGGAGGGCCAGATTGGTAGCAATCGTAATCGCCCCACAAGCGCCCTTCACGGGCATCACGGCACAGATGCGTCCGGAGCCCCGCTGCGAGTCAACCAGTTTCAGCCGGTCAAACACAGGTTCAACCTGTTTGGGCGAGAGCGGGCGGATGAGGAACTCGGCGGCGCCTTGACGCAGGCAAGTGAGGATCAGATCGGGGTTGCTGGCCGGGAGAATGGAGACAATCTGCAGTGAGCGTTCGGCTGCGATCAACTCGGCCATGCCGGCCAGAGCTTCCTCGCGCTGCTTGCCGATCTCGACAAAACACAACCACGGTTGGTGCTTGCCCACCAGCTCGGAGGCTTCCTTGCGCGACGGATAGGAAGACACCTCAACAACTTTTGCAAGCGGCATGAGCTGGCTGATGTACGCAGCCAAATCCGAGTTGACCTGCCTGTCTTGGCAGAGTACCAAGATGCTCTTATCCTGCAAGCTATGCTCTCACAAAAAGCGCCTAGACCTATGGCCTAGTTAAATGCCAGCGCCCGAAACCCAGTCTCAGTAGGTTTCATCGGCTGTTTGTGAAAAAAAGTTGAGAGCTTTCCCCTGCTCATCGGACTAGTCGTGGTAGGAGGCCGTCGGCCCATGACTAGCCGCGTTGTACGCTCGCCAAAAATTGATAACGAATCAGATAATCCAACTCAATAAATACCCCAAAGACGCGTGGAAGTCCTCCCGACTGGAGCTGGAAGAAAACGAAATGAATTCATCTGGTAGCAAGAAGAGGGTTGTGATCTGCGAAACGCAACCTGTCACGGCCGAGGGGATTCGCGCCGCGTTGGGGCCTTGCGAAGACCTGGAATTCTCGGGCGTGGTCGATTCGTTGGGCGCGGCGAGCGATCAACTTCGCCGTGAGCAGCCTGAACTGCTGCTCGTTGACAAATCCTTCGGCGCCCAAGCCGTATTACAGTGGCTCGCTGAGATCCGCGGGCCGCTCGGCACGACGGGAGTGATCATCTGGGGTTCGGCGATCACCGAACCCGAAGCGCGGCGCCTGTTGCAAATGGGCGCCAAAGGTATTCTGCGCAAATCGGCAGACCTCGCTACGCTGGTAGGCTGTCTGCGCGCCGTGGCGGCGGGCGCCAATTGGATGGAAGATGCCCTATTCCGCGACGCGCCGCGTCCGGAAACGTACTCACGCAGCGAGCTGACACCCCGTGAGCAGGAGGTGCTCGATCTGGTGGAAGCCGGGATGAAGAATCGCGAGATTGCGCGCGAGCTGGGCATCCGCCCGGGCACGGTGAAGATCCACCTCAAGCACATCTTTGAAAAGACCGGCGTCCGCGGGCGCTACGGCTTGGCGCTGAACCAACTGCACGGGCGCGTGGCGGCATCCGGCGTCGGCCGGCCCATCCTTACACCCCTGGGGCCGGTGGAAACGTCGGCGGCGGCGCAGGTCATGATGCTGCCGGCGATGGCGGCAATCCGGTAGCGTTTAGGCGAGTTCTCTCTGTCAAAAAGGCAGGCGGGCAAATCCCCCCGCCTTTGACCGTTTTAGCCGCAGGACTGGGCATGATCCAGAAAACCCGTTCAACCTCCCGGAGGAGCGCGTCGGGCTTCTTGCTGCTGCTGCAGGTCCGCCGAGCAGACCTTGCGCGTGCACAACACGCCGCCGCCTGAGGTCTCCGCGCACACGGCGCCGGACAGGCTGAGCGACGGGCCGCCCGCTTCCTGGCAAGCCTCGGCGGCCAGCGCGGGGAACTGCGCCTTGCCGTCGGCGGCCGCGGCGGGCGTCAAACCCTGGGCCTCGCAGGCATCGCGGTTCTCGCAGAGATTGAAGCGCACGAGGAAGCTGTCGGTGTAACGCGACAGGTCCGGCTGGAAGGTTCCGGTTGTGCCCAGCCGCCGCGACGTGGTGGAGCCCACCATGTAGATGTTGCCGCGCGTGTCGGGGGCCACGTGATAGCCGACGTCCGGCGCGTCGCCGCCCAAGTAGCTCGAGTACAGCAGCGCGGGCGAGGCGGCATTGGAGAAGTCCACCATCGCCAGGAACGCATCGATGGCGCCGCCCGAGCGCGTCTGCAACGCACCGCCGTGCGTGGGAAAGTTCGCCGAATCCGTATAACCGGTGAGCGAGAGCCGGTTGCCCGAGCCGAGCGCAAGGCCATACGCCAGATCGGTGCCGCTGCCGCCAAGGTAGGTGGCGTAGGAAATCAACTGGCTGGCCTGCGCGGCTGAGGGATTGAGGCGCATCAGGAAGCCGTCGGCGCTGCCGGACTTGGTGGCTTGAATCGCCGTTCCGGCCAGCGGGAGGTCGTTTGAAAACGTGTAGCCGGCGAGGTAGATGTTGCCCGCGGCGTCGGCTACGGCGGCATAGGCTAGGTCCGCATCGGATCCACCGATATAGGTGGCATACCGCAGACCGTCCAGGCCCGAGCGCGACAGATCGGCGCGCGCATAGAAGAGGTCGCCACGCCCGGCGTACTCGGTGCGGTAGGCGCCGGCCGTAGCCGGAAAGTCGCTCGACATGGTGTAGCCGGTGAGATGCACGAGGCCCTGCGCGTCCACTATGATCCCGGTGGCCACGTCGGTGCTGGTGCCGCCGATGAAGGTGGAGTAGCTCAGCGGCGTGGTCGAGTCCGGCTGGAAGCGCGCAAAGAATGCGTCATAGCCGCCGCGGTTGGCCGGCTGAAACGAGCCGCCGGCGTAGGTGAAGCCTTCACCCGACGTACCGTAGCCGGCAATGTACGGGCGGTTCTGCGCGTCCAAAGTGATGGCCAAGCCGAAGTCGCGCTGGTTGCCGCCGAAAAACGTCGAGTACCACAGAGCGTCAGTACCCTGCTGCGTGCGGCTGAGGCGCACGACAAACGCGTCCGTGTCGCCTTGCAGCGAGCTCTGCGCAGGCGTGCCAGCGAGCGGGAAGTTGGACGACATGGTGCTGCCGGTAAGATACAGGAAGCCATCCGAGGAAAGCACCATCGCCGTGGCTCTGTCCTCGAGGTCGCCGCCAAAATAGGTGGACCAGACAAGCGAATCCTGCCCGGAGACGTTGGGGTTGAACTTCGCCACGAAGATATCGGAGCTGCCGATGCGGGCGCCTGTGTAGGGCGTGCCGGCAAGAGGCAGGGTCGAGGAGGAAGTGTAGCCCGCCACCCACACCTGGTTCTGGCTGTCCACGGCCACCGCTGTCGCCACGTCCATCGCGTCGCCGCCAAAATACGTTGCCACCAGCACGGGGTCAATCAACATCTCGCGCGACGCATCGTAGCTGCCCATGACAAACCCCACGCGGTCGCCGCCCAGTAGCCGGTAGCGGGCTTCCACTTGCGTGCGCACTCCGTCTGGCGAATCTTGATAGGCAAACGGCAGCGGCTGGCGAACCTCGCCTGCGGGTGTGGCCACCACCAGCGTGCCATCTGCATCGATGGAAAGCGACGTAGCGCCGGTGAAGGCAAAATCGATGATGCGCGGATCGGCGCCCGCGGCAACGATGAAGTCGTACTCCAGCTTGCGGCCCGTGCCTTTATAGAGCAGATCGATACCCGGGTACACGCCGCGATAGGCAACCGACTGGTAGCTTGCCACCTTGTCGCGCCAGGCTTTCCGGTCGCGCCCCAACATGTACGTTGCGCCGCCGGCCAGTTTTTGGAGAGGCTCGACGCGCGGATCCTCTGAGGCCGCCGCGCCTGCCGGGCGCAGCCGCAAACCGCCGCCCAGGCGCGCTTCGCCGCCATCGAAGAGGCTCACGCTGTGCTCGCCGAATCGCGTCGCAAAACGAACCGCGCCGGGCCACTGCCCTTGGTTCTCTTCAAAGCGCAGCGGAAGCTGGCCGAGAAAATCAGAAGCGCTGGGAGCCGTGGCGGCGGCCATCGCGGATGTGACGATGAGGGGAAAAAAGACAAAAGTCGGCTTCATGGCAACTGCTGCTGTGAGGATAAGCCCCGAAAAGCTCCTCTTAGTGTAACGCAGCGGCGGCTCGCCTGGTTTCGCCCTTGCGACGGACGAGCCACCGGCACGGGAGATTCACTTCTGTTACTTCAACTTGTCGCCGATGGCGTCGGCTGCGCCCGCCTTGGTTTTGCCGTAAGCTGCTTCGGCCAAGTCAGCCGCGCCGCCTGCGAGGCCCTTGGCGCCGTCGATTGCATCGCCGGCTTTGTCGGCCACCGCTTCGGCGGCATCGCCCGCTACGTCTTTTACCTTCTCGAACGCGTCGCCAGCCTTGTCGGCCACCGCTTCGGCGGCGTCGCCCGCTACATCTTCCACCTTGTCAAACGCATCGCCGGCCGCGTCGCCAACCTTGCCGGCAATATCCTTCTACTTGCTACTTGTCGAACATCGCAGATTCCTCCTTGAGCAATCGAAAAACGGACTCTGGATGATGGAGCGAAGTCCATCCTGGAGATACCAGCCGCGCCTTTCGGGCGCAAGCCGAAACGGGAAAATATTTGCTTTGTTTGTATAGTGTTACGTGGGAAATTGTAGCACTCGGAGCGAAACTGTGCTAAAGTCCTAGGTGGAAGCGTGCGCGGGGCGGCTGTGCCCAATCGTGTGCGCCCCATCCACAACTACGAATTCTACACGCATAGCTGTAAGTTTTCCAGGAGGTCTCCCATATGGCGCTGAAGCTGCGCCCGCTTTACGACCGGCTCGTCGTAAAGCGGCTCGAAGAAGATGACAAGACTGCCAGTGGCATCATCATCCCCGATTCTGCCAAAGAAAAGCCCCAAAAGGGTGAGGTCGTGGCGGCTGGCAAAGGTAAGAAAACCGACGACGGCAAGATTATTGCGCTCGACGTGAAGGCCGGCGACAAGATTCTGTTCGGCAAGTACTCGGGCAACGAGATCAAGATGGACGGCGAGGAATACCTCATCCTGCGCGAGGATGAAGTGCTCGCGATCCTCAACTAACAGGGCCGGACGAGAAAGATCAAGAGGAGTTTAAAACAAGATGCCCGCAAAGCAGATTGTATATAGCGAAAGTTCCCGCCAGGCGATCCTGCGCGGTGTGAATCAGTTGGCCGACGCGGTCAAAGTGACGCTCGGACCCAAGGGCCGGAACGTGGTCCTGGAGAAGAAGTTCGGCGGTCCGACGATTACCAAGGACGGCGTGACCGTGGCCAAGGAAATCGAGCTGAAGGATCCGCTGGAGAACATGGGCGCGCAGATGGTGCGCGAAGTGGCCTCCAAGACCTCGGACGTGGCCGGTGACGGCACCACGACCGCGACGATCCTGGCGCAGTCAATCTTCCGCGAAGGCGTGAAGGCTGTGGCCGCGGGCGCAAACCCGATGGCCCTCAAGCGCGGCACCGAAATCGCCGTGGAGAAGGTTGTGGAGAAGGTCCGCGGGGCGGCCAAGCCGGTGTCGGGCGACATGATCGCTCAGGTGGGCACCATTTCGGCCAACGGCGACTCTACCATCGGCAACATCATCGCCGAAGCGATGAAGAAGGTCGGCAAGGACGGCGTCATCACGGTGGAAGAAGCCAAGACGATGACCACCGAACTGCAGACCGTCGACGGCATGCAGTTTGACCGTGGCTACCTCTCGCCCTACTTCATCTCCGATCCGGACCGCATGGAAGCCGTGATCGAGGATCCCTACATCCTGATCCACGAAAAGAAGATCAGCAACATGAAGGACCTGCTGCCGCTGCTCGAGCAGATCGCCCGCGGCGGCAAGCCGCTCCTGATCATCGCTGAGGAAGTGGAAGGCGAAGCGCTGGCCACTCTCGTGGTGAACAAGCTCCGCGGCACGCTGAGCGCCTGCGCCGTCAAGGCTCCGGGCTTCGGCGACCGCCGTAAGGCCATGCTCGAAGACATTGCCATCCTCACCGGCGGCAAGGCGATCTTCGAAGAAACCGGCATCAAGCTGGAAGGCGTGCAGCTCGGCGACCTCGGCCGCGCCAAGCGCGTCACGGTTGACAAGGACAACACCACCATCGTCGACGGCTCGGGTAAGCAGAAGGAAATCGAGGGCCGCATCAAGCAGCTCCGCGCGCAGATCGACGAAACCACGTCGGACTACGACCGTGAGAAGCTGCAGGAACGGCTGGCGAAGCTCGCCGGCGGCGTCGCGGTCATCAAGGTGGGCGCTGCCACCGAGACCGAAATGAAGGAAAAGAAGGCACGCGTCGAAGACGCGCTGCACGCCACGCGCGCGGCCGTGGAAGAGGGCATCGTCGCCGGCGGCGGCGTGGCTCTGCTTCGCGCCTCGACGGTGCTGGCGGACCTCAAGCTGAGTGGCGACGAGCAGATCGGGGTGGACATCATCCGCCGCGCCTGCGAAGAGCCGGCTCGCCAGATCGCGGGCAACGCGGGCTTTGAGGGTGCGATCGTGACCGAAAAGATCCGCACGAACAAGGACAACTTCGGCTTCAACGCCGCCTCTGGCGTCTACGAAGACCTGGTGGCCTCGGGCGTGATCGATCCGGCCAAGGTGACGCGCTCGGCCCTGCAGAACGCGAGCTCGATCGCAGCGCTGATGCTGACGACCGAAGCGATGATCTGCGAGATCCCCGAGAAGAAGGCGCCGGAAGCCGGCGGTGGCCATGGCGGCCACGGCGGGCCCGGAGGGATGGACTACTAAGAACAGGTAGTTCGGGATTGAGTATGAAGAGGCCGCCCCTTACCGGGGGCGGCCTTTTTTTTTAGACACAAGGTGCAATCTTATTCCTCGCTGCCCTCTGTTGTATGCTCGACATCCAACCCGCTACCCTCGAAATCAGGGAGACATCTATGGCCGAGTTTGACCGCATCACGCAACAGCCAGACATGATGGGCGGCAAGCCTTGCATCCGGGGCATGCGCGTCACGGTGGGAATGGTGGTTGGCATGGTGGGTACCGGTCACAGCATCGAGGCGATCCCGGCCGACTACCCATACCTTGAACGCGAGGACATTTTGCAGGCGCTCCGCTACGCCGCGTGGCGTGCGGATGACCGAGAGGTGCTACTGGCCGCCGGATGAAGATCCGCATCGACATGAACCTGGCGCCTCGTTGGTGATGGTTCTTGCGAGTCCAACATCGTATCGATCCACTGGTCCAGCGTGGGCCGGCCGGCGGCGCCCGATCCCGAGATTATGGACTACACTCGCCAAAGCGACTGCGTGATCCTCACCCAAGACCTGGACTCTGGCACGATCCTTGCGGTCACTCATGGCTCAAAACCAAGCGTCATCCAGATCCGATTTGAGGATGTGAGCCCGGAAGCAGCGGCGTCTAGCGTTATTGCTGCCATCGAGCTGATGACCGCAGAACTTGCGAGAGGTGCCCTGGTCACGGTGGACCCGCGGCGGACGCGGCTCCGCTACTTGCCCCTGACTCCACGGCCCGATTCGTCGGACTAACTGGCAGTTCAGTGCTCACGGCCATCGCCGACCTCGGCCGCGCCAAGCGCGTCACGGTGGACAAAGACAACACCACCATCGTCGACGGCGGCGGCAAGCAGAAGGGCCGCATCAAGCAGCTCCGCGCGCAGATCGACGAAACCACGTCGGACTACGATCGCGAGAAACTGCAGGAGCGGCTGGCCAAGCTCGCCGGCGGCGTCGCGGTCATCAAGGGGGGCGCTGCCACCGAGCCTGAAATGAGGGGAAAGAAGGCACGCGTGGAAGACGCGCAGCACGCCACGCGCGCGGCCGTGGCAGAGGGCATCGTCACCGGGGGCGGCTTTTTTGCGTCCGATGAGGTCACCACGAGTCGCCCGAATTCGTGAAGGAGTACGAGGTGAAGCCATGAAGCTGTTGCCGTTGTTGTCGATGAGCGCGCTTTGCGCTGCCATCGCGCAGGTTCCCGACACGGTGTTTCTCGAGGAACTCACCTGGGCCGAGTGCCGCGATGCGCTGAAGGCAGGCAAGACCACTGTGATCGTGCCGACCGGCGGCAACGAGCAGAACGGACCGCATATGGTGCTCGGAAAGCACAATTTCCGGATCCGCTACACGTCGAACCTCATCGCGCGGCACGTGGGCAACACACTCGTGGCTCCAGTGATGTCGTATGTCCCGGGAGGCAGAATCGACCCTCCCGAAGGCCACATGCGCATGGCCGGTACCATCTCGATTCCGGACGACGTGTTCCGGAAGGTGCTCGAATCGACCGCCCGGAGTCTCGCCCAGCACGGATTCCGCGATATCGTGTTCATCGGCGACAGCGGACCGAATCAGCCCGGCATGAAAGCCGTCGCGGAGATGCTCAACCATGAGTGGCCGAAGTCCGGCGCGCGCGTCCACTTCATTCCGGAGTACTACTCGAAGACCGATTTCGACGAGTGGCTTCTGAAGCAGGGCGAGACGAAGGCGGACATCGGCACGCACGCGGGGATCAAGGACACGGCGCTGCTGCTCGGGGTCAACCCGAAACTCGTGCGCAAGGGCAAGATCAAGAAAGGTGGCGGATTCCAAGGATCGGGTGTCGACGGGAATCCGGAGCGGGCCAGCGTGGCTTACGGAAAGAAAGGGATCGAATTGCTGGTGAACGACACCGCGCAACGGATTCGGGCGGCGATCCTGGATTCACGGCGGTAGCGCCGGACCGGGTTCCGTTCGCGCTTCTTTTTCGCCCCTGGGCTACAATCAAACCCAAGGGGTCCCATGCCAAATCGCTCCGTTCGCACTCTGCTTCTTCTCGCCGCCGCTGCGCTCCAGGCCCAGAACCCGGTGGTCTCCGGCCGCGTGCTCGACGCCCCCGAAGCCGCCGTTCCCACCGCCCGCGTGGAGATGATCAACCGTAACACCGGCGTCCGCTCAGAAACCGGCACCAACGCCGAGGGCACGCGCGGCCGCGAGGTGATTGCCGCGGCCAGTTGCCCGCGCACCGCGCCACCCGGGTTCGCCGTGGTGTGCAGGTTCAGATAGTAGCCTTCGGGGTTGGCGAGCAGCCCGTTCACCTCAGCAGGCCTGGCCCAACACAAAACGCAAGACCAAGACGCATCCACCACCACCGCAATAGCTACGGTCGTGGGGCCGGCACGACGGCCGGCTTTGGGGGCGGGAAATGGCTTCCCGGTTTGCAGTGTAGCGGGCCGGACCAAAGGTTTTCGGGAAGTGAGAGCGTAAGTGATTGAGGCGCGGGGAAATCGAGTTGTGCGCGGCGCGTGATCGTACTGGCGCCGCGGCCGGAGGAGGGGCGCCCCTACGAACTCACCATCCCCGCCATCGGGCTCGACGCGCTTGCGTACAGCTTCTTCGGCATGCGGCCGGACTCAAACGCGAGGCGCCCCGCGATGACGGCGTGCTTCATTGCTTCGGCCATCTTCACCGCGTCATCGGCGGCGGCGATGGCGGTGTTCATCAGAATGCCATCGTAGCCGAGCTCCATCGCCACCGTTGCGTCCGAAGCGGTGCCCACGCCCGCATCGACAATCAGCGGCACTTCTGTGATCATCTCGCGGAGGATGCGGAGGTTCGTCATGTTCTGGATGCCGAGGCCGGAGCCGATGGGCGCGGCGAGCGGCATCACGGCGGCGGCGCCGGCATCGACGAGGCGTCGCGCGTTGATTAGGTCGTCCGTGGTATAGGGCAGCACCACGAAGCCTTCCTTGGCCAGCACGCGCGTGGCTTCGAGGAGCCCGGCGTTGTCCGGGAATAGCGTCTTTTCATCGCCGATCACTTCGAGCTTCACCCAATTCGACAGCCCCACTTCGCGGCCGAGCCGCGCCGTGCGGATCGCTTCATCCGCCGTGTAGCAGGCGGCGGTGTTGGGGAGCAGGAAGTATTTGTCCGTGGGGATGTGATCGAGCAGCGACTCGGTACGGCGATCGAGATTCACGCGGCGCACAGCCACCGTCACCACTTCCGCGCCCGACGCCTTGTGGCAACGGGCCATCTCCTGATTGCTGCGGTATTTCCCGGTGCCGACCAACAGGCGCGAATGAAACGTGCGGCCGGCAATCGTCAACGATGCACTCATAGCTCCATGCTACGGCGTTTGCTTCGGCGGCGCGGCGGCAGCCGGAGGCTTAGGGGACTGCTTCGGTTCTTCGGCGGCGGGCGGACGGGAGCGGCGTGTGCGCACGGCCGGCTTGGCGGTGACGAGTTCAAGGAACGCCTCCTTCACCTTCTCCGGATCCGCCGGCGCGAGCAGTTGTTGATGACGCCCGCCTGCGCCCGGCGTGAAGCGCACTTCGTTGCCGCTTACCGAAAGCGTGCCAGCCTCAGAGACACCGAACAGCTTGTCCTCCTCGCGCACCGCGAACAACACCGCAGCCATGTCGGTGGACGAAGTATCGTAGGACATCGTGCCCGCAGCGCGATAAGCGTCCACCAGCGGATGGCCGGGCGCGGCGGCCCATGCAAAATCGGTCTCGATGCTCGCGCCAGGATACGGCACCCCGGCCGCCGCTTCGGCGGGCACGTACACAATCGACCCGGGCCACTCGGCGAACAGTTTCGCCGCGGCCTCGGCCTGCGCGGGCGATTGAATGAGCCCGCCGGCCGACACCACCAGCATGCGGCACTTGCGCTCGATCCAGCCCTTGGCGCCGGGCAAATCCAGCAGCGCGGCGAAGTTCGTGGCCGGGCCATTCAGCACCGCGAGCGTGTTGCCGTCATGCTGCGCGGTGAGGGCGTTGCGCAACAGAGGCGACGTCTCCGCCGTGTCGTTGATCGACTGCAGGCCGTGTTCGCGGCCCTTGAGCACGGCTTCGATGAGCGGCGTCGCTGCTGGGTCCGCGCCGCTATCGGCGAGCCCGATAGGCAACAAACGTCCCACCGCCCCGAACGCACCGCTGACCGCGCCCGCATAGAAGCGCCCGAAAACCTCGGCTGCGGCGGCGGCCCTCAGATTCGGCTTTGACACCGAGATGCTGACCACGCGTGCTTCGTTCTTGCCGTCGAGCCCATAGAGCAGACACAGCGCGAGCGCCTGCGAGACGCCGCGGCCGAAGTCCGCATCGTAGAGCATGCCGACGGGCGGCTTGCCTTGTCCGAAAAACTGCATGGCGGTTATGCCAGATCGAGACGGTTGAGATTGAGGCGGCCTGACGAGTCACCAAAATGCTCGACGCCCTTCACGCCCATGATGTCCATCATCGTGAGGAAGAGGTTCGACATCGGCGTTTCGCGGCGGTACACGCGGCGGAAGCCCGGCTTGATGGCGCCGCCCGCACGGCCCAGCAAAATCGTGGGCAAGTCTTCGTGGTTGTGGCGGTTGCCATCGGTGAGGCCCGCGCCGTAGACGATCATCGAGTTATCGAGGAGTGATGAGCCGTCGGCTTCCTTGATCGACTTGAGCTTCTCCAGCCACGCGGCCACCTGCTTGACGTGATAGGTGTTGATCTGCGAAACCTTCTCCATCAGATCCGGCTTGTTCATGTGGTGCGTGAGCGGGTGATGGCCGTCGGCGATGCCGATTTCGCGGTACGAACGCGACGTGCCTTCGCGCGTGACGAGGAAGCTGAACACGCGCGTCTGATCGGTCTGCAGCGCCACCGTCAGCATGTCCGTAACGAGCTTGAAGTGTTCGGCAAAGTCGGCGGGCATGCCGTAGGGCTGCGCCATGCCGGGATCCACCTGCGCGTTGTCTTTGGCGGCGCGTTCGAGTTGGCGTTCAATGTCGCGGATGGACGACAGGTACTCATCGAGCTTGCGGCGATCGGTGGGACCCACCTGGCCCTGGAGCTTCTTCGTGTCCTCGGCGACGAAGTCGAGAATCGAGCGGCGCAGGCGGTTGCGGCGGTCACGCTCGGCGGGTTCGAGTCCGGCGTCCACGCCGAACAGCCGTTCGAACATCGCACGCGGATCGAGAATCGGCGGCAGCGGCTGCGTTTCGCTGCGCCACGCCAAGTTGTTTGTGTACGCACAGGAGTAGCCCGAGTCGCAATCGCCGGCCTGACGCGCGTCTTCCATGCCGAGTTCGAGCGAGGGGAATCGCGTGGCCTGGCCGACGCTGTTCGCCACAATCTGATCCATCGACACGCCGGACTTGATATCGACGAACGACTTCTTCGGCTGAATGCCCGTGAGGTAGGACGCGCAGCAGCGCCCGTGGTCGCCCGCGCCATCCAGCAGCGCGCGGCCGTTGTTATGCGTCAGGTTTCCGAACACCGTCATGTCTTCTTTGTGCGGCGTCATGGGTTCCAGGATCCGCGACATCTTGCCGAGGCGGCCTTCGTAGTCGAGATTCCAGTTGCGGATGTCCATGCCGTTGGGCACATAGACGAAGCCCATGCGAACCGGGGCTTTCGAGGCCGCGGCGCTGGCCAGCGCGGGCGCCATCGATTCCAGAAACGGCAGGGCCACACCGGCACCGGCGGCGCCACGCAGAAACATGCGGCGGGGGAGCGCTTTGCGCGTAATCATCGGCGGGCAATCTCCTTGGTCTTAGGGTCGACCGGTTTTTTCGAAACTTCGCCGCGCCGCCACTGGAAGGGCAGGCTGCGGGCGATCTCAAACACCATCGTCTGGAACGGATACCCTTGCTCGGCGAGCTTGCGGCTGATCTCTTCCACTGTCTTTCTATCGTATCTCTCCAGGCCGCGCCCGAGGGCGTAGGTCAACATTTTCTCGGTGAGGCACTGGGCGAACTCCGGCAGATCGTCGCGCAGGAGCTTGCGCATGTCGGCCGGCGTGCTGAAGCTCTTACCGTTGGGGAACGCGCCGCTGACATCGATGTCGAATTTGCCGTCCTTGGTGCGCCAGCGGCCGATGGCGTCGTAGTTTTCAAGCCCGAAGCCGAGCGTATCCATGCGCTGGTGGCACGACGCGCACACGGCGTTCGAACGGTGCTTTTCCATGCCCTGGCGGAGCGATACGGCTTCGCCCACCTGCGCTTCGTCGAGCGGCGGAACGTCCGGCGGCGGCGCGGGGGGCGGCGCGCCCAGCACATTCTGCAACACGTACTTACCCCGGATGACCGGCGAGGTGCGCGTAGGGTAACTCGACACAGTAAGTACAGCGGCTTGTCCAAGAACTCCGCCGCGCTGATTCGTAGCGAGATCAACGCGACGGAAGTCCCCGCCCGTTACGCCGTCGATTCCGTAGTGTTTGGCCAAGCGCTCGTTGAGGAAGATGTAACTCGAATCAATGAACTCCGCCATCGGGCGGTTGTCTTTAAGCATATGTTCAAAGAAGATGCGCGTTTCGGCCTTCATCGCATCGCGCAGTTCCGGACCCCACTCGGGGAACTTCCCCGGGTCCGGCTTGACGCTGTCAAGGTTACGGGTTTCGAGCCACTGCCCGGCAAAGTGGGCCGCGAACGCAGCGGACCGGTCATCGGCCAGCATACGCTTGATCTGTGCGTCCATCACCGGCTGCTGTACCAGCTTGCCGGATTCGGCGAGGGTGAGGAGTTCCTCATCTGGCATCGAACTCCACAGGAAGCTACTGAGGCGCGAGGCGAGCTCGAGCGAGTTGATCTTGTAGCTGCGCGCCGGGTCGTTCGGATAAAGGTCGCGCTCGATGCGGAACAGGAAGTGCGGCGAGACGAGCATGGCCTGGAGGGCAAGTTGGATGCCCTGTTCAGGCGATCGGCCTTCGGTCTTGGCGAGCGCGACGAAGCGCTTGAGCGAGGCCACTTCGGCGCGCGTCACCGGGCGGCGATAGGCGCGGCGCGCGAGGTTCGAGAGGATCTTGTCCACACAGGCATCGCCGGTGGCGGGGTCGCAGATCAGGATGCGCTTGCGGCTTTCCTTGTCGATCCGCGCGGCCGGGAAGGGCCCGATGAACTTGATCATGTTGAGGAACTTATTCTTCTTGTCGCTGTACGCCGACTTGTCGTCGAGCGTTTTTACGAACTGGTCGCGGATGAAGCCGGCGCGGAAGGTGTGGTCGCCTTCGGGGAGGACGAGCTTGAACTCGGCCTCCGAGTACGGGTTGAAGTAGACGAGGCCGGACGGCTTGGTTTCGACGGTTTGCTGGTGAAGGAGCTTGCCGTCCATCCAGAAGCCGAGTTGAACGGGCGCGGCGTCTTTGGCGCGTTCGCCGGGCATGCCGATGCGGACGGTGTACTCGCCGTCCCACTCGAGGCGATGTTCGGCCTGGATGGTGGAGCGATCGATGCGGAGGATGTTCTTGTCTTTGGAGTGATACTCGGCGTCGACGGGCTTTTTGGGCAGCGGGTTGCCGCCGATGGCCTGCGAGGCGATGCGCTCGGCCGCGCGCATGTACTTTTCCGTCAATATGGGCGAGACGGTGAGGACGTCGCCGATGTTGTCAAAGCCGTGGCCGGAGTCGTCGGTGGGGAAGTCGCGGTCGGCGCGGAAGTTGACGGCGAGCAGGTCGCGGACGGTGTTGGTGTACTCGTACCGGTTGAGGCGGCGAGCGGTGACGCGGCCCGGGTCGGGCTTGACGAGTTTGTCGGCCTTTTCAAATTCGCCGGTGATGAGCTTGCGCATCGCGGCGACGTCGGCTTCGGCGGGGCGCGGGATGCCTTTGGGCGGCATCTCGCCGGTCTGGACTTTGTGGAGGATGCGCTCCCAGCCGTCGCGGGATTCGGTGATGGAGCTGAAGCTCGCGTAGGGGGCGAGGTTCAGTGAGCCGGAGGCCATGCGGTCGCTATGGCAGCCGGAGCAGGATTTTTCGAGGAGCGGGCGGACGGTGCGGTCAAAGGCGGCCTTGGTTTCCGAGGCGGCCGTCTGCGGTGGCGGTGCGGCGGACAGGGTGGTGGTGGCTGCGGTGAAGACAAGGGTGGCGCAGAGACGGGGTGGTCGCATCCATGGGAGAGGGCGCATGCTGTTCCTATTATGTTACGCGCGGGGCGCGGAACCCGTACGGTGATGAGATTTTCGATGATTCACGCGGATTTACCGAGGTAGCGGAGAATCTGGTGGATCTGCGAGTGGAGCGCCGGCGGGGCCGCGTGGAAGAGCGTCGTGATCAGTTGGTGCAGGATGGGCAGCGCTGCCGGGTGCGGTGATGGGGCCGCGCTCGGGTTCGTTTGCATCACGTTTTCCGGGTTGTTCAGGTGGACGTACCGCGGTTGGCAATGGGGCAGAAACGGGCTGCTCCGCGTCCATGGATTGGTTGCTGCTGTGGTCATTGGGTTTCTCCTCTTGCGTTGGCTCGTCGGGCTCGCGTTCATTTCTCACAAAATTTTCAGTGGGGTGAGCGCGGAGGTCGCCGAGGCGGCGGAGGGCGCGGTCGAATTGGCGCGAGAGGCGCGTTTCGTAGCGTTCGAGGAACGCGAGGGTGCCGGCGTGGTTGAGCGCGAGTTGGCGAACGCCGGCGGCGGCGCGGAGTGCGCCATCGACGTTGGTGCGGCAGAGTTCGATTTCGTTGTGCATGCCCGCCCTCTCTTCGTCGACGAGGGCGCGCTCCATGGACCAGGCGCGGAGGAGACACCAGCGGCAGACAGCCATCTCTTCGACGAGGAGCGCTTCGGAGGCGGTGGCGGGCTCGAACTCGTCGGCGAGGGCCTCGTGGATGACGACGAACTCGGCGCGGTTTTCGACGTAGAGGCAGGTGAGCTCGGCGGCGAGGTGCGGGTTCGAGAGTCCGTGGCGGCAGGCGTTGCGGGAGCTGCGGGCCTTGCCTTCGGGAGTGACGGGGCCGCGGGACTTGGCGCCGTTGGCGCGGGTGGCGGCGCGCTGGGCTTCGGTGGTTTCGCGACGCTGGACCGGCCAATGGGGGCGGCATCGAGAAAACCCGTATGTCATTGAGGAGAAGGGAGAAGAAATATTTTTTTGGGATGTCAACCGAGTTGGCGGCCAGCGATGATAGAACATTGAGATGGCCCGCTTACGACCCGCACCGCCAAGTTACCTGGGCGCGATCTACTACCAAGGTGCCTATAAAGGCAAGGGAGTCTTGATCGCGCCTACGCTGCTACTGACGTGCAGGCATGTCCTGTCGGGCGCAAAGAGGGCCGGCAATGTGGGGCACCCATCACCGGTGGGCTTGTTCCCCAAAGGCCAAACGCCAGAAGGCCTGTTGGATATGGCTGGAAACGGATGGGAGCGGACAGCAGAACCATCCGTGCGGGGCGGCTCGTTCGATAGCGTTGCGAGGTGGCTTCGGGCGGCGTATCGGTTCCGGGGCGGACCCGATTTTAGGGACGGCGTTATCGGGTTTCGATTGGTCCGGGGATAACTTCCCGGATTCTTTCTTCCTTTTTCCTTGACTTCACCCAACCCGTACTCAGCCGCTGGGAAACACCTCGGCCACGCCGAGGCAGGATCATGCCGGCCGTCGAGCAAAGCAAACCTCTCGCGCATCACTACGGCGCCGGGCCAGCGCTCCGGCCAACCCTGCATTCGCGGCCCGCGCATCACTGTATGGGACGCCCTCGATATGCTCGCCGCCGGCATGAGCGAAGACGAGATCCTCGCTGACTACACCTACCTGGAGCGCGCCGACTTCCCCGCCGTCTACGCCTATGCCGCCCAGTCTGGCCGCGCGCGGCAATCCGTTTGAATCGAAGCTGCTGTTTGACGCCAACCTCTCTCCGAAGCTCGCAGGGAGGCTTCAGTTCAGGATTTGTTCCCCGATTCGGCCCATGTGCTGGGCGTCGGAATGTCGCAGGAAACACCGGACCTCAACAGCTGGAGGTTCGGTGGCCGGCTCGGCAAGTTGCACCAGCGCCAGATCCACCGTCTGTTTGGGATGCGCCTTCCACGCCGTGCCCTGCCGGTGAGCACCGTCGAGCCGCACGGCGACCCAACCGCGCCTGCGTGCGTGCGCAGCATACGCGAAGGCCAAACCCCACTAGCCCCAGCCTCAAAAGCCCGTCGCGTAGCGTCACCTCCGCCCGCCGCCCCCCCGCTGTCAGCATGCCCGAAATCCCCGCCGCCGCCACGGACTTCGCCACCCAAGCCCTAACCTTCCCCGCCGACCCCAAGCAACTCGAAATCCTCGCCTCCCCCTCCCGCCGCATCGCCATCTGTTGCTCGCGCCAGTGGGGCAAATCCACCACCGCCGCCATCAAAGCCCTGCACCACGCACTGACTCACCCCAACTCACTCACCCTCATCGCCTCCCGCACTCTCAAACAATCCGTTAACTTACTCGAAAAGATCGCCGCCTTCGTCACCCGCTCCCTCGGCCTCCCCCGCCGCCGCGTCGCGCGCCAACCCGAGTCCATTCTCCTCCCCAACGGCGCGCAGATCATCGCCACCTCCGGCGCGTCGGACTCCTCGCGCGGCCTCTCCGCCGTCTCGCTCCTCGTCATCGACGAAGCCGCTTACACCCCCGACGCGCTCTATCACGCCTTCCGCCCCATGCTCGCCACCCAGCCCAACGCCGCCGTCTGGCTCCTCTCCACCCCCAACGGCCGCCGCGGCTTCTTCCACGAGTCCTTCACCTCAGACCGCTGGACCGCCTTCTCCGTCCCCGCCACCGAATGCCCCCGTATCTCCCAGGACTTCCTCGACGAAGAACGCCGCCTCCCCGGCCCCGCCGTCTTTAACCGTGAGTATCTCTGCGACTTCGGCGCCACCACCGGCGAGTCCGCCTTCCACGTCGAAAAGCTCAACCCGCAGCAGCAAAACACCACGCCGCCACAGCCACCACCGCCGCCAGCACCCGCCCCCAACGTCGAAACCCGCTACATCGACACCTACGTCACCCCAACTCACTCCAGCCCCATCGGCCACGCCGGCGCGCCCAAATACGTCGGCTTCGACCTCCGTCAGCGCTCCTCCCACTCCGACGTCGCCGTCATCGAACGCCTCGAAATTCGTACCGATCGCCGCAACGCCCTCACCTTCGAAATCATCCAAAAGACGCAGTTCAACCTCATCCGCCTCGAACGTTTCCCGCTCCAACTGAGTTACGACGACACCGCCCGGCGTCTCAAGAACACACTGGCGCTCCTCGCCGGCGGCACGCGCGACATCACCTTACTCGTCGATGCCACCGGCGTCGGCCAACCGTTCCTCGACATCCTCCGCAAGCACGATCTCGGTGTTCACCTGCTGCCCATCGCCATCACCAGCGGCGGCCACCAGAGTTACTCGAATCACATCCAGCGCATCCCCAAGCGCGATCTCATTCAGTCCGCCACCCTGATCCTCGGCTCCGAGGTCATGCGGTTCGACGCCGCGCTGCACGGCCTCAAGGAACTCCGCGAGGAAATGGAAGCCTACCGCGTGAAGACCTCCGCCAATGGCAATGAGCGAGCGCTACACCTCCACCACCTCGGACGACCTGATCATGGCCTTCGCGCTCGCCGCCTGGCAGGCCCGCAAATTCCTCCCCGCGCCAGACGGCACCGCGGCCGCAGCGCGCCCAAAGCCTCCGTCATGGCTTTTGCAGGTGCCCTAGCGATGCTTTCTTACAATTGCGGCCTTGCCGCTGCGCACGAACCAGAACATTACCGTCCAGCCAATCCCCGCTCGGCCAGCCAGTCCTCAAAATTCAGCGGCCACGATGCCGACGTCTTGCCCGTGGAGCGCATCCCGAATCCGTGCCCGCCCGCGTTGTAGATATGCATCTCCACCGGATGTTTGGCCGCCTTCAGTGCTGTGTAGTAACTCATCAGCCCCTCGGGCTGCACCAGCGGATCGTCGTCTGCCTGCGCGATGAATACCGGCATCGGTTCGGGCATGGGCGCCGCGCTTGGCACGGCGGGGTAGAACAGCGCCAGAAAGTTGTGGCGCATAGCGGCATCCGGCTCGCCGCCCATCAGCACGGAAAGCATACCCCCGGCGGAAAAGCCCATCATGCCGATGGCTTCGGGCTTCAACTTCCACTCCGCCGCGCGCGAACGCACGAGGCGCATCGCCGCGCGGGCGTCCTCAATCGGCACCGCCGAAATCTCGCGCGCCCCGCCCGCGTCCCGCTGGGCTTCGCGCCACATCGCCGGCAAGTTGGGGTCATCCACCAGCGGCAAGCGGTACTTGAGCACAATGCCCGCGATGCCGCGCGAAGCCAGCCACCGCGCGATGTCGTGGCCTTCTTTGTCGATCGCCAGACGCGCGTAGCCGCCGCCCGGCGCAATCACAATCGCCGTGCCCGTGGTCTTGCCGAGGTCCGGCAGATACACGGTGACGTCCGGGCGGATGGCGCCGGAGAAAGCCCGGTCCCGGGACGCCGGCCTGGCCGCGCTCTTCCACCTTTTCGTCGCCCGCGAATGCGCGGTCCGGGTACAACGGAATCGTCAGCGGCCCGGCGGCGAACGCCGCGCCCGCGGTCAGCAAGGCCAGCCATCGAAACAAGGTTCTAGTCTCCCAGCAGCATTTTTAACTGCTGCACTTTGGCGGCGATCCCGGCGCGGTCGGCGCGGCGGTAGCGGTCCGGCAACAGGCTCTTGCTGGTGCATTCGAGGACAGCCACCAGGTTCTGCAACTCAATCTCGGCGGGGTAGGACGCGGGGATGAAGTCCTCAATCACCAGACGAAGATCTTCGGCATCGGGCGTCGCGCGTCCACCCAATTGCGCGCGCATTTTCGAACGCACCCGGATCGCCTCGATATCAGCGCCCGACAAGCGGCTCGCGTGGTCCACGAAGAGCTTCTCGGAGGGTTCCGGCGGATCGAACTTCGTAGGCGTCTTCTTCTGCATGGCGCGGAACATCGCCAGGCGATCTTCGTCGGACTCGGGATAGAACAGCGCCAAATGCTCTTCGGCGCGGCCCTGGCGCTTCAAGTCCACCGGCAGCAGATCGGGGCGGCACGTGAGTAGGAACCACAGTACCTTGCCGCCCCGTTCGATGTTGCCCATGAGCTGCGCGATCTGCTCAAACACGCGATTGTCCATGCCGGAGTCGCCGGAAGAAGACCGGTCGCCGAGTTGCGCGTCGGCCTCATCCACAATCACCACGATCGGGCTCATGGCTTTCAAGAGCGCAAGGAGCCGTTCCAGGTTCCCTTCGGTCTGCCCTTGCCACATCGAGCGGAAATTCTTGAGGATCACGGTGGGGATGCCCACGTCACCCGCGAAACACGTCGTCAGGAACGTCTTGCCCGAGCCCACCGGACCCGCAATTACATAACCCATCGGCAGCGAATCGGTGCGGCCCTGCTTAATCAGCGCCGCCGCGTCCTGCAGCTCCTGCTTCGCCGCCGCCGAACCCGCTACCATCGTCAGGTTGTACTTGCCTTCGACAAACTCTAGCATCCCGGTCGCTTCGGCCTCGATCATTTCCTTCTTGCGCGCCGACAGGTACTTCACCGTGAGCGGCTTGCGATTGCGTGCGGCGTGCAGCAGCAGGCTTTGGAGCTGGATGCGCTTGGGGCCGCTGGTGAGCCCGGCGAGCGCTTCGGCCGTCACGTCTGAACCGGACGAGAGCGGCGATTCTTCAAGTTGCGCGGTGATAAACGCGGCGCGCTCGTCACGGTCCGGCAGCGGGATGGCGATGCTCGCCACTCCGGGGTGCTGCACGAGGTCCTGATTCAACTCAATCGCGCTTTCCGTCACCAGCACTATCGTCACGTCCGCTTTTAGGAAATGTGGGCTGTGCGCCCAGCGCTAGAGGATCACGGCGGCGTTGCGGTCATCCGCATTCATGCCGCCGGTGTCGCCCGCGGGCGCGATGGTTTCGGCGTAGTTGATGATGATGGCAATCTTTTTGCCGTCGTGTACGCGGAGGCGCAGATAGTTGTCGAGAATATTCAGCACGCCGTCCGGATTGCGCGGTAGCGCTTGCGCGAAGTTGGTGCCGTGAAACGAGTCATACCCGCGCAGGGCGTTGGCGAAGTTCCCCTGCACGTCGGGCGTGGCGAAAGTGATGCCGCCGCCGCGGTCATAGGACAGCACAATCTCACGCGGGCCGAACATGGCGGATTCGAGGTATTTGCCCGGCGGCAGCGCAAACACGCGTTTGACGTCGCGCGACATCGGCTGACCCGAGTCGTGCGGCACCAGGTCATGAATGTTGCCGTGCAGAATGAACATCGAGAAAGCGCCCGAGTAGTATTTCTCGGTGAGCTGGCGCGCCCAGACAGGAAGCGATTCCATAGGTGGTGTTTTCAAGCCTAGCCCAGTGCGCCGCGCGATATCGGCGGCAGGCCCCGCCCGCCGCAATGCGAAAATGAACTCCTTCATGGCAAACGCGCTGCAAATCGAGGCACTCACGGGCTGGGAAATTCTGGACTCGCGCGGACGGCCCACTGTCGCCGTGGAAGCGCGGCTCGCGGGCGGCGTCATGGCGCAGGCGCAGGTGCCGTCCGGCGCGTCCACCGGGACGCATGAAGCGGTGGAGTTGCGGGATGGCGACGCCGGGCGTTACGGGGGCAAGGGCACGCGGCGGGCGGCGGCGCATGTGGCCGAGATCATCGCGCCCGCTCTGGCGGGTATGGACGCGGCAGACCAGGCTGCGGTTGACGGCCGCATGATTGCGCTCGACGCAACGCCCGATAAATCGCGCCTTGGTGCGAACGCCATCCTGGGAGTCTCCTGCGCCGTGGCCCGCGCCGCGGCCATTGCGCGCGGCATTCCGCTGTGGCAGCACCTCGCCGCGGGACGCCCGGCGCGGCTGCCGGTGCCCATGGTGAACATCTTCTCCGGCGGGCTGCATGCGGGCGGGAACGTGGAGTTCCAGGATTTTCTCGCGCTGCCGAACGGTATTGCCGCGTACTCCGAAGCATTGCGCGCGATTGTAATGATCCACGCCGCCGCGCGTGAACTCGCCGAAGCGCGCGGCTATCGCATGACGGGTGTGGCCGATGAAGGCGGCTGGGGTCCGCCGCTGCCTTCCAACGAAACCGCGCTCGAACTGCTCACGCAGGCCATCGAACGCGCGGGATACAAGCCGGGCGCGGAGGTGTCGATCGCCATCGACGTCGCGTCTTCGCACTTCTACAGCGGCGCGGGGCGTTACGAACTGAAGAGCGAGGGCCGCACGCTCACATCCGCGGAGATGGTGGATCTGCTGGAGCGCTGGTGCGCACGCTTCCCGGTGATCTCGATTGAGGACGGGCTGTTTGAAGACGACTGGGCGGGCTGGCAGACGCTGACCGCGCGGCTGGGCGGGCGCGTGCAACTGGTGGGCGACGACTTCTTCACCACCAACCCCGCGCGCGTGCGCCGCGGCATTGCCGGCCACGCCGCCAATGCGGTGCTGGTGAAGATGAACCAGATCGGCACGCTAACGGAGACGTTTGAAGTGGTGGGTCTGGCACGCGCGGCAGGGTGGCGCGCGGTGATCTCGGCGCGGTCTGGCGAGACGGAGGATTCGTTCCTCGCCGACCTCGCGACAGCTGCCGGCGCGGGGCAGATCAAGGTGGGGTCCATCACGCGGTCTGAACGGCTGGCGAAGTACAACCGACTCCTCGAACTCGAAGCGCGCGCCGGGCTCAGCTACGGCTGGCTATAACCACTTTTCGAGCCACGCAAAGGCTTCGTCCTGCATCGCGGAGCGGAAGCAGCGCGTCCTGCTTGCACTGCTGCACCAACAAGGCGCCGGGGGCGTGGAGCGCCGCGACATCGGCGAGGTCCATTGCGTTGAACAACCCGGGCAGGTAGACCATCCAAGTGTGGTTGCGCAAGTAGTTGCGGATCTGCGCGGGGAACTCGGTCATTCACCCTATCACGCAGGCCGCTCTCACGCGTGGATCGGAGCCGATCAGATACGCTGTGCGCAGCCCGCCGATTGAAAGCCCCATGCACCCGATGCGGTCGCGATTCAATTCCAGGCGCGAAGCCAGATAGTCAATCGCGCGGCGGTCATCCCACGCCAGCAGGCCCGGCCAAGTGGCGCCGGCGGTGAAGATGGACTTGGCGGTGAGATGCTCGTAATCACTGCACAACGAATCCACCGCCATCATCCACTCGCGCGTTCCGCGCGGCACCGCCGCCAGATCATTCAGCTTCGCGCGCATCTGGCCGGGCGCGGTGGCAGGATCGAGATCCTCCACCTTCAGCCGCCGCCAGCCGAAGTAAAAACCATCGGTGACGAGCACGGCAAAGCCGCGGCGCGCGAGTTCCTCGGCATACGCGCGGCCGCCGCAGGTGCGCTGGCGAAACTCAGTGAGCCAGACAGAATCATCCGGGTGCGAAAGGATCTTCTCGTGCCCCCACGTATAGCGCCCGCTGTGGCAGTGAATGGCCAGCACGCCGGAGTTGCCCGCGCGCGGCCGTTCGGGAATTAGAAACCAGCCGGGGATCGAATACTCCGCCGTGGCGGCAATCGTGACGCGCTCCAGCCTGAACCCGTTGCGCAGTTCGCTCGACTCCACCTTGCTGCCCGCGAGAGGCACGGCCACGGGCTGGTAGCGCAGCAGCTCCAGAAACCGGGGCCGCGCGGACTTCTTCCAGGCTTCGAGCTTGTTCCAGCGCGCGTCGAGAAAACTGAGCGTGTGGCGCTGCGCGCGGCTGTGTGCTTCGAGCGCGGGGAAGAGATTCGCCAGATCCGGCGGCGGCTGCTGTTCTTGCGCAAACGCAGCAGCCTAAAGCGAGGCCAGTACAGATCGGCGATTCAGCAACACGTTATTCGATTACACCAGTTTCCAGCCGCCGCGATTCCTATAGAATGAAGCCATGCAGTTCCCCCTCAAAACCGTGGGGTGTCTGGCTGCCGTGCTCCTGGCGTTTTCGGGTATTGCCCAAACTCGTGAAACGGCTGAGTTCACGGCAGCCCAGACTTCGCTCAATAAGTACTGCATCGCCTGCCATTCCGCCAAGAACGCGGTGGGCGGCTTCCGGCTGGACTCCGTGGCCAGCCCCGAAAGTTTGCGCACCGAAGCCCGGCGCTGGGTGCGGCTTGCCGCGCGCGTCCGCGAGTTTGAGATGCCGCCGAAGAACGCGCCGGCACCCACGTTGGACGAACGCGAAAAGCTTCTCAACTGGGTTGAAGGCGCGGTGCGCCGCAAGGCCTGCGCGGACGGTCCGGTGCCCGGGCCCGCGATGATTCGCCGCCTCAACCGTGACGAGTACGCGTCGACGATTCGCGACCTCTTTGAGCTCCATATCGATATCGGCAACCTCCTGCCCGCCGAAGGCGCCGGCGGCGAGGGCTTCGATAACGCCGCCGAGACGTTGTTTCTTTCACCGCTCCATTCAGAAAAGTATCTGGAACTGGCGAAGATGGTGACCGAGTTCGCGGCCAAGGATTTCAAGCCCCGCGCGCGTGTGCTCATCGCTCAGCCTGGTCCGGACCTCACGCCCGACGCCGCCGCACGCCAAATCCTTGCCGCCTTCCTGCCGCGCGCGTTTCGCCGCCCCATTACCGGCGCGGATCTCGACCCGTACCTCAGCCTGTTTGCGGCCGCACGCCAGCGCGGGCAGACGTTTGAAGGCGCGATTTTCTTTGCGCTCCGCGGCGTATTGGTCTCGCCGATGTTCCTGTATCTCTCTGAGCCGCCGAACCCCGGCCCCGCCGCGCGGCCCGCCGATCAGTTTGCGCTTGCCTCGCGCCTGTCGTATTTCCTGTGGGGCAGCATGCCCGATGAGTTGTTGTTCGATCTCGCCGCCGACGGCAAACTGCAGGAACCGGCGGTGCTGCGCGAGCTCACCGGCCGGATGCTGCGCAACGATCGGTCGCTCGTGTTTGCCCAACGCTTCGTTGAACAGTGGCTGCACACCCGTGAACTCGCCGGCAACAAGGCGCCCGACGCGAAGCTTTATCCCACCTGGGCTGCCGACGAAGACCTGCGCTCGGATATTCGCTTTCAGCCCATTCTGTTCTTTCGCGAAATCCTGATTCGCGACCGCCCGATTCTCGACCTGCTCGACTCCAAACACACGATCGGCACCAACAATCTGGAGAAGCATCTCGGCCTCAAATTGCCGCTCAACGCCAACCAGCGCCAGCAGCCGCAGTGGACCGAACTGCCCGAAGGCAGCCGCCGCGGCGGGTTGTTGGGCATGCCCGCCTTGCTGACCGTTTCCTCGCATCCGCACCGCACCAGCCCGGTATTGCGCGGCGCGTTTATCCTCGAGAACATTCTGGGCACGCCGCCGCCTCCGCCGCCGCCCAACGTGCCGCCGCTGGAAGAAACCAAGGAAGGCGCGACGCCCAAATCCGTCCGCGCGCGCCTGGAACTGCACCGCACCAACCCGCAATGCGCCTCGTGCCACTCGCGCATTGACCCCATCGGCTTTGCGCTCGAAAACTACGACGTGATGGGCCGCTGGCGCGATACCGACGGCGGCCAACCGGTAGACGCGAAAGCCGAGATGGCCGACGGCACGCGCATCGATGGTCCGCAAGAGCTGAAGGCCGCGTTACTCGCCCGCCGCGATGCATTCACGCGGAACCTCACGTCCAAGCTACTGGGCTTCGCCCTGGGCCGCGGGCTCACGCTCGCCGACTCCTGCACCGTGGATGCGATCGTCACGCGCGTGAGAGAGCATAACTATAGTTCCCAGACGCTGCTGGAAGAGATCGTTTTGAGCGTGCCGTTCCGCCAGCAGGCGCCGCCATCAACGCAGAAGGAGAAGTAACGCCATGATTTCTCGCCGCAACGCATTACGCGGCTTGGGTGTTTCGCTTGGGTTGCCGTGGCTGGAAGGCATGGCCGCGCCCGCCCCGGCGGCGCGCATGCCTGGCGCAGCGGGCCGTGGCCGCCCTCCTGTGCGCATGGCAGCGCTCTACTTGCCCAACGGCGTGAACGTCAACGCGTGGACGCCCATCGGCAGCGGCCGCAACTTTGCGCTGTCTCCCACGCTCGCGCCGCTCGCTGACGTGAAGAACGACATTGTGGTGATGTCGAACCTGTGGAATGAAGCCACCAAAGGCGGCGACGGCCACTACGTCAAGGAAGCGGCGATTCTCACCTGCCGGACCATCAAGAAAACGCCAGGCGCCGACATTGCCAACGGCATTTCGGTTGACCAGGTCGCCGCGCGCAAGTCCGCCGCGCTGACGCCCATTCCGTCGCTTGAGCTCGGCGTGTCGCCTGTGGCCATCGGTGTGGACGCGGTGGTGGGCTATACGCGTATCTACGGTTCGCACATCGCCTGGTCCAGCCCTACCACGCCACTCGCGCGTGAGTTGAATCCGCGCTCGGTGTATGAGCGGCTCTATCGCGCCACGTCAGGTCAGGATGCCGGCGCGGCCAAGCTGGACGGGCTGCTGCTCGATCGTGTGCTGGAAGACGCGAGCCGGCTGCGCGGGCAAGTCGGCACGCAGGACCGCCACCGCATTGATGAATATCTCTCGGTGATGCGTTCGCTCGAAGAACGCGCGGATCGCGCGGCCAGTGCATCCTCCGCGCCCTGGAAGCCGCGGGCGGCGATGAAAGCCGGTGCCGCCCCCACGGACCGTCCGAACGGCCACGCCGAACACGTGCGCCTGATGATGGACATGATCGCCGTGGCGTTTCAAGCCGACACCACGCGCGTGGCCACCTTCATGTTCGGCAATTCCGTGAGCGATATCAGCTTCCGTTTTGTCGACGGTGTGAACTCCAGCCACCACGAGGTTTCGCACCATCAAAAGGATCCGGATAAGCTTCGCCAGTATGCGATCATCAGCCGCTGGCACGTTGAGCAGTACGCCTATCTGCTGCGCAAGCTGAAGAGCATGCGCGAGGGTGAAGGCACGGTGCTCGACAATTCCCTGATCCTGTTTGCCTCGGCGCTCAGCGACGGCAATCGCCACAGCCCCCACAATCTGCCGCTGGTGCTGGGAGGGCGCGGCGGCGGGCGCATCGACGCGGGGCGGCACCTGGTGTACGCCGAGGACAGTCCTCTCTCGAACCTCTATGTCTCCATGCTGGACGCTTTCGGCGCGCCGATGGAGCGCTTTGCCGACAGCACGGGTCCGCTGGCCGGGTTGATGAAGGGCTAGGCGATGAAGCGGCTGTTACTTCTGCTCGCTTGCGGCGTTTCGGTTTGTGCCTCGGACATCACCGGCGTGTGGACCGGCCAACTCCCCGGGCGCAACAACACGTTCACCGACATCGCATTCCGCCTCGTGCAAGGTGCGGACGGCGAAATCTCGGGCAAGATGTACGGCGACTACGGCAGCTTCAAAATCGTCAGCGGCAAGCGCGACGGCGAACGCGTCGAGTTTGACGTAATCGCCTCCGAACAGCGCGGCAACGAGATCAACGATTCGCGATTCAAGTTCACCGGCACGCTGCGCAACGGCGAGATGGAACTGACGCGCGAACGCCAAAGCATCGTGAAGGCCGGCAGCGGCGAAACGGTGAAGGTGCGCAACGACAGCAACCCCGTGGTGAAGCTTAAGCAACTCACCGGCCGATAGCGCTATTGGAGCGGGCCAACCCTACAGCGTCCGCGTCACCTTCGCCAACCCGCGCGGCTGATCCGGGTTCAGCCCCTTTTCCCTGGCCAGCGACGCGGCGAACATCTGCGCCGGGATGATGTAGGGAATCGGCGTGTAGACGTCTACCGGCAGCGGCCCCTTGTGCGCCAG
>Ga0194119_10002958_pt1 | contig 27851 bp, 32 predicted proteins | sample TA2MahC100mmetaG_FD_148620 | JGI IMG/M metagenome (GOLD analysis project Ga0194119, IMG submission 148620) | Freshwater microbial communities from Lake Tanganyika, Tanzania - TA2015018 Mahale Deep Cast 100m | ecosystem: Environmental > Aquatic > Freshwater > Lake | place: Tanzania: Lake...
AACGGTGGCGACAGGGTCGAACGACCCGGCGCGGGGCTGAAGTAACGGCTTCTTCAGGCCCATGAATGCATTATAACATATTGTTTTGTAATGATTTATTTGGTTTTCTGTCAGGCACTAGGTATACATCATCATGCGCATGGAGATTGCTATGCCAGCCACACCAACCGCACGGCGTGTGCAGACCGGTATCTCCGGTAAACGCGCCATCAGTCTGAGCCTGAGCCGCGATGTGCTGGAGACGGCCAAGCGCCTCGATATCAACATTTCGCAGGTTTGCGACAACTATCTGCGTGAAGTGGTGCGGCGCGAGTTGGAACGGCAATGGCCCCAGGATCATGCGGATTTCATTGCGGCTTACAACGCCACCATCGAGGCCGAAGACTTGCCGCTGGATGAGTGGCGAAGCTTCTGATGGCGCGTTTCGACGTCTATCGGGCAGGCACGCCACCACTACGCCCTACCTGTTGGATGTGCGGAGTGATCTGCTCGACGGCCTGGATAGCCGCATGGTCATTCCGCGGAGCAGCCTCAAGCACTTCCCGAAGGTCACGCTGTCGACGCCGCCTGACCCCGGAATTGACCATCGAAGGCATGGATTTCCTGCTGGAAACCCCGAAGATGGGCGCTGTACCCCGGCGAGTGCTAAGGTCGCCGGTGACTTCTCTCAATGCGGTCCGCGGCGAGTGGTCCAGGCCCTAACCCGAGCATACATCATGCGACTCAGTGCCTCCCAGCAGCAATGTATCCTTGATGCCACGCGCCGCTATTTTGGCGCGGGGGCCAAGGTATGGCTGTTTGGCTCGCGGGTGGATGATAGGCAACGCGGCGGGGATGTGGATTTGTATGTGGAGCCGGCCTTACGTTGCAAGCTGGCCATTGAGGAGGGTTTGGATATGCATGTTGATTTATTGGTTAATGATCGAGGCGATGATAAACCGATCTATGCTATCCCTAAGCAGACCGGGGTGCTTTTATGACGGAGCATTTGCGGTTAATTGCCAGACAACTCGATCACTTACAGCGCATGCGTGGCTATCTCGCCTATTCCGCCGAACGCTGTCAGGCGATTTTTCCAGTGACGAATGGGCAGTCGCTGGGTTTTCAGCAGCATGAAATACTCGCGGCCTTTCGGGTGCGTTTTAGTGAATTTCAGGAGCATCTAGGGAAAACCATGCGCGCCGTGGCCATTGAAGAAGAAGTTTCGGTAGAACGCTTTGGCTCGGTACTGACTTTTATGGAGAAGCTGGGGGTATTGGAATCCGTGGAACGCTGGAAGATACTCCGGGAACTTCGTAACCGTCATTCCGCACCCCCTATCCCGAACTGGCATATAGGGTGACATAGCGATCACCGAGGAGTGCGAGCAGTGCGCGATGGTGGTTTTTGAGGTTCGACACGATCTCGGTGAGTGTCGGGAGGGTCAAGATATGGATGTCGATGAAAGACTGGAACACCCAGCGGGCGGTGGGGCGTTCCGTGGGCTTGCCCTTCTGGTTGGGGAAGGTCTGGGACTGCTGCGCCAGGCCCTGCCGGATGCGGTGTTCGAGGGCGGCGTAGACCCTGAGGCAGAGGGTCATGATCGCCATCAGGGCCATGATGCGCCGGGGTAACTTGAGGAACAGGGTCGACGCCATGAACAGGGGATCCTTGAGGAAGCGGAAGCCGCGTTCGACCTTCTGCTGGTCTTTCCGGTAGGCTTCCAGCACCTGTTCGTCGCTGAGGACGCTGCCTTCGGTGGAGTGGGTGGCGATGATGAAGCCGATTTTTTGCAGCCATTGCCGGGCGTGGACGTCGATGCGCGAGGCCAGTTGGCCTTCGACGGCGTAGCGGGCGGGGCCGGCCTCCTGGTCCCCGGCCGGACGGCGTTACTTGGCCGGGAGGGGTTGTTCGACGACGCGGCCTGCGTGGACTTGCGTCAGCTTGAGCGTCTTCCCGAAGGCCTCCAGCGCGGCGCGGGCGTCGGCCTCGCAGGCGAAGGCTTGGCGGCGGAGGCGGTCGAACGCCTTCAGTTCGGCCTCGCCCTGCCTGAGATGCCGCTGTGCCAAGGTCTTCTCCGCCCGCCGCCGCGCCGCCTGGCTATAGACCACCAGCCAGCGCTGGCGGATGCCGAGTTCGGTGACGCCGAGGCTCCGGTGGGCCACCTCCTCGCCGCTGTCCGCCAACTCGCCCGCCACCGCCTGGACGATCTCGCGGGCCGCGGCGAAGGTCTCCGGCACCCGGCTGACCCAGGTCGTGCCGCCCAGTTCGCGCAGGGACTTCTCGGTGTACAGGGCGCTGTCGGCGACCAGGTATTGGAGTCCGCCGTCCTTGAGTTGCGCCTTGTGGCGCTGGATGAGGCCGTGGAAGCCCGCCTGGTCGTTGACGTTGCCGCTTGACGCCGCCATCAGCAAGGGGCTGCCCGCCTGGTTTTCCACCACCATTTGCAGCACCACCTGGTTCAGGTCGGGGCGGTGGTCGCGGCTGTAGCCTTGGCGGATGTGGACCACGCCCTCCGCCGCCGCCTCGTCGCCGCTGTTGTAATCGCCGTCGACATGGAAGCTGGTCGAGTCCAGGTGGCCGCCCGCGCCGGACAGGCCCAGCTGCCCAACCACGCCGGAGGCCAGCAGGAAATAAAACGGCTCCACCCCGAACGCGAAGATGGCATCCAGGGCGCGGCCCAGCGTGTCGTCGTTCAGCATTTCGGCGGTGATGCCCGGCCCCAGCAGGCGGCCCAACGGCTTGCCCCGGAAGAAATCCGGCGTCAGGTACAGCGCCCGCTGCACGAAGCCCAGCCCGATCAGGATCATCGCCTTGACCGCCATGCCGACGGAGACCCGGCGCTGGCCGAGGTCCTGGGGGATCATGGCGTCGATCTTTTCGACCAGGCCCAATTCATCGACCATGCCCGCCACCAGGCCATGGTGGTCCAGCGTGTAACTCGCGTAAGCGTCCGCGTCGGGCGCGCAAGGATAATCGGGGGATGACATCGTTCAATTCCAGTGGAAATGTGTAATTGTAATAGGGGGTGCGGAATGACGGTTATACACAAATACTCCAGAGACTAAACTGCAAGGGAACAGCAACTTTGGAGAATAGCAATGAGCAGTTGGGCGTATCAAGAAGTGATGACGGCCGACCTGGGCGACCGGCGGCTGGACATGCGGCTGGCCACTTTGCTGGAGCAGTTGGGGCGGCATCCGCAGCTCAGCATCCCGGTGGCTTGCGGTGGCTGGGCGGAGACGGTGGCGGCGTACCGCTTCTTCGACAACCCCAAGGCGACGTTCGGCGGTATCTTGGCCGCGCACCGGGACGCCACGATTGAAGAACGCCTGCGGGCCTGCCCGGTGGTACTGCTGGCGCAGGACACCACCGAGGACGACGAGTGCGTGTGCCTGTGGCCGAAGGGGCTGGGGACGCTAAAGGACACGGAGAAGCACCCGCGCCGTTTGCACCCGACGGTCGCCTTCACACCGCGGCGGATCTGCCTGGGCGTGGTGGTGGCGGCGTACTGGTCGCGCGATGAGTCCAGCCCGCGCGCGGAGCGGCGGCGCAAGGGCGTGGACGAGAAGGAAAGCGGCCACTGGATCGACAGCTACCAGGACCGTTGCGCGCTGCAGGCGCGGCTGCCGGACGCGCTGCTGGTCAACCTCGCCGACCGCGAGGGGGACATTTACACGTGGTTCACCGAATACGCGGACCACGCCGCCGGTCCAGTGCTGGCTGTTTGTGACGGGATTGCATGATGGCCCTGGCTGGCAGGGGTGGATGTAGTCGGTCGCGGGGAGTGATAGCCGCATGATGGACTGTGTCGAGGTGCGTTTCAGCAACCATGCAGTGACGCGCATGTTCGAGCGGAGCTTCTCCAGGGACGACGTGCTGACAGCCATCCAGCAGGGGCGCGTCATCGCCGATTACCTTGACGATCGCCCCTATCCCAGCCGTTTGCTGCTGGCCTACCTTGGAACCCGCCCCATTCATGTGGTAGTGGCGCAAGACCCGGAAAGCAGGATTTGTTTTGTGGTTACGGCTTATCCGCCCGATCCGATCCTCTGGTCGGCGGATTTCACAACGAGGAGGACCGAATGAACTGCGTCATTTGCAAGACCGGGAAAACCTGTCCTGGATACGCCACGGTCATGCTGACCCGAGCCGAGAGCACGGTCATCATCAAACAGGTACCGGCGGATATCTGTGACAACTGCGGGGAATATTACCTGTCGTCGGATATGACCGATCGAGTGCTGCGTATGGCCGAAACTGCCCTGCGTGAAGGGGCTGAAGTCGAGCTCCTTAGCTGGGCGGCATAAGCTGCGCGAAATGCACGCTAAATTGGATCGTTCCCCCGCCCCGGTGTGGGAATGCGGCTTTGGACGCTCCGTCGTCCAGAAGCCGGGTAGGGGGCGCTGGAGCGCCCCTCACTGCATTCCCACGCTGGAGCGCTCATCGTTATACACATCTCACACCAAGAGACCCCATGGCCTCCAAGGCGATGACAAAATCGCGCAGGCGCTGCAACCCGATCCACATGGCCTTGGGGCCGGGGGGGCCGTCGTGCTTGCGGCCGAGGTAGCCGCCCAGGCTCGCCACCAGCGCGACGACCTCGCCCAGGCGCGGCGGCGTCGCGGGCGGCGGGCGGCGCTTGACCACGGCGTAGGCCGCCCGCCATTCCCGCGGGTCGAAGACGATTTCGCAGTCCAGGTCTGGGCAGGCGCGGCCAAGCATCAGTGCGTACAGGACGCGCCAGGCAATAACCCTGTACCGCGCCAGGCAGGGCCGCGGGCGCTCCTCGGTCTCCAGGTGCAACTGCTTGATCTGGCAGCCGCTTTTCAGCACGTGGAAGTACACTTCGAGGCACCCTCTGACCGCGTACCACGCCACCACCGTCGCCGCCTGTTCAAAGCCCGCCACCGGCAGGCTGGTCAGCAGCCGCCATTCCAGCGCCTCCGTGCCCGGCGGCGGCGACTCCTCGCGGGCCAGCACGGCGTTGACGGACAGTTCGGGCAGGCGGTAGCCGGCCCGCGCCGGCGGCTTCAGCCGCACCGTGGCGGCGCGCAGCGTGACGTGCGCCAGCCGCGCCGCCCGCCCCGGCCGGGGCTTTACCTCGACCTCCACGCTGCCCAGCGGCGCGGCTTGGCCCAGCGCCGCCCACCGCTTCGCCGCGCCTTCGCCGTCCTCGCCCGCCAGCCGCCGGTCTTGCGCCGCCCGCACGATCCATTGCGCGCGCACGGCGGGGGCGTGGTCCGCGTATTCGGCGAACCACTCGTCAATGTCCCCCTCGCGGTCGGCAAGGTTGACCAGCAGAGCGTCCGGCAGCCGCGCCTGCAGCGCGCAACGGTCCTGGTTGTTTTGCTTCCGGATCAAGAGACCGTTCACAATGCATTCTTTGATCGAGGTTTCAGGTTATGAAAGTCCACTATTTTCTGATACGGATACTTTGTATATCGAGTTCCAGAATGGCCATATTACTGAAACTCGAGAAATGGATGAGAACACGCTGCTCGACCTGGATGCTGATGGTAACGTCTGTGCCATTACCTTTGAGCATGGCAGCGTAGGTGGATCGCTACTCCGTGGGAGCGATGGTGTCTCGGGAGCAGACTCTGCCTCTGTGTAAGGTTGGACTAGGCGTGGCGCTGGAGCGTCCTGGACGCTCCGGCGTCCCGATTGAGAACCAGGCCTTGGGTAGAAGCCGCTACGTCATTACCGAGCGGGATCAGCCGCATTTCCTGACCTGCACCGTGGTGGAGTGGCTACCCGTGTTTACCCGCCCGGAGGCGGTGCAAATCATCCTGGATAGCTGGTCATATCAGCGCCAGCACGAGGGCTTGAAACTGTTTGGTTATGTGATTCTGGAGAATCACCTGAATGATGCGGCTTAGGCGCCGCGGTTGGATCAATGTGTGGAGCGCGCTGACTGCGTTGCTGGATCGACGCCAGGGGGCGCTGGAGCGCCCGGAACGGCATTCCCACGCGTGCGTGGGAATGATCATCAGACATTTTGAGGGGAACTCGTGTTGCATAGTCGGCGACTTTTCGAAACAATCAAGCATTGTTACAGGTATTAGGCTGTCTATCCCATGTCGACACGAGGCTGGTATGAATATCACGTGCTGAATCCTCGCACTCACCAGCGAACGCTAGCCATGCAATTTTATAAGTGGGGTGATGCGACGGCTGAAAATGCCTTGCAAGAGTGGCGGCTGCTGCAAACAAAAATTGAAGCCAATGATGGTTTACTCCCGATAGTTTGGCTGGATGATCTCTTACGTGAGCAGTTGGGGGAACTCTACCCGCGACTGCCTGAGCAATTTTCCGTGGCGGCATTCCTGTTTCTCATTCAGCGCGCACAAGAAGAGCGATCACCGTTCAAGGGGCGTGACTATCGTGAACTGCTGAAGGAGCAGCGCCCTGATTACCGGCTTGGCTTCGCGACAGGCAAGGCCATGGTGAAGAATGGCTTTCTACCCTTGGAGCATTCCGATCTTCTGCTCAACGATGTACTGTGGTTTATTGGTGTGGGCCACTTCGTCCGCCCGTGGCGGGAGTATGGGCTGACCTGGTCGGTGCTTGAATGGCTGCAATATCTGACCCAGGTCACGATGACCAAGGAGATGGGCTCGATTGCGGGTTATCTGTCCGCACCCCGGGACACCAGTATGCGCTATCGCTATTTCATCTGGATTGACCCTGTTGAACCTTTTCGAATCACCCGGCTCGCTGTCGAACTTGGCGAGAGAGGAGGGGGCAATCCTTTGGCGGTAGAGGAAATCTTCGGTCCGGACGAGACGCCAGATGCCTATTACGCCAGAGAAAATGCTGCCAAATTGCAGCGCCTGGTCGAGGAATTAGGGGTGGATCTGTGCACCTTGGAGAAGATAGCCGGAGACTATAGCGAAGCCCCTGATCTCTTCTGGGGGCCCAGGTGTCATGATCGGCCGGCACTGACTGATGCCATGGTGAAGACTCTCCGGGTGGGCACGTCTTATTTATGAAACTGCGCCACACAGTTCCAGGCATCAATCGGATTAACCTAAAAACGGCAGTTGGAACGCCGAACAGCCGTTCGTGCTGAGCGATATAAGCCCCGCGCACGGGGCAAGGCGTTACCATGAAACAGGCGCTGTTTTGAGCTGTTTGAACGATTTTTAATGTCGGCTAACCCCATGATTTACATCGATAAAAAAGCTGTTTCTTGAGAGCGATATAAGCCCCGCGCACGGGGCAAGGCATTACCATGAAACAGGCGCTGTTTGAGCTGTTTGAACGATTTATCATGGCGGCTAAGCCATTAATTTACATCGATAAAAAAGCTGTTTCTTGAGAGTCACGTCGAAGCATGAGCGGCGGTTCTGCGTTCACCCATTGGGTGTGATTCAAAATTCCGCTCGCCCCCTACGACTTCGCTCAGGGCAGGCTTCGACGGTCGCTCAGAGTGAACGGGATTTTGAATCGCTTAACTGCCGTTTTTAGGATTAATCAGGGCGGAGTAGCGCTGGACCCAGGGCTTTGACCGCTGGGTCGGGGAGCGAAGGGTGGTTCGTTCACTCTTGTGGCACGATGCCTTGGCGTAAAACTGTTTCAGGATGGGGCTATCACCGATATGAGGCATTAGGGATGAACACCGAAGCATTGAAAGTTGCGATTAAACAGGAACTTCCCGGTTTGTTACGCGAAGATCCCGCCTTTCGGGAGTTTGTTCTGGATTTATCCCGTCGTGAATGCGCCGGTCGCGCCGAGACGGACGAACGGTTTTACGAACTCCTGGGTGAATTGCGCCGCGACCGGGAAGCCCGGGCTCGCGAATGGGAGGAATATAAGCTCGAGCAAAGCAAGCTGCGGGAGGATCAAAACCGCGCGCTGAAGGAGTACACGCTTGAGCAAAGCAAGTTGCGGGAGGACCAGAACCGCGCGCTGGAGGAGTACAAGCTCGAGCAAGCCAGGGTGCGGGAGGACCAGAACCGTATGCTGGAGGAACACAAGCTCGAGCAAAACCGCAAGTGGGATGAGCAGAACCGCAAGTGGGATGAGAACCAGGCTGAACTCAAGCGCTTGCATGAGGAAATCATGGCCCAGGCGCTAAAGGTGGATCGTACCATCGGCGCCCTGGGGTCGCGCTGGGGCCTGCAATCGGAAAAGGCCTTCCGCGACGCGCTCGCCGGAATATTGGAGAAGAACTTCGGCGTGCGGGTACTGAACGTCAATGAGTATGACGATGAGGGTGTGGTTTTCGGCCGGCCCGATCAGGTGGAACTCGATGTCGTCATCAAAAATGGTTTGCTGCTCATCTGTGAATTGAAGTCGTCCATCGATAAGGCTGGCATGTATATTTTCGAGCGCAAGGCCCGGTTTTATGAACGGCAGCATCAGCGACAGGCGCAACGGCTGATCGTGATCTCGCCGATGATCGACGCCCGCGCGCGCCAAGTGGCTGAGCGTCTGGGGATAGAGACCTACGGCGACTCGACCGAAGTGGAAGCCTTATAGCTGGGTAGGTCCACGCCGTTGAGCGGATGATAGGGCGATGTTCAGACATTGATCGCTCCCATGCCTCGGTGTAACTGCGATTATGTCAGCCGGCTGCCCCGGAATTACCCCAGCGCAAGGACCGGGGCTATGCCGACAAATACCACGCGGAGGGCACCCCCATCCATCTGATCGGCGTCGAGTTCAGCCGCGCGCGGCGCACGGTGATGGAGTTTGCGGTGGAAACCCGACTGCGTGAGGGGGCCGGATGCATTCGCGATGACAAGTTGATCGGCGGGTGGATTTGATTAGAATGCCAGGCCTTGGAACCAGACTTGCCCCTCTGGCTCCATACCCATGAGGTGAACGCAGTGAATACGGAAACATTGAAAGCATCGATCAGACAGGAACTCCCCGGGATGCTGCGGGAGGATCCAGCCCTGCGTGAGTACGTCCTGGAACTGGCCCGGCGTGAGTTTGCGAATCGAACCGAGACCCAGGACCGTTTTTACGAACTCCTGGCCGAATTGCGCCGTGATCGTGAGCGGCAGGATGCCAAATGGGACGCCAATCAGGCCCAGTTGCAGCGTCTGGGGGAAGAGCACAACGCCAAGTGGGAGGCCAACCAGGCCGAGTTGCAACGCCTGCGGGAGGAGCACAACGTCAAATGGGAAGCCGGCCAGGCCGAGTTGCAACGCCTGCGGGAGGAGCACAACGTCAAATGGGAAGCCGGTCAGGCCGAGTTGCAACGCCTGCGGGAAGAGCACAACGCCAAGTGGGAGGCCAATCAGGCCCAGTTGCAGCGTCTGGGGGAAGAGCACAACGTCAAATGGGACGCCAATCAGGCCCAGTTGCAGCATCTGGGGGAAGAGCACAACGTCAAATGGGAGGCCAACCAGGCGGAATTGCAGCGCCTGCACGAAGAAATCATGGCCCAGGCGCAACAGTATGACCGTCGCATTGGGGCCTTGGGTTCCCGCTGGGGGTTGCAATCGGAAAAGGCCTTCCGCGACGCGCTCGCCGGAATATTGGAGAAGAACTTCGGCGTGCGGGTATTGAACATCAATGAGTATGACGATGAGGGTGTTGTTTTCGGTCGGCCCGATCAGGTGGAACTCGATGTTGTCATCAAGAATGGTTTGCTGCTCATCTGTGAATTGAAGTCGTCCATCGACAAGGCCGGCATGTATATTTTCGAGCGCAAGGCCCGGTTTTATGAACGGCGGCATCAGTGTCAGGCGCAACGGCTGATCGTGATCTCGCCGATGATCGACGCCCGCGCGCGCCAGGTGGCCGAGCGTCTGGGCATAGAGACCTACGGCGACTCGACCGAAGTGGTAAGCTTATAGCGGGGTACATCCAAGCCGTCGAGAGGCCGCTTTGGCGAGGTATGGAGGGATGAGCCGGCAAAGATTCAGTCCCTCCCGTCTCATGGAGTGGGGAAAAACCCAATATGTTTGCATCCAGGGAGGAGATGAAAACACGCCGCAATCGGGCCAGTTCTAACGCCCCGGGGGTTCCGTCATTGGCAAGGGCATGGAGAAGGGCGGGGGTTGTATGATACCGCCCACAGGTTGGGGTCGCTCGGCTTCGGTGGGTTCAGGGGGGGGGCTACGGGTTGGGGCCGATCGGCTTCAGTGGGTTCTGGAGGTGGGGATACGGGTCGAGGGCGATCCTCCGGCCTGTGAGCTGGCATTGGCACCGGTGACGGCAGCTGCCTCACAGGCACGACAGGCCTTGGAGTTTCTTTCTCATCGCCCCCTCGAACGGGGGAGGCTGACATCCCCGTGTGCACGGGTGTATCCGTGACGGTATCGTTAGGCAGTTCGTCTGACCCTCCACCGTAGAAGATTAATATTAGCAATGAGATGGCCAGTAGGACTAATGCTAACGTCAGGATACGAAATAGTGTGGTAGACGGCATTGAGGCGGCTCAAGATTTTCTATTCGTGTGCAATCATTACACGCAATGGCGCCTATCACCACTCCCACAGGGGGTGAATTTGATGGTATTGTTCACCAGCGCGAGTATTTATTGACGCAGCAACGACGTGGCTCTCAAGAAACAGCTTTTTTATCGATATGAATCATGGGCTTAGCCGCCATGAAAAATCGTTCAAACAGCTCAAAACAGCGCCTGTTTCATGGTAACGCCTTGCCCCGTGCGCGGGGCTTATATCGCTCAGCACGAACGGCTGTTCGGCGTTCCAACTGTCGTTTTTAGGATTAAGGGTTGCTGTATTGTAGTGGATTCCCGTAGCGGAAAAGCGCAATCTATCAACTCAGCGATGGTAGTTTGCCAGGGGATATGCAATTGTTCCAGTCCTTTTTTCAATCAACCCTACGGGGTGAATATGATGCGTAGTAAATTAATGATAGGTGGTTTGCTGCTGGCAGCGTTTTCGATGAATGCATCGGCGGCAGTCAAGTATACCGCTCCGGTCGCGGTCAATCCTCCACATGCGGGGATCACGCGGATAGTTTGGTGCGTAGCCCAGAACCTGAATAAAAAAGCAAAGAATGCGGTGTCAGTGGCTATTTTTGGTTCTGATGGAACTCCGGTACAACAAATATCAGGCAGTGTCCCACCGGCGACGGCGCGCTGGTTGGCGGGCGCCACCGGGGGAAGCGGGCTTGTATATTGCAAATTTGATCTTAAAGGGAATACAAACAAGTCCCGTGGCTATTTAGTCGTGATGGATCAGGTGATTCCTGTACTGGCAGGGCAAACCACCACACCCTACACGGTGATGACCATAGAGGCCAAGTAACCATATAGCCTTCTTTCCCGTGGGTGTCACGGGGCGGTCAATGTTCCCCGTTACACCCATCAGACCAGTAAATTAGCCAAATCATTGGGTAAGATACTGGGGATACCAAGATAATCCTCTGAATACCAGAAAGAATTGATTCAAGCATCCTTGCTGGATTCAATTGTTACCTAGAATTGCCCTGAGTAACAATGGTGATGAGAACGAAATAAATCTTTTGAAGATTATTTTAGTGAACTGTTCATCACTCTGTGCTACCTGCTGCTGTGTGCCTGAAGTAGATTGCGAATGAATAGGGTGAAACTACCGAAGGGCAACTTAGAAATATGGTTGTGTTTGTGTTTTAAGGCGGTGATTGAGCACCAACTGGCTTGGCGCTACCATCGGTACCAATGTCAGTGCTGATTCCAGTATTTGCGCCCCTGGGCTTACTGGTCCCCTGTGTACCTTCATCGACTTGACTGAGAGGCGAGATTATTAGGTTCGGATCCATGCTGATATCGCGGTTTAAGGTCCCTGCTTGCAGCGAAGTCACCGCACTCTTCGCGGTTTTCTTCTTGGGCGCTTTATCCTCCGCCGACCAGGCCGGAAGCGAAGCTATGGCCATAACCACCGCAAGGGTCAGTATCTTGATTTGAACATGTGTTGGGTTCATTGCAACCTCCGGATATGCCTGCATACAATGAGTGCGATCTTCATCGAAGTATGTAGCTTCCTTGCTTTGCATGTGTCTGTCAAGTTTAGATTATGGCTCATTATGGAATCCGGACGGTTAGGCTACGAGAGCGGCCAAGAGGGGTTCGAGCAAGCCCTTCCCCCGCCGGCGAGCGTTGTGGACGAATTGAAAGAAGCCCAAATACACCGGGAGTTTCTCTTGGGAAATCCCCCGATGGGGACGCAACCAAGAACGCAGCAATGACCAGAAGCCTTCCATGGTGTTGACGTGAACCTCATGAAATCCATCGCCGTCGTCATCCCGCGCGTACTCGCCCCGGCCATGGCAGACCGTCTTGTGTCCGTAACCCCACTCGGGCAAGCGGGCATAGATGTCGTACTCATCGGTGTAGATCAGCGTACCGGGCTGGATCACGGCGGTGAGGAGGGGCTGGATGGTTTTCTGTTGGACGTTGGCCAGCATTCGGATCACCACGTCACCGCCGCGTTGGATCATCCCAACAACGGGAGGCTTCTCTTTCTCCAAGGTGCCGCGTCCGCGCGCGCCCCTGAGCCGACGCCGACGTCCCTTCCGGCCTTTTTTTTTACTGCGTCGGGATGGCCCTTGTGCCCGGCGACGAGGTACACCTCGTCGCACTCCACCTCGCCCGACCATTCGGGCGTGGGCTGGGCCGCCACGATCCCGGCCCGCAATTGGGAAGCCATGCTCTGCACATCATCCTTATTGAGCCCCAACTCCTGGGCGATCTGCGCATTGGAGAGATTCAGGCCCATCAGATACAGGCACAGGATCCAGACTTGCACGGGTTGGTGATGCCCCGCCAACACCGTTCCGGTCAGGTCGTCGAAATACCGTCCGCAGGTCGTGCAGCGATACTTCCGGCGGGCGGGCTGGGTCGTGTCACGGCCCTGCTTGGTCACGGTCGCCGAGGCGCAATGGGGGCACTTCACCCCTTCCGGCCAGCGCAGTTCCCGCACCTTGTCGTAACACTTGGCATCGTCCAGCAAGCTCTGAAGGTGGATCATCCGTTCTCGTCCATCGCGGGAAAATCTCGCAGCCTAGCGGAAATCAGCCTTCCAAGCGAGTTGTCCGAAATCCATCATGAGCCTAGATAATTTCACAGTCATTCCCCGAAAGCATACCGTGTCAGGCTTGACCACAGCCGCCTATCGGGAGTTGGGATGATCGAGCATGGTTTGGCCTCATAATGCTGGCAAAATGGCAGGTTACGAATGCCTTGTGAGTTGTGCTACGGTAAGCCTTGATATAGTGGTTCATATAGTTAGTGGTTCACATGAGCAGGGCAAGGATTGTATTTTGAGTTTGCATAAAGTTGAACATTGGCTGTTTGGACTGTACCTGGCCATTTTGCTATGGGCGCCGTTGCCCTTGGGATGTAATCGGGAATGGTCATCCAGTCTGCTGGCGGCATTGGCCAGTGGTCTGGGGGGGGCTTGGCTGGTGTTGTTGGCTTTAGGTGGGGCGCCACTCACCAGACCTTTGCGTAAGTCTGGCTGGATGATCCTACTGTGGAGCGTTTTTGTCGTCTATGTTTTCGTTCAGGCTATGATTCCATGGACCGGTTCGTGGTTGGCTCGCAGCGGGGAGTGGCAGGCAACCGCCCGACTGGCGGGAATCCCCGCGGTCTCGACCATGAGTTCCGACCCCGCTAAAACCCTCTCCTCCGCCTGGCTCAGTCTGGGGCTGGGACTGATGTTTTTCCTGTCGCTGGTGCTGGTGAGCTCCCATCAACGGCTTCGTATTGCCGGATACGCCCTGGTAGTCGGGGGCGTGTTTCAATCGGCCTATGGCATCGTCAGCGCCCTGGGCGGCGGATCGATCGAGGTCGCGTCGGGCACTTATGTCAACCGCAATCACTTCGCTGGCTATCTGGAAATGACCCTGGCGATGGGCATCGGGATGCTGGCGGGCGGCCGCCGGCTGAGCGCGAAAGCTCATGGTTGGCGCGATTGGCTGCGGAGCGGTATTCACTTTCTGCTCAGCGAAAAATCCATGCTGCGGATCGGGGTGTTGATCATGGCGCTGGGGCTGATACTCTCCCGCTCGCGCATGGGCAATTCCGCCTTCATGATGTCACTGACCGGAGTGGGTCTGCTGTATTTGTTGCTGTCCCATGGGACTTTCCGGCTGAGGCTGACCCTGCTCTGGGTTAGCATACTGGTACTGGATATCGCCATGCTGGGCAGTTATTTTGGGCTAAGGCAGTTGACCGAGAGGCTGGAAGCGACAACAGCCACGGAAATGGACAAACGGGTTGATATCGGCAATCTTCTGTATCCTTATGTCCAGGATTTTCTCCCCTTTGGCTCGGGATTGGGTACTTTTCGGCGGGCCTTTTCCCCTTACTACGCCGAGGCTTTTCACGCCGTCTATACCGATGCCGAGGATGATTATTTACAATTCCTGGGTGAACTCGGTGTGGGGGTGCTGCCCTTGTCCTTGCTTGTAATGTCCTCGCTCTGGGTGGCCATCCAGGCGCTGCGGCGAACCGAGCACATCTTCATTCGCGGCCTGTCCTTCGCCGCCGTCATGGCGATAGTATCCTTGTTGATCCATTCGCTGGTAGACTTTAACCTCCAAATTCCCGCCAATGCCCTGTTGTTCGTGTTCATGCTGTCCATCTGCTGGCTGACACGTTATTTGTCAGATGAAATCCCCGATCAGATGAAGACCACCACCCACTCTAAAGAGAGCGCGCGCGAATTCGGCAAATCGCATAGACAGGGCATAAGGCATCGAACACGCGGCTTGGAGATCACCAAAGATGCCGTTTATGGATAGCTTTATGACACGCGTGTCTCCCGAAATGCCATGTCTAACAACGTTCCCGACGCCGCACGGCCGCGTGTCGCGGGACGGTTATGGTCTTCGCGCTCCAGCTTGTCCCCGTTCGATCCGTTCAGCGACAACAGGGTCGCTGCACGTGACGCGCAGATGACTCGACGGGCTGTCGGGATGCCTTGCAGTTCACCCCCGGACGGCGTTATCACGCCACCCTCCGGCGAACCGTCCGGCCCTGCCCTTTGGGGGGCATGAACATCACCCCGGTCTTGCCGCTACGCGGCTGACGTTTGTTTTTCAGTAGGGAGACTTATCAACCCGATATCCCATGGTCTTGGCGGTTCTGTTGAAGCCTGGCCTGGGTGCGCCCACATGCATGGCTGGAACAGCAATTCTCATTTTGCGATGGTGAGCCCCATTGTAGATACCGGAATAAGCCTGTCCTGAGCGGAGCCGAAGGGTCCGCCCCAGCGGAGCGAAGGGCGGGCGTTTCCGGCAGAATCAGGCGGCGGCGCCGGAAACACCCCTTCTCGCTGGCGCTTGAAGGGGCTTATTCCGGCCTTCGCCACGGAGCATCCCCGCAGCAAAACCCAGGTATAGCAACGCTTTCAGCCAAAATGAGAATTGCTGTGGCTGGAATGCCTGCCTTCATCCCATCGGGCTTTTCAATGAGGCGCAGGCGTTTTGGTCAGCATGAGCTTCCGATGTTAACAATCTGAGATTCCGAGATGGATGAACTGAAGGTTGAGGCACACGGTAACGCGAGTCGGGGATGGGCGTCGGCACGCAACTGGTTTGCCAGCAGAGTGCTGCGAATAGTCGCGTAATTCATGATATGAGGAAGAATTGCTTGCACGTTATCCTAAGTTCATCAGTTGGTATTCAGTTGGTATGATGACTGCCCTCGCTTTTGAACCAATCTACAATTAACCTATTTTCTCCGCGACATGATTGCAGCCACCTATCGTCTACCCGTATTTTATCGGCTCATCCTTTTGCTCATTTTGTGTCTGACCAGCATGAGGTGGATACCCTCCCTCGCGGCGGAGGTCGATTGGTCCGGAGATTACAAACTCGGCCCGGGCGATCAGATACGGATCAGCGTCCTGCATGAGGATAACCTTTCCATGGATGTCAGGCTGTCGGATCGTGGCACCATCTCCTATCCCATGATCGGCCAGATCGATGCCGGGGGAAAAACCACACGGGAGGTGGAGGTCATCATTCGCAATGAGCTTAGCGGCAAGTACCTGATGGATCCGCAAGTCAACGTGAACATCACGGAATTTCGTAAATATTTTGTAGGCGGGAAAGTCAAACAACCAGGTGGATTTGCATTTACGCCAGGTATGACGGTGCAGCAGGCCATAACCCTGGCCGGTGGCATTACCGATGGGGCATCCGAGCAGGTCTGGGTGACCCATGAGCGCGAGCCTGCCTCCGCCGCGCGGATCATCGATGGACAAAGTCCGATCAGACCCGGCGATCATCTGGAAGTCAGGGAGGCAGGCGATATCGTGGTCGAGGGTCAAGTCAATAGCCCCGGAGTCTATCCCTACAAACGCGGTATGACCATACACAAGGCCATCGCATTGGCTGGTGGCCCAACCGAGCGGGCTTCTCAGACTATTCTGGTCATCCATGAAGACGACCCAAATCATCAGGCGGAAGAGGTCGGACCTTTCACGCCGGTGCGCCCCGGCGATATCGTTCATGTGGAGGAAAGCTTTTTCTGAGCGACTTTCCCTGGAATGGGGTTATTTTCTGTTAAAACCTATTCCCGCACTCTTTTCATCCCTCTCCGATCACGCGGGTTCTCTCTCCCGCTCCAAGCATGATTAAGCGCGCATTATGAATGACCATCAATCCCTGGTCGAAGCCCAGGGCGGGCCACTGGCGCGGCCCGCCAACCCGGTCGAATTTCAGGATCTGGGGCAACAGGAGGAACTCGATCTTCAGAAATACTGGCGGGTCATCCGCAAGCACCTCTGGAGTATTCTTGGCCTGGCTTTTTCCGTAGCGATCCTGACCTATCTGATTCTCCTGACCATGACGCCCATTTATAAGGCGACCTCCTCGCTCATCATCGAGCCCAAGGCGCGACAGAAGATCATCTCCATCGACGACGTGGTAGGCATCGATGCCGCTGGGGCCGAATATTTCATGACGCAGATCGAAGTGCTCAAGTCGTTGTCCATTGCCCGAAGGGTCATCCAAAAGCTTCCAGCGGAATTTAATGGCCACGTCAGTCCAGCCAAGGCGAACGATGAACCAGAATCCGACGGCTGGCGTGAATGGCTAAAGGAAAATGTTTTGCCTGACTGGATCAATGACCTGATGATCCAGTCCGATGGAGGAGGGAAACCACTGACGGTGGATCCTGTAGATAAACTAGCGGGCCAGATACTGGGAAGTCTCACCATCACCCCCATACGTAACACTCACATCATCCAAATCAGTATCGAGGATCCAAACCCAGAGCGGGCGATGCGGATAGCCAACCTGATTGGCGTGGCCTACATCGAGTCGCAACAGGAAATGCGGCAGGAGACCAGCGAACAGAGCGCGCGCTGGCTGGCGGATCGCGTGGAAAAACTGCGCACGGACCTGCTGGTGTCCGAAAAGCAGCTTACGGATTATATGGAGAGCCAGGGCTTGATCAACCTGACTCAGGGCGGTGACGATAAGGCGTCCTCGGGCGTAATGTCCCTGAGCGCCGGCGAGCTGAGTGACCGGCACGGTAAACTGAACGAAGCGCACCGGAAACGCGTGGAGCTTGAAACTCTCCATGCCCAAGTGGCGGCTTTGAACGGCAGATACCCGGAAAATATCGCCACCCTGCCGGGCATCTACGAGGATGGGGGGATCCAGGCGCTGAAATCACAGGAGCATGACGCGTTGGCCCAACTCAAACAGGTGGAGTCCAAGTATGGGGTGCAGCATCCTGATCGGCGCGCCGCGCAAAGCCGGGTCGACTCGGTCCGGGCGGCATTGCAACGACAGATCGGTGTCGCGATATCCGGACTCAGGAACCAGCTCGAAGCCGCGAGGGCTACCGAGGCGGCGCTGACCAAGGGTTTCGAGCAGTCCAAGAGCAGGGTTCAGGACATCAGCCGCAAGGATAGCCGGCTGAACGAATTCCGCCGCGAGGTGGAAACCAACCGTAACCTGTATGAACTGTTTTTCAACCGCTTGAAGGAAACGACGCAAACCCGTGATCTCAGCGCCACCAATGCGACCATCCTGGACCCCGCGCAACCGCCCACCGCGCCGTTCAAGCCGCAGAAGAAGAAAATCACCCTGCTGGCCGGGCTGATGGCGCTGTTGGCCGGCATTGGTCTGGCCTTTCTCCTGGAACAACTGGATACCTCGCTGAAATCGCCCGAGGAGATGGAGGAAAAGCTGGGCATACCCTTCCTGGGGCTATTGCCGTTTGACCAGTTGACCCACGACGGCAAGATGCTCAGTTATGAGGAGGATTCCCTCTCCAGTTTCGCGGAAGCGGTTCGATCCATTCGTACCGGCGTCATCTTTGGAACCCTCAACCATCCCCGTCCCATAGTCATGATCACCTCCGCCTCGCCGGGCGAGGGCAAGACCACCGCGATCCTCAACATGGCCGCCTCCATGGCGCAATTGAAGCGGGTGCTGCTGATCGAGGCCGATCTGCGCAAGCCCCAAATCGGAAAGCGTCTGAATTTGCCCCTGCGCAGTCCGGGCATCTGCAATCTAATAGTGGGTGACGAAGAGATGAGCCATTGCATCTTCCCCATCCGGGAAAATCTGGATGTCATACCCTCCGGCCGGATTCCGCCCAACCCGTTGGAAATGCTGTCGTCGCCGCGCTTCGCCGAACTGTTGGCGAAGTTTCGCGAGGAGTACGAGATGATTATCATTGACGCACCCCCCGTGGGGCCGGTCAGCGATCCCATCGTTCTGTCCCGGCTGACAGACGCGGTTTTGTTCGTCGTCCGCGCCCAGAAGAGTCAGGTCAAGCAGGTGCAACAAGCCATCTCCCGCCTGCGCCGGGTACAGGCCCCCCTGACGGGTGTCATCCTCAACTTCGCCGACGTCATGCGCGAACGGTATTACAAGTATCACTATCACAATTACTACCAGTATGGTTATGGATACGGCGAATATAAATCCAACAAGGAAGAAGCCGAAGCCTGACCCAAGCCCGCACGTCTGCGCCCTTCATGAGGGTAGGGCGAAGGGATAAAATGGGGATTCCCACCTTTGAGCTTGTTGCTTAGCCCCCGCCTTCTTCCTGAACGAGAAAGAGGAGGAAACGGCAATGCAGCCCTACCCGCGGTGGAAAAAACTCCCTCACCCCGGCCCTCTCCCAATGGGAATGGGAGATGATGTCTTTACCTGCTCGTTTATCCATATTGAAAACGGTATTCATCGCCTGTTGGCCAATACTGATTGTCGATTGTCGAACTCGTAAGGACAGGAAAGTTGGCAATCGACCCTTGATTCAGAAAACCCTCGTAACCACCGTGGGAGATTGAATGAAATGATCGAGGCGAGCATACGCCGACAATATGGTCGGCAAAGTCCGTACCTGCCAAAAGTTTGGCGGTGGGTGATTTGTTCTGGTTTGGCCACTCTCCTGGTTCTGGCGGCGATCGACCGGATCAAGTATTCCCTGGCCAGCCGCTACTCGGATAGGGCCGAGGCCGCCATGCTTTACTGGGCAATGAACGCCAATAACGTGCGGCTACGTCAGGCCGACCTTGACTATCTGAGGAAACTGTTGGAGCGCTCCTTGTCCCTGGATCCCGACAACCCCACGCATCTGGATCGTCTAAGCCAGCTCGACTTGTGGGAGTTGGCCACTCAAACAGTCGCCGAGACCCGCCGGCGGCAACTCCATGCGGAAGGGCTGGCCGCCGCCAGACGCGGTGTTGCCTTGCGGCCGGGGTGGGCGCTGGCCTGGGCTAGATTGCTGGTCTGGAAATCCGAGTTCGACGAACTGGATCGGGAGTTCTACTCGGCTCTGGAGCGTGCCACCACCCTGGGGCAGTGGCAACGCAACATCCATCCGGCCGTGTTGCAGGCGGTCCTGCCCGTCTGGGATAGCCTGGACGACGAGGCCCGCCAGATTACCTTGCAAACGGGGCGGAGGGGCTTGAGCCAGGAACCAGAAGCCACTCTCTACCTGCTGAAGGAATACGGACGCCTCGCGGATGTCTGCGCCCTGATGGCGGGCGATGATCCCCTGCGGGCCGTGCACTGCGCCAAACTCCGCTGACAGGGTATGAACATTCGCATAGGACCAACCCAACCCTGTGTTTGAACAACGCGCGATTGACGCCAGTCGGGTTACCGCTGCACTTTGCCGTTCATGTCCAACCCGGCAGTCAGGTTTCCGGTGTCATCGACGCATCAGCCCTGATCCAAACCCGCCTCGGCCATGGCGACGGCGCGGAAGACGGCGCGGCCCTTGTTGAGGGTTTCCTCCCATTCATTGAGCGGGATGGAATCGTGCACCACGCCCGCCCCCGCCTGGATATGCAGGATGCCGTCCTTGATGACGGCGGTGCGGATGGCGATGGCGGTATCGAGGTTGCCCGACCAGCCGATGTAGCCCACGGCGCCGGCGTAGACCCCGCGCTTGACGGGTTCGAGCTCGCTGATGATCTCCATCGCGCGAATCTTCGGCGCGCCGCTGACCGTGCCGGCGGGGAAGGTGGCCCGCAGCACGTCGAAGGCGTCCCTGCCCTCGGTGAGGCGGCCGGTGACGTTGGAGACGATGTGCATCACGTGCGAATAGCGCTCGATGATCATCTTGTCCGTCACCCGCACGGTTCCGGTCCGCGAGACGCGACCCGCGTCATTGCGGCCCAGGTCGATCAGCATCAGATGCTCGGCGATTTCCTTGGGGTCGGCTAGCAAATCCTGCTCCAGCGCCAGGTCTTCCTCGTGGGTCTTGCCCCGGCGCCGGGTACCGGCGATGGGACGGACGGTGACCAGGCCATCTTCCAGCCGCACCAGGATTTCCGGGGAGGAACCGACGATATGGAAATCGTCGAGGTTCAACTGGAACATATACGGCGAAGGGTTGAGGCAACGCAGGGCGCGATACAGATCGAGCGGTGTGGCGGAGTAGGGGATGGACATGCGCTGTGAGAGCACCACCTGCATGACATCGCCCTCGACGATGTAGTCCTTGATGCGCCGGACCCCGTGCTCGAAGCCCTCCTGGGTGAATCCGGAGACGAAATCCGCCTCTTCCACCGCGCGCGGGGTGGCCGGAGGGGTCTCGGGCAGGCGTTTCCGACGAAGATCATGAATGATGCCGTCCAGGTGCGCCTGGGCCGTGGCCAGCGCATCCGGCTGGGCCGGATCGACATGGGTGATGATCAGCAGCCGCCCCTTGAGGTTGTCGAAGACCAGCACATCCTCGGACACCATCAGCAGGATGTCCGGCGCGCCGATCGGATCGGGCTTATCGCCACAGAGCTGCGGTTCGATGTAGTGGATGGTCTCGTAGCCGAAATAACCGACCAGACCGCCGGTAAAGCGGGGCAGACCCGCGATGTCGGGCACCCGATAGCGCGCGGCGAATGCCCGAATCCAGTCCAACGGGTCGTCGACCGTCAGACGCTCCTCTACCCGCCCATCGCGCTCCACGGTGATCAGGTCGCCGCGCACGCGAATGAGGGTGCGGCAGGGCAGGCCGATGATGGAGTAACGGCCCCATTGCTCGCCGCCGTGGACCGACTCGAACAGATAGGTGTAGGGCGCGTCGGCCAGCTTGAGATAGGCGCTGAGCGGCGTATCGAGATCGGCGAGCACCTCGCGGGTGACGGGGATGCGGTTGTAGCCCTCGCGGGTGTAATGCTCGAATTGATCGGGGTTCATGGTGGGCGCAAAGTCTCTTTGAAATCGGTAATGAGCGTGGTGGCTGTCAAGGGTATCGCCTGGCCAACACCCTCACGGCAGGCCGGAATAAGCTCGCGGGGCAAGGCCGCGAATGGGGTGACACCCTGGCAGGCGAGCGTTTCCGGCGCTACTCCCATCCCGTGGCTCCGTGCGACAGCAATACCATACCGCCGCAGGCTGGCTCAGTTCCCGCTCTCTCCGTGAGAGGGTCAGGGTGAGGGGGGGGCAAATGAATCCTGATCGGCTCGTCCATCGATGTCGGTGCGTCCCGCCTTGTCACAAAGCGCCGGAATTTCGATCAGGGACTCGACCACCGCATCCGCGCCCAGGGACTCCACAGCAGCCTCGCCATGATAGCCATAAGGCACTAGGACGAGCATGAAACCGGCGTTACGGGCCGCTTCCGCGTCCGCGATGGAGTCGCCGACCATGAGGGCGCACTCGGGTTTTATGCCAAGCTGATCGGCGGTCTTCAGCAAGGGCTCCGGGTGGGGCTTGTGATGCCGGAACTGATCGCCGGAAGCCAGACAGGCGAAAAAATGAGCGACGCCCAGGTTCTCCAGCACGGGTCGCGTGAAGCGGGAATGCTTGTTGGTGACGCAGGCCAGCGTGTACCCCCCGCCATGGAGTTGCTCCAGACACTCCCGCGCGCCATCGAACAACCGGGAGCGCACGCTCAGATTCTCGCCGTAAATCTCCATATACAGCGCGAGGGCCTCGGCAAAACCCTCGGGATCGTCCGCCGGCCATTGCTCGCCGGTCAGTGCCCGCTTCACCAGCATCGGCATCCCGTTGCCGATCCAGCCACGCACCCGGGCTTCCCCGGCGGGCGGGCGGCCCAGCCGGGTCAGCATCTGGTCGATCGAATAGGCCAGGTCTGGCGCGCTGTCGACCAGCGTGCCGTCCAGGTCGAAGACGATCAGTGATGGCCGCCGCCGCAACATCCGCCGCCGTGCGCCTTGGGGGGTTGGGCCAGGGCCAGTTCATCGCGCAGGGCCTTGATGATGGTGTCGTAACGGTTGGGATCGCCGTCCTTGCCCGCGCCGAACACGGCGGATCCGGCCACGAAGGTATCGACTCCGGCTTCGGCAATCTCGCGGATGTTGGCCGGACCGACGCCGCCGTCGATCTCCAGGCGTATATCCCGGCCCGAAGCCTGGATGAGCTGGCTGACCTTGCGCGCCTTGTCCAGCACGTAGGGGATGAACTTCTGGCCGCCGAAGCCCGGATTGACCGACATCAGCAGGATCATGTCGACCTTGTCCAGGGTGTATTCCAGCACGTCGAGGGGCGAGGCCGGGTTGAACACCAGGCCGCATTTGCAGCCGGATTCCTTGATCAGGCCCAGGGTGCGGTCGACATGCTCGGACGCTTCCGGATGGAAGGTGATATAGCTGGCGCCGGCCTTGGCGAAATCGGGGATGATGCGATCCACCGGCTTGACCATCAGATGCACGTCGATGGGTGCGGTGACGCCGTACTTCCGTAGCGCATCGCAGACCAGCGGCCCTATGGTCAGGTTGGGCACGTAGTGATTATCCATGACATCGAAGTGGACGACATCCGCGCCGGCCGTGAGCACGTTGGCGACTTCTTCACCCAGGCGGGCAAAATCGGCGGACAGGATGGAAGGGGCAATCCAGGGTGTGTTCATGATCGTGGCTCGTTGTAAGGATGGAAGGCATCGCCCATGGGCGCGCCGGGTTTCAGGCGGGACATCGGCCTGGCGGCAACGCTCTGGCCGGCGATCTGCTTGAAAGTCCGCTATTTTCACACTTGCCCCGTAGACCGGCAAGCCAGCAGGGCCGCCATTGCACTGAAACCGCCTCCCGGATTCAAGAACGAGGCCTGAGCTAGGATGGTCCTGTCCCGCCGGGGCGGCCCGGCTGATAGAATGCGGGGTCACTTTCCCCCCTCCGGCTTTATTGATGTCCCAACCCCAGAATACCCTCGTCCTCGTCGATGGCTCGTCGTTTCTCTACCGGGCCTTTCATGCGTTGCCGCCGCTGAGCAATTCCCGCGGCGAACCGACCGGGGCCGTGCTCGGGGTGGCCAACATGCTGCGCAAGCTGATCGCGGCGCATGACACCCGCCATGTCGGCGTGGTCTTTGACGCGCCGGGCCGCACCTTTCGCGACGATCTGTTCGAAGCCTACAAGTCGCATCGGCCGCCGATGCCGGACGATCTGCGCGCCCAGATCGAACCCCTGCATGCCATCATCCGCGCCCTGGGGCTGCCCCTGTTGAGCGTGAGTGGGGTGGAAGCAGATGATGTCATCGGCACCTTGGCCGTGCGGGCGGCCGCGCTCGGGTATGCCGTAGTGATTGCCACCGGCGACAAGGACATGGCGCAACTGGTGAACGAGCGCATCGTTCTCGAAAATTCCATGTCCGGCAGCCGGTTGGATCGCGAAGGCGTCAGCGCCAAGTTCGGCGTGCCGCCGGAACGCATGATCGATTACCTCGCCCTGGTTGGCGACACCTCCGACAATATCCCCGGCGTGCCCAAGGTGGGGCCCAAGACGGCGGCCAAGTGGTTGCATGAGTATGGTTCGCTGGATGCCCTGCTCGAACAGGCCGACAGCGTGGCGGGCAAGGTCGGCGAGAGCCTGCGCGCCTCCCTGGAGCAGATTCCGCTGTCGCGGCAATTGGCGACGATCCGCTGCGATGTCGAGTTGCCGCTCTCGCCCGACGAACTGGTCTGCGCCGAGCCGGATCAACCGGTGCTCCGGGAGTGGCTGGTCCGGATGGAGTTCGATAGCTGGCTGCGGCAACTGGACGCGTCGGGTGGGCCAGCCGATCCGGCCCACGAAAGCCAAGCGCCAGATCCGGATGCCGCCCGCCATTACGAGACAGTGACGACGGCGGCGGATTTCGAGCGCTGGCTGGCAAAGCTGGAAGCCGCCAGCCTGTTCGCCTTCGATACCGAAACGACCAGCCTGGATTACATGGCGGCGGAGATCATCGGGATTTCGTTCGCCGTCACACCCGGAGAGGCGGCTTATGTGCCGCTGGTACATGACTATCCCGGGGTTCCCGAGCAATTGGAGCGTGGCTGGGTGCTGGAGCGGTTGCGTCCTCTGCTGGAGGATCCCCATCGGCCCAAGCTGGGGCAGCATCTCAAGTACGATGCCAACGTCCTGGCCAATCATGGCATCGAACTGCGCGGCATCGCCCACGACACCATGCTGGAATCCTATGTCCTCAACAGCACGGTGACGCGGCACGACATGGATTCGCTCGCGAACCATTATCTGCATCGGCGGACCATCACCTACGAAGACGTCGCCGGCAAGGGCGCCAAGCAGATTCCGTTCACCCAGGTCGCCATTCCGGTGGCCGCCGACTATGCCGCCGAAGATGCCGACATCACCCTTTGCCTGCATGAGGCTTTGTGGCCACGGGTCGCGGCCGAGCCACCGCTGCGCAGCGTCTACGAAACCCTGGAAATGCCCCTGGTTCCGGTGCTGTCCCGCATCGAGCGGACCGGCGTGCTGGTGGATGTCTTCCGGCTGGCGGAGCAGAGCCGCGAACTGGAACAGCGCCTGCGGGAACTGGAGCGGGCGGCGCACGAAGTCGCCGGCAATCCATTCAACCTCGGTTCGCCCAAACAGATTCAGACCCAAATCTACGACAAGCTGAATCTGCCGGTCCTGAAAAAAACCCCCAAGGGCCAGCCATCCACCGACGAATCGGTGCTGGCGGAACTGGCGGAAAGCTACGAATTGCCTCGGCTGATCCTCGAATATCGCTCGGTCGCCAAATTGCGCTCGACTTACACGGAAAAACTGCCTCAGCAGATCAATGCGCGCACCGGTCGGGTGCATACCTCCTATCATCAGGCCGTGGCCGCGACCGGCCGCCTGTCATCGTCGGACCCGAACCTGCAGAACATCCCGGTGCGAACCGCCGAGGGCCGCCGTATCCGCCAGGCTTTCATCGCGCCGCCGGGGCACAAGATCGTCGCGGCGGATTACTCGCAGATCGAGCTGCGCATCATGGCGCATTTCTCCGGCGATCCGGGCCTGCGCGCCGCCTTCGCGGACAACGCCGACGTGCATCGGCATACCGCCGCCGAGGTTTTCGGCGTGGCGCAGGACGCGGTCACGGCGGAGCAGCGCCGCTCGGCCAAGGCCATCAATTTCGGCCTGATCTACGGCATGTCCGCCTTTGGTCTGGCCAAGCAATTGGGCGTCGACCGCACCCTGGCCCAGCGCTATATCGATACCTATTTCCAGCGCTATCCCGGCGTGAAGGCCTTCATGGAGCATAGTCGGGAGACCGCCCGCGAACTGGGCTATGTCGAAACCCTCCTGGGCCGGAGGCTCCATGTGCCGGACATACGGTCACGCAACAATCAAAGCCGCCAATACGCCGAACGCACCGCCATCAACGCGCCCATGCAGGGCACCGCCGCCGATATCATCAAGGCGGCCATGATTGCGGTGGACGGCTGGATTCAGTCATCGCGCGCGCCGGTCCGGATGATCATGCAGGTGCATGATGAATTGGTCTTCGAGGTCCGGGAGGATTTCGTCGACGACGCCAGAAACCACCTGCGGTGTTTGATGACCGATGCCGCCGAGTTGACGGTCTCTTTGCTGGTGGACATCGGTATTGGTGATAATTGGGATGAAGCGCATTGATCAATTCACAAATATCCGACATTATCATGGCCGGGTGGTGGTCAAACCTCCGCACTCATTCCGGCAGTGGAGGTCGGAAATCAGCGTCCAGCGATGCTAAAATTCCAACTTAAAGAACCATTACGCGGAGCCCCGAGTATCTGCCTATCCGGCCCTAGATTCCAGATTCATGCATCACTTCCTGGATGAGAATCGGGTGGGGTCGGGGACTCATAGCTACTGATTAGCTTTAACCCGACGAGCTATCGCTTCGGTCTTCAACATGGTTTAGAGGTATGTCAAAGTGGCGCCATATCTGTTGTATCTTCTGATTTTCCTGGGAACCGTGGCACTGGGGTTTGTACTACCGAGTATGGCCACCCGGTTTGGGTTAGAGGACGAACCTGATCACCGCTGTCAGCATCTTCTGGGTCCGGGCCCTGCCGGTGATCGATACGCTACGGGTGATGATTGTGCGCAAGCTGAGAGGACATAGCCCGTTCGCCGCCGATCGCACCCATCTGCATCATCTCATGAGCGATCTTGGACATTTCAGTGCCGGCACGGTTACCTGGAGTTTAGTGATGCTGAATCTGATATTCGGCGCCATTGGCGTGCTGGGTCATTACTTCGGGATTCAGGATTCATGGCTGATGCTGGGTATCCTGGTCTTGTTGGTTTCTTCAGTGATGGTGGGCTACTTCCTGGAGCGTCAGCCCAGCAAGGTAGTCGCCGCCCAGAAGCCTACGCATGGAGTCACTGCTTAATTGGTAAACCGCATATCCCCGTCATTCCAGCAGGGAACGCCGGAATCCAGTCTCGGGGACGTGAACTGAACCGGCCAACAGACCCGGGATCAGCCCTACATCATGCCGCTGGCGACCTTGCAGGGTATTGAATTCAGCCCTTCAGGGTCCGACTGACAAGGCTGAAGCCTAAATGAGCATTGCTGCTTGACTGGGTCATCGCGCGTCATGAATACACCGGAATCCACCCTGGCTAATAATGCGCTGCACTGGCATGTGGTCTTCACCAAGCCGCGGCAGGAAACCATCGCCCTGACTCAACTGGAACGGCAGGGCTACCCCTGCTATTTGCCGCTCCGCCGCGTCGAAAAACTTCGCCGCGGGCGCCGAACCGAGGTCACCGAACCTTTGTTCAACCGCTACCTGTTCATCCGCCTGGGCTATGATCTCGAAAGCCTCGGTTGGGCGCCGATCCGTTCCACCCTCGGCGTCAGTCATCTGTTGCGGTTTGGCGACACGCCGGCTCGCGTCGAGGAAGCCCTGATTGAACAACTGCGCAGGCTTGAACAGAAGGCTCTTGGAGCCGCCGAATCCCTCTACCAACCCGGCGACCGGGTCCGTATCGATGAAGGTATCTATGCCGGACTTTCGGCCGTCTATGAGATGGACGATGGCGACGACCGCGCCAGGGTGCTGATCGAGTTGCTGCGGCGGCCGGCGCGGTTGACGTTACCCTTGGCGAGCCTCCGGCGGGACGTCGCCTGAGAGCAGCCCATTACCCACAAATCGACGGATGGCGTAAGCTGTTGAATTTGCTATCTCATGGCTTGGGCAATGGAAGAATTCTCGGGGGCGGCGCTGGGCGATCCGCGATTGACGAAACGGCTGATTCGCT
>Ga0194119_10002959_pt1 | contig 27850 bp, 25 predicted proteins | sample TA2MahC100mmetaG_FD_148620 | JGI IMG/M metagenome (GOLD analysis project Ga0194119, IMG submission 148620) | Freshwater microbial communities from Lake Tanganyika, Tanzania - TA2015018 Mahale Deep Cast 100m | ecosystem: Environmental > Aquatic > Freshwater > Lake | place: Tanzania: Lake...
GGCGCAGGTACTCGTTGAGCGTGTCCGGCAGGTAGTCATAGGCGATCTTGCGGACTTCGAACGGGCGCAGATCCAGCAATTCCTGGGGTTGATGTTCCAGTCGCTGCATCAGAAAACCCAATTTGTCTTCAATGCTGGTCAGCAGTGAGCAGGTTTCCGGGTTGGCGCGCTCCGTCAGTTGCTGTTGCAAGGGGCGCAATTGGTCCCGCCAGGCCTTCAATTCCGGGGTTTCCAGGTCGTGCTGGCCCATCGAAGCCATGAAGCGGGATTCCACCACGGTTTGCGTTATTTCCTGCAAACTGGCCGCCTGGTCCCAGAGTTGCTCCAGCAGGACCCGGGCCGGACAGGCATGATTTTCCAACCCCTGGACGAGTTGCCCGGAGGACATGGCCAGCATGCTATCAAGCAGTCGCGGAAACTCGGTCAGCATGAGGTTTCGCGCCATGGTATTCGTCGCCAGCGCGCCCGGGGGTTCGAGTTCGCCCGCCAGCCACATGATGGATTCAAATACCTCCTGCACCTGGTCGCCGATGCGTGGATCGTGTTTGCGATTCAGCCGCCGTACCTGACGCTCGAGTTTTTTCAAGGCCCAGCGCAAATTCCAGGATACCTTGGGGAAAGGGGCTTCGGTTTCCGCCGGCAGGACCATCCAGAGTGCCATGTAGGTCCAGAAGCCCAGCCCTCCGAAGAGCATCGAGGCCAGAAACAGGAAGCGGATGAGATTGACGTCCCAGCCCGTATAATCCGCGAGGCCGGAGCAGACACCCCCGAGCCGGCGGCGACGGGTGTTTCTCTCCAGGCGAGCGGGTTGGGGATAGGGAATGCGCGGATGATGGCTCATGGCGGGTGGACGGCACGATGGGTGGCTAGTGGGTGGCGGGTGTTTCGGCCAGTGGCTGACCGATCGAACCAAGGTTCTGATTTTACCGCGTCCGCCGCCATTCCTTCATGGATTGCCTTCCGGTTATCAGTTCCAACCGGCTTAACTGGACACGAGCGAAACTATAACGACTACAGACCTCTTGTTCCAACTCGGGAGTGAGGGCTTCAATGCGGTTTACCTTTCGGATTTCTTAACCTGAACACACATCTTCAATATCATGCGGATCGCTAATTCATTTCAGGTCCTGGCCGAGGCCTGTCTGTTCCAGCCCGCCATCGAGGCCAAGCTTGAGGCGACCCGCGCGGCGGAGCTGGCCTTGGCGTCCGGCGCCCTCGTTCCCGCCGCCGTCACTGATCCACGACCCGCCGCGCGAGTCCAATTCCCGGAGTGTCCGGCGCTGGTGGAACCCCGCCATTTGCCGCGCCGCTCGTTGACCAGCCCGGCCGGCCGGGTGGCATTCCTGCACGCCGTGGCGCATATCGAGTTCACGGCGATTCTGCTGGCCTGGGATATGGCCTACCGGTTCGCCGGGTTGCCGGAGGCGTTCACGCGGGACTGGGTCGGCGTGGCCTGCGAGGAGGCGAGACATTTCGAGGCGGTACGCTCCAGGCTGCGGCAATTGGGCGCCGATTATGGGGAATTGCCGGCGCATCGGGGCCTGTGGGAACTGGCCGAGCAAACCGCGGGGGATGTCCTGCACCGATTGGCCATGGTGCCGCGGTTCATGGAAGCGCGAGGGCTGGATGTGACGCCGGGCATGATCGACAAACTGCAGGCGGTGGGGGATGCCGAAAGCGTGGCAGTGCTCGAATTGATTTTGCGCGAGGAGGTCGGCCATGTGGCCTTGGGCTCACGCTGGTTCGATTACGTGGCCCGGCAGCGCGGGCTGGAGCCCGAGGCCACCTATTTCCAGTTCATAGCCCGCTATCTGCATGGGGACGTGCGCGGACCCTTCAACCGGACGGCGCGGTTGCAGGCGGGATTCAGCGAGAGTGAACTGCAGCGGCTCGAAACCCTGGGCGCCGCTTGAGGGACCGGACTGCCGGGGTTCCATGGCGCGGAACCCCGGGGCATCCGGGGGGCTGGCGGGATTACTTGCCGACCACGCTGGCTTTCTGAATGACGATGGGGGTCTGCGGGACGTCGGTCGGCATGGGGCCGCCGCGGCCGGTCGGAACCGTCGCCATCTTGTCCACCACGTCCATACCCTGAACGACCTCGCCAAAGACCGCGTAACCCCAGCTTTGCGGGGTGGGGCTCTTGTAGTCCAGGAAGGCGTTGTCGGCATAGTTGATGAAGAATTGCGCGGTGGCGGACTGGGGATCCGAGGTCCGCGCCATCGCGATGGCGCCGCGCTTGTTCAGGAGTCCGTTGTCGGCCTCGTTCTTGACCGGGGCCTTGGTCGGTTTCTGCTCCCACTTTTCGGTAAAACCACCGCCTTGGGCCATGAAGCCGGGAATGACGCGGTGGAAGATCGTGCCGTTGTAGTGGCCGTCATTGACGTAAACCAGGAAGTTCTTGACGGTTTCGGGCGCCTTTTCCGGGTTCAACTGGATGACCACATCCCCGAGGCTGGTATGCAGTTTGACTTGGGGAGCGGTTTGGGAGGCTGTCACAGGTTTTTTCTCCGTTTTGGGGGGTTTGGCCACGGCGTGGCCGGTAAATGAAAGACTCAGGGCGCAAAGCAGGGTGATGAGCGACTGTTTCATGGCGTACTCGCGATGTGAACGGTTGACAAAAAAGTGGTCGGAAAGTCCCGGGGCCGGGTTTATGGCTGCCGTGAGGCGCTATCGGTTGGCCTTGACGCCTTTTCCGGGTATGGCCTGCCAGCCGGCCTCTTCGTCCTTGCAAAAGGCGATTCCGGTCACCCGCCGCAGACCGCCGGCGCTACTGACGATCTTGACCTGGCGGCAATCCTTCCCGTTGTGTTGCAGGGACTTCAACACGGTGAACTCGCCGGCGGCCTTGCTGGCGGGGTTGGACCAGGCGCGCGGCTGTCCATCCGGGGCGGAATCCAGGGTGCTCTTGAGCGTGTCATCGAAGAGTTGCCAGTCCTGATCCGTGAAGTATCGCGAGGGTGTGTTCCAGAGCGTGGAGGAATAGGTTCCCCAGTACGCCACGGCATGGGTGGGTGGACTGTAGGCGGGGATCGACAGCGCGGCCAGCAGGACGGCCGGCAATAAGCGATGGGTTCTGGTCACGGGTGACTCCAGTTCGGTGGTGGCGATGGAAGACGATGGCGGCTTGGCGTCGAACGAACGGATAAGAGTAGCGAAAGACGGCGGACTGCGAAACCATCGCATGCGCTTCGTGTGGGATAAATCGTCCGTGACTGCTCACGGCGCCCAGGGTTTCGGGGAGTCTCAGGGTTTCAGCAGGTCGGTGAATTGATAGATGGATTCTACGTTATGTTGGGGTGTCAGTATGATCAGTTGTTCGATCAGACCGTTTTCGAGACCATAGACCCAGCCGTGCAGGGTGGGGCCGCCACGCTTGCGCCATGACTGCTGGATGATCGGCGTGTGGGTCAGCTTGTATACCTGTTCGATGATGTTCAATTCGACCAGACGATTGACGCGGGCCTCCTGCGTCGGCAGGCTCTCGATGCTGTCCTCGTGCAACCGGTAGATGTCCTTGATGTGCATCAGCCAGTTATTGACCAGGGTCAGGTCCGAGCGCTGCTTGTCCAGCGCCGCCTTGATGCCGCCGCAGGCATAGTGGCCGCAGACGATGACGTGCTTCACTTCGAGCACCTGCACCGCGTATTCCACCACGCTCAGGCTGTTGCAGTCCGTGGTGATGATTTGATTGGCAATGTTGCGATGCACGAAGATTTCGCCCGGGGTCGCGTTGACGACAATCTCCGCGGGGACGCGGCTGTCGGAGCACCCTATCCAGAGGAAATCGGGTTGTTGCTGTTTGAGTTGTCGCTGAAAAAATGCGGAATCATGGGCGATCTTTTCCTCGGCCCAGGCCTTGTTTTCCAGCAGTAATCGTTGAAAGGGTTCCATTGAGCTGATCCTGAAGCCGGTGGGGCGTCCCGAAAAGGGACTTTCTGAAAAGTCCGGGATGGATATGTTAAGCCTTTAATATTTTAGCGACTCAATGCCAGGAGCGTTTGCGAGTTGCCTGACTTCAGGTGAAAACGGCATCCGCATATGCGGACGCAGGCCCCCCGCTGCAACCTGACAATGATGCTCACCGCCCCCGGGAAGCATGCGGCGCACCGGTCGGCACAAGGCGTTCCCGCGGGTCTCTCGACACATTCAGTCACGGATTGACGAGTTTAGCTCGCGGTTACCATACCCGTGCTGATAATATCGTACCAGTTAATCATGACTGGACCATTGCAGGGGCGGTAAGACCATGTTGAGACTTCCGATCAATGAGCAGGGCTGGGGCCTTTTCACGCGCCTCATTCATAATTTCAGGCTGTCTCCGGAAGGCCCCAAGGCGATTCGCCTGTTTGCCACCCTGATCGGCTTGCTGCTGGCCTTCAATGGCTTGAATATCGTCAACAGTTATGTCGGGCGGGACTTCATGAGCGCCCTGGCGGACCGCAAGGTCGAGGCCTTCATCCGCGAGGCTGTGTACTATGTGATGGTATTCGCCGGTTCCACGGTCGTGGCCGTGATTCTCCGCTTCTGCGAGGAAAGCCTGGGGCTGCTCTGGCGGGAATTCATGACCCGCGAATTCGTCGGTCTGTACGTCAGCCCGCCCACCTATTACCGGTTGAATGATGAGTTGATCCGTCAGAGCGGGGTGGAGCATCCCGATCAGCGCATTGCCGATGATGTAAAGACCTTCACCACGGTGACCCTTTCGTTCATCCTGATGTTCATGAACGGTTTCTTTACGGTCATCGCCTTTTCCAGCGTGCTCTGGATGATCAGTCCCTGGCTGTTCGGGGCGGCGCTGCTCTATGCGATCGTAGGCTCCTGGATCACCATTCGGGTGGGCGGGCGATTGGTCGACCTCAACTATAAGCAACTGGACAAGGAGGCCGCTTTCCGTTCCGGCCTGATCCACGTTCGCGAGCGCGCGGAATCGATCGCGTTGCTGCACCATGAGGGCCGGTTGAAGCCGCGGCTGCTGCGCCATCTGGATGAACTGGCCGAGAATTTTCGGGTGATCATCGGCGTGAATCGGCATTTGGGTTTCTATACCACGGGATACAATTACCTCATCCAGATCATCCCGGTCGTGCTGGTCGCGCCGCTGTTCGTTCAGGGGCGGGTGGAATTCGGCGTCGTGACACAGTCCGCCATGGCCTTCGCGACGCTCGTGGCCGCCTTCTCTCTGATCGTTACCCAATTCCAGTCGATTTCCTCCTATGCGGCGGTCATTCAGCGCCTGATCAACCTCTGGTATGTCATCGAACTGGCGCAGACCGAAACCGTGACCGGTCTGGACGTGCGCGAGGAAGATGACGAAATCGTCTTCGAGAACGTGAGCCTGCTGTCAGCCAGCAACAAGCGCATGCTGGTGAGGGACCTCTCGCTCACCATACCTCACGGGGTCTCGGTGCTGGTCACCGGGGACGACGCCGCCAGGGATGCCCTGTTCAAGGCGATCGCGGGCATCTACGACGCGGGTGTGGGCCTGATCAAACGGCCGCCGCTGGATCGCATATTGTTCCTGCCCGATCGGCCCTATATTCCCCCCGGCACGTTGCGGCAGGCGCTGGCGCCCGTGCATGAGGGGTGTCTGCTCACGGATGAGCGGGTCAAGGAGATGTCAACCCTGCTGGATATGGACGAGGTGATTACCCGGGCGGGCGGTCTGGATGAGGAGCATGACTGGGACACGCTCCTGTCCGCACCCGAACAGCGGCTGGTCTCCTTCGCCCGCATCCTGTTGGCCAAGCCGCGCTTCGCCCTCATGGCCAACCCCGGACGCGATGTGGAGCCGGCCATACGGCGGCGGTTATTCCAGCTCCTGGAGGAAAACGGCATTACCCCCATCACCTTCGGTCTGGCGGGTAAACGCGATATCGACGAGCATCCCTCCAGCTATGGCGCGGTGCTGAGCCTGGGCGAGGACCAAGGGCGCTGGCGCTGGAAAATGAAATGAACCTGGTTGCGCCCTAACCTGGACACTCGTGCGGCCCCGCCGTGGGCGAGTGAACATTGACCTCATCGGTAGAAACCTTGGGGAACACACAGGGATGGCTTCCGGCCTTACAATAGCGCCTGCCTTGGCGAGAGTTGGCTCCCACTCCTAATCCTGACCTGAACGCTGCGTTCCCCCGCGTACTCAAGCATCACCGGACCATGCCTATCAAGACCCGTTTCGCCCCCAGTCCCACGGGGTTGATCCATATTGGAAACGCCCGTACCGCCCTTTTCAGCGCCCTGGCCGGCGAGGTTTTCTTGCTGCGCATCGAGGATACGGACGCGGAGCGCAGCCGCCGGGAGTTTGTCGAGGAGTTGCTGGGGGATCTCCGCTGGCTGGGATTGCCCTGGGATGAAGGACCCGCCGCCAGCGAAGCCGAAGAAAACTGGTTTCAGTCCCGGCGTGGCGCCGTTTACCGGCACTATTACGACGAACTGGAACGGTTGAACCTGGCCTACCCCTGCTTTTGCACGGCCACGGAACTGGAGGTCTCGCGCAAGGTTCAGCTCGCTTCGGGCAAACCGCCGCGTTACAGCGGCAAATGCGCCCATCTTTCCCCCGAGGAGGCGCATCGCTGGCGTGATGAGGGCCGGGTTCCGACCTTGCGTTTCCGCGTACCGAAGGGCGAAACCGTCAGCTTCGAGGATGGCGTGCGCGGGATACAGCGATTCCAGACCGACGACATCGGTGATTTCATCATTCGCCGAGCCGATGGCAGCGCCGCTTTCTTTTTCTGCAACGCCATCGACGATGCCCTGATGGGCGTCACCCAGGTGGTGCGCGGCGAGGATCACCTGGCCAATACGCCTCGCCAGATTCTGCTGCTGGAAGCCCTGGGCTTGACCGTGCCCGCCTATGCGCACACCGCGCTGATTCTTGGCGATGATGGCGCGCCCTTGTCCAAGCGGAATGGCAGCCGCAGCGTCAATCAGCTCAGGGAGGAGGGGTATTTTCCGATCGCCTTGCTCAACATGATGGCGCGCCTGGGGCATCACTATGAGAGCGAGGATCTGATGGATCTGGCGACCCTCAAGGAGCGCTTTGCGCTGGCCCACCTCGGCAAGTCGCCGGCGCGATTCGATTCAACCCATCTGCATCACTGGCAATCGCTGGCGATGCGCACGGTCAGCGATGCCCAACTGGAGGCCTGGTTGCGGCCGGAAACGCTGGCCATGGTCCCGCCAGAGCAATCGTCCGCTTTTCATGAACTGGTGCGCAGCAACTGCCTGTTTCCGGGCGAGGCGGACCAGTGGGCGCGTATCCTCTTCACCGACGAGCCCCTGCCCGCCGAAGAGGAGCCGGTGCGGGCCGCCCGCCAGGCGGGCGAGGCCTTCTTCCTCGCGGCGCTGGATGCCGCCGAAGCGGCGGGGGATGACTTCCAGGCCTTCCTCGGGCGCCTGAAGACCGCGACCGGCGCCAAGGGCAAGGGCTTGTTCATGCCGCTGCGCGCGGCGTTCACGGGCCGTCATGATGGCCCCGAACTGGGTCTGCTCTATCGCGTCATCGCTCCGCACCGGCTGCACCGCCGCCTGGCTGAATACACCTACGCCTCTGAATAATGCTGCACATCTACAACACGCTCACCCGCCGCAAGGAAGCCTTCACCCCCATTGAACCCGGTCAGGTCCGCATGTACGTCTGCGGCATGACCGTCTACGACTATTGCCATCTGGGCCATGCCCGGGTCATGGTCGCCTTCGATGTCGTCGCGCGCTATCTGAGACATAGCGGTTTCGCCGTCACCTATGTCGGCACCATCACCGACATCGACGACAAGATCATTCAGCGCGCCAACGAGAACGGCGAGCCGATAGCCGAACTCACCGGGCGTTTCATCGACGCCATGCACGCAGATGAGCGGGCCCTGGGCGTGCTGCCGCCGGATATCGAACCCAGGGCCACGAACTCGATCCAGGACATACTGAGCATGATTCAGGCCCTGCTCGATCGGGGCCTGGCTTATGTGGGCGGCAACGGCGACGTGTTCTATGCCGTCGCGGATTTCGCCGGCTATGGCCGTCTTTCCGGCAAACAGATCGAGGATCTGCGCGCCGGCGAGCGCGTGGATGTCGACACGGCCAAACGCGATCCCCTGGACTTCGTGCTCTGGAAAATGGCCAAGCCCGGCGAGCCCTACTGGGAATCGCCCTGGGGCCGGGGCCGCCCGGGCTGGCACATCGAGTGCTCGGCCATGTCCACCCGCTGCCTGGGGCATCATTTCGATATCCATGGCGGGGGCATGGATCTGCAATTTCCGCATCACGAGAACGAGATCGCCCAGTCGGAAGGGGCGACGGGCGAGACCTTCGTGAATGTCTGGATGCACAACGGTTTCGTCCGGGTCAACGAGGAAAAGATGTCCAAATCGCTGGGCAACTTCTTCACGGTGCGGGAGATACTGGCTCGATACCGCCCGGAGGTCGTGCGATTCTTCATTCTCAACAGCCATTACCGGAGCCCGCTGAACTATTCGGATGAACACCTCGACGAGGCACAGGCCGCGCTGACCCGGCTGTACACCGCGCTGCGCGGGTTGACCGGCACGGAGAACCCGATGGCTGGCCCGGCGGGTGACGGCGAGCATGAATCCCGCTTCCGGGCGGCCATGGATGATGATTTCAATACCGCCGAAGCCATCGCCGTGCTGTTCGAGATGGCGCGCGAAGTCAACAAGCTGCGTAACGAAGGTCCCGCAACCGCCGCCACGCTGGCGGAGCGACTCAAGGCCTTGGGCGGTGTGCTCGGTCTGCTTCAGGCCGATCCCGAGGCATTCCTGCAGGGCGGCGCCGAGACCGAGGCGGACGGGCTCGACGCCGCCGCCATCGACTCCCTGATTCAGCAACGGCTGGATGCTCGCAAGAATCGCGATTGGGCCGAGGCTGACCGCATTCGTGAGGAACTGAAGGCACAGGGCATCGTGCTGGAGGACGGAGCGGGCGGCACGACCTGGCGGCGGGTCTGACTGCCCCGTGGTACGTCAACGCCATCGCGGGAACCCCGAGCCGCAACCCAGTCTAACCGCTCTTTCATATTTTCAATTCAGAGGTTCAATATGCTTCAACTCGTCATGGTGCTCGTGGCACTGTCCCCGGTGGTATTCCTCATTGGTCTGGTCAAGCCCAAGTGGATTCTGTTCTGGATGAAGGAACCCGATCGGCTCTGGGCCTCCAGCGTGGGCATACTGATGTTCATGGCGACCTTCACCGCCTACTCGGAGATGCGCCTCAAGCACAAGGCTTCGCAGGAAGGCGCGCCGCAACGGCAGGTTTCCCCCGAGAAGCAGAACGAACTGCAACTCGATCGGCTGCGCTACTGATTGGACTTGCCGGGGCAGGCCCCGCCATCCAGCGGTGGCATGCCCCGCGGCGAGGCATTGAAGGATTTACAGACTTGCAAGGAGTTGGAATGACGATCACGAAGACGGATGTGGAAAACAGCCTTAGAGGCTGGATCGACCCGAATCTGGGCCAGGACCTGCTGAGCGCCAAAATGATCCGGAAACTACAGGTCGAAGGTGACCAGGTTTTCGTCGAGGTGGCGCTAGGTTATCCGGCGGCCAGTTTCGAAGCCATCCTTCGCGACGCCCTGACCGGCAAGATTCGCGAGGAGACCGGCGCGGCGAAAGTCACGGTCGAGATCGCCCGGAATATCGTGTCCCATGCCGTGCAGAAGAATCTCAAGCCCCTGCCCGGCGTGCGCAATATCGTGGCCATCGCCTCGGGCAAGGGCGGGGTGGGCAAATCGACCACCGCCATCAACCTCGCCGCCGCGCTGGTGGGGGAGGGCGCCAGCGTCGGTTTGCTGGATGCGGATATCTATGGTCCCAGTCTGCCCCACATGCTGGGTTTGTCGGGTCACCCCGAAGTCAGGGAAGGCAACCGCATCGTGCCGATGCGGGCCTACGGTCTGCAAACCATGTCCATCGGCTTTCTGATCGACGAAGATCAACCCATGATCTGGCGCGGTCCGATGGTCACTGGCGCCCTGCAGCAGTTGCTGAACACTACCGACTGGGACGATCTCGATTATCTGATCATCGACCTGCCGCCAGGCACGGGGGATATCCAGCTCACCCTGTCACAGCAGATTCCGGTGTCCGGCGCCCTGATCGTGACCACGCCCCAGGATATCGCCCTGCTCGACGCTCAGAAGGGTCTGAAAATGTTCCAGCAGGTCAGCGTCCCGGTGCTGGGTCTGATCGAAAACATGAGCATCCATATCTGTTCGCAGTGCGGTCACGCCGAACCCATCTTCGGGGAAGGCGGCGGCCAGAAGATGGCCGGGAAATACGGAACCGAACTGTTGGGCTCGCTGCCGCTGGACATGACGATCCGTGAACAGGCCGATGCGGGGCATCCCCTGGTCCTCGCCCAGCCCGATAGCCCGGCCGCGGGCATGTATCGTGAGATTGCCCGCAAGATGGCCGCGCGGCTGGCGTTGAAAGCCCGCGACTACAGCGCCCGTTTCCCCACCATCACCGTGGTGAACGATTGATGGGCATCAAATCCGACCGCTGGATCCGGCGCATGGCCCTGGAGCAGGGCATGATCGAGCCATTCGAACCGCGGCAGGTGCGCGAAGGCGCCGGGGGCCGCGGCATATCCTATGGCACCTCCAGCTACGGCTATGACGTGCGCTGCTCGAACGAATTCAAGATCTTCACCAACATCAACTCCGCCATCGTCGATCCCAAGCAGTTCGACGCCAGCAGCTTTGTCGATGTGCGGCAGGAGGTCTGCATTATCCCGCCCAATTCGTTCGCCCTGGCGCGCACCGTCGAGTATTTCCGCATACCGCGCGAAGTGCTCGTGATTTGCCTCGGAAAAAGCACGTATGCGCGCTGCGGCATCATCGTCAACGTGACGCCGCTGGAGCCCGAATGGGAAGGCCATGTGACGCTGGAGTTCTCCAACACCACGCCGCTCCCGGCCAAGATCTACGCCAACGAAGGCGTCGCCCAGATGCTGTTCATCGGCGCCGACGAGGTCTGCGAAACTTCCTATCGCGATCGCGGCGGCAAATATCAGGGCCAGCGCGGCGTCACCCTACCCAAGACTTGATCAACCCGCTGTGGGCCTGGGCCGGAATCTCCACCCATTGCACCGTTATCGAGCGGTCCAGCCTGCCGGTGCGATTCGTCCGTATAGGTGCACTTCTTCCAAGGCGCGGGCGTGAGGACCGTGGTGCTGTTCTTCGAGAAGGGTTCGGTTTGGTACTTCCAGTTCGACCCTGGCCGCAATCTCGGCAAGACCCACCCGCTTGACGACGTCGATCTGGCCGAGTTCTTCGAGCGCAAGCCACAAAGGCCGATTCCCCGAAATACAGGAGCGTCGATGTCAGTACCCTGAGCGGCGCCGAAGTGTAAGACCTGTCGGGGAGGAACCGCCAACGGCGGCGAGGAAGCCATCCACGCAGCCCGCAAGGAGCAAACATGGACGAGTTTGCCGCGCTGGATAAAGAGAACACGGAGGTGTTGGGCAACATCGTGCAACGGCTGGAATCCGGAACAAGGAGAACGACGTGACACAGGACATTCGCTGGAAACAGCGTTTCGACAATTTCGCCAAGGCATTCCGCGACTTGACCGCCGAAGTGGCCTTGCGCGAGTCGCGCGACCTTTCGCGGCTGGAAGAAAAAGGCTTGATCCAGTCTTTCGAAATGACGCACGAACTGGCCTGGAACGTTTTGAAGGACTATCTGGAAGAAGTGGCCGGAACCCCCGGATTGCTGGGTTCCAAGGACAGCACGCGGGAGGCCTTCAAGCGCGGGTTGATCGAGGACGGTGAAGTCTGGATGGACATGGTCAGATGCCGAAACCTCAGCTCGCATGTGTATGACGAGACCACGGCGCGAAAAATCGTCGAAGATATCTGCGCCTATTTCTACCCGCGCTTTGCGGTGATGCACCAGCGCTTCCAGGCTTTGTACGAGCGAGCATGAGCGAGCCGCGCTTTGGTCTTTCGGCGAACGTGATCGCCGCGATTCAGGGCGTTTTGGCGCGGCATCCGAAGGTGCGGCGTGCTGTCCTCTACGGCTCGCGCGCCAAGGGCAACTACAAGCCCGGCTCCGACATCGACCTGACTCTGTTTGCCGCCGAAGGGGGCCAAATCGACCACCGCGAACTGGCGGTCATTCTCGATGAAGTAGACGACCTGCTGTTGCCCTACACACTCGATCTGTCGAATTTTGACGCACTCAATCATGCCGAGCTGAAAGCGCATATCGAACGGGTGGGCACAGTGTTTTATGACCGCGGCGATGGGAACATACGCTGACGCAGCAGGCGACGGCGGACAGGCGAATGAGATCGTGGCCATTCCCGACCTGCTGTCAATGCTGGAGCGTCCCGCAAAATGCGGCCGTGCGGCGTCGGGCACGCGGTGAGGCGTAGCATTTTCGAGGGACACGCTTATATCTCAACCGAAAGCTTTCTATGCTTCGGCAAACTGCATGGCTTGGCCCAGCCAGCGCTCGATCAGGGGCTCCACATGCGTGGGGTACTCCCGGGTAAGCCTCACGGCCATCTGATGGACGGATTCGATCAAATCGCCGTCGCGAACAATGTCCGCGATGCGAAACTGCGCCTGTCCGGTCTGCCGGGCGCCCAGCAATTCGCCGGGACCACGAATCTCCATGTCCTTTTCGGCGATGAAAAAGCCGTCATCGGTTTCGCGGAGGATGGCCAGCCGTTGTCGCGCGGCTTCGGTGAGCGGCGGCTGATACAGAAGAACACAGTGCGCCTCGCCCGGGCCACGCCCCACCCGACCCCGTAACTGATGCAGTTGGGCCAGACCCAGCCGCTCGGCATTTTCGATCACCATCAGACTGGCGTTCGGGACATCCACGCCAACCTCGATGACCGTGGTGGCCACCAGGACATCCATGCGACCGGTCTTGAATGCCTGCATGATGGCTTCCTTTTCGCTCGCCTTCAGGCGGCCATGGATGAGGGCGATGCGTAACTCCGACAAGGCGCCCTGCAAGAGAGTGGCTGTCTGTTCGGCGGCCTCCGCCTGCAATTGCTCGGATTCCTCAATCAATGTGCAGACCCAGTAGACCTGGCGGCCACGCGCCACCCAGGCGGCGATGCGGGCGATGATGTCACCGCGTCGGGCGGTCGGCGCCACGGTGGTCCGCACGGGGGTACGCCCGGGCGGGCGCTCATCGATGATGGAGAGATCCAGGTCGGCATAGCCGATCATGGCCAGTGTGCGCGGGATGGGCGTCGCGGTCATGATGAGTTGATGCGGATACCCCCCGTCGTGACTTCCCTTCTCGCGTAGGGATAGGCGCTGATGAACCCCAAACCGGTGCTGCTCGTCGATGATGACCAATCCCAGCCTGTGAAATGCGACGTGCTCCTGAAACAGGGCGTGAGTACCGATGATCAAGCCCGCCTGACCGGTCGCGATATCGTTCAGTCCGCGACGGCGGTTTTCGCCCTTGGTCTTGCCGCTCAGGAATACGATGTCGACTCCCAGCGGCGCCAGCCATTGGCGAAAGCTGTTGCCATGCTGTTCCGCCAGCAACTCCGTGGGGGCCATGATGGCAACCTGATAGCCTGAATGCAGCGCGGCAAGGGCGGCAAAAGCCGCCACGACGGTTTTTCCCGAGCCCACATCCCCCTGGACCAGCCGCATCATGGGCCGCGGTCTGGCCAGGTCCGCCGCGATTTCTCCCGCCACCCGCCGTTGGGCATGGGTCAATGCAAAAGGCAAGCTCTTCCTGAAGGCTTCGGCTCCGGTTTTCGGGAGTTGCAAAACGGGCGCGTGCTGCGTGCGCAGACGTTCGCGAAATCGGCAAAGACTGAGCTGGTGAGCCAGTAATTCCTCGATAATCAGACGCTTGCGAGCCGCATCGAGGGCAGGCGAAGTCGTATCACAATCCCGCGGGGGTGCGTGCAGCAGACGCAGGGCCTCGCCAAGACTGCAAACGCCGGTTTCGACCAATAACTGTGGGGGCAACCATTCCTTGAGATCATCCACCCTGGCCAGCGCCTGTTCGATCAGTCGCCTCAGGGTTTTCTGATGAATGCCTTCGGTGAGGGGATAGACAGGGGTGAGCGTCGCTTCCCGCCGGGCCGTTTCTCCGGCGCCCAGCAGATGATACTCGGGATGCACCATCTCCAGTCCCCAGCTTCCTTCCCTGATTTCGCCGAAGCACTGCATGGGACGGCCGCGCTCGAACTGTCTGCGCTGGTCCTGGCTGAAATGAAAGAAACGAAGCTGGAGATAGCCGGTGCCATCGGCGATGCGGACGACAAGGGAGCGTCTTCCCGTCGGCGTGATCTCCGCCAGTTCGATCCGTCCCTCCACGAGTACCCGGTCCCCGCCGCGGAGAGCGCCCAGGGGACGAATTCGCGTTCGGTCCTCATAACGCAAGGGAAGATGAAAGAGGAGATCCTGGAGTGTCCGCAGGCCCAGCCGCTCCAGTTTGCTCAGGGTTTGCGGGCCGGCGCCCTTGAGTTGGGATAAGGGGGTAGTCTCGGGGGAGCCTATGCAGGTGTTCAAGTCGGAAGGGGTTCAGTCCGGCAGGACCAGCACCCCATCCATCTCCACCCGGGCGCCCCGGGGCAGTGCGGCGACGCCAACGGCCGCGCGCGCCGGATAGGGTTCCGTGAAATAGTCGCCCATGATTTCATTCACCCGGGAGAAATGTGCCAGATCCGTCAGGTAGACATTGAGTTTGACGATATCCTCGAAAGTCCCTCCCGCCGCCTGGACCACGGCTTTGAGGTTATCCAGCACCCGGCGGATTTCAGCATCGATATCGCCCGACAACAGCGTCATGGTTTCCGGGTTCAGCGGTATCTGGCCAGACAGGTAGACGGTTTGGCCGACCCGGATGGCCTGCGAGTAGGCGCCTATCGCCTCCGGGGCATGGGGCGTGTGAATGGTCTGGCGAGTCATGATCAGGGTTTCTTGCGCAGTTCGGATTTGACGCGGGAAATCTTGAGGACAATGGAAAGCTTGCGGAGCTCGCGTACCACGGTGGCCAGGTGATTGCGATCGCGTACCATCAGGGTAATGTAATCCACCGAAACCTGGCTGTCCTGATTCACGATCTGGACGTTTTCGATGTTTGCCCGCATCCGTGAAATCGTCGAGGCGACCTTGGCCAGCGTGCCGACTTGATTCATCAGTTCGAGACGAATCAATGCCGGAAACTCACCGTTGGCCTGTTTGTCCCACTGCACATCGATCCAGTTGACCTGCCGTTTGCGTAACTCCTCCACATTCTTGCATTCCGTGAGGTGAATCACGATGCCCTTGCCCGGATTGAAAAAGCCGATGATGGGGTCGCCAGGTATGGGACGGCAGCACTTGGCCAGGTTGACAACCATTCCTTCGGTTCCCCTGATGATCAAGGGCGTCAGCGCGGGTCTGGGCGTAACGGCCGGATCAGGAATCGTCATGCCGGTAATGTCGACGAGCTGTCGCGCAACCAGCACGGGAAGGCGGTTGCCAAAACCGATATCTTCCAGCAGAGATTCCCGACTGGGCATGTCGAGCCTGTGCAGCAAGCTGTCAAACTGATGGTCCGGGATGTCTGCGTAGCGATGACCGATGCCATCAAGCTCCTTTTCCAGTAACCGCTGCCCCAATGCAATGCCCTCGCGCGCCTTGAAGTTTCGCAGATGGGTGCGAATGGCGGCGCGCGCCTTGGCCGTCGCGACGAAATTCAGCCACAGGGGATTGGGTTTGGCCCAGGGAGCGGTAATCACCTCGATGGTCTGGCCATTCTGGAGCACGGTCTGCAAGGGCGCCAACTGCCGGTCTATGCGGGCCGATACACAGGTGTTGCCGACATGGGTATGGACGGCGTAGGCGAAATCCACCACCGTGGCATTGCGCGGCAGCTTGATGATCTGGCCGCGCGGGGTGAATACGTAGACTTCCCGCTGGAACAGGTCGACCTTGAGGTTGTCGAGAAACTCCAGTGAATCGCCGGCGTTCTCCTGAATTTCCAGGAGATCCCGCAGCCACTCATGGGCCCGCGCCTGACTGTACGGTGACTGTTCCTGCTCACTTTTGTAGAGCCAGTGGGCGGCTATTCCGGCTTCCGCCAGATGATGCATGGCCCGGGTGCGAATCTGGATTTCCAGGGGTTGTCCATAGGGACCCGCCAGTACCGTATGCAGCGACTGATAGCCGTTGGCCTTGGGCACGGCGATGTAGTCCTTGAACCTGCCGGGAATCGGCTTGTAGAGGTTGTGGACGATTCCCAGCGCCCGGTAACAATCATCCACGCTTTCGCCTATGATGCGAAAGCCGCAAACATCGAAGACCTCGGCAAAGGGACGCCGCTTTCTGACCATCTTCTGATACAGGCTGTAGAGATGCTTTTCACGGCCGACCACCACACAACGCACCAGGCCGGAATCCTCCAGGCGTTTCTTGATGCTGGACTCGATGCTGGAGATCACTTCCTTGCGATTGCCGCGAGCCTTGCGCACGGACTGATCGAGCACCCTGGCGCGCAGGGGATACATCGCGGCAAAGCCGAGATCTTCAAGTTCCAGCCGCAGCTCGTGCATGCCGAGCCGGTTGGCGATGGGCGCGTAGATATCCAGCGTTTCGGCGGCGATGCGCCGTCGCTTCTCGCCTGCCATGCTTTCCAGGGTGCGCATGTTATGCAGGCGATCCGCGAGTTTTACCATGATCACCCGCAAATCCTTGACCATGGCCAGGAACATTTTGCGAACATTCTGAGCCTGTGCTTCGGCGCGGGACTTGCTGTCGATCCGTCCCAGCTTGGTGACGCCATCCACCAGGTCGGCCACTTCCTCGCCGAATTCCTCAATCAGTAGCTGCTTGCTGACCGGGGTGTCCTCGATGACATCATGCATGATGGCGGCCATGATGCCGCGCGCATCCATGCGCATTCCGGCGAGAATGAGTGCCACCGACAAGGGGTGGCAGATATAGGGTTCCCCGCTTTTGCGTACCTGGCCTTCATGAGCGCGCTCCGCCAGGCGGTAGGCCCGCATCACATCCGCGATCTGCTCCTTGTCGAGATAGGCCAGGAGCACGCCGCGTAGCCGCCGTACCAGCTTTTCCTGCGGCAGTTCAATGACTTCCCTGCTGCCGAGCGAAGTGGCCGCGAGGCCTTTTGTGCCCCCGGTTTCAGGCGCGGCCAGCGCGGCGGAAGCTTCAGTCAAAATCCTCGTCATCCAGGTCTGGACTCGGTGTGGGCAGGGGCGGTCGCGTGAAGGCGATGCGGTCCTGCTTGACGGGGACTTGCAGATAGTCGCGGGTGATATCACCGGCGGCGATCTCGCGTAGCGCGACCACGGTCGGCTTGTCGTTTTCCCAGGGGACCTTCGAATCCTCGGGGTGGATGGAGAGTTGCCGCGCCCGTTTGGCGGCAACCAGAACCAACTGGAAGCGGTTATCGACGTTATCGAGACAATCTTCTACGGTGACTCTTGCCATGGAGGGGAACTGTTGACTTGATGTTGATTAATGGCCACGAATGGCTTCTTTTACCGCACAGCCGCGATTTTGTACAGGCCTGTTTCAACTGCCGGCGCCCAGAGCGCTGATGCGGGTGGCTTGAAAGGCCGGGAAGCCATGGCTTCCCGGCAGGCATGCGCGGTCAAGCGCGGCGTTCTTCGAGCATGGCGACCGCCGGGAGTTTCTTGCCTTCCAGGAATTCCAGAAAGGCCCCGCCCCCGGTCGAGGTATAGGAAACCTGTTGCTGGATGCCATACTTTTCAATGGCGGCCAGAGTGTCGCCGCCGCCAGCAATCGAGAATCCGGCGCCTTCGGCGACGGCCTTGGCGACGGTCTGGGTGCCGTGGCTGAATTGTTCGATTTCGAATACGCCCACCGGGCCGTTCCAGACGATGGTGCCCGCGGACTTGATGATCTCGGCATACCGCGCCGCCGTCTCCGGGCCGATATCCAGGATCAGGTCATCCTCGGCGACTTCACTGACTTTCTTGGTGGTCGCCGCGGCGGATTCAGAGAATTCCTTGGCGGTAATGACGTCGGTTGGCACCGGAATTTCGCCGCCTCGGGCGGTTGCCTGCGCCATCAAGCGTTGAGCTTCGGGAATCAGTTCGGCTTCGTAGAGGGATTTGCCCACCGGGAAACCCGCCGCCGCGATGAAGGTATTGGCGATGCCGCCACCCACGATCAACTGATCGCAAAGATTCGAGAGGGATTCCAGGACCTCGAGTTTCCCGGATACCTTGGAACCGCCCACGATGGCCAGCAAGGGGCGAGCGGGCGCCTTCAATGCCTTGCCCAGGGCGTCGAGTTCGGCCGCGAGCAAAATGCCGGCGCAGGCGACAGGCGCGAAACGGCCGACGCCGTGAGTGGACGCTTGGGCCCGGTGCGCCGAACCAAAGGCATCCATGACATAGATATCGCACAATGCCGCCATCTTCCTGGACAGGTCTTCGTTGTCCTTCTTTTCGCCCTTGTTGAAACGGACGTTTTCACAAAGCACCACCTCACCCGGGGCCGCGTCCACTCCATTCAGCCAGTCCCTGGCCAGTTTGACGGGGCGTCCCAGCAATTCCGCCAGGCGATCGGCGACGGGTTTCAGGGAAAACTCCTCGGCATAGTCCCCCTCGGAGGGACGGCCGAGGTGGGACATCAGCAGAACCTGGGCGCCGGCCTTGAGGCAATGCTCGATGGAGGGCAGGCTGGCCCGGATGCGGGTATCGCTGGTCACTTTGCCATCCTTGACCGGCACATTGAGATCTTCGCGAATCAGTACGCGCTTGCCGGCAAGATCGAGGTCAGTCAGTCTCTTGAAGCTCATGGATCATTTCCTGGGTAGTGAGAATGTTGATGAAAAGGTTTCAGGGGGACCGCCATTTGATTGAGCAGCCCATGCTGGGAATTTGGTCCCTGGGACCCTGGCCTGTCTCGGCGATGTGTTTCATGGCCTCGAACAATTCCCGACGAGTTCCAGCCGGTGCGGGATGGCGGCCGCTGGCGTCCAGGCGGCCTCGATATTGCAATTCGAGACGCTGGTTGTAGCCGAAGAAATCGGGGGTGCAGACCGCCCCGTAGGCTTTGGCGACTTCCTGCGTCGCATCGAGCAGGTAGGGGAATCCATAGCCCAGTTCAAGGGCGACGCGTCGCATGTTCTCGAAGGAGTCTTCCGGATACTCCGCCGTATCGTTGGCCATGATGGCCACGCAGCCGATGCCCAGCGGCTTGAGTTCCCCGGTGTCACGCACCAGGCGGTCCCGCACGGCCTTGACATAGGGGCAATGGTTGCAAATGAACATGACCAGCAACCCGTTGGGGCCCCGGCATTGCTCCAGGGTCCAGGTTTTTCCATCGACCCCGGGCAAGGCAAAATCCTGGGCGGGCAGACCAAAATCACAAATCGGTGTGTTGAGTAGAACCATGGTGGAAAACTAGGACAGCAAAGTGGATTTGATCATATCAAAACGTCCATGCCCCGTCCGGCGGAGGACCCTGCCGGCCACCCATCGAATAACGCTTCAATTGGACCGCATCCGCCATAACACGACGAAGACTATGGTCAAGGCCAGCAGAGTGGGGAAAGACACGGAGAAGAAGGGATTGAGTTCATAGACCAAGCCGAGATGGCCAAACATTTTATCGAACAGGTGGAACCCGAGTCCGATGACGACCCCGGCAACGATGCGCTGACCGGTGCCGACTTCCCGGCGCACGGTCAACACAAATGGCACGGCGACCATGAGCATCACCAGGGTCACGAGAGGATTCACCACGCGTCCCCATAGCGCCTGCTCCACCATGCTGGACTTCTGCCCATTGTCCCGCAGATAGCCGATGTATCGGTATAACTCCAGGGCCGAAAGGTTTTCGGGACGGATCACAAAGGCGTTCAGCAGCTCCGGCGCGAGTACCGAAGACCAGTCCGCCTCCTTGCGGCGCTCCGTGGTGACCTGATTCTCCTTGAACTGGCTGGTCTTGATTTCCTTCAAGTTCCATTGCACGCCGTCATGAGTGGCCTGGCGCGCGCGCGTGGCCTTTACCAGAAGCCGGTCCTCGCTCACATCGTAGATGTTGATGTCCCCCAGGCTTTGCATTTCATTCATCGAACGGATATTGATGAAAACATTCTTGTCCCTGACCCAGAAGCCATATTTGGAGCGGGACGTCACTTGCTTGCTTTGCGCAATCGACTTCAGGTTTTGCGCGGCGCGTTCCGAGGGAGGGGCAATCAGTTCGCCGACCAGAAGCGACAGACTCAACAGGATGACGCCGCCCAGCATCACGCCAGCAATGATGCGGCCACGGGAAATGCCGGCCGCCTGCATGGCGACGAGTTCACGGTTATTGGCCAATGCGCCAAGGGTCACCAGACTGCCGACCAGGGCGGCGGGGCCCAGCAATTCATAAAAATTGCGGGGCAGGGTCAGCGCCAGATATTTGAAGATCTCGCGCATGCCATAGTCGCCCTTGCCCATATCGCCCAATTCATCGGCGAAGCTGAAGAAAGTCAGTAACGTGAGCAGTACGAGGCTGGCCACCAGGGCGCCCTTGATGACCTCCCGGGCGATATACCAATCCAGGCTCCGGATCATTTGCGCGCCCCGATGGCCAGATGGCGCCTCATCCAGCGTGGCCCCAGATTTCTCAGGAACAAGGCCATGGTCATCAGCAGGAGCAAGCCATAGATGCCTGCATAGGAGGCCCATGGCGGAATTTTTTCCGAGATCACCATGCCTTGTGAAATCTTCTGGGCGTTCTCGTAAATGATGTAGATCAGGAAGGCGGAGAACACATTGCCATAAGGGCCCTGTCGAGGGGATACGCGCGCCAGGGGCAGGGCAAGCAGGGTCAGCGCCAGGACCCCCAGGGGTATGCCCACCCGCTTCTGAAATTCCGCCAATTCCTTGGGGGTCTGACTGAGCAGCAGCGCCATGCTGTCGGTCGACTCGCGCCGCAAGGTGGCGGAAACCTCTTCGGGACCGCTGATCCGCACGGCATATTCATCAAACTGACTGATCACATAGTCGGCTTTTCCCGGAACGCCCTGGTAACGCCGCCCGTTGTTGAGAACGACAAAATTGTCACCATTCTCGGCTTTATGCAGTCGTCCCCGTTCGGCGATCACGACACCGGTGCTGGTGTTCTGACGGCTCTGCACGAAAATATTCAGCATGTCCTTGTTCTCGTCCATCGTTTCAGCGTAGAGCACCACGTCGCCGGCGCTGAATTCGTTGAAACGGCCGGGCTTCAGGCCCCGGATGTCATGGGTTTCCACATCGTGCATGACCAGTTGCTGGCTATTGCGTTCGCTCCAGGGCATGACGATCAGGGCCAGGTAAATGGCCACCAGGAACGTTGGCATCACGACCCAGGCCAGACTTCGATAAATGCGGAGACTCCCCACGCCGGCCGAGGCCAGTACCGAGATCTCGTGGTCGCGGTACATGCGCCCCATCACGGTCAGCACCGCCATGAACAGGGAGGGCGGAATCAGGACGGTCAGAGCGGTCAGCATTTTGTAGCCAAGCAGGTAAAAGACCGTCTCCGTCGCCACTTCGCCCTCGATGGCGCGGGTCAGGATGTCCAGAAATTTACGGCTGACGATGATGGTGACCAGGACTAGCAGGATCGATACCAGCGTCTTGGCAAGTTCCCAGGCAATCATCCGGTCCATGACGGTCAGGAATGAACGCTGGAATAACCGATGCAATGGGTTGGCGGGGGCTGGCATCGCGATGTAGGTAGGTTTCGGCAGTGATGGAGAGGTAAGACGATGAGGCGGTGCAATGATTGAACGAAATTCAGGCCTGGCAGGCAGAGCAGTGGGTGATGATCGGTGAACGTGTTTGGACGTTTCGTCTGTTACCTTGGTATGCTTTGCGTTTATTTTGCCCAGGATCGATTCGCCAGCCCGGCAAAGCGCTGGCGGCCCGGTCATCCCCGTTCAAACATAAGGATAGCTTACTATGGACTACCAGGTTAAGGCCGAATCACTGGCAACCCTCGGCGCACCGTGCGCAGTGGTGGGATTTTATCGGAAGCGCAAGCTGACACCTTCAGCGGCCGCGCTGGACGAACGCATGGGGGGGTTGCTGGAAAAGCTCCTCAAGCGGGATGACATCGAGGGTAAGCCGGGCGAACTTCTGGTGGCGCCCAATACCTCTCTGGAGGATATCGAGCGGGTGATCCTGGTAGGCATGGGCAAAAAGGAGGAACTCGATGCGGGCGCCTATCGAAAGGCGCTCGCGGCCGCCGCCAAGGCGCTGACGACTGGCCATGCCAAGCAGGCGGTCAGCACCCTGCATGAAGCTGACGTGACCGGACGTGACGCGGCCTGGAACATTCGCCAGTTCATAGAGATTCTCGAGGCATCGGCTTATCGCTTCACCGAACTGAAAACCGAGAATGCGGACCATAAACCCAGACTGAACAAGGTCCAGTTTCTGGTTCAGGACGATGCGGCTCTCGCGGCCGCTGAAGATTCGGTCAGGCAGGGGCATGCGATAGCCATGGGGGTTGGTTTGGCCAGAAACCTGGCCAATTTGCCGGGGAATATCTGCACCCCGACTTACCTCGCCGAGCAGGCTGAAAAGGTCGGCAAGAAGCACAAGAAACTCAAGGTCAAGATTCTCGACGAAAAGGCTATCGAGGAGCAGGGCATGGGGGCTTTTCTCTCCGTCTCCCGCGGTAGCGAGGAACCCGCCCGCTTCATCATCATGGAGTACTCCGGGGCGTCCGCCAAGACCAAACCCTATGTCCTGGTGGGCAAGGGTCTCACGTTTGATGCCGGTGGCATCTCGATCAAACCCTCGGCCAATATGGACGAGATGAAATACGACATGTGCGGCGGGGCCGGGGTGATCGGCACCATGGCCGCGGTGGCGGAACTCCAGTTGCCGCTGAACGTGGTTGCCCTGGTGCCCGCATCGGAAAATCTGCCCTCGGGCACGGCGAACAAGCCGGGGGATATCGTCAAGAGCATGGCCGGCATGACCATAGAGATCCTGAACACCGATGCCGAGGGCCGGCTGTTGCTCTGCGATGCGCTGCATTACGCACAGCGCTATGAACCCGCCGCCGTGATCGATGTGGCGACCCTGACGGGCGCCTGCGTGGTGGCTCTGGGGCGGCATCCCAGCGGGCTCTGGAGCAACAATGAGGACTTGGCGGCGGCGTTGATGCAGGCCGGCGAGGAATCCCGGGATCGTGTCTGGCGCATGCCCTTGTGGGACGAATACCAGGAGCAGCTCAAATCGAATTTCGCCGACCTCGCCAATATCGGCGGTCCCGATGGCGGCAGCGTCACGGCGGCCTGTTTCCTCTCGCGCTTTGCCAAAAACTTTCCCTGGGCGCATCTCGATATCGCCGGCACCGCCTGGAAAAGCGGCGCGGAGAAGGGCGCCACGGGTCGCCCCGTGCCGCTGCTGGTTCAGTATCTGCTCGACCGGGTCGCATGACGCGGATCGATTTCTACGTGTTACCCAGCCATGATCCGCACGCGCGTCGGGTCACCGCCTGCAAGCTGATCGAAAAGGCTTACAGGCGAGGCCATACGGTCTATCTGAAGACCGATACCGAGGAGGAAGCCCGGCAGTTCGACGATTTGCTCTGGACCTTCCGGCAGGGCAGTTTCATTCCGCATGAACTGGCTGGCCTGCCCGAACTCGAAGCGCCGGTGATCATCGGCTATCTGCCGCCGCCGGAGGGGATGCGGGAGGTCATGGTAAATATGGGGTCTTCGGTTCCCGAAGGCTATAACCGATTTGCCCGAGTGGCCGAATTCATCGATGAGGATGAAGCAGTGAAGCTAAAGGGTCGGGTTCGTTATAAAATCTATAAAGATAATGGATGTCAGATTCAAACCCATGACATGAAAAATTCCGATGGTGCCAAGCATGCATACGATTGATGGCAATGATGCTCGAATCGAGTATGAGCGTGAAACTCGTAAAGACTCTGATATAGAATTTGAGCCTATCAGCTCAGAGGATGAGGATTACGAAAGCGCACCACCAGATTATCAGATATCCACCTACCCAGCGGATTTTACTTTAGAAGTACTCCATCAAAAGTGGAAAGGTGGGGAGATTGTGATTCCTGAATTTCAACGTAGATTCGTCTGGAAACAGGTTCAGTCCAGTAAGCTAATAGAATCTTTTTTAGTGGGACTGCCAGTTCCTCCTGTTTTTCTCTACACAGATCGCAAGAGCCAGAAGTTTTTGGTAATCGATGGCCAGCAACGTCTTAAGAGCATTTTTTACTATTTTGATGGATACTTTGGGCCTGAATCGCTGGATGGCACTAGAAAAGTTTTCAGGCTTGGAGGACTTAGTAATGAAAGTATTTATTCTGGAAAAACTTATGATGATCTTCGGGAAGAAGATCAGAGAAAGTTAAAAAACTCAGTTCTAAGGGCCTTTGTTGTGCAACAATTGGATCCAGCCGACGATACCGGTATGTATCATATATTTGAGAGGCTAAACACAGGTGGTACCCTGTTAACTAACCAAGAAATTCGCAATTGTGTTTACCATGGAAAGTTAATTTCATTTCTCAACGAGATAAACATCTATCCAAAGTGGCGGCGTATCCTTGGAAAGGATGCTCCTGATTCAAGGAAAAAAGATGTTGAACTATTGATTCGTTTTTTTGCTTTGCGGGATGGTTCTAGCTACCGTAGGCCTATGAAAGATTTCCTCTCAAAATTTATGAGAAAGAATCGGGATGCCTCGGAAGAGGTCTTTGAAACTAGCAAAGTTATATTCGAGCGTACTTGCAATTCAGTAATAGCTTCATTGGGGGAAAAGCCTTTCCATGTACGCGCAGGGCTTAATGCGGCAGTCTTTGATGCAGTAATGGTTTCATTTTCTAAGCATCTCGACAACATTCCAAAAGACATAAAAAATAGATACGATGACTTAATCAAGGACAAGGGTTTTGATAGTGCTATCCGAAATAGTACTACTAATGAGGAAACCGTGAAGGAACGCTTTAGTAAAGCAGAATTAATTCTGTTTGGTTAGTATCTTCTATGAAACTAGACCGTATCGACCAGACTTTGGAAAGTTGCCAGGTGCATTTGTCACAAACAAATACCTATGGTTCTGACATAGAAAATTTACTTACCCAGTCGTTATTGGTCATTATGTGCGCCGAATTTGAGCAGGCCATAGAAAAGATAGTGCAAGAGAAGTGTTACGTTGTCCCTGATCCAGCGATCCGTGATTTCATAGATTCATGTGTTGGGGCAGTGTTCAGGAGTGTTGGCTCTAGTGAAATATCTGGGCTTTTGAAGCGGTTTGGACCATCATTCAGCGAAGCATTTAAGAATAAGACTAATAGTAACCCTAGAGCAGTTACTTTTTATAATAATATTATCATCAACCGCCATAATGTCGCTCACTCCTCTGGCAATAATGTTACCTTTAGCGAATTAAAATTATTCTATGAAGAAGGTCATGTTGTGCTGGACTACTTCCGCGAAGTCTTGCTTGCTTCTGTGCCAATTTTCGATTTTCAAGCATAAAACATCGCTTCTTCAACTCTTATGGATAAAACCTACGAACCCCGCGCCATCGAGCAATCCTGGTATGAAACCTGGGAAAAGCGAGGCTATTTCAAGCCGTCCGGCGAGGGCGAGCCCTACTGCATCATGATTCCGCCGCCCAACGTCACCGGCAGCCTGCACATGGGGCATGGGTTCAACAATACCATCATGGACACCCTGATTCGGCTGCGCCGCATGCAGGGCCGCAACACGCTATGGCAGGTAGGCACCGACCATGCCGGTATCGCGACGCAGATGGTGGTTGAGCGGCAACTGGCCGCCGACGGCGTGACCCGGCATGACCTGGGGCGCGAAACCTTCCTGGAGAAGGTCTGGGAGTGGAAGGCCGAATCCGGCGGCGCGATCACCCGGCAGTTGCGTCGGCTGGGTTCGTCCGTTGACTGGACCCGCGAGCGCTTCACCATGGACGAGGGATTGTCCCGGGCCGTACAGGAAGCCTTCGTGCGCCTGTACGACGAGGGCCTGATCTACCGCGGCAAGCGCTTGGTGAACTGGGATCCCAAGCTGCATACGGCCATCTCCGACCTGGAGGTGCAAAGCGAAGAGGAGCAGGGCAGTCTCTGGCATTTCCGCTATCCCCTGGCGGATGGCACGGGTCACCTGGTGGTGGCGACCACCCGGCCGGAAACCATGCTCGGCGACACCGCCGTGGCCGTGCATCCGGAGGATGAGCGCTACCGGCATCTGGTGGGACAGAAAATCCGTTTGCCGATCGCGGGCCGCGAGATTCCCATCATCGCCGATGACTATGTCGACCCGGCGTTCGGTACCGGTTGCGTCAAGATCACCCCCGCGCATGACTTCAACGATTATGAAATCGGCAAGCGCCATAACCTGCCGCTGATCAACGTGCTGGACCGCGATGCGCGTATTCTGGCTGAATTCACCGTCATCACCTTTGAAGGCTATGCCGGCGCCCATGGCGAAAGGGCGCCCGAGGCCTATGCGGGGCTGGACCGTTTCGAGGCGCGCAAGCGCATCGTGGCGGAATTCGAATCATCGGGACTGCTGGACAAGATCGAACCGTACACACTCAAGGCGCCGCGCGGCGACCGGTCCGGGGTGGTCATCGAGCCCTGGCTGACCGATCAGTGGTACGTGGATGCGAAGACCCTGGCCAAACCCGCTATCGAGGCGGTCGAGGACGGCCGTATCCGCTTCGTGCCGCAACAGTACGAAAACCTCTATTTCTCCTGGATGCGGGATATCCAGGATTGGTGTATTTCCCGGCAACTCTGGTGGGGTCACCGGATTCCGGCCTGGTATGACGATCGCGGGCGGATCTACGTGGGACGGGACGAGGCCGAGGTCCGTGCCAAGTACAGCCTGGACGTTGCCACGCCCCTGCGCCAGGACGAGGACGTTCTCGACACCTGGTTCTCCTCCGCCTTGTGGACCTTCTCCACCCTGGGCTGGCCGGATGAAACCCCGGAACTGCGGACCTTCCATCCCACCGACGTGCTGGTCACCGGCTTCGACATCATCTTCTTCTGGGTGGCGCGGATGATCATGATGACCCTGCATTTCATGAAGCACCCGGACGGCAGTCCGCAAGTGCCGTTCAAGACGGTTTATGTGCATGGCCTGGTGCGCGACGCCGAGGGCCAGAAAATGTCGAAGTCCAAGGGCAACGTCCTCGATCCGCTCGACATCATCGACGGCATCGGCCTGGACGAACTGGTAGCCAAGCGCACCACCGGCCTGATGCAACCGCGGATGGCGGAAAAAATCCAGAAGCGCACGCGGAAGGAATTCCCGGAAGGCATCGCCCCCTATGGCTGCGACGCGTTGCGTTTCACCTTTGCCTCGCTGGCCTCGACCGGCCGCGATATCAAGTTCGACATGGGCCGGGTCGAGGGCTACCGCAACTTCTGCAACAAGCTGTGGAATGCGGCCCGCTTCGTGCTGATGAACACCGAGGGTCAGGATACCGGGCTGACGGGACTTCCGGTCAGACTGAGTCTGCCGGATCGCTGGATCCGCTCGCGCCTGAACCGTGCGGTTGGCGAGACGCTGGCCGCTTTCGACGAATTTCGGTTCGATCTGGCCGCCCGGGCCATCTACGAATTCATCTGGAACGAATACTGTGACTGGTATCTGGAGCTGGCCAAGGTCAGTCTGCAGGCGGAGGACGCCGACCTGCAACGCGGCGCCCGGCAAACCCTGGTCCAGGTGCTGGAAACCGTCCTCCGGCTGGCTCATCCCGTAATGCCCTACATCACCGAGGAAATCTGGCAACGGGCCGCGCCGCTGGCGGGGCAGGGTGGGGACACCGTCATGAATCAGACTTATCCAGAACCACGTGCCGAAGAGTCGGATGCAGCCAGCGAAGCC
>Ga0194119_10002964_pt1 | contig 27841 bp, 19 predicted proteins | sample TA2MahC100mmetaG_FD_148620 | JGI IMG/M metagenome (GOLD analysis project Ga0194119, IMG submission 148620) | Freshwater microbial communities from Lake Tanganyika, Tanzania - TA2015018 Mahale Deep Cast 100m | ecosystem: Environmental > Aquatic > Freshwater > Lake | place: Tanzania: Lake...
GTGCGTATGTGTTCCATGATGATTGAACGGGCGAAGGCGATGATGGTTCGGCTGGAATGTGGGCTCGATTCGATTTATCATTCTGGCAAAACGCACTTTCAACAGCGGAACACCTTGATGGTGTCATTAATTCTGGGCGTAATCATTGGGATATCTTATTTTCCCGTCGTGTTTGCTTATTTCATCAGCGATGATTTTCAGTATTTATCATTCATGCTTTTCAACGCTCAAAAAATGTTGAATGGGCAACTGTGGGATGCTTGGCTGTTGGGAGGCATTGACGGGTATTTGTATTTCCGTCCTATCGGTCATGCTTTGATGTTCTTGGATTTTCTGATGTGGGGTTCGAGTGCCCGGGGATATCATTTGACCAATTTGCTCTTGCATTGGCTCGTGTCATTTATGCTCTATCTCACCTGCTATCTTTTGACTCGCCGACAAGGGCTATCGTTATGTAGTGCTATGCTATTTGCGGTTATGCCAGTCCATTCTGAGGCAGTGTCTTGGATCGCGGCCCGTTACGACGTGATCGCTGGCTTGTTCTGCTTGACGAGTTTGACCTTTGTCATTTTGGCGCGGCGATACAATGCTCTGCGCTTTTATGTGTTTTCTCTGGTTGCCTTTATGGCGGCAGTCTCTTCAAAGGAAACCGCGCTTCCTTTTGCGGCGATTCTCTTGCTCTACGAGGTGCTGTTCAATCCCCAATATTTGCGTACGCCTCTTGTTGTTGCCAAATATCATCTTGGATATTGGATGATAATCTTGGGGCGGCTGGTCTTTTTTGGACATGGCTATGGGGGGGTGGCAGTTAACGTAGAAAAAGCTCTATACTGGCTGGATGCAACATTATCTAGACTGGTTCTACCAATTGCCGACGAAATATCGCCAGGGTCTAGGTGGTTTTTGGTTTTCACTGTTCTGCTCGTATGTTTGATTTTCTTTTCAAAAAGGCATATTCTCTTTGGCGTAGCGTGGATACCCCTGATGGCAGTTGCCACCCTCGCGAGCGGTTCCAGCGATCGTTCATTTTATCTTCCATCTGTCGGACTGGCATTAGTTCTTGGTGGAGTACTTGCACAGGGAATGTATTCTCCAAACCGCGCTTTGAGAGTGATAGGACTGCTCGCGTTGGTGAGCATTATCGGCACATATACCTTAAATCTTTATACACGCAACCAAGACATTTATCGCGCGGGGCAAACTACGGAAGCAATTCCAGCACAGGTGCAGCATTTATATCCGGTTTTGCCTGCCGAGGCGCGACTCGTGTTTGTGGGAGTACCTGATTATACTGCACGCGGGACGCTCGTGTATATCACTGGTTTTCCTAATTCATTACAAATCACCTATCGGAATCCTACGCTCTCAATTCTGAAAGCCAACAAATTTCCACTCTGGCTGAATGGGACTGAGCAGATTCTTTATTTTCAAGTGGACCATCGTAGAGTGATTGAACGCGCTGACTTGATCCGGGTGCTGAGGAAGCGCGCTCAATGCGAGGAGTATTCTGCGCCACTTTTAACCTGGGACTCGGAGGGCTTGAACAAGTGGGAACTATGGAATCAGTTGAGCGAATCGGCCATTCGCGATGGCGGATTGGTTGTGCGTTCTGAAGGCACCGATCCGATTATGGCGAGTCCGCCCATTGAAATTCCTGCCATCGCGATCGGCGAGATTCAGATCACGATGCGTGTTCGCGCAGCGCAATCCATTCTGGGTGGCGAGTTGCACTGGTTGGCATCAGGGCAGACCGATTTTTCCCCCGGACTCAAATCGGCATTCCGAGTTATCGCGGATGAAACGTGGCGGACGTACCACGTTGATATTGCCAAGAGCGGTATGCTGTTGATGGGAGATCACATCACGCAACTCCGGTTCGATCCAGTCGATGCTCCTGCCGAGATTGCGATTCGGTCAATCACGATTTTTACGCGCTGTAGCTCTTTGCAGGGTGACTGGTGTATCTGTGCCCTCCAATGAACAAGGAGACACGCCCGCGCTTGAATCCGAAATTGGGCGCGCATTGACATTTCACGTGAGATAGTTACAATGTTGCCGTCATCGGTGTCTCTTCACCACCGCTGGCAATATGACCAGTGAGGCAGGGTTTTCTATGAGGAACCATTCAGCATTTTTTCACTATCCCACTCGAATGTTTCGGATCATTTTACAATTGGCTGTGTTTCTGAGCATCTTGGGGATTGTCTGGCTCGCGCACAATCGGTCCGCGCCGCTGAACGCGGCGAATCCGAAGAGCGCGTTGAGCGTGCAAAATAGTTTGCCCACATCCACGCGAACACCCAGTGCAACAGCGCGCCTTGCGCCCAGCGCGAAGCCTCAACAGGGTGGAACGCCGACCTTGACGAAGCCGCAACCCGCGCAAACTGCGTCGCCCGTTCTAATCGGTAGAAAGCCGCGCGCTTTTTCAGTGGACGCCAACACGGTTGCGCTCTATCATCTTGATTCGCAGACTGGGGGGCTCGTTCAAGACCAGACGGGAAATTATCCGGGAACGCTGCAAGGTAATGCGGGAATTGTCAGCTCGGGTTTGTTTAGCGGCGCGCTCGCGCTGGATGGCAGGAGCGGACCCGGCTCTTATGTCCGCTTGGGACACTTGGGCGATCTGGTTTCGGGTACGATTGAAGCGTACGTTGATTTTTCTACCGCGTGCGATAGTATCAACGAATGGTTCACGATGCTTTCTGCCGGAGGCGAGTTCGGCAGCGGGGACACGCGCTTGGCTTTGGCGACCTATCAGGGACTCGGCTTTGGGATTTATGCGAATGGAGAATGGCAATGGGCAAACAGCGGCATCAATCCGTGTCGCTATTTAGCAGGTGGGGACACTGAGCCCTATTTTTGGCCTTCTGGGTATCACACTCGCTGGCCATATGAAGTGTGGCGCTATCATCACGTTGCTGGAACATGGGGACCGCGCGGGGTTGAAATTTGGGTGGATGGTGTTTTGCATGGGGTGAACTTTCATCGCGCCGAATTCAGTTTTTACGAAAATTTGCATCCCGAGTATATGTGTAACCCGCAGGCGCAGATCGAACCGGCGAACACGTTCTACCCGTACTGCCGTAAGCCGCAGATGGGGTTGGTGCCGCTTGAATATGCCGGAGGAATTCCACCGTACTTGACTTTCTTGATCGGTTGTGACTCCTCAACTGCGACATCATGTTTCCGGGGAAGGATTGACGAAGTTCGGATCAGCAATATTCAGCGTACGTACACCGTTGACGTGGTTCCACCTTCGACGCCGACGCCCACGCGCACTCCGGAAAGTACCGGCGGCGAATATACCGCGGATAGCAAAACATTCGGGCTTTATCACTTGAATGCGGCAGGCGATTGGAACAGCGTTAAGAACGAAGCTACGCAATTGTGGCACGGCAGTCTGCTGGGAAGCGCGGCAATTGTCCCCGAGGGGCGTTACAATGCGGGAGTGCGTTTGGACGGCAACCTCTCGTATGTGAGAGCCGAGCCTATGAATATTCCTTTTGCGGGCGCCGTCGAAGCCTGGTTCAATCCTGATCAGACCACTGCGCCCTATATGATCTTGAGTAATAGTAGCGAACCCCAATCGGGTGTTTACAGTTGGGGATTTTTCCTGGGGATGGAATCGCCGGGAACGATTCGTTTGATCATAAACAAGAGTAACGAGATCAAATATGAAGCAGACAGCGGTGTACACTACAGCACGCTGACGGGATGTTGGCATCACGTCGCCGGGACTTGGGGTGAACGCGGGATGGAAATCTGGATCGATGGCGTCCTGCGCGGAACGAACGCGTTCACAGGGTATCCCGAAATCAATAATCGTTATCTCTTTGGGTGCGACGGCTGGAGCCGGTGCTTCAAAGGCAGAATAGACGAAGTGCGCATCAGCAACATTCAACGCAGGTTCGCGCCGCCCAACGCACCGATGCGCCCGCGCGTCCCGGCGACCGGCGGGACGCTGACCTTTTTTCCGCTGATTCAAGCCGCGCCCCCGTCGGCGTGTCCATACGGATGATTCGTCGAAAATGATGCGCGCGATTCGAACGCTTGATTTTTGGGCGATCATCGGTTTGATCGCCGTTCCGCTGATCTATTACTTTCCCATCACGCTCGGACAAAAAGCATTCTCCGAGGGCGATATTCTTTGGATTTATTTTCCGACGCGCGTGGAGTTAGCGCGCGCGCTCGCCGAAAATCGTCTGCCATTGTGGACGCCGGGGGTGCAAGCCGGTTTGCCCCTGTTCGCCGATGGGCACGTTACCGCGCTCTACCCACTCAATCTGCTTTTCTATAAACTGGTTCCCGCGCATCTGGCTTTTTCCTACACGATTCTCTTCAATCTGATCTGGACGTCGCTTGGAATGTATGCGTGTGTGCGCGCGAGCGGATTCCAAGCGTCAAGCGCGTTTGTGGCGGGGCTTGCGTTCGGGTTCAACGGCTATGTGCTTGCGCGCGTCTCTCACCTAGACGTCCTGACCGCAGTTTCCTGGTTCGCATGGCTGATTTTCTTTCAACAAAAATACTGGCAAGCAAAATTCGCGGGGCGTCCGGCGGGAGTCTGGTTAGCGTTGTCGTCCGCCGCGATCGGGCTACAATTTCTGAGCGGATCGCCGCAAATCTCATTGTTGAACGTAGCTACTTTTGCTCTTCTGGGTGGATTAGCGCCGTTGGTATGGGGTGATCCGACAATCCATTCACGCGATCGTACCGCCTACTCACTTGGGCGAATTTTCGCGCGTGCGCTTTTGATCACTCTGGCGACGATCTTTTTGGGGACCGCACTCGCCGCGATCCAATTGCTTCCGACGTTTGAATTGTTGGATTTTTCGCTACGAAACCGGGAATTAGGGCGCCACGTTTTTTCAAGTTACGCGCTCGATCCCTTGGCGTTGACGCAATTCCTATCACCCTTCGCGTACCTGGGTGAACCGTCCGCCGCGAATATGGAATTCTGGGGATATCTGGGCGCATTGCCGATTTTGCTCGCGCTCCTTGCGCCGTTGTTGCGGCGCGATTTTCGGACTGTGTTTCTGTCTGGATTCGGATTGTTGATGCTGGTGCTGGCGCTGGGGGATGCCACGCCGCTCTATGCTTCGCTGTACGATATTCCTTTGCTCAACCGCTTTCGAGTCCCGGCGCGCTTTTTGTTGCCCGCGCTTTTCGCGATCACCTTTCTCGCCGCGACAAGTTTCGATGAACTGCAGAAACGTCTGCGCGATCCGCGCGAGAAAAATTGGCGGATCGCCGCGCTCGGCGCGCTGGGCGTTGGCGCGTTCTGCGGAATCGTCTGGTTGGCGCACAATCAACCCGTTGATGTTTGGTTGCGCGCCTGGAAGGCGTTGCCGCTCGTCCTGATCGGATTGAGCATCGCCCTACTCGTTGTTGCGCGCTGGGCGCAACCCCCGCGTTCGACTTTCGCGCTGGCGGGAATAACGATCGTCGTTTGCGATCTCGCATTGTTCGCCGCGCCGTTCCTGTCGAACCTGACGCAAATGTCTTCGCCTGACGTTTTGATTCAGAGCCCGCGCACCGTGCGCACGATGGACGCGACCGCAGAACCTTATCGCGTGTTCGCGAATCGTTTTCCAGCGGTTACCTTGGCGGCGATGCGCGCGACGATGTGGAGCGGGCTTCCGCTGGTGCACAACAAGCAAGGTATCGTTCTTGGGTATATGCCTTTTTCGCTCGCGCTCCAGCGCAACGAAGAATTTATCCGCGCGATGTCTTTGAGTATGCGGAACCTGATCAACATCCGCTATTATCTTTTGCCGCTCGAAATCCTTCCGCCCGGCGCGCCGTCGCCGTTCGACGAAGATGAACCGAATGGCGGAGTGACGATGCGCGTGCTTGCCGAGCAACCGGCGATTCCGCCGACGCGCGCGACCCAGATCGAAATTACATCCTATGTTGATCAGGCGCGCGATCTTCCAGACGGTTTCCTCACAGGCGAATTATTTTTGGATTTGGCAGATGGCGCGCGCAAGACTTTTCCGATTCGCATTGGTATCGAAACGGCGGACTGGGCGTACGATGCACTGAGCGCGCCACCTCGACACAGCAAGCCCACTCCCGCGCTTGCCTTTCCCGCGTATCTCAGTTCTGTCGGACGCGAGTTCAACGGGCACAAATATGTTGCGCGGCATACGATTGCAGATGGGGCGGAGGTGACGGTCATATCTGTCGGCACGCGCACACTTTTGCCGGAGGCGTGTCTGACCATTGAGCAAGTCGTGTTGCGCGATCAAGGCAATCGCGCGGTCTCGTTGTCATCCTTGCTTCAGCGCAACGATCTCGCGCTCGTTTTTCGCAGTCATACTGCCGCGATGTGGGAGAATCGCGATGTTTTGCCGCGCGCGTTCATCGTTCATCAGGCAGAAATCGTACCGGACGATCAGACGCTGGCGCGTCTCGCGCAACCGGATTTCCGTCCCGATCAGATCGTCTTGTTGAGCGATGGCGCGCCGCTCGATTCCGCGCGCGCGGTGGCGCAGGCTGATGTGCAGATCGAGGAATACAAATCGGAGCGCGTAGTCATTCGCGCGGCGACGAATGAGCCGGGCTATCTGGTATTGACTGACGCATGGTATCCGGGCTGGGAAGCATCGGTTGACGGCGCGTCCGTCCCGATTCGGCGCGCCGATTATATGTTCCGCGCGGTGCGTCTCGAACCGGGCACACATCGAGTTGTGTTTGAGTATCATCCGTTGTCGTTCACGGTGGGCGCGTGGATCAGCGGCATCAGCGCGGCGATCCTGGTCGTTTTAGGTTGGCTTGGGTTGAGACGATGAACGCGCTGAAGAAAATCTTTCTGGTTATGAACAGTTTAGTCATTGCCATCGTCGTGTGGATTACCTACCTCCCCGCGCTCAAAATTCAATTCTACGACGGCTGGTGGTACCTTGTCTGGTCGGCGACGATGGACTTGCCGCGCTATCTCACCCAGTTCCTCGATCCGGCGAACATCACGCAAGGTTATCGTCCGGTGCAGGGCTTGTATATGTACTTGCTCTACCATCTGTTCGGCTTCAATCCCGATGGCTATCACTGGGCGCACAATCTTTTGCACGCCGCCAACGCGATTCTGCTCTTCCTGATCGTCGGCACATTGAGCGCGCGTTGGCGCATGGCGTTCGTCGCCGCGCTCATCTATGCCGTGCTCCCCAACTATTCGCTCGCCGTGTTTTGGCATGCGGTCGTCGATCCGCTTGCCGGATTTTTCTACCTGCTGACGATTTTGCTGTGGACGCGCTTTTTGGATACGCGCCGCGCGCGCGACTATGCGGTCGCATTTTGCGCGTTCGTCCTCGCGCTCTTCAGCAAAGAGATCGCGATCTTTCTGCCCCTCTTTCTGTTCCTGATCGAATGGTGGTTTTATCGCGTCCCGCCCAATTTGCGCGCGCTCGCGCCGCGCTATGCGCCGTTTCTACTCGCGTGCATCCCGTATCTCTGGCTCGTCTACCAGGTGCAAAGCCGCGGCGAGTTTGTGGGGCAATTCGGTTTTCGCATCGGACCGCATATGCTCAACAACTTGATCCCGTACGCGGCGGTGTTGGCGTTCCCCTGGTTCACAGAGTTGCCAACCGATTCGTTGGCGTACGTTTGGCTCGCGCTTGTTGCCGCCGCGTACGTTGGCGTGATGATTTACACGCGCAGCGCGATTTTGCTGTTGCTCGCGCTCTTTGCCGTTTTGAACATCGCGCCCTTGCTCGGCTTTCCGCTCGATTATTTCCATCCGCGCTATCTTTACCTGTCCACGATTTCATCCGCCATCGTTTTGGCTGTGCTATTTGAACGCTTGTGGAGCATCATAGGCGCGCGCCGTGTGGCGGGCGCAGCGGTCGCCTTCCTCGTCGGATTAGTGGCGCTTGTCAGCAGCGCCCAAGTCGCTGAATCGGCGGCTGGTTTGGCGGAGTACACGCGTCAAATTCGCGTTCCTTTTCGTGACATTGCGCGCGCCCGTCCCACATTCCCACCAAACAGTTACGTGTACTTTGTCTATTCGCCGTTCACCTCGTTTTGGGATTTCGAGGGCTTGTTTTTTGCGCGCTATGGTCAGAACGTCAAAGTGAATGCGACCGATCTGGGTAGCCCTGCCAACTGGCGGCAGTACGATCATGCCTACGTGTACTATTTCGATTCAACAGGCAAGCCGATTGAAATCGGCGTGGACAAGGATGGCATCACAGCGGTGAATCCTGCCTTGCCCGCGCGCTTGCAAATTCCGATCGTACTCGAGCAATACCAAACGCCGACGACACGCCTCGAACGCGGCAAGGCGCTTGTCGTCATTCTCAACTGGCGCGCGACGGAAAAAATCGAAAGAGATTACAGCGTATTTGCTCATTTGGTAGATGGCAAAGGAAATCTGATTGCCGAGTACAACGGTCCGCCGATCAACGGCAAAGCGCCAACCTCACGCTGGGACCCGCATCGTACGATTGTTGACGCGGCGGTGTTGCGGCTTGCAGGGGACGCGCCGATCGGTGACGATTATCGTTTAGAAATTGGAATGTACGACTTGGAGACCCTGGAACGCTTGTCCTTTGTGGATGTTGACGGCACACCGATTGCTGACAAGATTGTGATCGGTTCGTTCAGGATCGAGCGATGAAAATCTGGGGCGCCCCTTTCGTCCTTGTCGCGCTCGTCTTGATCACCTATCAGCCCAGTTTTCGGATGGGGTTGTATCTGGACGATTATTACAACATCGAGCGCGCGGGACGCATCGAAGAATCGGATGCGCTGCGGCAAATTTTCGATCCGCGCGCGCAGACCTTGTGGTATCGTCCGCTACAGGGCTTGCAGTTTTTCATCGCCGTCCGCTTGTTTGGCGCGAATGCCAACGCGTATCATCTGCTCAACATTACGTACCACGCAATCAACGTTTTGCTCGTTTACGCGCTCGCGTGGCGAATGTCCCAGAAATGGTTGCTGGGATTGGCGAGCGCGTTTTTCTACGCGACCTTCACAGTGTACATTTCGGGTGTAAATTGGGCGGCAATCGTCGAACCCCTGCTTAGCGTGCCTTACTTGCTCAGCATTTGGTTTTGGTGGAGTTATCTCGCCAAAGCAAAGCGGCGCGATTACACACTCGCACTCGTCACATTGATTCTCGCGTTGATGGCAAAGCAAACTGCCGTTACCATTCCGATTGTGTTCTTCCTCCTTGACCGTTTCATCGTTCGTCAGCCACTAGGCGTCGTCGCGCTGGTTCGGCGGTACGCGCTCTTGGTGTTCGTAACGCTCTTTTTTGTGTTTTTGCAATACTCGGCGCAAAGCACCTACACTTTTGCCGGCACCTTTGGCTGGAAACCGACGCCGGAAATGGCGCGCATCTTTTGGGAATACCTCGTCCTCTTGTTCGTCCCGTGGGGCGCGTTCCCTTCGATCGATCTGAATCCGCCGCACGTCGGCGACGCGTGGAGTTACGCGTGGGTTGTCATGGTACTGAGTTTGCTCATCGTCTTTGGCGTACTCAAACGCAGTCGCGCGCTCTTCGTGCTGGCAATGTTTACCTCGCTGACCCTGCTTCCTGTTTTGCCTTTTCCGTTTCTTGAACATCGTTACGTCTATTTACCGATTATCTCGGTCGCGGTCATTCTGGGTTGGTTGTGGCAGCGCACACACGCGACGTGGAGCCAGTATCGTCGCGCGATTGTTGCCGCGTCGTTCGCGCTCGCGCTGATCGCTTTCGGTAACGGACTCGCGCTGAACGATTCGGTGGCGACGGCGGCAGAGTGGGCGCGCCAATTGCGCGTGCCCTATCGCGACATCGAACGCCAGAATCCAGCGTTTCCGCCAGACACCTTGCTGTATTTCATTGATCCCATCACGCCAACGGAAGGCGGACTTTCTGGAATGTTCTTTCTGCGCTACGGCAAAGGTGTCACAGTTCGGAATTGGACCCAGTATGCAGGCTTGCGCGAACACAACGCGGCGTGGGTGTACTATTTCGACGAGCAACGGCGTCCCCAGAAAATCAATGTCGAGAAGAACGCAACCACCATCGTTGCGCCAGCGCTTCCAATTGATTTTCAGATACCACTTCGCTTGGAAGGGTACGAGGTTTCGCATATCACACTCAAGCGTGGCATGCCGCTCGCGTTGATTTTCTATTGGCGCGCGCTGGACGACATTCCGCAGGATTACTCGGTGTTTGTACATTTGGTTGATCGAAATGGAACACTTGTCAAACAATCGGATGGTCAGCCACGCAAAGGTCGAGCTCCGATGACTACTTGGACGCCGCGCCGGTCGTTTACCGATGTCGTTCTGATTCCGATTGACGCCGATGTATCTGTGGGCGAGAACTATCAATTGGTCATAGGCATCTACGCGGTGCGGACTGGCATGCGTGTGCTACTCCAAGACGCGCCGGGACAACCACCAGGCGATTCGATTACGATTTCATCTTTCAGGGTAGTCGAATGAGCCAAACAGTCATTCGACGCTGGGATGTGCTGGGTCTCTTGGCGATTGCGGCAATCGTTCTGGTAGTGTATCAGCGCGCGCTGAACATCGGCTTTTACGGCGACGATTGGATTTTCTATCAACTGGCGGGTCGGTTGAGTTTGCTCGAGTATCTTACAAAGTATTTCGATCCGCGCGCGCAAACCGCGTGGTATCGCCCGGTGCAAGGGCTCCTCTTTCGCGTCGAGTATGTGCTTTGGGAGGGCAACACCTCGGCATACCATTGGCGTAACATTTTACTACATCTCGCGAATTGTTTTTGGGTGTGGGCAATCGTTGGGCGTGTTGCGCGCAATCGAAAATTCGCCCTGTTTGCGGCGTTGCTGTTTGCCGCGTTACCGCTCGGCGCGCAAGCCGTGTTCTGGCCCGGCGTCGTGGACCCGCTCGAAGCGTTCTTTTACCTCGCCGCGATTTTTTTCTGGGTCGGTTATCTCCAATCGCTTCGGACGCGCGATTACGCGCTGACATTCCTCGCGTTCTGGCTGGCGTTATTTAGCAAAGAAATCGGTGTGTCCATACCGATTATCTTGTTCTTGATTGATCGTTGTGTGGTGGCTCGACCGATTCGAGTCCAGGCCTTGGTACGACGTTACATCGGCTTTGTCCTGGTTTGGCTCGTTTATTTGCCGATCGAATATCTTGCCATCAGTCGCAGTGTATTCATCAGTCGCGAAGGGTATTCACCGACGCTCGCCCTTTTTTCCAACCTGTTCGATTATCTCGCCGCGCTTGCATTTCCTTGGCTGTTTGTACCAGTGGCGAATCACGTTTGGCTTGTGACCGTCGGAATGGGCTTGACTTTGTTGATGGTGCGGTGGAAAAAATTTTCTCTCTTGCCGATGCTTATAGGCGCGGTGCTGGTGATTTTGCCGGTTGCGCCATTTCCGTTTGTGGCGCATCGTTTTCTCTACGTTGCCAGTGTTGTGCCGGCGATTCTTTATGGCTGGGTCTTGACTCGTGTCGAAGCGCGCGCGCGGGGATTGGCGATGGTAATACTGGGCGTCGTTATTTTGTTTGGTGGCTGGCGCATCACCAACGACGCGAATGATTTTGGCGAATGGGCGCGCGTGGCACGCGTGCCGTTCCGCAACGTTCGTCAAGCGCATCCGACTTTACTCGCGGGGACGTATCTATATTTCATCAACCCCCCGGTGCCGGGCTCGAACCTGATAGGAATGTTCTTTTGGCACTATGGCGCGCAAGTCACAGTCGGCGCGACGGATCTCGGACAACCGGCGCGGCTACGCGAGTACGCGACCACCTTCGTTTATCTGTTCGATGAGCAAGGCAATCAAAAAGAGTTGCGCGCCGCAAAGACCCTCGACGCGCGCGCCGCGTTGCCGATCACGTTGGGCGAGTCCATCGTGCTGGAAGGATTCGAGTTGGTGAGTGATCGAATCGAACGCGGCGATGAGGTGGTGATGCTCCTCTATTGGCGGGTAACGCGACGGATAGCGGATAATTACAAGGTGATCGTGCAACTGGCGGATGCAGCTGGTCGTGTAGCGACTAGTTACGAGCAAGAGCCGCGGCGGGGCAAGTCGCCGACGAGTATGTGGCAACCGGGTGAATTGATTGTGGACGCCATCGTTTTGCCGATTCAAGCGGATGTGCCGCCTGGTGTGTACCGCATCGAAATTGGGATGACCGATGCGGCGATGAAGCGGTTACTCGATCAGGCAGGACGGGATCGGATCATTATCGAGCCAGTGAGGATGGGGGAATGACATCGCGTATGGACCAGTACGTTGTGAACCAGCGGATGCGCCAGTGCAGATCGGCATTCGAAACATTCGCTTGTTGAGTCATTGCGTTCGCTTGGAAGGTAAATATTGCCGATGCGATCAATGCTCATTTCGAATGTGCGATAAAAATTCCGAATGGGGTCCATGTGAAGAAAGCAAGGTCGTGTGGTTACAAAACGAAGGGCGACGGGAGTTGGGGGAAGAATGTCGCGGTTCATCCAAAGGCAATCGTTGAACCGGGAGTGATCCTGGGAAACAACGTCGTGGTTCACGAAAACGTCATCGTGCGCGCGGGGACGACGATTCACGATAACGTCGTTCTCGGACGCAAGCCCCAGGTGGCGGGGATCATTCAACGATTACCCAAGCCCCAGCTTGGACCGCTTGAAATTGGCAGCGGTTGTGTCATTGGCGCTGGGGCAGTCCTGTACGTTGGTACGACGGTTGGGGACAGTACCTTGATTGGCGATCTGGCGTGTATCCGGGAAGAATGTCGGATTGGTAATCACGTGGTCATCGGTCGCGGCGTGATGCTGAACTACAATATCGAAATCCGTGACCGGGTTCGAATTATGGACCTGAGCCATTTTGGGGGCGATATCTTGATCGAGGAAGATGCGTTTATCGGGCCCGGGGTCTGCACGGCGAACGACAACAATATGGGATTGATTGCGAATGTGCAGAGGAAGGGACCGCATATTTGTCGCGGCGCTTCAATCGGGGTCGGAGTGATTCTGCTGGCTGGAGTGACGATCGGTGAACAAGCAATCGTCGGCGCGGGCGCGCTCGTGGCGAAGGATGTCCCCGCGCGGACAATCGCCATCGGCATCCCCGCGCGCGTCAAGGGCGATGTGCCAACTGATATGCTCAGACCAGTTCTGTAGAACCGGCGGAATGAGTGGAGGCACAGATGCAGATGGTTTCCGTGGTCGTCCCAGTCTACAACAACGCGCCCAGTCTGGCGCTGTTGCACCGAAGATTGGCGGATGTTTTGCGAACTGTCGCCAGCGAATACGAGCTCTTGTTCGTAGATGACGGCAGCGCAGACGATTCGTTCGCGGTGCTCCAATCTCTGGCGGCGCAAGACGCGCGCGTCAAGGCGCTTCGCTTCGTCCGTAACTTTGGTTCCAACACTGCGATTCTCGCCGGTCTGACGCACGCGCGCGGCGATTGCGTCGTCGTCGTTTCCGCCGATCTCCAAGACCCGCCCGAGCTGATTCCAGAAATGATTCGCCGATGGCAGCAAGGCGTCAAAGTGGTCCTTGCCGCGCGCGCGGCGCGGCGCGATCCATTCTTGACGCGACTGTTCGCCGACGCGTTCAACTGGTTATTCCGCCGTCTGGTCTTCCCGAACTTCCCGCGACAGGGTTTTGATTTTTTCCTTGCGGATCGCCAAGTCGTTCGCGTGCTCGCCCAGAGCGCCGAGCGAAACACATATCTAATGGGACTGTTGCTTTGGTCGGGCTTTAAATTTGAAACCGTCGTGTATGCCAGAGAAGAACGTCCCTTTGGAAAATCACAATGGAATCTCGGCAAAAAGATCAAGTACTTTATTGACGCTTTTGTAGGATTCTCTTACTTTCCATTGCGCCTTGCCTCCCTGGGCGGCATATCCTTCGCGATTCTTGGATTTCTTTACGCGCTATTCGTGCTTGCTCTGCGTGCGGCGCAGGGATTCCCGGTCGAAGGGTGGGCTTCGCTGATGATTGTGCTTCTGATCGTCTCCGGCATCCAGATGACGATGTTAGGAATTCTCGGCGAGTATCTCTGGCGGACGCTGGACGAAACGCGGCGGCGTCCGCTATTCTTGATTGCGGAAACCATTCGCGTCGACCTGGGGTCAGCGCATATGATAGAATAGGCAGACGTGAACCGCTCTTCCGCAAATATCCGATCGCACCGCGCGCTCGTCTTCATCCTCTTCGCGTTCGTCGCGCTTGCCGTCACATACTCCATCGTCACGCCGATTTTCGAGGCGGGCGATGAGGTGTGGCACTATCCGTTCGTCCAGCATTTGGCAACCGGAAACGGTCTGCCGGTGCAAGACCCGAATGTTAAAACGTTGTGGGAGCAGGAAGGTGGACAGCCGCCGCTGTACTACGCGCTCTCTGCGCTCGCGACGTTTTGGATTGACACGCGCGATTTGCCGGAACGTTTGTGGCACAATCCGCACGCGCGCATCGGCATCCCGCTCGATTTTGGCAACAAGAATATGATCGTCCACACGAGCGCGGAAAATTTCCCCTGGCAGAACACGACGCTCGCGGTTCACCTCATTCGCTTGCTCTCGATCCTGTTTTCGACGATCACCGTTGCGTTGACGTACTTGTTCGCGCTCGAAATCAAGAGCGATCAAACGCTCGCCGCGTTTGCCGCTGCGCTCGTCGCGTTCAATCCGATGTTCCTCTTCATCAGCGCGTCAGTCAACAACGACAATCTCGCGACGATGCTCGCGACGCTCGCGCTGTTATTGCTCGTGCAACTCATCACGCGCGGCGCGACCACGCGGCGATTCATCGCGCTGGGCATCGTGCTCGGTCTCGGCGCGTTGACCAAGGTGAGTTTGCTGGGGTTGTTGATTGTTGCGGCGATCGTTTTTACATACTTGTTGATTCGCGACCGACGACCAAAGACCGACGACCGGCGGTTGGGAATGACGGTCATCGGTCATCGGTCGTCGGTCATTGCTGGGAGTTTGCTCTGCGCCGCGTTCGTCATTGCCATCGCGTTTTGGTGGTACGCGCGCAATTGGATTCTGTACGACGACTTCTCCGCGTTCGATGTGTGGGTGCAGATTGCCGGAGGACGCCCGACGCCGGTGACGCTTGTGAGTTTGCTTAACGAGTTTCAGGGTTTTCGCATTTCGTTCTGGGGCAACTTTGGCGGCGTCAACTTGATCGCGCCAGAGTGGGTGTACATTGTTCTCGATGTGTTTACCATTCTCGCGATCATCGGCTTGCTCATTGGGTTCGCGCGCCGCGCCTTGCCGCGCTTGTTGTGGCTTCCCGCGCTCTGGCTCACGCTCATTTCGATTTTGCTTGTGCGCTGGACGTGGCTCACGATGGCATCGCAAGGGCGGCTGATCTTTCCGGCGATTGCGGCGGTTGCTGTGTTGATGGTGTACGGACTCGCGCAATTTCAGCGGTCAGCGGTCAGCGGTCAGCGGTCAGCGGTCAGCGGTCAGCAGTCAGCGGTCAGCGGTCAGCGGTCAGCGGTCAGCGGTCAGCAGTCAGCGGTCAGCGGTCAGCGGTCAGCAGTCACGCCTCACGCCCCTCGCCTCACGCCCCTCGCTTTACTTTTGCCTTTTGCCTTTTGCCTTTTTACTTTTTCCGCGCTCGCACCGTTCACGCTCATCGCGCCCGCGTACGCGCTCCCCGCGCGCTTTGCCGACGACGCGGTCGCGCCACACTCGGTTCACATCACGTTCGATAATCAAGCCGAATTGGTTGGATACGCGTTGCCGCAGACGCGCGTCGCGCCCGGCGCAGAACTGCCGCTCACGCTCTACTGGCGCGCGCGTGAACCGATGGCGGAAGATTTTTCTGTGTTCGTTCGCCTGTTCGACGCGCAGGACAAGATCATCGCGCGCTGGGATGCGTTTCCCGGACGCGGCGTGTATCCGACGCGCGTCTGGCAGCCCGGTGAAGTGATCGAAGATCAGTACCGCTTGCCGATTCCGCACAACGCGCGCGCGGGCGTTGGGCGGATCGAAGCGGGGTTGTTCCGCCGCGTGCCACTGGAAACGCTGACCGCGCGCGATCCGCGCGGCAACATCGTCACGCCGACGATCGCACGATTCAAGATCGCTGGACAAACCCAAACCGCGCCGCGCATCGAAAACGCGGTCGCGTACGTCTTTGGCGATCAGATCGCGCTGATCGGTTTTGCGCGACCAGAAACAATCGCGCGCGGTTCGACGCTCGCGCTGAAATTGTATTGGCGCGCGCAGAAATCAATCGCGGAAGATTATACCGTCTTCGTTCATCTCGTTGACGTAAACGGAAAAATTATCGCGCAAGACGACGCGCCACCGCAGCGCGGCGCGTATCCCACGTCGTTCTGGGACGCGGGCGAAATCATCGCGGACGAATACGCGCTCGCGATTCCACGCGACGCGCCGCCGGGGGAATATCGCGTGCGTGTCGGCGTTTATCGCGTGAGCGATGGCGCGCGGTTGACGACGCGCGACGGCGATTTTATCGCGCTGGCGGTCGTGCGCGTGAATTGACAAAACGTTTTCCTTGTGCTATAAACGACCCGCAACTGAATAGGACTGGACACTCATCCAGAGAGGTGGAGGGAACGGCCCTGTGAAACCTCGGCAACCTCTCAGTGGTTAGTGGTGAGTGGTCGGTGGTCAGAAACTGATCACTGCCCACTGTCCACTGCCCACTGGGATAGGTGCCAACTCCGGCAAGCGGAACGAACGCGCTTGGAAGATGAGAACGAGATTTTGTAATTCTCTCTCATCGGAGAGAATTTTTTATTTTTGGAGATAGCGTGCGAACCATCGAAATGATTGACGGCGCGGTCAAAATGATCGATCAGCGCAAACTGCCGCGCCAGTTCGAAATTGTCGAGTGCCGCGATTATCGCGCGCTCGCCGATGCGATCAAGGATATGACGATTCGCGGCGCGCCCGCGATTGGCGCGGCGGCGGCGTTCGGACTTGCGCTCGCCGCGCGCGAATCGCAAGCGCCGACGCGCGACGCGCTGTTGCGCGATTTGGAGCCGCCGAAAAGATTTTGCGCGCGACGCGTCCCACCGCCGTCAATCTGATGTGGGCGCTCGACCGCATGATGCGCGCCGCGCGCGCGACGAATCTCGACGCGGACGGCTTGCGCGATTTCGTCGTCGCCGAAGCGCAACAGATCGCTGAAGAAGACGTCGCGATCAATCGCGCGATGGCGCGGAACGGCGCGGCGTTGATCAATGATGGCGACAGCGTACTGACGCATTGCAACGCGGGACCACTCGCGACAGTGGACGTTGGCACCGCGCTCGGCGTCATCATCGAAGCGCACAAGCAAGGGAAAAAGATTCACGTCTTTGTGGATGAGACGCGTCCGCGCTTGCAAGGCGCGCGTTTGACGGCGTGGGAGTTGATGCAGCACGGCGTGCCGATGACCTTGATCGCGGACAACGCGTCGGGATACTATATGCGGCGTGGCAAAATCCAAAAGTGTTTCGTCGGCTCGGATCGCGTCGCGGCGAACGGCGATGTCGCGAATAAAATTGGCACGTACAAAACCGCCGTCGTCGCGCGCGAAAATGGCATTCCGTTCTACGCCGTGATGCCGACTTCGACGATTGATCTGACTTTGGCGAACGGCGACTTGATCGAAATTGAGGAGCGCGACGCGCGCGAAGTGACGCACATCGAAGGCGTGCCGATTGCGCCGGAAGGCGTGCGTGTCGGCAATCCCGCGTTCGACGTGACGCCGCACAAGTACATCACCGCGCTCGTGACGGAACGCGGTGTGGTGGTTCCGCCGTTTGCGGAGAATCTTCGCAAGATCACGGGATAGTATTCAGTGTTCAGTATTCAGTATTCAGACTGAACACTGAACACCGAATACTGAACACTGGAGTTTCTATGAGCGTACTCATCGCCGGTTCCATCGCGTACGATTACATTATGCAATTTCCCGGCTATTTTCACGATCACATTTTGCCGGACAAGATCGCGAATCTCTCCGTCTCGTTTCTCGTGGACTCGATGAAGAAACAGCGCGGCGGCGTCGCGACGAACATCGCGTACAACCTCGCGCTCTTGGGCGAACGCCCGCGCATTATGGCGACGGTCGGGCAGGATTTCGCCGACTATCGCGCGTGGCTGGAAGCGAACAACGTGGACACGCGCGCGATCATCGCGATCCCGGACGATTTCACCGCGTCGTTCTTTGTCAGCACGGATGGCAAGCAAAATCAGATTGCGATGTTTTACACGGGCGCGATGGCGCACGCGCACACACTCTCGTTTAAGGAACACGCGCAAGGCGATCCGATTGACCTCGTCGTCATTTCGCCGACCGATCCGCGCGCGATGGTGCAGTACGTCCGCGAGTGCAAAGAACTGGGCTTGGCGTACATTTACGATCCAAGTCAGCAGATCATTCGCCTGAACGGCGACGAACTCGCGGAAGGCGTGCGCGGCTCGACGATGACGATTGTCAACGAGTACGAATTCGAAATGCTGAAGAACAAAACTGGTTGGACGGATCATCGCGTCGCGCACGAAACGCAGACGCTCATCATCACGCTCGGCGAAAAAGGATCGCAGATTCACGCGGCGGGTAAGACGATTACGGTGCCGATCGTTCCGGCGCATCGGCAAGCGGATCCCACCGGCGTCGGCGACGCATATCGCGCCGGCATCATCAAGGGTTACCTAAGACAATTGCCTTGGGAAACCGTCGGCAGAATCGGCGCGCTTGCCGCGACTTATGTGCTGGAGGAATACGGCACGCAGAATCATCGGTACACGTTGCAGGAATTTGGCGAACGTTTTTATCGCGCGTTCGGGGATACGATTCAGTTGTAGTTTCAGGAATTGTCATTGCGAGGAGCGTTTTCCGCGACGAAGCAATCCCCAATTCGGAATTGGAGATTGCTTCGCCCCTGCGGGGCTCGCAATGACAGAGGATCAAATTGGGGGAGGGGCGAATGAGTCAAACACCTTACTTTGACGAAGCCGCAAAATCCGCAACGTTCGAGCGCGATGGACAGTTCAACATCATCGGCGTCCGCGCGTTCGTCACGAGTTGCGCGTCGATCGCGGATTGGATGGACGATTTGTATATGCTCTTGGGCGAGCGCTTTATCGAAGCGCGGTTGTACTTGAGCGCGCGCCGCGCGGCTAATCGCACCGTCGCGGCGTTGCTGGCGGAATTTCACGTGCCGGACGATCCCAAATCGAAGGAGCAGTTCTTTACCGAATTCTACGCGGCAATCGGCTGGGGTCAGATCGAGTATCAACTCGATTACACCAAAAAGACCGGGCAGGTCGTCGTGAAAAATTCTTTTCTCGCGCAGGGGTTGGCAAACAAATTTACCGCGCAAGGGCACAACATCGCGACCGGGCAGAAATCGGATATTACGCGCTGCGCGTTGTTCGGCGCGTACCTCGCCGCCCAGGTCTCGAATTTCTTCGGCGAAGAGATCGAAATGCTCGAGCAACAATGCGCGACGATGGGGCGTCCGGCGTGCGTCTTTGAAGTTTCGCACGAACGTTTTTCGTTGCGGAGTCCGCGCGGACAGGATGGATAACTCAATGTGTCATTGCGAGGAGCATCCTGAGCGGAGTCGAAGGATGCGACGAAGCAATCCCCAAGTTGGTTGGAGATTGCTTCGCAAAAAACGCTCGCAATGACACAAGCATAAAAAAAGGAGAATCGAATGGCAAAACGCGAAAACGATGTAAAGGATCTTTCGCTGGCGGAAAAAGGACGTTTCCGAATTCAGTGGGCGGAAAACGATATGCCGGTGCTCCGGCAAATTCGTGAGCGATTCAAAAAGGAACAGCCGCTCAAAGGGTTACGCATCGCGGCGTGCTTGCACGTGACGAGCGAAACCGCAAACTTGATGTGGACGCTCGTCGAAGGCGGCGCGGACGTGATTCTTTCCGCGTCGAATCCACTTTCGACCCAGGACGACGTTGCCGCATCGCTCGTCGCGCATTTCGAAGTGCCGGTCTACGCGATCAAGGGCGAAGACAACGCGACGTACTATCGGCATCTGCGCGCGACGCTCGAATTCAAGCCGAACATCACGATGGACGACGGCGCGGACTTGCTCTCGACGCTGCACAAAGAGCGCACCGATTTGCTGCCGGGCGTGATCGGCGGGACGGAAGAGACGACGACCGGCGTCATTCGCTTGCGCGCGATGGCGAACGCGGGCGCGCTGAAATATCCGGTGATCGCAGTGAACGACGCGCTGACGAAACATTTCTTCGACAATCGCTACGGCACCGGACAATCTACGATTGACGGCATCGTGCGCGCGACGAATTTGCTGTTCGCGGGCAAAGTGTTCGTCGTCGGCGGGTACGGCTGGTGCTCGCGCGGGATCGCGCATCGCGGGCGCGGTTTGGGCGCGCGCACGATCGTCACCGAAGTCGATCCGCTCAAGGCGCTGGAAGCGGTGATGGATGGATTCGAAGTGATGACGATGGAGCAAGCCGCGAAGCTTGGCGACATTTTCGTCACCGCGACCGGCGACAAGAATGTGATCGACGCGCGGCATTTCCCGCACTTGAAAGATGGCGCGGTCATTTCCAACTCGGGCCATTTCAACGTCGAGATTGATATTCCCGCGCTGGAAAAACTCGCGGTCGAAAAACGCCAGGTGCGCGAATTTGTCGAGCAGTTCATTTTGAAAGACGGGCGCCGGATCAACTTGCTCGCCGAAGGTCGCTTGGTGAATCTCGCGGCGGCGGAAGGACATCCGTCGTCCGTGATGGATATGTCGTTCGCGAACCAGGCGTTGAGTTGCGAGTACATCGCACAGCACGGCAAGGAATTGGCGAAGAACGTTTTCCCGGTACCGACCGTGATTGACAAAGAGATCGCGCGCCTGAAACTCGAAGCGATGGGGATCACGATTGACAAGCTGACGCCGGAGCAAGAAGCGTATCTGGCGAGCTGGGAAGAAGGAACGTAAACCAATTGTCAATTGACAATTGATAATTGACAATTCAATCAAGGAGCAACGATGAGCACCACATTCATGAACGCGCCCAAATTGCTGTTGACTTCGGAATCGGTCACCGAGGGGCATCCCGATAAAATGTGCGATCAGATTTCGGACGGCATCCTGGACGCGATTTACAGGCAAGACCCGTACGGGCGCGTCGCGTGTGAAGCGGCGTGCAGCGGCGGCTTGGTCGCGGTGATGGGCGAGATCACGACGACCGCGCATTTCGATCCGTACGAAGTCGTCCGCAAAACGATCGAGCAAATCGGTTACACCGATTCCAAGTACTGGCTCGATTACAAAACGGCGGGGATTATGACCGCGATCAAAAAGCAATCGCCGGATATCGATCGCGGCGTGAGCGCGGCGCTGGAAGCGCGCGGCAACGACGGCGGCGATCCGATTGACAAGATCGGCGCGGGCGATCAAGGAATGATGATTGGCTTTGCGTGCAACGAAACGCCGGAATATATGCCGCTGACGATTTCGCTCGCGCACAAACTCGTCAAGAAATTGGCGGACGCGCGCAAGTGCGGCGCGCTGCCGTACCTGGGTCCCGACGGCAAATCGCAAGTGACGGTCGAGTACGCGTTTGGCAAGGTCAAGCGCGTGGACACCGTCGTCATTTCGACGCAACACACCGACGAGGTGACGCAAAAAACGATTCGCGACGACGTGATCGAGCAAGTGATCCGCGCGATCGTTCCGGCGAACTTGCTCGACGCGAAAACCAAGTACTATGTGAATCCGACCGGGCGGTTTAACATCGGCGGTCCTGTGGGCGACGCGGGATTGACCGGACGCAAGATCATCGTGGACACGTACGGCGGCATCGCGCGGCACGGCGGCGGCGCGTTCTCCGGCAAAGACCCGACCAAGGTCGATCGCTCCGGCGCGTATATGGCGCGCTACGTCGCCAAGAACATCGTCGCGGCGGGACTCGCCGATCGGTTTGAAATGCAGGTTGCGTATGCGATCGGCGTCGCGCGTCCGCTTTCGATCATGTTCGAAACGTTCGGGACGGAAAAAGCGCCGCACGAAAAAATCGTCGAACTGATCAACGCGCATTTCGATCTGCGCCCGGCGGCGATCATTCGCGATTTGGATTTGCGCCGTCCGATCTATCAACCGACGGCAGCGTACGGTCACTTTGGCCGGCACGACATTGACGCGCCGTGGGAAAAGATGGACAAGGCAGAAATTTTGCGGCACGCGGCTGGGTTATAGACGAGACCTGTCAGGTTTCCAAAACCTGACAGGTCTTAAAGTTTTCTGTCTAGTCCACATGCAATACACACTTTTCCTTGCTCTCGCTCCCGTAGCGATTCTTGTTCTCGTCGCCGTGATCGGCTATGCTCTGCGCCACCGCCATGTTCCCGGCTCTACGGCGTTTGCCTGGTTGTTGTTGTTTGACGCGGGATGGTTGTTGTCAAACACGTTTGAACTGCTTGGTTTTTCAGAATCGGCTACGGTTTTCTTTGCGAAACTAAATCACACGTTCATCGCGGGCGCGGCGTTAGGATGGCTAGCATTCGCGCTGGATTATACCGGCAGACGCAAATGGCTGTCGCCACAGCGTTTTGCGCTGCTCTGCGCTATTCCAATCATCACAACCGTGTGCGCGCAGACCAACGAATGGCATGGCTTGATTTGGCGAAGCTACGACATTGTCCGCGTTGAGCCGGGGCTGTCAATGCGCCCCTCGGCTTATGGCGCGTGGTTTTGGGTTCAGGTGACCTATGCGTACGTGGCGTTGTTGACCGGATCATTTTTGTTGGGCAGTGAGTTCTTCCGCTCGTTCACTCTGTATCGCCGGCAATCCATCTGGTTGATCGTGGGCGCGCTCGCGCCATTGATCGCGAATGTCATCTACATCTTCCGGCTCATCCCGGGTTTGCAAAAGGATTATTCTTCGCTCAGTTTCGCTTTCGCCGGGGTAGCCTTTGCGGTCGCGATGTTTCGGTATCGTTTGTTCGATCTCAAACCCATCGCGCGAAACTTGGTGATTGATCGCATGAGTGATGGGATGCTCGTCCTGGACGACCGCCAGCGCATCGTGGATATCAACCCAACTGCGCGCCAGACGTTGGGTGTTCCTGAGAGCGCCGCGGTGGGACAATTCATGGAGGCGCTGGCTGAGCCGTTTTGCAGCAATGTCCGGCGTTTGTGCGCCGCCGGCGCGGAGGCGGAGACCAACGTTGCGGTGACGGAAGCTGGATCCACGCGGCACTACAATTTGCGTCTCTTGCCTCTGGTTGATAGTGGTACTATCGAAGGGTACGTCGTCGTACTGCGCGATGTCACAGAGCACAAGCGAGTGGAAGCCGAAAAGTTCATGCGCTTGGAAGAAGAAGCGATCATTGAGGAGCGGCGGCGGATCGCGCGGGAGATTCACGATGGACTGGCGCAAGACTTGGCATCGTTGCATTTGCGGCTCAATGTGTGGCAAACCTTGATTGACGCCGACCCAGCCAAACTGCGCGGTGAACTTGAACGCGCCCAGAAGATTCTCGCCGAGAATATTCGCGACGTGCGACGCTCGATTTTTGCGCTGCGTCCGATCGTGCTGGACAAGCTCGGATTTTTCCTTGCCTTGCAGCAGTTAGCCACCGCGTTCAGCGAGCAGCATGACGTGCGAGTCGATCTAGATGTACAGGGACCACAAGATCGCTTGACTGGTTTTCTGGAACCGGTACTGATCCGCATCATTCAGGAAGCGTTGAACAATGTGAGCAAGCACGCGCGGGCAAAACAAGTGCGCCTCCTCGTTGACTTGCGCGCTGAGGAATATGTCAGCGCGCAGATTCAGGACACTGGTATTGGTTTTGATCCCGCCACTCTCAACCGCGCGACGGTGCGCGGTCACCTGGGACTTGCCCAGATGCGTGAACGCGTCGAGAACCTGGGAGGCACGTTCGAGCTAAATTCTCAAGCCGGTCAGGGTACGTGCTTACGCGTCACGTTGCCGCTGAAACAACCAGTAGCAGTTCGTATGTAGATCGGAGAGGAGCAAGAGATGTCACGCATCCGAGTATTGATCGCCGACGATCATCGGCTGTTCCGCGAGGGCTTGCGCCAAATCTGCGAAGTCATTGGCGGTTTTCAGGTTGTCGGCGAGGCGGTCAATGGGCAAGAAGCGGTTGACCTGGCGCGCCAGCTCAAGCCCGACGTCATTTTGATGGACATCAATATGCCCGTGATGGATGGGGTTCATGCGACGAGCCTCATCTCCGAAAACAACCCAGAGACGCGCGTGGTGATCTTGACGATGTATCGTCAGGACCATTACGTGTTCAAAGCAATCCAAGCCGGCGCGCGTGGTTACTTGCTGAAAGATACGGACGGCAAGGCGTTCGTCGAAGCCGTGCGCGCGGTGCAGCGGGGCGATGCGTTGATCGATCCCGCGCTGGCGGCGCAAGTGCTTGAGGAATTTCGCCGGATCAGCCAGCCAACCTCCGATGCCGGCGAGACGGAGCGGCTGACGCCGGGCGAGATGGAGGCGCTGCAATTGGTGGCGCAAGGCGAAGACAATAAGACGATTGGCGAACGGCTTGGCATCGCCGAGCGGACAGTCGCCAACCGGCTGCGCGATATTTATCAGAAACTCCATGTGAACAATCGGACCCAGGCGGCGCTAGTTGCGCTTCGCAAAGGTTGGGCGCATCTTGATCCAGAGGCGTGAATGCAATCGGCAAAGACACGCTTGAAATAGAGACTGCCCTTTCGGCGCAAGTAATTTCTTACTTGCGCCGAAAGTATTTTTTACCTCGAATTCGTTCAATCTGTGTCTTACATTCTAGCGGTTTTTGCGCGATGATGGACGCGCTGTGCGTACGAGTCTTTCCAGAGTCTTCCGATGAATACCCCCATCCGCGCTTTGATTATTGACGCCGATGACATATTTCGGCAAGGGTTGATCGGCGCGCTTGGCGCGGAGGGTATTGTTGTGGCGGGCGAAGCGCGCGATCGCGCGGCGGCGACAGAAATAATCGCGCGCCTGCGTCCCGATGTGATTGTGTGGAGCATCGAGGCGCGCGACCTCGTTGAAATGCAACTAGTACCGTGTCTCATAAGTTTTCCGACGGTTGTCAGACCGCCAACGGCAATCCCTTGTACGTCCAGCGATAGGGATGCGCCCAACGCCGATTGTATGTGCGGATGAAAGTGAGGATGTGTCGCTGCAACTCGGCATAACTGCGCCAGGAGCCGTGTGCTCGGTCGGTGAACAGACGTTAGGCTGGTGCTGGCAACGGGGTCCATTTTCGTTCCACTTGCTTTCGCCGGGGGAACAGCGCCCGCCGCTTGGACTGAACCGATGGTCCCAGATGCTTCTTGCACCATTCCAAGACTTTGGCCGTCGAGACAGTTTCCAGGGCATGTTGCACCACAGCTTCGGTCGTCGGAGACACCATCGCACAGACACTCAAGATCAGACCCGTGAAGCCACTCTTGGCTTGGGTCCGCTCGACCTGTTTCAGCCGGCCAAACACCGATTCAATGATTTCACTACTGCCCAAGAGCCGTTCGCCCGGTCGTGCCTTCGCCGCTTCCTGGCACACGAACGCCAACAACTCCGCCCGCACCGCTTTGGTGCGTTCGGTCGATAACGCCGTGGGGAGTTGGTCCGCCAATTTCAGCGGCAGCCCAGCCGAGAGACCCTCTTGCCGCACCAAACGTTCGGTGGTGGTGACCAGTTCAAGCAACTCGGACCATGCGGTGAGCGGTTCCCGGAACTCGCGCAGCCAGCCCAGCTGCGCTTCGACCGCGCCGGCGTCACCCGACGGATTCGCCGGACCAGGCGGTGCCTCCATCGCCGCGAGTGCCGCGCGGCCCCAGCGGATGAGGCGGTCGACATTGAGGTAACGCGCTTGGGTGCGCTGGCTCGGTGGCATCCAGTGCGCGAGCGCGGTTTGTTGCAAGCGGCTCCGCGCGGACGTCGCCTGCTGCACAAACGCGAGCCACATCGCATCGGGCGCGAGCACATGCTTGAGCACCGCGGCGGTCTTGTGTTTGATGTCGTAGATCGCGCAGGTCTCGGGATGCGCCTGCTGGAAATCTTCGATGCCACCCCGCACATCCGAGCCATGATCACTGATGATTTCGCGGGGGACCCCCGTGACTTGCACCGTGGCTTCGAGTTGTTCAGCGACCACCGTGCGGTCGGAGTGGGTCACGGGAACGAGCGCGAGGGGCTCCACCGCCGCCTGATCCAAGCACTTGCCTTGGGTGGGTAAGGCGGAGAGCCGAATCCCGAGAATCAGCAAGCACTTCGTGGCGCCGATTTGCAGAGTGTGATCGACGATCCAGACCCAATCCGCGGCCTGCTCTTTCGGACGGGTCAATTTGAACAAGCCCAGGCGCAGCAGCCACAGCCGCCCCGTCCACCAGGACGGACTCGCAAAGGCGGCTGACCCCGCCGCGTGCAACAGCCCGAGCACCGCGCCGACCCCGCGCAGGCTGACCGCGGCGGATAACACGAAGGATAGAAAGAAGCAGACACACCCGATCAAATAGCGATGCCGGAAAACTCGCGGGTCTCTGACGACCGGCACGGACGGCGGGTCGGCGATCGTGGCGGCCGGTTTCGAGCGGCGGCGCGCTTCGCATTCTAATTTCTGGCGGGCGGCTTTCTCGGCTGCCAGTTCGCGCTCGAGTTCGCGGGCGCGCTGTTTCCAGCGGGCGCGGCTTGTCTCCAAAAAGCGCACACGCTTCGAGAGCCGTTTGACCTTTGCCTTGGCGGTCCGACATTTGGCTTTCCATTGATCACGGCTCTTTTCAAAGAAGCGCAGCAGCTTGTGCTTCGGGCTGGTATAGGTTTTGGGTTCAGGAGTGCTGGTCATGGTCTCTCCACGCGATCATCAGATGGACCGACCCTACCATACTTTTTGACTGGAAGCAAGACCCGTGCAGGAACAGAAATAGAGCCAATTGTTGAGCAGTCGACCGTGCAAAACAGTCCTTCTTTCACCATCCTAGGCTATGCCTTTCTCCAGGGTGTTGCACAGGATACACGATTCCCGGAGAAATGCAAAAGCCGCCCTCATTGGACGGCTTGACGGATGGTGCTGGGACACACCGCCATTCTATTCAGCCGAAACTGGCGCGATCGCTGTCAAAGATTTCGGACGGGGACAGCGTACAAGCGTGCCTGCCGCAAATATCCTGCGATGCGATATATTTACGATGCGATTGATATACTGCAACAGGTCCAGATCGATTTACACGTATGGGCGGTAGAGTCAACAGCGCGTTTGCTGTGGAATGGCAACTTACTACAGAGGATCATCCGCTGGAGGCAAGTAAACCGTATCATGCACTATATGCTGTATGAAGAACGAATATTGGCAGAGAGTGAAGGCAAATTGATGCCACGAGACGGGCAAATCGAAGCAAAAGAAACGCGAGCTGAATGGAAACAGTATGCTTTTCACCTGCACTTTTTCCTTGGTATGTCTTCTACTAACCAGCGCAGAATTAGGCTCTTTGCGGCTGAACTATTCGATGCAGGAGAGGTTAGAAAGGCAACAAGATTGCTGAGAGGAAGTAAACAAAACAAGCCAAAGGATCATTATCTCTGGAATAATCTTGGTGTTGCCTTCGCAGATTTTAGACACTACGCCGAAGCTGAAGAGGCTTATCGTAAAGCAATCCAGTTGAACCCCAATGATGACAGCGCTTACAACAACCTTGGTATCCTGCTCCACACCTTGAGGCGGTATTCTGAAGCTGAAACAGCTTATCACAAGTCAATCGAATGTGCACCACACTGGGCTTCCACATACCACAATTTTGGTAACTTACTGTAGTCTGGCGAAAATAGACCTTGGAATTGTGCAAAAACAAAAATATTGCCCGGAAATTGGCAACACGAAACTATCATCGGAAATCAAGCGTAAAATTCCGACCGCCGGCATGTTTGAAATTGG
>Ga0194119_10002973_pt1 | contig 27803 bp, 17 predicted proteins | sample TA2MahC100mmetaG_FD_148620 | JGI IMG/M metagenome (GOLD analysis project Ga0194119, IMG submission 148620) | Freshwater microbial communities from Lake Tanganyika, Tanzania - TA2015018 Mahale Deep Cast 100m | ecosystem: Environmental > Aquatic > Freshwater > Lake | place: Tanzania: Lake...
ATCACTCTCAGCCCGCCACTGTTTGGCCTGAAGTTTGGCTTCGTTCTGATCGCCTTTCACGGCCGCCGCCAATTGATCCAAGTTGTAGGTTCGGATCCGGCCGCCGTCGGGAGCGCCGCCTAAATCAGCTTTGGCGGCGACGTTTTCTCTGACCAATTCGAGTTGAGCGTTTCGAATCAGTTCTGGCGTCCAGTAGCCGATTCCCCAGAGGCCCGTTTGCCCTGCGAAGCCCAGAAGCATTCCGACGATGAGATGAAAACGCAGCCGACGATCTTTGAAGAGCTCCCTGAGATCTCCGCGTTCCGGGCTGGCGTCGGCCAACTTGGGGTTCGCGTTTGATCCCTCTCGAAATGGAGCGCGGGAGGTGAGCCACGACTCGGGTTCACGCAAACGCAATCGAGCTACGACCGCCAGGATGGCCGGCAAGAAACCCAGGAGGAAGAGTATTCGCCATCCGGCAATTCCGTGAAATTCAGACTGCGGTCCCAGGTGAATGCTGATCCACGATGCCAGGATGTGCCCAAGCGCACCCAAACTCTGAAGCAGGCCCAGGCAGTAAGGCCGCGCCCGTTCCGGAACAACTTCAGCCACGAGCGCGAGCCCGGCCGCGTATTCGCCGCCAATTCCGATCCCGCAAAGAAAACGGTACAAGGCAAAGTCCCACCATGTCCGGGAAAACGCTGACAATCCGGTAAATAGCGCGTAGATCAGGATGGTCAGCGTCATCGTGCGCACCCGCCCGATGCGGTCCCCCGCCATCCCAAAGATCAGGCCGCCGGTGGCCCAACCGAAGATAAAGATCATCGTGGCGTATCCGGCGTGGGCCGTGAGCTGGGCATCGGAAAGGTTGGAAACCAGGTCGCGCACCGCGGGCGTGCGCGCGAGGACAAAGAGGCGCTGATCCATTCCGTCAAACAGCCACCCGAGGGTCGCTATGGAGAACACGCACCAATGGTAGCTGGTCATTCCTCGATACCACGGTCCAGCCCCTTCGGAAGGTGCCCCTGAACTTGCTTGTGATCGGGAGTCAGGCACGGGTCAGCCGGTCCGTCAGATGATCGTGGCCAAAGACGTCGGTGAGCCGCTGCTGTCGGCCCTCGAATGGGTAGGTCAGACGTTCGTGGTCGATGCCCAGGAGTCCCAAAATCGTCCCGTGAAAATCGTGCACGCTCACCTTGTCGGCAACCGCCTGGAATCCGAAGTCGTCCGTCTGGCCGATGACCTTTCCGCCACGGATTCCCCCGCCACACAGCCACGCGCTGAAGCCATACGGATTATGATCACGGCCGCGGGAACCCTGCATGACAGGCGTTCGGCCGAATTCACCGGTCCACACCAGCAACGTGCTTTCCAGCAAGCCGCGCTGTTTCAAATCCGCGATCAAGGCGGCGATGGGTTGGTCGATGCGGCGCGCGTTTTCCCGGTGGTTCTTCGCGCATTCCCCGTGGCCATCCCAATCGTTGTTGTAGAGGTGAACATAACGAACCCCTCGTTCCACCATCCGCCGCGCGAGGAGGCACAGCCTGCCAAATTTGGCCGTCGGCTCTTTCTCGGCGCCATAGGCTTCCCGGACGGCGGAGGACTCCTTCGAGATGTCGATCAGATCGGGAGCCGCCATCTGCATACGGAACGCGAGCTCATAGTTGGCCAGGCGCGCGGCGAGCCTTGAATCATCGGTGCGGTCTTCCTGGTATCTCCGATTCCAATGTTGAACCTGATCAAGGATTGAACGTTGGTCCGCCGCTTGGAACGCCGGAGTCAGATTCTGAATCGGAGCACCTTCGGAGCGGATGACGGTCCCCTGATAGATGGCGGGGAGAAATCCCGAACCATAACTCACGGTGTTGCCCGCCCGGAACCCTCCGTCGCTCATGACCATATAGGCTGGCAGGTTGTCACTCTCGCAACCGAGGCCATACGTGACCCATGCGCCAATACTGGGGTGACCGAGGCGGACCGATCCCGAATGGAGCAGGCCGAGGGCGGGTCCATGGATAAACGACCCATGATGGCACGAGCGCAATATCGCGAGATCATCGGCGTGGCTCGCGAGTTGCGTGAAGAGTTCGGAGATTTGAATGCCCGACTGTCCATACGATCGAAATTGAAACGGAGAACCCATGAGCTTCCCTTCCGTTGCCTTCATGAACTGAAGGTTTAACCCTTCCGTTTTGAAGCTCTCCGGAAGCGGCTGCCCGTCCCGCCTTTGGAGCTCGGGTTTGGGATCGAAGGTGTCCATGTGGCTCGGTCCTCCGGTCATGAAGAGGAAGATCACATGTTTGGCTTTTCCGGCGAAATGGGGCGGGCGGGGCGAAAGAAGGGCTTTCTCCATCACGGCTGTTTCGGAGGCCAATGTCTTCCGGCTCAGGAGTCCAGCCAAGGCCAGAGCGCCAAAACCAAAGCTGGATCGCTCCAGAAACTCCCTGCGGGAATGCACGCGGATCCGTCGGCCGCAGGCGTACGGATTCGGCGCCGATCTCAATGGAGCGGCGCAATGGACCTCAATCGACATAGGAGAATTCATGCAGGTTGAACAGGGACAGGCAGAACTTGGCCAGGGCCGCGCCGCGTTCTCTCGAAACGGAACCCGGCAGATCCACGGAGGCGTCCAGCTTGTCTCCGGATCTCTCGAGCGATTCCACCAGGGAAATCGATTCCTGGAGTTCCCCGCTCGTTGGCTTGCGAGCAAATGCCAGTTTCCAGGCGCGATCCACGCAGGCCTCCAGCGCGAAGTCGATCGGCGTCAGGGGAGGTTGCGCCGGTCCGGCCGTTCCTCCTCCGTTCTCCAGAGACTCGCCATATTGCCATCCTGAATCTGTGGGATTGGAAATCAGAGTAAAGTCCGCCATGAGATCTGCGACTCGGGTCGAAGTAGTGATTGTCCAATGGACGCCCACAAAATCTCCTTCGAGGATTTCGAGCCGGAACGTGTCGCCCGGGGAATAGGCGATCGAGCTCAGAGATGCTCCGTTCCGGGCGCCCGAGGACAGCGCCAACGGATTAGCGGAACTTCCGGAAGCATCCTGGAGAATCCCCTCGGCCAGGAGGTCGCGATCGTTTTTCCATAACTTCCATACACCCGAACGTCCGAGATGCCTGACGTTCCACAAGCCCCCGCGCAGACTCGCCACTCCCGCGGGATCCGAGACGGGGACTTTCCAAAGGACGCTTGAACTTCCATGGGTCAGGACCGCGCCGATGGGTGCGTCGAACCCAGCAGGGGCATTCGTGTTTGCCATGCGCTTCGCCCATCCCGCGTGCCGCCCGGATTTGCTGCCCAACCATCCCGGCTGACCGGGCCCAAAGTCCGGCGCATTCCAACCTTCTCTCCCCACTGAATCCTTGAAGAGTCGCGCGGCAAATTGCTCTGCCTGGCGCACGGCGGTGCGATTGTTCATCAGCCACAAGGCTTGGGGCGCGACGGTCGTCACATCCCGTGATGGCGCGGACACGGCATTGACGGGCCAATCGTAGACGTCAAACAGCGGAAACCGATAATTGCGCCGGACCAGAATGTAGATTCCACGCCGCGTATGTTCCGCGGGATCGGCGCTGACCGTCCAATATCCGGGTGGCTGTTCATCCCGGACGAGCGGTGGCACGACCGGGCGGCCTCCCATCTTGCCATTCAACGTGCCCGCAACGGCATGAATGTTGTCCCACAAAAGCTCCGCTTCAAGCCGTCGGCGTTGTCCTTTCCAGAAGTAACGGTTCTGCGGATCCAGTTTCAGGTTGTTTGAGTTAAGCCAGCGGCTGTCGGCCTGGTAAGCGGCACTTGTCATGATGAGCCGGTGCAGTTTCTTGAGGCTCCATCCGTTGCGTATCAACTCCGATGCGAGCCAGTCGAGCAGTGCAGGATGCGATGGCGCGTCGCCGGCCTTTCCAAAATCATTGGGCGTCCCCACGATGCCCCGGCCCATGTGCCAGGACCATACACGGTTCGCCATGACACGGGCCGTCAAAGGATGTTTTGGCTGGGTCAGCCAGAGCGCGAGCTGCTTCCTGCTTCCGAACGGACCCGGAAGCGGGTCCTGGCACCCCGTCGCTTTCCGGAGCACGTCAGGTAGATCCGCGGTCACGGGATCGCGCCGCAAGTGCAGTTCGCCGCGGCGGAGAATGTGAATGGCGGGGACGAGTTCCGGCCGTTCGTGTCCGAGGACGCTGACGGTGGGCACCTCCATCAATCCATCAAATGGCACGCCCTGGGCGTCGTTTTGAGGCAGTGCGAGGATGGCATTGGCGATGGTTTCCAGCAGTTGCTGTTTTTCCTTCTTCTCCGAATCACTCAGTGTGCGACTTTGCACTCGCTTTTCAAAGAGACGGTAGGCGCGACGCGCCTCGTCTGCCGCAATTATCCTGGGATAATGTTGCCTGAAGTCGGCAACTCCCATGGCGGGTATGATGGGCACCTCCACTTGCTTGCTTCCGGCAAAAGCGGCGGCAAGCCCGTACCAATCCTTCTGGGTGAACGGATCGAATTTGTGGTCATGGCAGCGCGCGCACTGAAAAGTAAGGCCGAGAAAGGCATTGGCAGTCGTGTCCACCCAGTCGGTAAAGATTTCGTAATTCCGCTTGGGTGTATCCATGTTGGATTCATGGATCTGCGTCCCCAGGGTGTAGATCCCGGTGCCGGTCCGCGCCTCCAAGGCCCGCTCCTTTTCGGCTGAGAGCTTATAGGTTCCGTCGAGGGCAAGATCATTCGGCCAGAGCTCGTCTCCCGCGACCTGTTCCTGGACGAAGCGGTCGTATGGTTTGTCGTCATTGAACGACTTGATCACATAATCGCGGTAACGCCACGCGTTTCGATAGTAGATGTCCGTCTCATATCCTCCGCTGTCGGCATATCGAACGACGTCCAGCCAGTGGCGACCCCATCGTTCTCCATAATGTTTGGATTCGAGAAGTTCTTCGATCAGCTTGGACCAGGCGTCCGGTGAAGTGTCGGCGAGAAACGCTTCCACGCGCTCAAAGGAGGGCGGAAGCCCCACGAGATCGAAATAAGCGCGCCGCACCAGCGTTCTCCGATCGGCTGCGGGAGCCCTCTCCAGTCCCTTTTCGGCCAGCTTGGAATCGATGAAGTAATCGATCGGGTTGGCAGCGCCCTTGAATGAATCGATGGAACCGGGTGTCAACGCTTGGATCGGGCGCAGTGACCACCAATCGAGCGGATTCGAACTGTGTGCGCCATTCCGATCCGCGGCGATGGTTCCGGTGGGGCTTGCTGAGTTTGTTCTGGGATCGGGTGCGCCCATTCGAATCCAGGTTTCAAAATCTGTAATCTGCCGGGGAGTCAGAGGACCGCCACTCTTTCGCGGCGGCATTTTGAGATCGGGATCTTGCTGCCGAATCGCCTTGATCAGCAGGCTGGTTTCCGGATTGTCGGGTGTCACCGCCGGGCCCGAATCTCCTCCGGCGACCCAACCCTGGCGGCTGTCCAGTTTCAGGCCGCCTTTCGACTTTCCCTGCGATGCGCTGTGGCACTCATAACAGCGTTCAATCAAAACGGGGCGTATCCTGGATTCAAAAAACTCGACACCTTCTGAAGTCAAGGGCGGCGCCGAAGTCTCCGGAGCCGCCACGCAGCGCAGAACGAGCAGGACCGCGATCAAGCACCGCAAGGGTCCAAGCGCTCCACGAACGCTGGCCGGGATCACGCCGGCGCGGGGACTTGAATTGAGGGAACGGAAGGAGGATGCGTTCCCAAGGCTGTTCATGCGTGAAGTTTCCAAGAATCTACGCTCAATCTCGAAGAAAGAGCAAGGGCCAAGTTGCCGGCGAATCATCGCTGTGGGCGGATCTGGAGGATTAATCGGCCATGGGACGCCCCGCTTCTCATCAGATGGAGGGCTTCATTTAGTCCCTCCAGCGGAAATCTGCCACCGATCTGGGGTTGAATCACACCGGCGTCCAGCCACGCCAGAGCGTCGGATGCATCCTGGATCGAGCCATTCCGCGACCCAATAATTTCGAGTTCGCGCTGCGCAATCTGTATCGTATCCAGCTTCGCGTGCTCGGGCTCCTCCCCAATAACCACCAGCTTGCCCATGCGGCGCAGAACCGATGCCGCAAATTCCATGGTCGCCGCAGTTCCGACGCAGTCGAAAGCACAGTCGGCGCCGTCCTCTCCGGCAAACGTCCGGATGCGGTCGACAGCTTCAGGTGCGGCGGGTGAAATCGCGAGGGAAGCTCCCGCACTGCGGGCGGAACCAAGGTTCTCTTCCGAGCGGCTCACAGCGACCACGCGCAGTCCGGCGTGCTGAAGCAGTTGAACCAGCATCAAGCCAATGCCGCCGGCTCCGACAACAACTGCGACCTCCTGGGCTTTCACTTGCGAGCGGCGGTAGGCATGGACGGCGGTGATCACACCGCAACTGACCAGGCCGCCTGTTTCGAAGGAGACTGCATCCGGGAGCGGAAGGACATTGCGAGCGGGCGCCTTGAAGTATTCCGCGAAGCCGCCGTGCTGCGTCACCCCAATGATGCCTCCCACTCGCGCGCATTGGGCGTCATGCCCGGTACGGCAAAATCGGCAGCACCCGCAAGTCAGGAACAAATGTGTCGTGACACGCTGGCCAACCCGAAGTCGTTGAACTCGTTCGCCGACCGCCGCGATGTGTCCTGCGGGCTCATGCCCGGGCACATGCGGAAATGCGGGAATATACGCGAGGCCATCCTGGATATGCAGGTCAGTCCGGCAGATCCCGCACGTTTCGGTGGCAATCAACACCTCTTCCGGACCGATCTCCGGCACCGCCACCTCCGCTACACGGAACGGCTGTTGCAGCCCGGCCAGAACGGCGGCTTTCATGATGCCAATCCCAGCTTCTGTTCGACAGCCCTAACGCTTTCCACGTTCCGCCGCGCTCCGTCTTCGAGCAAAGGGCAGTGATACATGTCGTTGGTCAATGTCCCCTTGAAGCCAATCTCTTGGAGGCCTGCTACGATGCCATCGAGGTCCAATTCCCCATCACCGAGAGGCAAGTGCAGCGCATATGTCTTCCGGTCGCCATCGGAATAGTGGACGTGCTTGATCCGAGGGCCAAGCCTTCGAATCATCTCGATATATCGGGTTGGATGTCCCACTCCATAGTGACAGCAATCGTATAAAAGGCCCACGTTGGAACGTCCGATGCCATCAATGAAGTCCTCCGCCCATGCAGGGTCCATGCTCCAGGTGTCGGGGTGAGGTTCGAAAACCAGTGACAATTGGCGCGCCTCAGCCAAATCAGCCACCTCCCCGAAGAAGGCAATGTTCTGGTGCAGGCAGTCCGCAGAGCTGCGATCCTGATTGACGTGAGCCCAGGGGTCATGGGTGATCACCATGCCGAGTGAAAGGTCGGAGGCAAATTCCATTGCCGAACGAAAACAGTCCAGGGTCTGCGCCCGCGCTCGATACGGATCCACCTCCACCCAACAGTCGAATCCGTGAAGTTTCAATCCCTTCGACCTCGCCCACTTCAGGAACAAGTTGCGCGCTCCCGCGGTTGGCAGTCTATCGAAGAACGGTGGACGCGACACCTCAAGAGAATCAAATCCTGCGTCCAGCGCCTTGCGGCAGATGGATTCGAGGTAAGGATCCTCGTGGAAGCTGACGGCATTGATCCGGGCCATGATCGGGAGGAGTTCTTGGAGATGAGCTCAACATTTTCCTTCCGGCCAAATGATGGCGCGCGCCTCTGCAGGCGTCGCGATCTCACGGCCGACTTCCCGTGAAATCCGGACGATCTTCTCGACCAGTTCGGCGTTGGACTTCGCGTAGTCGCCCGGTCTGAGAAATGGGTTGTCTTCCATGCCGACGCGCACATGGCCGCCCAGGATGATCGCCGTGGTGAGGATCTTCCATTGCTCGATCGGATCCATCACGCTGGTGTTATAGATGAAACCGGGAGGCAGATGATGGTGGTTAAAGAGCATCGCCTCCGGGGTCGGGGGCGTGTAGCTCCCACCCCGCCATCCCAGGAAGAAGGTGATCCAGACGGGCGGTTTCATGAGGCCTTTCTGCACCATCCGCTGCGCATTCCAAACACCGCCGTAATGGAAGCATTCGGCCTCAATCTTGACGCCGAGTTCGCGGGTTGTCCGGCAGTACTCCTCCAACTCGGGACGGTTATGCAAGCCGTAGAGTTCAACGGGTTCCCGACCGGGCTCATAATCGAAACATTCATCGTGCGGATTGAAGCAAGTCGAGATCATGTCCGGCCTCTGCTGCTTCATCAATTCACGTCGCTGGGGAAAACGCCCGTTGGCGATTCCGTATTGAATGATGCAGTCGCAATGGCTCGTGATGTCCTGGCGAAGCCGCGCCCAGCCCGGTATGTCGAGATCACTCAACCGTGTGCCGTCCGCCTGGATCTTTTCATCGATGGTGTAGGGTCCATGCAGGTGGCAGATGCTGGCGCCGGCATTGACCGAACGGATATATTCCCGCGCCACTTCGTCGTACCCTTTGGGCGTCGGGTTGTGGGGATTGCTTGGGTACGCCATCGTGCAATCGCACGTGACGGTGATGATGAGTTTGTTCATGGCTTTGGTTCAGGGGTTGTATAACCACATCCAAGTTTCCTTTCAAGGTTTCGGATTCGAATGATCCCCGCTCCCTTGCCGAGCCACGCCAAGATCGTTCGGCGGGGAAACCCCGACTTTCCGCCCGGCCTCGAGAATCAGCTCCCAGGTCGTCTTGTCGATGTCCACCCCCACTTCCAGGCGTCGCTTCTGTTCGCGATGTTCCAGTTCGCCCGGGAAGAAAATCTCTGTGAATCCAGGAGCGGGCCGGCTTGACTTGACGTGGGCGATCAATTGTTCGACTTGGCAGTCGAAATCCGCCCTGGGAACAAATCGTTCCACTTCGAGCGCCAGCATGAACAGGCCGTCACTCGGTTCCGGCGCATCGGCACGGCAGGTTCCGGCGCCGGAGAGCGCCCCCGCAATGATATCGATCATCACTGCCAGACCAAATCCCTTGTAGCCCACCGCTCCTCCGAATGGGAGGAGCGCACCGCCCGGCTTGGCATAGAAAGCCCTGGGATCCGTCGTCGCGCGCCCGAAGCTATCCGAGATCCAGCCTTCCGGCACTGGCTTGCCGCGTTGGAAATAATCTCGGACCTTTCCTTCCGGGGCCACGCTCGTGGCGATGTCCAAAAAGAGCGGGGCGCCCGTCCTCGAGGGTATGGCAATCGAGAGGGGATTGGTCGCAAGCCGCCGTTCGATCCCGCCAAAAGGAGCCACGGATTGTCCACCGCCACCGGCGTTCACCATGACGATCCCAACCAACCCAGCCTCCGCCGCCTGGCAGGAGTAACTCCCTATGCGTCCTGAATGATAGCAGTTCCTGAGTGTCACCACAGCGACTCCTGTTTCCCGCGACTTTCGGATGGCGACAGCCATGGCCTCCGCCGCGGCGACCTGTCCAAATCCTCTCTGACCATCCAGATTTGCCGTCGCAGCGCCTTCCCGGAGTAGCCGGGGGCGCACTCCCAAACGGACGTGTCCTCGTTGGACCGCATCGAGGTACTGGGGAAGGCGGAGCACACCATGGGAATCGTGGCCCGCCAGATTGGCGTGAACCAGGTGCCGAACGACGATCTCAGCGTCCCGGGACGGCACCTGTGCGGCTTTCAGCAGGGTCGTGCCAAATCGTTCCAGGACATCGACGGATACTCGGGGCATGGCTCGGATTGGAACTCCTTCAACAATCTTGCGTGGAAGGCCAACCGAGTCCCCTGCACCTGTTATCGAAAAAGTGGAATCCGCCCCGGACCATGACAGGAAGGAGCACCAATTCAACCTTAAAACGGCAGTTGAAGAGAGACGCTCCGCCCTTGCCGCGGCGGAAGATTCCTTCCCATGCCTGCTGCCGCGACGGGCGCCCGCGGGGCTCCACGGAGCCGAAAGACTCCTGCTGAAAAACCTATCGGTTCTATGCAGAATCAGTTTTCAGTTGCCAGTGATCGCCGGCGGTTTCCTTGGCTCTGTTGGCCCCGGTTCAGAACGAGGGCCTTGCGTGGGTCAGAGTTTACCGGCGGGGGCGATTTTCCTGAGGTAGTAATCGACGAAGCTTTCTTCGAGAATTTCGGACGGCGTTTTGCCAGTCGCATTCGAGGCGAGTTCGAGCAGCTCCCACATCTCGGGAGGAAAGTTCAAGGTCACCTGCTGCCGGGCCGGTGCATTGGGGCCAGCGGAGGCAGCGCTACTGGGTACGGACGGCTTCCGCCGGTTTTCCTTCCAGAGCTTTGAAAAACACTGGCGAAGCATCTTGTCTCTTGCGATGCGCTTCTCCAGTTCCAAACTCGCGTTTAACAAGCCTTCGAGGTCCATGGTCGGGGGAGCGGAGTCAGGTTGTGGAAGATGAACTTTTCGACCGCGGATGGCGCGGATGGGCACGGATCAAGGACAAAGTCGCGTCGAATCTCCGGCGTTATTCGCGGAACCTGCGTAATCAATGGCTTGTCAGAACCGCGAACGAGCAGGAGGGGAGAAAGCCCGGATTTCGCTCGTGCGGTAGCGGAGCAAGTTGTTGAGTTGGATCGTGCGAAACGGTTCTTCCGAACTGAGCCGCAAAAGCTCCAGCGTGGTTTTGGCTGTTTCGACAGTGTGAACCACCGCAGTAATGACGTAGCGCGCGCGCCCGAAGTCGATGTTCTCGCCGGTCTTCGGGATCAGATTCAGATTCACGGCCGTTTCCTGGCCATCCGGGAGTTTCAAATGCACTCGCATAGCAGAGATTTTCTCAGAGCGGATGAGCGATCCGCGCTTAGACTAAGCTAAGTGGTCCGTTTCGTAAATACGCTCACGTTCGTTGCGCCCAATTTGGCCTGGGGCAAGGCGCGACGAGCGAGCATCCCCCGCCAGTGGGGCTGTGACCGAGGAGCAACGCAGCCCCAGGCAAAATTCGGCGCAACCCGAAGGGCGGCAGTTCTTTTTCGCCAGACTTCGTTGCTTGCTCCTTACAGATCCACTTCGGGATATGCTCGTCGCTCGCGCCTCGTCTGGCCGAAAAATCCCTTGCCGCGAACGTGAGCGTATTTATGAAATGGACCACTAAGGTTGAGGCAGTTTTCGTTCGCTTTTGCTCGCTGTGTCTGCTTTCGGCGCCGCCGAGATTTGCTGGATCTGACGGGCAACAATAAGCAGTCCGCCCAGCAAAACCAAGCCTATTCCCGCCAGCACACCGTTCTGTTTCAGGAACAGCCGCTCCTGGTTCACTTCGATCCCGTCCGTCGAGGCCGGGAGAAAGAACAAGAAATACAGAGCAAGAAGCACACCGCCAGCCAGGCAGATTCCAATGTGCAACTCCAGGCCTAGAAGCACTTTTCCGATTCGCGTTGAGATCGCTGAAGAAGGCTGTCGGGCGGGACGCGGAGGACGCTCGGTCTTCGTCGGGATGGAAGGAAGGTAATCTTCCGGACGCAAGCTTGGCGCGGTTCGCGGCCGGGCCGGGACCACGGGTGCTGCCTCCGGCGGAGCCGGCTTGGGAATCGTCGGGCGCGGTGGAGAAACGGTCAGGGTTAACTCCGCGAGCGGCAGCCATTTATCCATCGCCTCCAGCCGGGCGAACATGGTTTGGGAATTGATTTTCCGTGCGGCCCACAAATCGTAGATTTGACCGATGGTGTAGGGTCCTTCCACCTTGCCTGCGAGCTTCAGGTAAAAGATGCCTTCGGTCATTCAGATTGCGGATTGCGGAATTCTCCCTCTCCCAGCGGGAGAGGGGTGAGGGAGAAACGCCGGCCAATTTCAGGGTTCTACGGGCTCGACTTCGCGATGCCAATGACGCCGCAGCCCAGCCGGGCGCCGGCGTTTCCGACCGGCTGGCCGCCGTCGTCTTCTTTCGCGTGAATGATCACCGCGCGGCCCAGGATCGGATTCTTTAACCCTACGAGAGAGATGTTATCGACCGTCACTTCGTAGTGCGCTTTGCCATTGGCATCCGCTTGCAGATTTCCCAGGTCGCCCGCGTGCCGTTTTCCCGCGCTCACCAGGCCGTGTTGGTGGCCTTCAGGGTTGTAATGCCCGCCCGCGCTCATGCCATCGGCGGACGTGCAATCTCCGGTCTCGTGAATGTGAATCGCGTGCTTCTGATTCGGCGTCAGCCCCTCGATGGTGGCGACGACCTTGACTTTGTCGCCGACCTGGGAGAACTGCACCGTGCCGTGGCATTTGTTGCCTTGAGTAGCATGGATTGCCGCCACCGCTTTGGTGACCGCGCTCCAGGCCGCCTGGTGCGCTTGAGCGTGCGGGTCAGCCGCCGAACACTGCAAAGCCCAGAGTGTGGCGGTGATGATGGAAGAGGTGAGGATTGATTTGGCGCTTCTCATATTAGTCTCAAAACATCAGAAGTTGAGGCGGTGGTCTTGCTGCAAATCCGCCGGTTACTGCGGGGGATCATGAAGGCACCCAGTCTGTTGGTCAAGGATGTCACTTACTTCAGCGGCGCCCACTTCTGATGCTTGTACCGCTGATAAACCCACTGGAAATCGCGGTTCTTGTTGTTTCCGCCGGCCCAGTAAAAGCTTTCGATGCCCCGGGAGGAATCTCGCGCCGCTTTGATCGTGCTGGCTTCGACCCATTTGTGGCTTTCCGCGTGGCCGTCTGCAAACGAGATGGTGCTGGTGTCGCCGTGGAAAATGGCAAAGGGATCAACCCATCCGGGCGTTCCGACGTTGATCACCCATGTGCCGCGGTTGTAAGAGCGCGGATCCGCCTCTTCGAGCAACACCATGGCCTCGGCCGCGTCCTGGACGTTGCTCAATTTGGTGAAAAACGGCTGCGGCCCGCCGGTCGCGGACGATCCCTCCCAACCGCCGCCATTCATGCCATTGGCTTTGGAATAACTGTCGTAAGCCCAGCCGCGGCCCGGTTTGAGATTCTTGGTTCGGAGATCGCCCGGACAATGGTAGGAGCCGGTCGCCGAGACGTATGGAAACAACGCCCCTTTGCGAATGCCATTTTCCACGTAACGTTGGGCGACGCCGACTCCCTGGCTGGCAGCGATGTCCGTAAACGCGCCGTTGTCGCTGTGCGGTCCCGGCCAGAAGCCGCCGGCCGGATTCCCAACCTGTCCGGGGCCGGGATCGGTATAGAGAATCTTTTCGTCATTGTCGCCGGCATACATGTAGAAGCCGAGGCTGAGCTGTTTTTGATTCGCCAGGCAAGCCGCGCCGGTGGCCTTCAACTTGGAGCGACTCAAGGCGGGGAGCAGCATGCCCGCAAGAATCGCGATGATGGCGATCACCACGAGTAATTCGATCAAAGTGAATCCGGTTTGCGGCGATTGGATGCGGGCGCGCAGTGAAGGAGCAAGGTGTTGGATTTTCATAAGTAAGTAACTTGGTTTGGCGACTTGATGGTCCTTCTTATGCGCGCAACACGTGCCGATTTCAAGCGCGCACTTGTCCGGACTTGTTTTCGTGGGAGGTAACGCAGGCTTTCGAGCCTGGCTTTCGAGCCTGCGGGTTCGCGGAGCTTTCCAGCTCCGTTTCGCGAAATGCGCGGCTGGAGTGGGATGCCAAAAGACAGGCGCTCATTTCAGCGGCGCCCACTTTGGGTGCTTGTAGCGCTGATAAACCCACTGGAAATCCCGGTTCTTGTTGTTGCCCCCGCTCCACCCAAAGCTTTCGCGGCCCCGGGCCGAATCGGTCGCGGCCTTGATGGTGCTCGCTTCGATCCACGTGTGAATATCGGCGTGGCCATCGGCGAACGAGATCGTGCTCGTCCGTCCGTGAAAGATGGCGAACGGATCGATCCACCGCGCCGAAGGCTCGACATCGATCACCCACGTGCCGAGGTTGCGGCCGCGCGGATCGGCTTCCTCCAGAAAGACCATGGCCTCGGCCGCATCCAGGACGACGCTCAGCTTCTTGTAAGGGGTCTGAGCGCCGCCTTGCCAATCGGCGTGGCCGTTCATGCCATTGGCTTTGGAGTAACTGTCGTAAGCCCAGCCAAATCCCGGCCGCAGATTCTTGGTTCGCAAGTCGCCCGGACAATGATACGCGCCGGGCGCGGACACGTAATTGTAGAGCGCGCCTTTCTTGATCCCGTTCTCGACGTTGCGCTGCGCTTCCGTGCGGCTCATGCTTCCGCTGACTTCCCGGAATTGGCCGGCATCCGTGTAGGGGCCAGGCCAGAAACCGCCGCCTGGATTTCCAATTTGCCCCGGACCGGGATCAGTGTAGAGCATCTGCTCTTCGTGATCCCCGGCATACATTACGAAACCGAGGATGAGCTGTTTCTGGTTGCTCAGGCAGGCGGAGCCGGTCGCTTTCATTTTTGCTTTGCTGAGCGCCGGCAGCAACATCCCGGCGAGGATCGCGATGATGGCGATGACAACCAGTAGTTCGATCAAAGTGAACCCGCAGCGAGGAGTTCGGGTGGATTGGTCCGGAAACATAGAATGTAGGGCTCTGTTCGGCTACCCCTGCATATTGCCTGAAAGTCTTTTGAATTCAAGCGCGCGCGCGCAGGGGCCCTTCTCCACGTCGATTCAAGAATCTCGCGGAAAGGAGCGCGGACAGCTTGCCCGCGTGTTCCTGAAAGACGCCCGAACGCTCTTGTGCGCGCAAGCTGCCCGCACTCCTTTTTGAATCAGAGATGCGAATGGAAGGGAGCGGTTAGGAATTCCAGCAACCGTTTTCCCACCGAACGCCGTTTCCAATCCTGGTAGGCCACTTCGCGTGATTGTCGCTTGTCATGCTCAAACAACCGCACTTGCTCGGCGGCAAAGTCGCTCGACAGCACGTTCAGATTCGATTCGTCGTTGAGCCGAAAGGAGCGGCTGTCGAAATTCGCCGAGCCGACCGAGACCCAGAAATCATCGACGATCATCATTTTGCAGTGGTACATCGTCGGCTGGTACTCGTAGATTTTCACGCCGGCTTCGAGCAACGGCCCCCATTTCGACCGCGAAGCATGCCGCACGATCGGCGTGTCCGTCCGCGCGCCGGGCACGATGATTTCCACCGCGACGCCGCGTTTGCGGGCATCCAGCAATTGCTGCGTGGTCAGCGCGCCGGGGACAAAGTACGGCATCGACAACCGGATGCTTTTGCGCGCCGCGGCAATGGAGATCAAATACATCAGGCGCACGCTCTCGGTCCCCTCGCGCGGAGAGCTTTTGATGACTTGCGCGAAGTGATCGCCCACCGGGAGCAAATCGGGGAAATAATCGAGGCCGTCGAGCACGTTGGCCGTCGTCTTCATCCAGTTGTCCATGAAGGCGGCCTGCATTTGGCCGACCGCCGGCCCTTCCAAACGGAAGTGCGTGTCGCGCCAGTGCGCCGGCGAATCGGCGTTGCCGAGCCAGATGTCCGCCACGCCAGCGCCCCCGATGAATCCCACCGTCCCGTCCACTATCAGAAGTTTCCGATGGTCGCGGTGATTGACGCGGGCAAGATTGTACCAGACGAGCGGATTGTATTTCTGCACGTCCACACCGGCGGCCCGCATGCGCCGCAGCAATTCCGAATCGATTCGCCGAGAGCCGACCCAATCCAGCAGCACGTGGACGCGCACGCCGGAGCGGGCGCGTTCCGTCAGCGCATCGGTGAACCGCCGGCCTACTTCGCCGGACCAATAAATGTAGCTTTCGAGATTGATGGTTTTCCTGGCGCTGCGGATGGCTTCAAGCATCGCCGGAAAAATCTGGTCGCCGTTGACCAGACTGGTGACGCGATTGCCGCCGACGATTTCCGGTCCGACCAATTGCCCCATGGACCGTAGAAACTGCGCTTCGTCCACGCCGTATTGCGGCTGGAGTTGATACTGAATGCCGCGTCCGTGGAAATTGGTGCAACCGGTGAGAAGGGCGAGGGTGGCTAGTCCTGGGACAAAGAATTTTCGAATGCGCTGAACCAGCCTGAAGGCTGCGGTCCGCGCAGCCTTCGGCTCATGGCCAGTAAGCAGGTCCGTAAGGAACAGGAGGCTTCCCATGAACCAGGTAGGGCTGCGTTGCCGCGCAGCCGGTCTTCTGTCGATGCAGCGGTGCAGCCCCGCCCTACCAGCCATGGGTTCAGGGGGCGCGCGCATGGTTCAGAAACCAAGGGAGCTTCCCATGAAGCCTTCGCGTCTATTCGCGTTCATCCGCGGTTTTGAGTTTCTGAACTTCCGCGTTCCTGAAGCAGTAGAGCGTCCCGTCGTAGCTCCCGATGTACACCGCGCCGTTGGCAATGGCTGGCGAGCACACGATCTTCCCGCCGATTTGATAGGACCAGACAATTTCCTCCGTCGAAATCACGCCGTCGCCGTCTGGATCTATCTCTGGCACTGCGATCAATCGGCCATCGGCTGTGCCCGCAAAAACCAACCCATCCGCAATCGCAGGGGAACTCATGATGCCGGAACCACCCCGGGTGGGTGTTTCGCAGACCCAGATGGTTTTTCCGGTCTTGGCGTCCAGGCACCTCAGGTTTCCATCACTCCCGCCAAAATACAGTCTTCCCGCGTGGATGGCCGGCGACGAATAGACATAGCGGCGCGTGTCGTAGGCCCAGATCAAATCCGAGTTTCCATGATGATCGTCCGGAACGCCCGCATCGACGCCCTCCGCCGCGCCATCGATGGCCAGCGCGTACAGGCGGTAGGTTCGATTCCCGGCGTTGGCGATCCAATCGCCGCTGTTGGCAATGATCACGCGGTCGTTTTCCTGGTCAATGACCGGGGAAGAATACGTGATATCGTCGATGTCGAATTCCCAGAGGATTCGCCCGCTTTTCTCGTCGAAGCAGTAAAGCCGGCCGCTGCTCTCCCGGCCCGGTTGATTTCCCGTCGCGGCGAAAACCTTGCCTTTGTAAAGAGCGGGAGAAGACGAGAAAGCATGCTGTCCTCGATACGGCGTCCAGGTTTTCCAGAGCACCTCGCCGTTTTGAGCATCGAAGCAATAGAAATACTGGTCGATCGCGCCCAGAAACACTTTGCCGTCTTTGATCGCAGGCGAACCGGGAAGCACGTCGTTCACTCCGCCGGTGCTGGGCCCCACCGTGTAATCCCAGACAATCTCCGTTTTCGCGAGGGTGCCATCCGAATTGGGGTCTTCCACCGGCAGGGCATAGATTTTTCGATCTGCCGCTCCGAAAAAGACCTTGCCGTTCGCGACGGTCGGGGAGGAAAAGATGGCGTAGGAATCCCCGTAATACGTCCAGATCAGATCGCCGTTGTTCGCGTCCAGGCAGTAAACGTTGCCGTTGGAATTGCCCACGTAGAGCCGGTCTTTGACCAAAGACGGCGAGGACCAAAACTCGCGCGCGCCTCGGATTTGCGTGCTCCAGGCCAGGCGCCCCTGGCGTGGGGCCGGGGAAGTCGTCGAACCCGTATTGAGCAAGTCACCCCGGAATTTCGGCCAGGACGTTTCGGCCGGCGGCGGACTTTGGCTCTGGAGGTTGCCCGACCCGATGAGCAAACCGAGCAACGCTGGCAACCAACGCGCCAGGACTGATGGAGGGCAGATAGCGGGCGTCTTTGATCGGTGCATCACGAGTTTTGCAGCGTGGTCCGGAGACCTGAGTTGGTACCGGCTCGCCGCGTAGCGCAGAGTTGGACTCTGCTGTATCGCAGAATTGCATTCTGCGGCGTGGCCGATATGTCGAGTGCCTCGGAACTCATCGGCGCATTGCCGATTGCAAATCGGCGATACAGCAGACGACCAGTCTGCGCTACGAAGAATTCTGTCGCGCGCTCCCCTCCGTCAAGGAGGAAGTTTTCGGCTTGAATCCGCGCGCAGAAGCGGCGATGTTCCGCCTCGCTCGTTTCACACGAAAGACGATGAAAGCTCTCGGTTCTCTCAGCTCTTTCGATTTCAATTGCGCGCTTAGCTCAGTGGTAGAGCACTTCCTTCACACGGAAGGGGCCGCAGGTTCGAACCCTGCAGCGCGCACCATTCCCTGGACGATCTTCCCATGAACCGTCTCCTCGGACCGTGGCCTTTAGGCCGCTTCAACGCTGGACTCCGGAGAGTGCGCGGAAGCAGCCTGAAGGCTGCGGTCCGCACGGTTTTCGGTTCAAGGGCCATGTGCATGGCTTCTGGGCCAAGGCAACTTCCCATGAACCAGACGGTAGGGCGAGCCTGTCCCCAGCGAGCCGAGTCGGACGTGTTCCAAGCGCGTCGAGCGACGCGCCGGGACGGACTCGCCCGACCGAGCGGACTTGCCTTGCGCATCCTGGCGATTCTCGCGATTGTGGCGATGCCGTTCGCCGCGCTGCCCATGCCCGCCTTCGCCGCAGCCACTTCGGATCGCCCCAACCTCCTCTGGCTTTCCAGCGAAGATCACGGTCCGCAAATGGGATGCTACGGGGACACGTTCGCCACAACACCCAGCGTCGATCGCCTGGCTGCCAGGGGTATGATCTACACGCGCGTCTGGTCCTGCGCGCCCGTCTGCGCACCGGCCCGCACCACGATCATCTCCGGACTCTATCCGCCATCGACCGGCAGCGAGCACATGCGCAGCATGGTGTCCTTGCCGCCCAGCATGAAAATGTTCCCGCAGTTTCTGCGCGAAGCCGGCTACTATTGCTCGAACAACGCGAAAGAAGACTACAATCTCGCGAAGCCCGGCAAAGTCTGGGACGACTCCTCCAAGCGCGGCCACTGGCGCAATCGGCCATCCGGTCAGCCGTTCTTCGCCGTCTTCAATTCCGAGAAAAGCCACGAAAGCCGAATCCGCGCGCGCCCTCACAAACAAGTCCACGATCCAGCCAAAGTCCGCGTCCCGGCCTATCATCCGGACACTCCCGAGGTCCGCCAGGACTGGGCGCAGTATTACGATTGCGTGAGTTTGGCCGACGCCGACGCCGGCGAGCGCTTGAAGGAACTCGCGGACGACGGCCTGACGGAGGACACGATTGTTTTCTACTGGGGCGATCACGGCTCCGGCATGCCGCGCAGCAAACGCTGGCCTTACAACTCCGGATTGCACGTCCCGCTGGCGGTTTATTTCCCGGAGAAATTCAGACATCTCGCGCCGCCAGAATACAGGCCCGGCGGCAAATCAGATCGCCTCGTAAGCTTCGTCGATTTCGCGCCCACGATGCTAAGCCTTGCGGGCATCAAGCCTCCGGAGTGGATGCAGGGTTACTCGTTCATGGGGAAGTTCCAGGATCCGCCACGCCCTTGGATGCACGGCTTCCGCGGCCGTATGGACGAGCGCTATGACCTGGTCCGCAGCGTGACCGATGGCCGCTACGTTTATATTCGGAATTACATGCCCCACAAACTCTATGGGCAGCACGTTCAATACATGTTCCAGACCCCGACGACCCGCGTTTGGAAAAGGCTCCACGACGAAGGCAAGTTGACGCCGGCACAAGATGTCTTCTGGAACACCAAAGCACCGGAGGAACTCTACGATCTTCAAAGCGATCCGGATGAAGTCCACAACCTGGCTCGCTCGCCCGGACACGAGAAAGTCTTGGCGCGGCTGCGTGGGGCCCAGCAAAGTCTGGCCCTCAGAATCCGCGACGTGGGCTTCCTGCCTGAAGGTGAAATCCACAGCCGCTCGCGAGGCTCCACGCCGTACGAGATGGGCCACGAAGACGCCAGGTATCCGTTTCAGCGCATTTTCGATACTGCCGACCGCGCATCTCTCTTGAGAACCGAAGACGTTCCCGCCCTCAAACAAGCATTCCGGGACCTGGACAGCGCCGTGCGTTACTGGGCCGCGCTCGGAATGTTGATGCGAGAAAAAGCCGGCGTGGAATCGGCGCGCGCGGAATTGCTCGAAGCACTGAAGGACACCTCGCCGTACGTCCGCGTCGTTGCTGCCGAAGCGCTGGGGCGATTCGGGAGTGAAGCCGATTTGAAACTCGCTTTGGCCACGCTCGCGGAACTGGGACCGATGGACAAAAACGGCGTGTTCGTTTCCGTGGCGGCGTTGAACGCCATCGATGCGCTGGGCCAGAAAGCCTCACCGATCCGGGATCGCCTCAAGGAATTCCCGGCCAAAGGAACCGTCCCCGACGCTCGCTTCGCGCCCTACGTGCCGCGCTTGCTGGAGGATATTCTGGCGGGATTGAAATGACACCCAATGTCGTGTCAGTTTTGGCCAGCGGCATCGCCTTGGACGGAAATCAGGAAAGCCGGAAAAATGCGACACGAGCCGAGCGCCTCGCTCAAACGGCGCATTCGGTTCTGCGCTGCAAACGCCTCCTGGCGTAATCCGAATGCATCGTCATAACTAGGCGGTTTCCTCGGAGCGAGGGGGCGGACCAAGTCAAACCGCTGTTCAAATCCCGCTTGCTCAATTATGGAACGAACGGAATTCAGGAATTCAAAACCGCTCTGGGTCGGTTCGTATTTCGCAAGAACGTTAATCCTGTACTTACTGTGCAGACCGTGGGATTGACGACAGATCGACCGGAGAACCGTAGCGCAGATTTTCAATCTGCGGTATCGCCGATTTGCAATCGGCAGGGCACCGACAAATTCCAGAACCCTCGATTGCGCCAGCGTCTGGCAGAGGTTCTTCGCTTGTTTCGAGGAACGCTGTGATCAGTAAGTCGTCGAATCTGAATCCGTGAAAATGTCTCGTTCGCGTCGCCGCTGCCTCGCTTTGTAGCGTGGAAATTGCTCTCAAATGATGGCAGGTTCGCTGCGGTTGCAGGCACTGCGGGTTTGAGATTCTAAATGAAAACTGGTTTGCGTCTGTTTTGTCTGGTGTTCGCGGCGGCGGTGTTGGGATCGAACCGCGCCGCAGCCGCCACGATGGTTTCCACCCAATCGGCGTGGCGTTACTTCAAGGGCACGCAAGAAGCCTCGGCTCCCATGGACGTCTGGCGCAAAGCGGCCTTTGACGATTCGCGCTGGGCCCTGGGCCCCGCGCCGTTTCATTACGGCGAAAATCTTTCCGGCGGCACGCTCCTCGCCGATATGCAGAACCGATACTCCTCGGTTTTCCTTCGCGCCACGTTCGATGTGGGCAATCCGTCACAAATCCAGGAACTCAACTTGCGCGCGATCTGCGACGACGGCTTCATCGCCTGGATCAACGGCGTGGAGGTGGCGCGCAACAACGTGCCGGCAGGCGAACGCGCCTTCAACAGCTTCGCGACCGCGGCTGTCACGGAGCCAGTCAATTTCACGGTGTATCCGCTGCCGTCGCCAAGCTATCTCGTGCCCGGCCGCAATGCGCTCGCGGTCCAGGTTTTCAACACCTCGCTCACGAGCAGCGATCTGCAATGGGATGGAGAACTGATCTCAGTCGAATCGGACGTGACGCCGCCGCGCATCGCGTCCATCGAACCGGCGCCGGGCATGGTTGAGCGGTTGACCAATGTGGTCGTGACTTTCACCGAGCCGGTGGCTGGGGTCAGCGCGTCCGATTTTTTCCTGGGCGCTCGCGCCGCAACCTCCGTTCAAGGCACGGCGGCGCGCTACACGTTCACGTTCGATCCAACGGATTCCGGCGCCGTGGAATTGCGCTGGGACGCCGACACCTTGATCACGGACCTGGCTTCGCCGCCCAACCGCTTCGATCCGGTCGCCGCCGGCGTCTGGCCCTACGAAATCATCGATCGCACGGCGCCGGCCCTCGCCGAAGCCGCGCCGCGCCCTGGACTGACGGTTCGAAGTTTGACGCAAGTGGAAGTCCGCTTCAGCGAACCGGTCGAAGGCGTCGAAGCTTCGGATTTGCTAGTCAATGGCGTCGCCGCCACGAGAGTGACCGGAGATTCCGCCGGGCCGTATCGTTTCGAGTTTGCGCCGCCGCCCGCCGGTCCGGTTCGGTTTTTCTGGAACGCCGCCCACGGCATTCGCGACTTCGCGAATCCGGCGAATCTTTTCTCCGGCGGGGACTGGTCGGTTACTCTGAATCCGATTTTCGCAACGCCCGGCGTGCGCATCAATGAATTCCTGGCTTCCAACATCGCGTCGAACGGGCTGAAGGATGAGGATGGCGAACTTCAGGATTGGATTGAAATCTACAATCTGAGCACTACCTCGGTGAATCTCGAAGGTTGGTCGCTGACCGACAACCGCGACGATCTGGGCCGCTGGGTTTTTCCGGCGGTCTCGCTCAGCCCGGGGCAATACCTGGTGGTGTTCGCTTCGGGCAAAGATCGCAAGCCCACCTCGGCGGGCGCGAAGTTGCACGCGAATTTCAAGTTGAACCCGTCCGGTGAATACCTGGCGCTCTTGAACCAGGAATCTCCCCGCGTGGCGGTCTCGGAGTTCGCCGCGTCGTTCCCCGAACAGCGCAATGACTATTCGTACGGCTACGACAGCGCCGGCCAGCTCCGATATTTCCGCACGCCGACGCCCGGTGGAGCCAATGGCGCGAGTCCCGTGGAAGGCGTCGTCCCACCGCCGCACCCGAACGTGGGGCGAGGTTGGTTCGATGCGCCGTTCATGTTGGCGATTGCTTCACCGCTGGCCGGCGTAACGTTTCGCTACACGACAGACGGCAGCGAACCGACCGAGTCGAACGGGCAAACCTACTCAGCGCCGATGCGGATTGCATCGACGACGACGCTGCGTGTGGCGGCGTTCAAACCGAACATGCTCCCATCCGCGGTCACCACGCACACGTATCTGTTTGCGGACGACGTGCTCCGCCAACCCGCGGCTCCCGCGGGTTATCCCACGACATGGGGCACGCATAACACAGGTTTTCCAAACCGGATCGTGCCGGCGGATTATGAAATGGACCCGGAAATCATGAATAATCCGGCGTACAGCGTCCTTATCAAAGACGCGCTACTCGCCTTGCCGGTGATGTCGATCGTGGCGCAGCGGGACGATTTGTTCAGCTCCGCCGACGGGATTTACACGCATCCGCTCAGCCGGGGACCCTCCTGGGAGCGGCCTTGCTCGGTCGAGTTCATCCCGAACGACGGCTCGCGCGGATTTCAACGCAGCGCCGGCGTGCAGATTCAGGGCAACGCGGCGCGCGAGCCACAGAAGCAGCCGAAGCATCCGCTGCGGCTGGTGTTCAAGGGCGATTACGGCCCGACGCGGCTCGACTTCCCGATTTTTCCGGATTCGCCAATCCGAAGTTTCGACACGCTGGTGCTGCGGGCGGATTTCAATTTTTCCTGGCTGCATTGGGATCCCAACCAGCGTTTGCGCGGCCAGCGCACGCGCGATTCCTGGACGAAAGACACGATACGCGCGATGGGCGGCCTGGCGAGCCACAACCGTTACGTCCATTTGTTCATCAACGGCCTTTACTGGGGCATTTATGATCCGAGCGAAAGGCCGGACGGCGCCTTCGCGGCTTCCTACCTGGGCGGGGAAAAGGAACATTACGACGTCGTGAACGAAGGCGCGGTGGTCGATGGCAGCATGAGCGCTTACAACGCGATGCTCGCGATCTCGAATCTAAGTGATCCGGCCGCCTACGCGCGCATGCAGCAGTATCTCGATCTCCCGCAGTTCCTCGATTACATGCTGCTGCACTTTTACATCGGCCATCAGGACTGGGGGCAAAACAAGAACTGGTACACGATTCGGCCCAAGGATGGGCGCCACGGCTTCGCTTACGTGCCCTGGGACGGCGAAAACATTCTCGACAATCCCACTTACAACCGAGTCTCAAACGCGGACACCCCCTCGGGCCTGCACACGAAGCTCGTCGGCAACGCGGAATATCGACTCGCCTTCGCGGACCGCGTCCAGAAACACCTTTTCAACGGCGGAGCGCTCACCCCTGCGGCGGTGGGGGAACGATGGCGAAACCGGGCGCGCCAGGTTGAATTGCCCATCGTCGCGGAATCAGCGCGCTGGGGCGATTACCGCCGCGATGTGCATCCGTATCAGAGCGGGCCTTATTTCCTTTACACGCGGGACAACCAGTGGCGCGCGGAGCAAAACCGCCTGCTCTCCCAGTATTTCCCGCAACGCACGGCCACGGTGCTGGCCCAACTCCGGACCGCCGACCTTTATCCGGCCGTGGCCGCGCCGGGTCTCAGCCCGTTCGGCGGACGCGTCCCGCGCGGCGCCACCGTGACTTTGAGCGCAGTGGATGGGACGATTTATTTCACGACCGACGAAACCGATCCGCGCGTGCCGGTCACGGGCGCGGTGGCAGCCTCGGCGATCCCTTACGCGGCGCCGATTCCGTTGAACAAAAGCGTTCGGATCAAAGCGCGCGTGCTGCGGCAAGGCGTTTGGAGCGCGTTGACGGAAGCGGAGTTTCTCGCGGACGAAATCGGGACTCCGCTGCGGATCACTGAAATCATGTATCATCCGATTGGCGGCGACGCCTTTGAATTCATCGAAATCCAGAATCGCGGAAGCGTGGCCCTTGACGTCACGGGATTTTCCTTCACGGGTGTTGAGTTTGTGTTTCCGCACCGGAGCGTTCTGAATCCAGGCCAGGCCGCCGTGCTGGCTTCGTTATTGAGTTCGGCTTCGTTCGCGGCGCGTTATCCGGGCGCTGTCGTCACCGGGTACTTCGATGGCGCGCTGAGCAATGGAGGCGAGCGAATCGAATTGCGCGATCGCGAAGGGCGCACGGTGACGGCCGTGACTTACCGGGACGACGGCGCGTGGCCGGCCCCTGCGGACGGCGAGGGGTTCTCCCTCGAAGTCATCGATCCCGACGGCGATCCGGACGATCCGGTGAATTGGTTCGCAAGCAACGCGGCCAACGGCTCGCCCGGACGGCTCAGCGCGCCGCCGGCCCTGAGTTCGGTGCGGCTCAGCGAAATCTCGGCGCAAGCGGAAACTCAAGCCTCGGCCGGCACCCAGAGCGTGGATTGGATCGAACTCGCCAATGCAACTGCGGCTCCGGCGTCGATTGGAGGCTGGACCGTAACTGATCACAGCGAAGCCTCCTTTGTTTTTCCGGCGGGCACCGTGATTCCGCCCAAGGGCTTTCTGCTCGTCTGGTGCGATGGCCTAACGAACGCGCCGGGACTGCACGCTCCGTTCAAACTGGACCAGGATGGAGAAAGCGTCGTGCTTTACGATGCTTCGCGCCGGCGGGTGGACGCGGTGACGTTCGGTTCACAGACGCCGGCGTTCACCATCAGCCGCGTCGGCTTGACGGCGTCCTGGAATCTGTCCACGCCAACGCCAGGGGCCGCAAACGTCGCGGCCGAACTGGCGCCTTCGACCAATCTCAAGATCAACGAATGGCTCGCGAATCCGCGTCCCGGAGCCGACGACTGGCTTGAGGTGTACAATCCCGATCCGACGCGCCCGGCGGCGTTGAAGGGTCTGGTTCTGCAAACAGAGAACGCGCTGCATCGAATCCAATCGCTGGCCTCGATTGCGCCGCGAGGTTTTATCCGGCTCTACGCGGACGAGCGAGCGGGCGCAAATCATGTGGGGTTCAAGCTCTCGGCCGCCGGCGGCTTCATCGCGTTGCTCGACACGGCAGGCAACGAAATCGACCGCGTCAGTTATGGCGCGCAGAGCGAGGGCGTTTCCGAAGGCCGCCTTCCCGACGGCAGCGCGTCCTTCGTTTCTTTCGCGGGCGCGGCAAGCCCGGGCCAAAGCAACGCCCTCATGGGCCGGCAAGGCGTCGTGCTCAACGAAATCCTCGCCTCCAGCGCGAACGGCGCGGGTTGGGTGGAGTTGTTCAACTCCCAAGCTGGCACCATTGATCTTTCAGGCTTTGAAATCAGCCTGGAACCGGGCGGCGGAAAATCCTGGACCTTTCCCACCGGGTCGCGCATCGGCGCTTCGGAATTTCTCGTGATCGGATTTGATCCGGCGCGTCCGGTGTCCGCGAGCCTGGAGCCGCAATTGCAGAGTGGGCGAGGCTTGAGCGCACGTGGCGGGGGCGTGTATCTGCGCGACTCGGCAGGCCGCGTGGCCGATGGCCTTGAATTCGGCATGCAGAGCAGCGGCTTCTCGATCGGGCGCAGCGGCAGTGCCTGGCGTCTTTTGTCCGTGCAGACTCCGGGAACAATCAATGCCGCCCCGGCCGAACTGGGTTCTGCGCACGCTTTGCGAATCAATGAGTGGCTGGCTTCCTCTGCGAGCGGCGAGGATTGGTTTGAGCTGTTCAATACCGATATGAAACCTGTCGCGCTGGCCGGACTCTGGTTGACGGATGATCCGTCGCTGGCCGGCAAAACCAAATTTCAGGTGGCGCCGTTGGGTTTTGTGGCCGCGGGCGGATGGGCGGTGTGGCAGGCCGACGGCGCACCAACCAAAGGATCGGATCACGTCAATTTCAACCTCGACCCGCTGGGCGAAGCGCTGCGGATTTACTCGGCAGAGGGAATCCTGATCGACGCCGTCGATTTTGGATTTCAGCAACCTGGCCTTTCCGAAGGCCGCCTCACGGATGGCGGCGCCGAGATCGGGCCGCTGCGATCCGGACCAACTTTCAGCGCGTCCAACACGGCGCCGGCGCCAAACCGTGACTCCGACGGAGACGGTTTGCCGGATGATTGGGAAATAGCCAACGGGACGAATCCGTCCGGCCGTGATGCCGACGCGGATCCGGACCGGGACGGCCTGACGAATCTGCAGGAATTCCTGTCCGGAACGAATCCCGCCGATCCGAACAGCGCGCTGAAAATCCTCCGCGTGAACCTCGCCGGATCCGTGGTCTTGGAATTTCAAGCCATCTCGAAGCGCACGTACACCGTCCAGTGCAAGCACTCAATGATCGACGCCACATGGAGCAAACTCGCAGACGTGCAGGCGGAAGCCGCCACGCGTGTCGAAACCGTGCGCGACTCGTCCTCAGGCATGACCGCTCGTTTCTATCGAATCATCACACCCGCGCAACCGTAGGTAAGCGTAGGGCAGGCTTCCAGCCCGCCTCTTTTGGACGACTCGAAGGAATTTACGGCTTATCGTTTGAGACGATAGAATTTTTGAGTTCCAGACAGCGGCACGGTTAACGGGCTCGCTCCTGTTACATCCGCGTAAGGTCCAGCCACGCCGTCCGCAGCTTGCAGCGTTCCGCCGCCGGTCCAGGTGAGCACGATGCTATTCCCCTGGCGAACGACCGGACTGAACTTGGGCGGCTCGGCAGGTTTGGGCGGCAACTCAGCGCCGATCTTGTAGGCGACAAAATCAAGGTCCAACGCCCAACTCTCTGCCGTCCGGCTTCCGCCGATGGCAAGATAGCTAATCCCGCCGAAATCACTTCCGTTGCCGGCCGTCACGATGTGCGTGGTCGGTTGCGTGGAACCATCGACGAACACTTGGACCGAGTAATTTCCGACGCCGGTCGTGTCCGCTTTGATCACGATCCAGAACTCGTGCCATTCCGTAGGGTCCAGCTCCACGCCGCGCAATTCGCCCGGGCTGTCAAAGTTGACCGCCGCCACGATGTCTGTGCCATTCAAACGGTTCATCGTCAGGCCGGAAAAATTCGCTTTCGTGCCGGTTGGGCTCCCGCCGAAAGTGTCGTTGGGCACAGTCAATGCGAAAGCAACCGCGCCGTTCGCCGCTTGTTTGACCGTGATATTCCCTTTGCCGCCATCGCTGACCAGATAGCCATCACCGCCTTCGGGATAAGGCTTTTCGCCAGACTCTGACTGGCCATCGGCATAAATCTTGTCCAAAGGGGCCGTCGTTTTCTTGGGGGTCGGGATGCGAGCGCGAAAGCTGATTGTAATGCCGTCGTCAAGGATGGTGTCGGGGGCCCCTTCGGCGGTCATGTCGTGGCCGAAGAAGAGCTTTCGGTTGCTGGGATCCGGAAATCCAAATTGCGATGGATTGCCCGGATCTTGCATGCGCAGGAAGGTCACGCCGCCTTCCGTTATGGTCATGACTCCTCCTGGTGTGGTCCGTTTCGTAAATACGCTCACGTTCGTTGCGCCCAATTTGGCCTGGGGCAAGGCGCGACGAGCGAGCATCCCCCGCCAGTGGGGCTGTGACCGAGGAGCAACGCAGCCCCAGGCAAAATTCG
>Ga0194119_10002985_pt1 | contig 27736 bp, 23 predicted proteins | sample TA2MahC100mmetaG_FD_148620 | JGI IMG/M metagenome (GOLD analysis project Ga0194119, IMG submission 148620) | Freshwater microbial communities from Lake Tanganyika, Tanzania - TA2015018 Mahale Deep Cast 100m | ecosystem: Environmental > Aquatic > Freshwater > Lake | place: Tanzania: Lake...
AAAGACCAAAAGCTCTATCAACTGATTCAGCGTCAATTGAATCAGCGATAGTACACTGTCTAAAACATCTCAAGAGAAAGGAGAGGTATACTCCAGATCTAGTTGTATTACTTCAGAACACATCGCCGCTAAGAACTGTTAGACATATTGATGAAGCGATATCTCTATTTTTGAGATACAAATATGATTCAATGTTAAGCGCATACAGTTCACATTATTTTATTTGGAAAAAAAGAAACAATGAAATCACACCAATCAACTATAACCCAAAAAAAAGGCCAAACCGGCAGCAATTCAACAACCAATTTATTGAAAATGGTGCAATTTACATTACAAAATACGAAGCATTCAAGAAAAGTAAATGTCGAATTTCTGGAAAGATAGGCATCTATGAAATGCCATCAGAATTGTCAGTCGACATAGACACCAAGGAAGATCTTGTAAAAGCTGAACATATCATGAAGAAGATACTATGAGAATTAGATTAATTGTGAAGATGAAACTGATCCATGCCAGCTTTAAAGTAGCTCATGTCGTGTTCCACCATAGTTTTGACTAGTTGCTTAAAGGTCATTTTTGGTTTCCAGCCTAATTGTTTTTGTGCTTTCGAGGAATCTCCAATCAGTTCATCGATGTCAGTGGGCCTCATAATTGACTTATCGATTTCAACAACATCGTGCCAATCGCCCAGTCCGGCATATTCGGTAGCTAATGTAAGGAATTCTTCAACGGAATGGGATTCTCCTGTTGCAATCACATAATCATCAGGCTTGTTTTGTTGTAACATTAACCACATGGCTTCGACGTAATCACCAGCAAACCCCCAGTCTCTCCGAGCAGAAACATTGCCAAGTGTGAATTTTTTTATTTGTTTAAACTTTATTCGGGCAAGATTCCAAGTTATTCTTCTTGTGACAAACTCAATTCCACGCAAAGGGGATTCGTGATTAAACAGAATGCCGCAGCAGGCAAATATGTTGTAAGCTTCTCTGTAGTGATTTGTCATATGATGGGCAAAGACTTTTGCTACGCCATATGGACTTCGAGGTTTAAAATAAGAGTCTTCGTTTTTAATGCCAAGATAATTCCCGTACATCTCGCTTGATGAGGCTTGATAGAACTTTGCGTCAGGAATGTTTTCTTTCACCGCATCTAAAACGCGTAATGTACCCAGTCCAGTTATGTCTGCAGTCAAGATTGGTTGTTGGAATGATACTCCAACAAACGACTGGGCAGCTAAATTGTAGATTTCATCCGGTTGAGATTGACGGATGGCAGATTGGATTGATGAATAATCGGCAAGGTCGGCCTTTATTCTCGTAATTTTATCGTAGTTACCCATTTCTTCAATTCGTTCAAAACATTTGTGACTGGTTCTTCTAAATGTACCAAATACGTTGTATTTTTTTTTAAGAAGAAAGTCTGCCAGATAAGATCCGTCCTGACCAGTGACTCCAATTATCAAAGCATTTTTCATGATATAAGTAATCCTGCTTTAGTCACCTTATCTAAAAATTCTTCGAAACCTTTTCCGCCCTGTTCATGGCCTTTCCAGACTTCTATTGCAAAGCTTTTTTCATGGTGCTTATTAAGAATTGGGATTACATTCTCAAATGGCATGTCACCCTCTCCAAACTGTAATCCTTCCTCGTCTTCGCCACCGGCGTCGGATAAGTGAAAATGCTGTACATGTTTTTCAATTTTCAACAGCTCATCGGTGACCGACAGCTGGTTCTTGTTACAGTAAAGATGAGAATGACACAAATCATAACAAACATTCATGCCTGTTTCCTTACAGTATGTTAGCATATCATCTGCACTAAGGAATACATTGCTATTCCAACGACCGCCAAAGAACCACGCATATGGGGGCATGTTTTCCAGAAGAAAGTTGACATTTTTGAGATCCAGTTTTCGTACGGAGTCAACTACAAGGTCCTTCATTGTATCAATATCACATTTTGGAGACTCGTGTAGTGAGTATCCCCCGGGATGGACTATCAAAGTAGGTTCACCTTGAAAATGATCGTTAAGTGAGATGGTTTTATCAATTGCTTTTTGTATTAATTCCAATGACTTTTCTTTAGAATGGATTTGATTAGTTTCCTTCAGACTAACAATATCAAGTAACTTTCTTTCAAAATATTCAAAACAATGAACAATTAGCTTTTGATTAAAATCTTTATCTAGTTCAAGATTCAGATCACTGTCTGAAAAATGGAATTCAAGTATTTTAGGGTTAAACTTAAGCATATCATTTAGATCCTTCTTCCTTACTTTCATCCCAAGAATCATAAAAGATCGTCCAATTGGATATACTCCCCTCTTTTTATCACTCGTTTGGCTTTTTTTCCAATTAATTCATAGTAATATTGCGGTGATAATCCTCTTGCTGGGGTTTTAACTTCCACATTATTTTCTGAAAAGATTTCGCCTTCTTTAATATCAGAAGAACACACAATGCTTTTTCCCAAAACCTCTCTTTGTAATATTTCTCCTCTAGTCATCTTTTTAATTGGAATGCCTTTTGCTTTTTCAGATTCACGAATGTACTGGATTAGGGTCTTTAGTTCTTGCGGTTCCAAGGAAGCCGCCTGATCCAAACCAGTCATTGTTTTATCCAGTGTGATGTGTCGTTCTATTACTACTGCACCCATGTTTGCAGCTACAACCGAAGGAACTATGGCAGATTCATGACCGCTGTAGCCTATTGGAACATCAAATTTTTGTCTTAAGACGGGAATCAGATTCAGATTCAACAATTCGACTGGAGAGGGGTACGTGCTATTACAATGCAATAACAGAAAAGGAGCATTTTCCTTTTTTACAAAGTTCACAGTCCTTTCAATTTCGTCCATATCCGACATTCCCGTAGAGATTATCATTGGTTTTTTTGTTTTTGAGATGTAACGAAGTAATGGAAAGTTTGTCATATCAGCCGACGCAATCTTGTAGGCAGGTACTTTAAGTCTTTCCAAGAAATCAACACTAGTAGCATCCCAAGGAGTACAAAGAAATGTGATCTTCTTTTCTCTACAGTGTGTCACTATATCTTGAAAGTCATCTTCATTGAATTCCACCTCGTTTAATACGTCAATCAGAATTTCAGTGCCTTGACTGTCCAGTGTCGGATTTTCTAGTATCTCTTTTTGGTATATACTTTCCAAATTACGTTTTTGAAATTTTACCGCGTTTGCACCAGCATCAGCGGCTACATCTATGAGTTGTTTTGCTACATGAAGATCACCATTGTGATTTATTCCAATTTCTGCGATTATGTAACAAGGGTGTTCGTGGCCTATGGCAGTACCATCAATTTCAATTTTATTTTTGAAGCTGTACTCCATATTGAAAAAATATTTCTCAGCTATATTAATTTGTAATAATTAAAATCCTAGATGCTTCTGTTTTACAGTTTAATGAAAAGAAAAGATTTTCCAACTAGTATTCGACAAACGATTCACAATACCCGCATGTTGAATAAATAATAGCAAACTACGCAGTCAATTGTGAAATTAATTTGTGATTAATTTTTGTCAACAACATCTTAAAGATTTAAATGATAATTTTCGAACATGTAATTCAGATGAAGGACAAGATTATTTTTTGGCTTGGAAACGACTATACACATTATTGCCTCTCATATGCATTCCAGAAAAAATACGAGTGTGAGTTATACGGGATTGTTGAAGTTACAGAGAGGCCCAAAATCTTTTTTCAGAATCAGAAGATTGTGAACTTTCACAAGATGTGGTTTTTTCACGACAATATCAAAAAAAAATCCGACAAACCAGATTTAGAATACTTAGCACAATTTGAGAATAAGTACAAAGTAGATCTTTGGAAATTAGTCCAGAATGAAAGAATTTTTCTTTACTATAACAACTTTCATAAATTTTCCTCTGAGGAAATCTTAGGCATACTAGAGGATGAGTGTAGATTCTTCGACAGGATTTTAGAAGAGATTAAACCTGATTTCTTTTTCACCAAGATATCCAGCCTTCACCACCAAGAGTTATTTTATCAGATGTGCAGAAATTCGGGTGTCAAGGTTCAAGTTCTTACCTATTCCACCTTAGGGCAGCACTGTATGATTGCACAAGAACCCGCAAAGCTGGATCTTGTTGAGGACCTGAACAACATAGATAGTAAAAATCGAAACTTTGACGATCTTCAGAATTACTTGCATAAATTTGATCTCTTAAAGCAGCTTGACAGTAAAATTCTCAAACCAGGATCAGGCATGTCTAGTTCAATAAAAGCTGCCATTGAGTTCTTCTTACATTCCGATTCCAGAAATATCAAAACACATTACACATACTATGGCAGAACCAAACTCAAGGTATTTTTTTATTATTTAAATGACTACCTAAAAACAAAATTTAGAGGATCATTCATCAATAAGAATCTCGAGATGAGGATGAAACACACAAAGCCGTTTGTGTATCTCCCACTTCACACCGAAATAGAAAGATCGTTGTTGATCGCAGCCCCATTTTACACAAACCAAATTGAGGCAATAAAATGGATAGCAAAATCATTACCAATTGATTTCAAATTATATGTTAAGGAACACCCTGCGCAAGTTGCTAGAGCATGGAGGAGCATATCAGAATACAAAGAAATCATGAATATACCAAACGTAGTTCTCCTGCACCCAAAGTTTTCAAATGAGGAGATCTACAAGAATTGTTCATTACTCATTACCATTGCTGGGACGGCAGGTTTTGAAGCTGCATGTTATGGAAAACCAGTCATTACGTTTGTTGATTTGAATTATTCACTCTTGCCATCAGTTCATACATTGAAGAGTTTGAATGATCTTCCTGAATTAATTAGAAAGTCACTATCTCAAAAGATAGAGCCAGATAGTTTGGACAAATACATTACATTGTTGGAAAAAAACGTCTCCAAATTTGACTATGCTGACTTTATGGCAAAGCTTGCTGTTGAGTTTTTCTATGGCAACAATCTGATGGATGTAGAAATACCAGAAGTCAAGATGAAGACGTTTTTGGAGAAAAACTATCCACTACTAGAGGTTCTAGCAGATGATCACATAAGAAAAATCAAGTGGTTAAAGGAAAGATGAATTGTCAGTTATCTAACTGATGATGTCCTGTGATTATGCATTTAATTTGTGAATTGACTAACTAGTGTAGACTGGGATGGATAGTTTTTCATTTTATGTTTAAATTATTAGGATTTGTCTCTCGAAAAGATATATTATCTTATATTCTGCAGTTTTTGTTGAAACGATTTTTACGTGTTATATTTAGTAATGTAGCACGACGGTTAGCTGGAACTGGTATTAGTAAGAACAAGGCAATATTCAATCTGGCCGAATTCATCAAGAAGAAGATAAAAGAAGACTACATTACAATAGACGGCTGCAAGTTATTATTAGACGAAACTGACAGACATGGCTTTACAATCTATGGCGAGGAAGACCCGCAGGAAAGGGAACTGATTAAGAAGATCGTCAAAAAAGGAGATATGGTAGTTGATGTGGGTGCAAACATAGGCATACACACGGTCACAATGGCTAATTGTGTTGGCGAAACTGGTCACGTCTATGCATTTGAACCATCACAGAATAATGTGAAATTACTCAAGGGCACAATGAATCTGAACAATTTTCAGAATGTTTCCATAATAGATAAGGCGGTGTCAGATAAACCAGGTAAGAGCTTGTTCTATCTTTCAAATGGTATATCTGCTCACAGTTTAAGTGATTTTGGTTACAATAAGGGCGCAATCGAAGTTGAGATTGAATCACTGGATCACTTTTTTCAAAACTCGAACAAAAAAGTTGACTTTCTGAAGATAGATGCAGAGGGATACGATTTCAAAGTCATAAAAGGTATGGAGAACATCCTAAGTAATCCTAATCTGAAGTTTTTGATCGAATTCTTTCCGGACAGACTAAAGAAGGCAGGAGATTCTCCAAAAGAATTTTTACTATTTTTATTGGAGAGAGGATTTACTGTGATGGATTTGAAAAAGAATATACAGTTAACTGTCAAGAACGTAGAAGAGATAACGGAATTTTATGATTCTCCTCCCCCCAACCACATGACAAACCTATACTTGGAAAGAGCTAACGCATCTTAATTGAAGATTTGAGGTTAAGAGCGGATCTAAGCGTTGTTGACGATTCTTTTAGGGCATTCATAGGTCGTATCCTACCATCTACACATTTTAGAAAGTATTTTAATTCGTCAACATACATTTGGTTGATATTTTTTCCAGTTAATTTGTAGTTACCTGGGATATGGATCATCTTCCAACGTTCTGTTTTGTTATCATAGTGCTCAATCTTGTTTTTAGATGAATTCCAATAGATTAATCCATCACTGCCTCGAATTTTGATTCTCTTGTAATATGGTTTTGAGAAATAATCCAAGTGTAATTCCACTATTACATTACCAAGTAATTTTAGTACACTGGCACACAAATCATCGGCTGTAACTTGCAGACGACTAAACTTTCCAACTATTGAACAGTGAGATTCTACCGGCCCAAATATCCATATTAGATAGTCAAGCTCGTGTATTTGAGTTAGTGTAACTCCTCCACCAAGATCATTCCTTGCAGCATATCCTTTGGAATAGTCTTCATCTGGATGCCACATAGGCAGATAGGATCCGTTTTCAGATTGGACTGAGATGATTTCGCCCACCAATTTTTTATCTATTAGTTCTTTTATTTTTTGAATCGGTGGATAAAATCTGAAATTACATCCAACCATAACTACTAATTTATTTTGTTTAGCGATATGTATGAGACTGTCAATACCACGTAGAGAGTTTGAAAGTGGTTTTTCTATGAACAAATCGATTCCTCTCTTTGCCAGCTTGATGGCGGAGCTTATGTGCAAACTGGTTTCATTTGTTACGAATGCAATAGTAGGTTTTTCTTCTAAACATTCTGAAAAATCAGATAATATTCTGAGTCTGCCTTTATTTTTTGTATAGTGATAAAATTCACTTGGCTTGATATTTTTTCTTTTTGTAAATATTATTAGTTGGACATCGGTGATTCTTAGAAGATTGTTTGCATGTCGCCTTCCTATGGAACCAAATCCGATGATTAGAACTTTTTGAGGATTCATTTCGGCATTAACGTATACGAGAAACTACCAAGCTGTCCATCCTCCATCTATTATTAAATTCGATCCTGTCATGTATGAGGACGCATCTGATGCAAGAAAGATTATTGCTCCGACATACTCGTCTTTTTCAGCCATTCTTCCAAGCATCGTTTTTTCAGAATAATTTTTTATGAACGATCCAGTCTGATTCCTTTTAACACCTCCAGGAGTCAGAGTATTGACTCTGATTCCAGTGTTTGCCCAATACGACGCTAAATATCGGGTTAGATTAATGACTGCACTCTTTGTAGCAGCATAAAATGCAGCTGCATTTTGTCCGCTATTTCCATAGATTCTTTGATCAGGAGCCACCAAGCCATACGTAGATCCTATATTAATGATATTTCCTCGTTTTTGTTTTTTCATAATTTTTCCTGCCTCTTGACATGCCAGAAAAATGCCAGTAAGGTTCACTGCAAGTGCTTCGTTCCAATCATTGAGAGATAACTCCTCAAATGAAGTTTTCCTAATGGCATCGTTTCCTTGATAGGCAGCATTGTTAATCAGAACATCAATCTTCGAATATTTGGCAATGGTTTTCGAGAAAAGGTTTACAACTGAAGATTTTTTTGTCAAATCTAGTTTTATTGGCATGGGATCTACTCCGTATTCCTTTTTGAGAGTATTTGCAATTTGTACACACTTGTTATGATCTAGATCAGCAATGACAACGTTTGCTCCCGATTGACTTAGTCCTTCTGCATATTGAGATCCAAGATTTCCAGCAGCTCCGGTAATGACCACTACTTTGCCAGATAAGTCAAAGAGTTTTTTGACATTCATTCTCTTTAGTAATATTTACAATCAATTGAATATGAGTGTTATATAATATTCATAAAAAATGTCAAATAAAATAAGCAATAGTTACAAACACGGCACCATCAGGTTTGCTTTAGTTTTTTCATGAAGTCTTCATCCTGTTTTAGTGATTTCATGTAGCCCTCGTTAGGTTTGTGATCTTTATTTATTTCAATAAGATCCGGTTCCTCTTTAAGCAGTTTTATTATATCACTCATAAAGACAGGTCTTTTCTTGATTTTCGAGATTATAGTCCTGATCAATTTTAGATCAACATCATAATCCAATGTCCATCTCAGATGTGATAGATCTTCTGAATTCGAAAAATTAGTGATGTTGAATTTTTCCTTGTTATTACGGAAGTATGGGGTTACGTGTTCACGTTCCGATGGAAGAATTGCATGCAGGTGTGCATCTTCTAGCGCCTTAAATGAGAATACTTCAGTTTCATTCCCATCGGGGAATGTGCGTGGGAACGTGTTGGTTACATAATCAAAGTTGCCGCCCAGAAATATGGAGATCCCTCTATCAACTATCGATGGATCGATTAAAGGGCAGTCGGCTGTAACTCTGAGAATTGCAGAAAGAGAATACTCTTTTGCGCAGTTATAGTAACGAGATAGAACATCATCCGAATCTCCCCTAAATACATCAATACCAAGACCTTGTACAAAATTCTCAATTACATCGTCTTCGGGGTTTGTCGTAGTAGCAACTATAATTTTGTCAATGAGTTTACATGTTCTTAGCTGATTCAGTGTATAGAATAAACTTGGGTTTTTGTCATCAACAGACATCAAAACTTTTCCAGGTAATCTACTGGATCCCATACGAGCTTGGATTATACACCCTAACAACATTTGATGAAACAACATAACCAAAGATAAATTTAATGAAGAGTTAAGGTAAGCATCAAAACAATAGAGTATTAACAAAGTCATAAAAAATGATTTTAGATGAAAAACCTGTATCTATTAGAGAATGTAGGAGAAAGAGAGATTGAAAGAATATCTATGGACGGATATGCAAGTGTAATTGCTTTTGATTATGAATCTCACAGATTGCTTTCATCTCATAACATAAGGCATCAGATCATGGATAATTTTTTGAATGACGACGAACGCAAGCGGGTTTTCCAGTTTTGCTTCTCACTTTGGAAATGGTATGACAAGTTGGATGAGCATGACGTAACATTTCACAATCTGAACTTACTGAGCATAATAGACAGAAATGAGACTCATGAGGCATTAATGAACATAGTTCCGAAGATACATGCAGTCAATATAGCAATTAAAGAGATACAACCTGACTCGATTTTTGCTTCAAGTAGTATTTACAATTTATTTTCAAATTCCAAAAACAAGATGGAATCCATTGATGATTCCGTCAGTGTTGAAGACAACTTCACTCATGATCAGATAAACATCTCCTATGAGATCTGGAAATGCAACATAGGGGTGAAGATGAGTCGTAAGAGATACAAGTCGTTAAAGAGAAATTTTGAAAGGCTAGTTTGTAGTATTTATGGTCTCAGAAAAAAATCAAACAGAAAAAAAATAATCTTAATCGAATTTAATCCCGAAGCCTCTTTTGACTTATTAAGAGAGATAGACAGCCAAGGATTTCAGCCAGTTTTAATAAACTTCAGACGACCGGCGGCGTGGTCTAGAAATTCGATTGAATTATTAAAAAAATCACATTCTCTCGTAGGAATTCCAGAGGATTGGGTGGACAAAAAGACACTTTCAGAAATTAAAGAAAAGTGTGATACTTATCTAGAAAAAATACATTCGATATTCTCAAAAGAATGTGTTTTGGCAGAAATTTTCGTATTTGAAGGCGTCAGATTTGATCACTATATGAAAGAGAGGTTTCTAAAAGTGCTGGGAGACCGGTTAGAAGAATATGTTCTTGGAATGTGCTTGGCAGAGGCAGTGAACAAATCTGACGATGTTGCTGGAATTATTACACTCAACCTATCAGGAGAGACCGAGAAGGTATTTTCTTTTATCCCGTCAAAGAGTCACTTGATTCTTTTGCAACATGCCTTTTCAAACTACACGCCGCAGATATCGTATTTGGATGTATTAGACGATTTCGATATCATAAAAGACAGAATTGCTGTCTGGGGAAACATAGTCAGGGACTATTTGATAGAAAACAGGTCATTCCCAAAAGATAGAATCATTGTTGCGGGGAATCCAAAATACGACTCCTTTGTCAGGCTTGAAAAAAGGAAAGAAGCGAAAAAAACAATTCTGATAACTCCAAGGCCGATAATAAATCACGTCGAAGGAGCCAGAATCGAACTATATGAGAAATATGAAAAGGTAATTGACCGGTTGTTGGAGATAACTTACAACAGGGAAGACATTGAAATCATTTTCAAATTACACCCTCAACAAAGTCGACATAACGAGATCATCAAGAAATACATAGGAAACAAAAATCAAAAAATCAAGATATTTCAGTTCAGAGCAATCAATGAAATGCTTACAGCGTGTGATCTCCACGTGAATATAGCTCCGGACAATTTTGACGCCTCCACGGTCATTTTGGAGGCAATGATTTTGGGACGACCCACACTAAACATACAGCTACAGAAAACGGACGTAGAGTTTGAATTTATGAAGGACAACACAGTGAGAACAATTAGCTACGACTCGGACTTAAAGAAAGAGATTTTTGAGTTAGTATTCGACGAGGAAAAGTCTAGTGAGTTAATAAAAAATGCAAAAATGCACCTAAAGCGATATCTTGCAAACCAGGGAAGCTCCTCTAAGACACTAATCACCACGATAAGAGAATTCAGATGGGGCGATATGTGAAAGCACGTCTGAAACTCTAGTTGAATTTTACATATATTAATTGGGTCATTTATTGAAGCCTATTGCTAACTTATGATGAAATAAAAAAAATTCGTAAGATGTATTCCAAAAATAAGAATATCTCGAAGTATTTACGAAATAAAAAAAAGGAATCCAAAAACTCCATCGAAACAATTCTGTATTCTTACGACTTGCAGGGTGGAAGCGATTATCTTAGACGGAATGACTCGGTGATTAGAACAAATAATAAAAAAATAGCACAAACCATTTCGGAGACTGTTTCTGAATTAGGCGCAGGAAGCTTTCTTGAAGCCGGAACAGGCGAGGGATTGATTTTAGGACTGCTAGATCCGAACAAAATAAAGAACAAACCCAAAGTATTTGGATTTGATTTATCACTCAGTAGGCTTCTATTTGCCCAGAAGTATCTAGCTGAGAGAAAAAGGAATGTGACCCTGTTTTGTGCAAACATGACGAACATACCTCTTCCAGATGACTCTATTGACATAGTGTGTACGGTGATGTCCATGGAGCCCAATCATGGAAGAGAAAGAGAGATTTTGGCCGAACTATTTCGTGTTACAAGACGCTATCTCATGTTGATTGAACCAACATATGAGTTGGGTTCTGCACAAACAAAAAGACACATTATACAGCATGGTTATGTTAGAGATCTTCCGAATCACATTACCAAGTTAGGCTACAAGATTGCCACTCACGAATATTTGGGCTTTTCACATCCAGATAATGAAAATGCGTTGATAGTTGCTGAAAAAAGGGAAAAACTTCCCACGACAAGAAATGTCAAATTTGTTTCGCCCATAAGTGAAAAATCTCTCGAAAAACATGAAAATTATTTGTATTGTAAAGAGGACGGATATGTCTTTCCAATAATTAACAAAATTCCTTGTTTAGTGAAAGAGAATGCAGTATTAGCTTCACAGATTCATAGATTTTTCAGTTAAGATCATAATGAAAATTACTAATGTATAGCGCCGTATTAACTAGTAAATCTCTCAGATTTGAATAATCTCAAATCTTGTGGTATTTGAGTTATTTTTGGCTCTAGTTTACATGATTGAGAATTAGGAGTTCTGAGCATATTGTACGGATAACAGAATAGATTATTAGAAAGAGTTTATTTTTTTATTTGTGTCTCGATTTGAAACCATTAAGGAAATCTTTCAGTTGTACATTAAAAAAAGAAAGTTATACATGTTTCCTATCATAATCCTACTCATTGCTCTAATTGGTGTAACCTCTCTTGCCCAATCTGGACTAGTGGCCTTTATCTACCCGATTTAAAATGCAGTCCTCATCACCTAGATTCAAATCGCTAGCAGTAACTGCGGGACTATCGTTTTGGTTCTTTGTAATTGCCTCAAGCAGTGATATGTTCTCGATGGAATATCTAATCATATTTGTAGCAATTATTCTTACTGTTACTCAGATATTTGTAAAAAAAATCTCAAAAGGACTAGATACTTTTGCAATAATTAATACTAAGATTTTCCTTGGAATTTTGTTTATATTTGTAATTGCGATTTATGGAATTTTGTTCAGGTTTCTACGTATTGATCTGCTGCGTCTAAAAAAACAACCTGACTCTTACTGGTTAGATGTCGAATCATCAAACGATGTGAGAAAGATGTATTAATGTACACTCTTGGTATTTCGTGTTATTATCACGATTCTGCTGCAGCGCTCCTCAAAGATGGACATGTTATTGCAGCAGTAGAAGAGGAAAGATTCTCTCGAAAAAAATTTGATGATGACTTTCCAAAGATGGCAATAGAATGGTGTCTTAATGAGGCGCGAATATCACCATCTGAAATCCATTCTGTTGCGTTTTATGATAAACCTGTTCTAAAGTTTGAAAGACTACTTGATAATTATATTGCATTTGCTCCAAGAGGCCTATTCAGTTTTTTGGATACTATTCCGAAATGGCTCCATAAGAGACTCTGGGTTAAAAATGAAATTAAAAAATCACTTAAAGGATTCAAAGGTGAGATAATATTTCCAGAACATCATATGTCTCATGCAGCACACACATTTTATACATCTCCATTTGAAGAGTCTGCAATCATCACTGTCGATGGGGTTGGAGAGTGGAGCACCACATCATTTGGATATGCAAAAGATAATTCTATTACACTGACTCACGATATTCGCTGGCCACACTCACTAGGTTTATTTTATTCTGCATTCACATACTTTCTTGGATTTCAGGTAAACGAAGGAGAATACAAGCTTATGGGACTTGCATCCTATGGGAAACCAAAATTCTATGATAAAATAATAGACAAATTAATTGACGTAAAAGAGGACGGTAGCATTCACCTTGACATGAAGTATTTTGCATTCACATATGACAAGGTAATGACAAACGAAAAATTCTCTACATTGTTTGGCATAAATCCACGAAAAAAAGATGAAAAGGTTGAGCAAATTCATTATGACATTGGTGCAAGTGCACAAAAAGTCTTAGAAGATGTTTTACTAAAAATAGCAAATCATGTATATGAAAGATTTAAGATGAAAAACCTATGTCTTGGTGGAGGAGTGGCACTGAATGGTGTTGCAAATTATAGAGTACTTAAAGAAGGACCATTTGATAATGTACATATTCCTCCCTCACCAGGCGATGCAGGAAGTGCAGTCGGTTGCGCACAGTATGTTTACTATATTTATCATAAAAACTCGAGAATCGTTAACAAAGATCAATCCACAATAATTACTGAAAATGTTTATGTTGGCCCATCATACTCTAACGAAGAGATACGTAAATTCTTAGATTCAGAAAATATATTATACGAGAAGGTTGATAATGAACAATTACTATCAAAAACTGCACAATTAATTGCTAATGGAAAAATTGTAGGCTGGTACCAAGGAAAGATGGAATGGGGTCCCAGAGCCCTTGGATGTAGAAGTATCTTGGCAGATCCAAGAAAAGCAGAGATGAAAGACATTTTAAATGAAAAAATCAAACACAGGGAATCGTTCAGACCATTCGCGCCATCCATTTTAGAAGAGTATGCTTCTGAATATTTCGATATTGACAGAACTAGTCCATACATGTTGATGGTTGCACCTGTGAAGAAGCCGCGTGATATTCCAGCAGTAACTCATGTTGATGGTACCGGTCGTTTACAAACAGTCAATCGGCAAGCCAATCCGCTTTATTATGATTTAATCAAAGAATTTCAGAATATAACTGGCATTCCAGTAATAATTAACACTTCCATGAATGTAATGGGCGTACCTATTGTAAATACGCCAGATCAGGCATATCAAATGATTGTAAAAACGGATATGGATTATTTAGTAATGGGAAATTATTTGGTGAAAAAATAATGTCAATGCAGGTCGGATATCAAAAACAGATTATTTTTGGATTATTGTTATTATGTATTTGCTTTATCGTAATTGAGAGTATATCTCAAATTTTATGGTTTGAACATAATAAATCCTGCAAGTTACAAACATTTTACTATGATGGATATGCAAGAGAATTGAATGAAAAGCTTTGTAATGATTACAAAAGTATAAAATATCTTGATTCAAGCATCAGAACAAATTATCCCAATCAATCTGGATATACTTATTCAATTAATGAATTTGGTTTTAGAGGCAAGAGTTTTGATTTTAACAAATCTGATAATGAATACAGAATAATAATGGTAGGAGGTTCAACAACCTTTGGATTAGGCTCAACAAATGACGATGAAACCATTCCAGCTCATCTAGAATCAATGTTAAATCAGAAATTTGAACAAAAGATTCATGTAATTAATGCTGGAGTGATAGCTGCAAATTCGAAAAGTGAGGTGTTCTATATTGAAAATGAATTAATAGAATTCTCTCCTAATTTGATAGTTGTATTTGATGGCTATAATGATTCTTTTGAAATCGATTTGACAGATGCGTCAGAAGACCAAAATTATTCTGGCAATACCAATAAGAATGCCATTGAAAAAATTATAAAGAAATATTTTAATTGGTTAGCAAGTCCAAAGATTTTCTATCAATTTACTCATGATTATTTTCAGAGTCAGTCTTTAACAAATGAACTTAAAACTGAAAATACCAAAAAATGGTTGGAAAGATGGAATCACATATGCAAATTATCAAAAGAACATGATTTTGAGTTATTAATTACAGTTCAACCAATGATTGGTACGGATAATAGAACATTATCAGATGTTGAGAGAGAAATTATAAAATCTAACGTTCAATTTGAAAAAACTCTGGAGTTCCTTAACGATTTGGGAAACAATATAAATTCACTATCATGCCCTCATGCTGATCTTAGAGATACGTTTAACGATTACGATGATCAGATATTCTTTTCATTGGTTCATACTGGTGATAAACAAAATAAAATTATAGCAAATAAGATATACGAAAAAATTTTGCCTATAATTTCTAATGATCTTAAAGAAAGAGAACAACTTTAGATATTTTCAATTAACTTCAATGTTAATTTGATACAAATCAATTTTTATACATCAATATACTTACTCTAAGCTCTGAATTCAATGTACATAAAAAGATCCCAATTGCAGATCTGTTAAGGATTTGGAGGGTAATTTCTGAAAATCAAAAGAGTAAGCAACTTTCACTTTGTTACCAGAAGTCGTTACAGAATAGTTCAAAAATAAAACTAAATAGTTACAATAACGATTCTAGTTCGCTTTTTAATTGCTCATGTAGTTTATTTATAAGAATTCCATCTTTCTCATACCAAATATCACCACGAAACTTTTCCATAGTTTCCAGAAACTCATTTTTAGATATCTGAAGATAATTACAAAATTCGTCAATGTATTTTTCTGCACACTTGCCATCATATCTTAAAACCAGCTCGATCGCAGTCTTTCTATCAATCAGACCATCACGCAGGTCATAACATGCGTGATCCATGCATTGTCCAAAGCCGAATTTTACGAACTTCAGCATTTGGTTCACATGCACCAAGTCGGAATCTATTTGAGCAAAAGGAATGTAAGTGCCAATTTCCTCCGCGCGTATATTTTCACGTTCTCTAAACCCGTATTTTTTTGAAAATTCAGCATTACCCCGATACGACCAGTCCTGCAGATAGTATTGAATCCAGATACCGCGAACGTTCATGGCTAATAATTTTTGCACGTCATAGTGAAACATGTAGAGATCGTTTTCTGTAACGCCATCCACATTGAGGTATTCCTGCCAACCTTTTGAGAGAGTTTGCAGTTGATATGCCTTAAGTGCGTCTGAGTCAGTACCGACGCCGGTAAGACTTGCACCCACGGTCAGTCCTGGATTTTCGCCCTGAATCACTAGTGGAATATGAAACTTTTCAGCTACGATATAAGTTGATGAATAAAGAGAGAATTCGGTGGCTTTTACGGGGTTGAGATGATTAAAAAAGTCATGCCGGATCAGTTTCTTCATAATTTTTGGATTGGGGCGCAATGTGATTAGATCAAATCCTAGTTGTTTTAGATTTTCCAAGTTTTTCCGGCCAAGATCGGTTATGTTTTCTGGCTCGTAATTTACCAATAAACAGCGCAATCCTAGTTCATCGCGAGCGGTGATTGCTTGCTTTGTACTGTCCTTGCCACCGCTGACTCCTATTACGCAGTCATACGGTCCTGTTGATTTTGCTTTTGCAGTTCTAGCAATTTCAATCAGCTCATTTTTTCTTTCGGCCCAGTTGATTCTCTTTTTCTCATCCTCCCATAAACATGCGCCACAAATAGAATCATCATTAAAGAATATTCCAGGCCTAGTGTCGGGTTGGACACATTTTTTACATATCTTCAATTACAGATTGAAACGCTGTCTGGTATTTTAGTTTAGTTAGAAAAAGATACAAAGATTATTTTTTAGTCGAACGTAATTCTGCGTCGTTGAAAGTTTAGTTGAAACAGCTAGAAAAATAGATTTGAATATATATTTGAGCGAATAGGAAATGAATATGAAAATTTTAGCGGTGACTCTAGAAAGATGTTCAGGTTGCGCATTGTTTGTCGATGACAAAATTGTATTTTCGTCAAGTGAGGAGAGATACACTAATATAAAATCGGATTCTTCATTTCCATCAAACTCAATTAAAGCTGCTCTATCATTTTGTAATCTAAAAGGATCAGATCTCGACAAGGTAATAATTTGTGGAAACAAGATCAGCCTAATCCCGTCACTAATCAACGAATATTCATCGTTTTCAGTAGCAGATCAGATAATGGCGATGGAGGAGTATTGGTATCCAAATTTGGTGCTCGGTCAGAACAAATCGTTCTTAGAAATATTTAAGGACAAAATAAATTTGGAGCAATTTCCATTCAATACGGAATTAGGAAAGAAATTTGATATTTTTGGACTCCAAAATCCATACACTGAGGAAGACGGCAGGCGTGTGTCAGAGTTTTATAAACAGATCATCGCCTCAGTTTTGGAAATCGAGTTAGAAAAGATCACTCATATGGAACATGATTGGTGCCACGCAGCATATGCATTCTATGGAAGCCCCATCCGAGACGATAACACGTTAGTTGTTACCGCTGATGCGTGGGGAGACGATCTTAGTGGAACGCTGTCACTTTATTCAAAATCAAAAGGTCAGATTGAAAGGGTAAAGGAGTATCACCATAAAGACTTTCAGCTGGCAAGGATTTACCGATACACGACCTTGGTTCTAAGAATGTTAGCTAACGAACACGAATACAAGGTAATGGGACTCGCTCCGTATTATAACGGCCCCATGACAAAGAAAGTGGAGGACGTTTTGGATGGGATGTTAACTAATAATGGGCTCGAATTTATTTTCAACAAGAGAATTCCAGACATTTACAATCATTTACAGATTAATTTGAAAACCTTCAGATTTGATCATATCGCATCAGGATTACAATCATTTACCGAGAAGATTCTAGTCAATTGGTTTTCCAATGCAGTCAAGGAGCTTGGGTCTAGCAGTGTAGTATACTCTGGAGGGGTCTCAATGAACGTCAAGGCCAACATGAAAATAGCAAGAATACCTCAGATCAAGAGATTTTTTGTGTGCGGTGCTGGAACCGACGAAACTCTCCCTATCGGTGCATGCTATCACTGGGCAGAAACAAGTAATGTCAGCCCAAAACCATTAGACACCTTGTACCTAGGTGAAGAGGCAATGTATTCCCAAGACGAGGTCTTATCGTTAAATCAGTTTAAGATTACAAATTTTGTATCTGAGGATCAGATTTTAGAAAAGATCTTAGACAACAAGGTAATAGCAGTGTGCAGAGGTAGAATGGAGATGGGGCAAAGAGCGTTAGGCAACAGAAGCATTCTTGCCGATCCACGAAGTAGACTTAATGTCGAAAAGATCAATCATTCCATCAAGATGAGGGACTTTTGGATGCCATTTGCACCAGTCATTCTGCAAGAATATCATCACGTATTGCTGGAAAACCCAGGTAATTTGGATTCTCCCTTTATGACAATCACGTTCGAAACCAAGGATGGAAAGAGTAGGATACCTGCTGCGGTCCATCAGTCCGATGGCACTGCAAGAGCACAACTGTTAAGAAAGGAACATAATCCGACGCTATGGAATTTGATCTTTAAATTTTATGAAAAAACCGGAATACCGGCACTACTAAATACATCACTAAACTTGCATGGGGAACCAATTGTGAGGACCATACAAGATGCGATAAGGGTGTTCAACAAATCTGACTTGGAGGTATTGTGGCTCAACAATCACGTAATAGAAAAGAGAGTATGAACAAAGTCAAAATTGCAGACAAATTGATAGGGGATGAAGAGTCAGTATATACAATTGCAGAAGCAGGAGCCAATCACGACAGTGAATTGGAAAAAGCATTCAAGCTCATTGATGCGGCAATAGAGGGAGAGGCCGATGCAATAAAATTTCAGACATATAGCGCATCTAAGTTGACAACCAGAACGGCAAAAAAATACTGGGAGGATGGCATATCTGGAGAAACTCAGTACGATGTCTTTGAGAAGCTTGACAAATTGACAAGCTCTGACTGGAAAGAGATTTTTGAATATGCCAAAGAAAAAAAGATGACGTGTTTTTCCACGCCGTTCGATTATCAAAGTGTTGATTTGCTTTACTCACTAGATGTTCCCGCCTTTAAGATCGCGTCTGCAGACATCACTCATTTACCACTGATAAAGAAAATCGCAAAGAAGAAACTTCCAGTGATTTTGTCTACTGGGATGGCATCTCTGAATGAAATAGACGAGGCGGTAGGAGTCATAGAGGATGAGGGCAACAACGACATCATCATCATGCATTGTATCACATCATATCCAACAAAACCCGAAGATGCAAATCTACAGCTAATCCAAGTGTTGAAAGAACATTATCCAAATTGTGTCATAGGATATTCCGACCACACCCTAGGAACAGATATTCCCGTATACTCCACGTTTTACGGAGCTTGTTGTATTGAGAAACACTTTACGTTTGATCAAACTTTGAAGACGAGTAGGGATCATAGGTTATCACTTGGCCCTCAGGAGTTTAGAGAGATGGTCAAAAAACTGAACCTAGCAAAAGTTTCAAGAGGTCTATCAAAGAGGATCGAGTTTGATTCTGAGAAGGAAGCTGTGAAATACGCCAGAAGGAGCGTGGTTACAACATGCAAGATTCCTTCAGGAATTGTGATTACTTCTGAGATGCTGGATGTCAAGAGGCCCGGCACCGGCATTGAGCCAAAAAATTTCGAAAAGATAATTGGAGTTAAAGTGAAAAGAGATATCGACGAAGATGTGCCAATAATGTGGGAAGATTTAGATCTTCAAAAATGACTTTTGAAAATATGATACTGGTCATGGCCAGATCCAGCGGATCCAAGATCATCTCTAGGCAGAATTTAAGACTGATTAATGGAAAACCGTTATTGAGTTACGTGTTAGATACCGCATTAAAATACAAAAATGCGCTTGTGGTAGTGAGTACAGATTCGGAAGAGATCATGCAGATATCTTCATCTTATGGTGCAGAGGTCATCAAAAGGCCAAAGTCTTTAACCCGCGATTCCACTTCGCTTGAGGACATAGCCAGTCACTCACTGAAAGTATTACAAAAAAAAGGACATGAATTCAAAAAATGCCTTATCGTGCATCCTCACTTTCCCTTGATTTCCGTAAACACAATAAAACGATTCTTTGACGGTTTGAATGATTTGGATACAATTTTTGGTTTTGAAGAAGACTCAATTCACGATGATGTGATGGGGGAGGTTACAACGAAGAAAGAACCGTACAAGATTAACCTATTAACAAAGAGAATCATAAGAACCAAAAAAATAGTCGCATTCAACTGCATGTCATTTACCCAAAGCAACGTCTTCAAAAAACCATATTATGGAATCAAGATACCTGCCGAAGAGATATTCTCACCAACAAGTTATCACGACTTTGGATTGTTGGAGAGCATAATCAATAAAAAAAGAATACTTGTGAGAGTTGATGGAAGTAAGGAGATCGGATTGGGGCACATCTACAACATGTTGACAGTGCTAAATAATCTTAGAAAAGAAGAGATTCTGGTAGTCATGAACTCAAGGAAAAGACTTGGGTTAGAAAAATTCAGGGAGTACCTATACAACGTAAGGTTGTTTTCTACAGAAGAGCAGCTAATGAATATTATCAAAGACTTTCAGCCACATGTAATTGTAAACGACATACTAGATACCGATTTACGATACATGACAAAGCTAAAAGAGTTCAATTGTATTATTGTGAACTTTGAGGACCGTGGAGAGGGTAGAAAACTGGCAGATCTGGTATTTAACCCAATTTATCAAGAGAAGAAGACTGTTGCAAACGAGTATTACGGTGCAAGATATGCATGTGTTAGAGACGAATTTAGGATTTGGCAGCGATCCGACGTACGCGACCAAGCGGAGCAGATAATCGTCAGCTTTGGCGGAACGGATCCCATGAACAAGACCAGAGAGGTTCTAGAGATAATCAGAGAGATGGGTCTTAAGCAGGTCAGGATCAAGGTAGTGCTGGGACTTGGGAATACTCACAGAGATGAGATCAAGAACATTGCAAGAAAGATGAATCGTGAGGATTTTAAAATCAACATCATTGAAAAGTCAGATTTTCTTGCCAAAAACATCATAGAGTCAGACTTTGCAATTATTTCAAACGGCAGGACAGTTTTTGAGGTCGCCGCAACCAAAGTCCCCATAATATCGATTGCAGTAAATCAGAGAGAGAAGAATCATTCCTTTGTAAAGAGTGCCAATGTAGGTATCAGCTTAACCTTAGAGTCAAACCAAGATAAACTGGCACTAATTGGATCAATCAGAAAAATGATGTTGGCTTCCACTAGAAGAAAATACTTTACAAACCTTAAGAAGACTAATTTGTTAAAGGGAGCAGAACTAGTAAATAGATTAATTTTAAGAAAAGCTGCAAGTTTTTGATTTCTTCTTACAACAATCATTGTACAATGACAAACGGCAATAGATGTTAATTGCATTGTTGAAAAATTCAGCATCATAACACCACAATGATTTGTCAATACAGATAAGCAGATAGATAGAGACAGGTCGAATTCATTCCAAAACTATTTCTTTCAGTCATTGGGAATCACGATTAAGAACATGAAGATTAGATCGTGCTTTACAATATGAAAGTGCTCACTAGCTTGGGCAAGATTGGTGCAGCAGACATCATAGGAAATGGAATAACTGCAAGTTTTTGGTTCCTAATAGCTTCATGGATGCATCCTACAGAGTTTGGAGAGCTAAATTACTATCTAGGAATAGCAGGCATTACAAGTTTCATAATTATGCTTGGGACGGATAACACAATAACGGTGTACGTGGCAAAGAAAATTCCCATACACACAGCGCTTTATTCAATCAGTTTTTTGTTATTTATTCCAGTTTCTATCATTTTATTTTTATTATTTAGCAGAATAGATATTTTGTTCCTTGCAATTGCATACACGATCGGAACTTTATCGATAGGTGAGATTTTTGGTAACAGAATATACGATTCGTATTTCAAATATGTGTTAATACAGAAATCGCTGACATTTGTTCTAGGATTATTATTTTTTTATCAGTTTGGGGCCAACGGATTGATCTTTGCTCTTGCAATAACATATACGCCTTATGTATATCGCATTGTGAGAGAATTCAAAAATGTCAAAATAGATTTTACCCTTTTAAAAAATAGATGGGGATTCATAATCAACAACTATACCATAGTACTGACCTACGGGTTTTGGGGCCAGATTGACAAGTTAATTGTAATGCCGCTATTAGGCGCAACGGTTCTTGGGAATTATTCGCTTGCTTTGCAGGTCATAACCGCTTTAATGATATTGCCGTCGATCATTTTCAAATATCTCCTGCCGCAAGAATCGCACGGAAAAAATCCTGAGGCGGCAAGGAGGATATTGGTTACAATAAGCGTGTTAATTACCTTGGTGGGATTTTTCATAGTGCCAGAAATTATTCCGATCGTATATCCCAAATTCAGTCAGGCTGTTGATGCAATAAAAATAATGAGCATTAGTTTTCTTCCAAGTAGCATAGTTAGAATTTACACATCAAAGTTTCTTTCCATGGAAAAGAGTAGATTCATCCTCATATCACAGATCATATCAGTGACAATAATGACGATTAGTATGCTTGCATTAGGGAACATTTTTGGATTAAACGGGATTGCAGTATCTTATGTTGCATCAATAATTATTCAGGCTACTTTCTTGTTTTTGATAAATAAGAACTACAGGATTAGTGTCTGACATGGCAATCTACAACATGTCATTAGAGATTTAGTGATTTTTGATTTGTTTGATAACATAATCCTGCTCCTGAGCGGTTATCGTCGGGTATAATGGCAAGGAGAGGATTTGTTCGTAGATATTGTCAGAATTTTTTACAGAGTCATAGATCTTTCCGCGCTTTTTCAATATGGTAAACCTGTGGAGCGGTTTGTAATGAACCGAGGTTCGTATTCCCGCAGAAAGCATCTTTTTGAACAGATTATCCCTACTGATGCCATATTCCCTTGTCACTTTGATTATGTATAGATGGCATGCATGATCCTCATGTTTTGGCATATCTGGTATCTCTATTCCTTTTTCGTGACCTAGTTCTTGGCTGTAGTATTCAAATGCTCTTTTTCGCAAGGCGTTTAATTTTTTAATTTGTTTTAGCTGATTAATTCCCAACGCAGAGCGTACTTCATCCATCCTATAGTTATACCCAGGCTCCACAACGTCATAGTCCCAAGGACTCCCTTTAGAGTATCTTTGAAATAGGGATTTTGTTATCCCATGATTTCTTAGTGATTTTACATATTCAGCTATTTTTTTGGACTTTGTTATTATCATACCACCTTCCAACGTAGTGATATTTTTTGTTGGATAGAAGCTAAAACACCCGACATCTCCGAATGTTCCAACATGTTTGTTGTTTACCATCGTACCTATTGCATGGGCACAATCTTCAATTAAGGATAATCCGTGTGATTCTGCCAGTTTTTTTATCTTAATTATACTGCAAGCCTTTCCTGCAAAGTGAACAGGCATTATTGCTCGAGTTTTCTTTGTCAGACTCCTCTCAATTGACTCAACGGATAGATTCATGTCGCCATATACATCTGCAAGGACCGGGGTTGCGCCGCTAAGAAGAACAGAGTTCGCCGTAGCCACAAATGTCATATCTGGAACAATGACCTCATCGCCCTTACCGACACCAAGAGCTTTTAGTGAAAGATGTAATGCTGCAGTGGCATTTGAAACCCCGACGCCAAATTTGGCTTTGGTGAATGTAGAGAAATTGTTCTCGAATTTTTGCAGCACCGGTCCATCGGTAAGCAAGGTAGCTCCCAGAGTATTCATTACTGCAGTCTTGTCACTATTATCTATGTGGGGTTGGAAGAATGGAACTCGTATTTTTTTGTCTCCAAATGCGTCTTTTTTAACCAACCATTAGGGTCTCGATTTACTGATAATTATCTGTTGATTACCTGTTTGTAGACATCAAGAGTACTTTCTGCCATCGCCTTTGCGTTGCAGACTTGCTGTACCAGTCGATATCCAGCAAGCCCATACTTTGTACATTTTTCACCGTCCACTAGCAGATCAGTTATTGCAGTAGCCAGAGCCTGCGGATTATCCGATTCTACAAGAATGCAATTTTCTCCACCGGTTATAGTGAAGGGAATGCCGTGCGCATTTGTGCTTATGACAGTCTTTTTAAATGCAAATCCTTCTAGTGGGGTAAGCGGAGATAACTCCCATCTGGAAGGCAGGACGAGGAACTTGCATTCAGAATAGGCAGAAACAACATCAGTCCTTAGAGGGTTTTTTATGACCCGTACCACATCACCAAGTTTCATGTCCTCAATCATTTTGTACATTTCTGACTCAAAACCAAAATCCACGCCCATTATGATCAGCTGTGTTCTTGATGTTTCCAAGACATGCTTGATGGAATTTGCAGCTTGAAGCAAGACGTCGACTCCCTTGACCTTATTGAATCTGCCAACAAAAAGGATAAAATCCGTTCTAATGTCGTATTTTCTTTTAAAATTGTCAGCCGTAGATTGCAGATCGTCAAGATCTATCCCGTTTCTTACTACTACTATTTTGGATTCGCTACAGAATTTGGCAAAGATTTGTTTTTCATATTCATTTGCAACAATGATTTTTGTTGCCTGCTTTATGACAAATTTGACCATTTGGTTCTGTAGTTTAATGAGTATTTTCTTTACCAATCCTCCCTCACGTAGATCTGGATGCGTTGTCAGCCCACCCTGATCAGAAACGATCAAAGGAATGTGATATCGTTTTGAAACAAGTGCAGCTATTAGTGCTTGAAAGCTTCGTGCACCTACTGCGTGTATTATGTCGTGTTTTTTCTTTGACATTTGCCGATACATACCAGGGTTTACAAAAAACAGATATACTGAAAACCAAACATGGGATCTACTAATTGTGAATTTATCTATTGTATCAACTCTTGGCAGATGGCGATTGAATGTTTTGGCATTGTTTGCAAAATCCAGATCAGTAGTATAGATCGTAACATCGTGGCCCTGCCCTGACAGATTTTTCGCTATATGAACACACAGAAACATGATGCCTCCGAACTGGCTGGCAGGCAATGAGGCAGGACATGTTAACGAGATTTTCATCAAGTGGTTACCTAAGTTTCAACTATTTAATGTAAAGTTCGACACATTTCTAAATATGTGTAAAAAATCACACTTGTTGAACAGGCTTTCATTCTACATAACAATGTTGAGATTTTCTCTGCTCCACCCACAACGTGGTTTTCAGATATTCCAGACAGCTCAGCAGGTAAGAGAAGACAGCCTACACAAACACGACTATTCTGCAACGCATGATAGACTTGAGGACGTCATCGACTCGCTATTTCCTGAAGATTCGGAAAAACTAGAGGGTCTGAAAAACGAGACTCGACAAATACAAGCTCAGCTTAAAGCATTTTTTACAGAGATCAGTACAGAAAAGTTCCCATCAAGAAAGAAACCATATCCAACGGAATACTCGCTGAATGATTTCTCAGGCATGTTCTTGTATGCACTGTGTAGGTTGTTCAAACCAGAGATAATAGTTGAAACAGGAGTAGCTTACGGGAACAGTAGTTCGTTCATACTCAAGGCGCTCAAGGAGAATAAAAAAGGTCAGCTGTACTCTATTGACTATGTTTTCAGGCCTTGGGAGAACAAAGAGGCGATTGGATCTGCAATACCTACCGAGCTTAGGGACAGATGGAACCTTGTATTTGGGCCAACCAGTAAGAAACTGAAAAAAACGATGGAAGATCTCGGTCAGATAGATATTTTCTTTCACGATAGTCTTCACACGTACAAGAACATGATGTTTGAGTTTGATGCCGCATGGCCACATGTCAGAAAGGGCGGATTTTTGTTGTCAGACGACATAAATGACAATAGTGCGTTTTACCAGTTTTACTCGTCTTTGAAGATCAACCCAATCATAATCGGAAAGACCAAGCAGTCATTCTTTGGGGTTCTTCAAAAACCAGATTAGGTGGACTTGGCCTTAACGTAGAGAAAGCCAATATCCGCAAATAGAGTTTTTTTCCCAATAACAAATGAAAAGGGTTTGAGCTTTGAGATTAGCTCTCGTAGTAATTCCGGCTTGTCGTCTGCCATATGATACTCGATTATCATTTTTTGTATTCTGCCAAAATAATCTTGTGGCAGCGTTCTGACTATTTCATATTCTGCACCCTCGCAATCCATCTTTATAAAATCGCAAGAGTGGATGTTGTTTTCGTCGAAGATATTCTTCAGTGTGGTCGATTGTGTTTCAATTGGGGTCGAGTTTTGCTCAAACATGCTGTGTCCTGATTCGTCTTGGTTTAAGAAGATCCTCACAGGAGATGTTTTGTCTGTTACTGCCATATTAAATGCAGAGACATTTGATAGATGATTTAGGGTGACGTTGGACACCAACATGTCATAATTCTCCTTGACGGGCTCGAAACAATAGATTTTGCCGTTTTTACAAAATTGTGACGCAAATAGTGTGAATAGTCCTATGTGTGCCCCGATGTCCATAACGATATCTGACTCGTGTAGGTCAAATCCTGGACTAGAGTATTCCTTGATCAGCCATACGTGTGTTAATGCCATGATGTCAGTAGAATTGGTTCGAATCTTTATTTTTAGACCGCTTCTCGTTTCAAAGATTACGTGCTCTTTTTTTATCAGGCCGTAATAGACCAACGGATAAAGATACCAGTTTTTGAAAACTCTGATTGTTTTGAGTAGAATTGAGATTTTGGTAGATGTTTTGGATTTCATTGGATATGTTTAAAATTAAAAATGTCTTTAATAGAGTTTCTGAGGAATTAACTTTTAACTTACCAGAGTTTTCAAAACACATGAAGATACTTATCACAGGAGGGCTGGGATTTGTTGGCAGCCACCTTGCTGATGAGTTATTGCATGACGGACACAAATTGATCCTGCTTACAAGAAGCTTGACTAAGAAGAAGAACATCACTCAGATTTCAAAAAAAGTAAAGATTGAGAAAATTGACACTACCGATTTTGCAAAACTTGGTAGGGCAATAGAGAGAAACAAGCCGGACGTGATAATACACCTCGCAGGAGAGACTTCACATTCAAAGTCATTTGAGGATCCTTTAGGCGATATTAAATCCAATGCTACGTCGACTCTCTTCATGTTGGAAAAGATAAGAGCGTTAAAGCTTAACTGCAGGTTTATTCTTGGAAGTACGTTCATAGTAATAGGCAGACCGAAAAAGCTTCCAGTAAACGAGGAGACTCCGTGCGAGCCGACCACGATATATGGCACAAACAGGCTTGCAAGCGAACATTATTGCAAGATTTATCACAATGTGTACGGGCTTGATACGGTGATATTCCGCATAACCAATTCGTTTGGTCCAAGAGAACAACACATTCCAAACAAGAATGCAGTGAACTATTTGATTTACAAGGCGTACAAAGGAGATGAGATAACCATTTTCAACAAGGGTAAATTCTATCGAGACTTGATTTACATTTCAGACGTAGTCTCTGCCATAAAGACGATCATGAAAAAAGGCAAGTCGGGCAATCTGTATTGGATTTCATCTGGCAGAAAGACGTGGTTTTACCAGCTTGGCAGATGGCTAAATCAGATGACAGGCACAAAAATAAAGTACGTTCAGACCCCCACATACACCAGAAAAGTAGATGTTGGGAATTTTTTTGTGGACAATTCCAAGCTCAGATCACTTGGTTGGAAGCCGGCTGTTTCGGTGACGGACGGTTTTAGGATGACAGCAGGTTATTTCAGATCAGCAGGAGTCTAGCCCAATCTGGTCTTTTGGATATATCTATCAAAAGAGGTGAATGAGAAATTTTTTAGAAGATATTTCATCCTTGAAAAGGCCTTGTTGATATTATGAAA
>Ga0194119_10002997_pt1 | contig 27658 bp, 23 predicted proteins | sample TA2MahC100mmetaG_FD_148620 | JGI IMG/M metagenome (GOLD analysis project Ga0194119, IMG submission 148620) | Freshwater microbial communities from Lake Tanganyika, Tanzania - TA2015018 Mahale Deep Cast 100m | ecosystem: Environmental > Aquatic > Freshwater > Lake | place: Tanzania: Lake...
TCGTTCGCACCGTCGGGGTAGTCCGACTGCAGATCCACCAGCAGCGCCGGCACGCGGGGCGACCGCAGCGGCACCTCGCCCTTCAGGATGAAATGTTTCGGGTAGGCGCCGAGAATTTGACCCAGGCTTTGGCCGCGCCGTCGCATGATGGTCATGACGGCCAGCATGGAGGCGATGCCGTCGTAAATAAAGCGGAACTGAGGCATCATCACAGCGCCGGTGCCTTCGCCGGCGATCGCGATCTGCTCCGGCTTGTAGGTGGACAGCGCATCCATGGCCGCCTGGCGGCCAACGGCGACACGATGGACACGCCCTCCGTGCTGGGCGGCGACATCGTCGAGCAGCGCCGAACTCGAAAGGTTGGTGATGGCCACGCGGCCCGGCGTCTGAGCCATGCATTCGTCGGCCAGAAGCGGCAGCATCAGCTCCTCGGAGACGCCGCGGCCGGTCTCGTCGGCCATGGCGACGCGATCGGAATCGACATCGAACAGAAAACCGGCGTGGGCCTTAAGCGGGCGGATCAACGGCCCCAGTTGCAGCTCCACGATGTGCGCCGAGGTGGTGGGCTCATGCGCGAAGTTGATGCCTTCCACCCGCTCGTTGATCAGAATCAGATCGAGTCCGTAGCGCTCCACGATGCGGCGCAGCGTGGGCGCGGAGGTGCCGTTGCAACAATCGACAACGATGCGGAGTTCGCGCAGGGAGTGGAGGTCGAAAACGGCAGCCAGGTCGTCGATATAGCGGTCGGCCGCCGTGGGATCCTCGCGCAGCTTGCCGATCCCGTCCCACTCGGCGAAGCGGAACTTGCGCAGGTGGTAAATGTCGAGCAGCTCGTTGGATTCGGCCGTGGAAAGGTAGGTGCCGTTGGGGCCCAGAAAGCGCAGCGCGTTCCATTCGGCGGTGTTGTGGCTGGCGCTGATGGCGATGCCGCCGGCGGCGTCCAGGCGGCGAATGGCGTGCTGGACAATGGGCGTGGAGACAACACCGAGATCGACCACCTCGTGCCCGCTGGCCATCAGCGCGGACACGACGCCTTCGCGCGCCATACGGCCGCTGGCCCGCGGATCGCGGCCAACCACAACGCACCGGCCCGGCTCAAGAAACGTGCCAAACGCGGCGGAGAAGTCCAGAATGTGCGTCGCCGTCAGACCCCGGCCGACGATGCCGCGCAACCCCACTGTGGAGATGCGCAGGCCCGGCGATCCGCGCATCTACTTCTTAACCAGTTTCAGGCGGCCGAACGCTTCCGGCACATGATAGTTGGGCGCGCCGGTGGGCTGCCATGCCAGCATCTTTTGGTTCGGGCGCTTGCCCTGCATGCGGTAAAAATTGATGCGCATCTCGGCGCCCGGCCTGGCTTCGGCGCCGTTGATGCTTGCGATCGGAATCTGAAACTCGCCGAACCAGATTTTCTTTTCCCGGTCGAGCCTCGCTTTCACCTTGTAGCCGGAGTTCCAATGAACGCCGCCCTGCGGCAGCGGGGCCTTGCGGTCGATATCGAGGTCGACCCATTCGCTTTGCGGCGACACCTGATACTCGCGGTAGTGCCAGATCTTGTCCATCTCGGCGCCTACGAAGATCTCCGCCACATCCCATTCCCAGAGGCGCCATGTGTCCTTGGTTAGATCCGGGTCCGATTTGAGGTTGAGTTCCTCGAACGGACAGGAGAATAGAAAATAGACGTTCTTATCTGTCCAGCGCGAACGGATCTCGGTGCGGTGCCCGGGAACGGCGTCGCCCTTCGGGCCATTCTCGGCCACCACCGGCGCGGCGGATTTCCAGAAGCCGCTGGAGGGATCGGCGGTGAGTTTGGGGTCCTTCTTCGCGTGAGTGCTTTCGATCACGCCTTTGCCGTCAGCCCATACGAGGGGCAGCGCAAGCAGCAGACTCAAATAGATCTTCATTTCCTTGACACTATCAGGTCTAATATCACTATGCGAATCGCACTGCTTCCCCTGCTGGCGCTCGCGTTGGCCGCGCAACCCGCCGCGCCGAACATTCCAGGCGGCGTGAAGGTGGAAAAAGATATCGCCTACGACACGCATAAGGACACGCGAATGGACGTCTACGTGCCCGCCGGCGCCGGGCCGAAGCCGGCGATGATCGTGATCCACGGCGGCGGATGGACAGGCGGCTCCAAGGAAAGTATGTTAGCGAACTGGGTGGTCCGGTATCTGGAGAAGGGCTTCGTCGTTTGCAACGTCGAGTACCGGCTGGCGGCCGCGGCCACCGCACCGGCGGCAGTGGAGGATGCGTTAAAGGCCGCCCAGACGTTCCTCTCGAACGCGAAGAAATACGGCTTCGACCCGAAACGTGTCGCGGTGACCGGTGGCAGCGCGGGCGGCCACCTGGCATTGATGGTTGGGCTGACGCCGAAGAGTGCGAAACTCGGCAAGCCGGTGAATGTGCGAGCCATCGTGAACTTCTACGGAATCACCGATGTGGACGACCAATTGCATGGCCCCAACATGCGCAAGTATGCCGTGACCTGGGTGCCCGAAGGTCCCAACCGCACGGAACTGGCGCGCCGCGTTTCACCTATAACCTACGTGCGAAAGAACGTGCCGCCGGTTCTGACCATCCACGGCGACCTGGACCAAACCGTGCCGTATGCGCACGGCGTGAAGCTCACCAAGGCGCTCAACGACGCCGGCGCCAAAGCGGAGTTAATCAGCGTACCGAAGGGCCGCCACGGATTCCCGGTGGAGGTGTCGAACCAGTTGTATCCGAAGATTTTCGAGTTCTTGAAAGTGCACGGAGTGATGCAGTAGCGGCAGGCGTTTGAGAGGGACAACCGCCGCGAGACGCCTTCCGCTTAACCCCGTATGCATCGCGCCACGGCGCGCGTCGTGTCCTTGTCGCCCATCAGGGCCCGGAAGCCGATCCAGAACGCGTCTCGAATATAGGCCTCCGCATTCGGGCATGGCATCACGCGGCACGGTGCGTGGCCGCCCGTGTACACCGGATTTCCATACAGCGGATGCGGATAGAACGGCGACGCCGGGATGCCGGCCGCGTTCCAACGCTCGACCGCCGCGTCGCGGCCTTCCTCAACACGGCCCAGCACCAGGTACCACGCGCTGCGATTCACCTGACGCGGGATGGTCTGCCAGCGGATGCCGGGCGCGCCGGCCAGTTCGTCCTGAAAGACTCGCCAGTTGGCGGTGCGGCGCTCGATCTGCCCGTCCAGCCGCTCCAACTGCGCCGTCAGTACCGCCGCCTGCAACGCGGTGAGCCGGTAGTTGTTCCCGATTTCGAAGTGATGAAAAAAACTGTGGCCCGGCCGGCGGCCCTGATTCGCGTAGGAACGCAGCCGCGCGGCCAGCGCTTCGTCGGACGTCAGCACGATCCCGCCTTCACCGGCCGTCATCACCTTGCCGTTCTGAAAGCTGAACGACGACGCCAGCCCGAACGAGCCGGCGCGCTTGCCGTTCCACTCCGAACCGTGGGCATGCGCGGCATCCTCGAAAAACAGCAGGCCGTGCTCCCGGCAGAAGACGCCGAGCGCATCGACATCGGCGAGCGGTCCGCCGAAGTGAACGGCGATCAGGGCCCTGGTTTTGGGAGAGAGCGCGGCCCGCACCACGGAAGGGTCCATGTTGAACGAGAGCGGCTCGATATCGACAAACACCGGGACCGCGCCGATGCGGCTCACCGCCGTCGCCGTCGACACAAACGAGATAGCGGGTACGATGACCTCATCGCCCGGCTGAATCCCCGCGCACGACAGCATCATCTCAAGGGTCACGGTTCCGTTCACGGCGCTGACGCCGAATTGGCAGCCCTGATAGGCGGCAAACTTTTGTTCGAACTCTCCAACGATGGCGTTGAATCCGCCCCATTGCGGGCTGGCGAGCACTTTTTCTAGGAGTTCTGTTTCGCGCGCGGTTGCCACCGGCCAGGCTGGAAGCGAGATCACCCCTCTAGGATAGAAAGAAACGCATGGATCAAGAACAGTTGGAGCGCTACGAGTTTCAGTACGGTGCCACGCGCGGGAAACTGGCGATGGCGTCGGATCTGCTGACCGAGGCGCTGGTGCTGGTGGGCCAGCACGGGGTGTACTGCCAATCGGCGCGGCAACCGGGCAAGCCGGCGATGGACGTCCAAATTATCCTGCAATGTCTGGCCGAATCGAAGGAGCTGGTGCTGAACGCTCTCGAGACCTCAAAGCCGGTTTAGCCACGGGTTGCGTTTTTTCTCGCGGCCGATGGTGGTGCTGCCGCCGTGGCCGGTGACGACGGCGGTCTCCTCGGGCAGGACCAGGAGCTTTTCGTGAATCGACTTGAGGATCCGGCGTCCGTCGCCGCCTGGCAGGTCTGTGCGGCCGATCGAATCGCGGAAGAGCGTATCGCCGGCGATGAGAGTCTTTTCGGCGGGAATCCAAAGGCAGGAGCTGCCCAGGGTATGGCCGGGCGTATGGAGCGCCAGGATCTCAATCACGCCCAGCGTCAGCTTATCGCCGTCGCGGAGCGGGACGTCGATGGTGGTGCGTTCGGGCGTCTCCATGCCCAGCCAGGAGGCCTGCACGTCCATCTGTTCATACAGCCAGATGTCGTCGGCGTTCATATAAACCGGAGCACCGGTGGAGGCCTTGAGCTTCGCCGCGCCGCCAATGTGGTCGATGTGGGCGTGGGTGATGACGATCATCTTGACGAAGAAGCCATGCTTCGACAGGATGGCCTCGATTTCCGAGATGTCGTCGCCCGGATCGACAACGATGGCCTCCCCCGTCTCGGGGTCGCCGAGAATGGAGCAGTTGCATTGGAGCGCGCCGACCGGAAGCACCTCGTGAATCATAGGTTGATTGTACGCATCGAATGCAGAGAGACTGGAGATTGACATGCTTGAATATTGCTCTCGTGTGATTCACATTGCCGGCGCCGTAGCGCTGATCGGTGGACTGTTCCGTGCGCAGAGTGCGTTGGTGACGGCGCTGGCCGTGGCGGGGATGTTCGCGAGCGGGCTCTACAACCTGATGCTGCGGATGGGCGCGGGCGTGCCGAAGGAATACCATATGCTGTTCGGCCTGAAGTTCCTGTTGGTGCTCCATATCGCAGCCGTTTCGATTCTGGCGGCGAAGGCGTCGACAAGCGAAGAGAAGCGAACGCGCATGCTGAAAGGTGTGATGATTTCGGGTTTCGTGGTGGTTGCACTGTCAGCGGCGCTCCGGACACTCTAGAGGTATGCCGCAACCGTTTTTCGAAAACGCCGCGTTGTTTGAATTGCCGGGCCGCGGCCGGATTCGGGCCTTCGGCGAGGACCGCAAGCGGCTGTTGCACGCGATGACGACGAACCACGTCCAGCGGCTGGAGCCCGGCCAGGGCTGCTATGCGTTCTTCCTGAACGCGCAGGGACGCATCCTTTCCGACGTGACAGTCATCGCGCGGGAGGACCATCTATTGCTGGACGTGGAGCCGGGCAGCCGCGCCTTCGTCATGGAGCACCTGGACCACTACATCATCGCGGATGACGTGACGCTGGAAGACGCCTCCGATGCGGCCACCACGCTCGCGCTCGAAGGCCCCGCCGCCGCTGAAATTCTGGAATCGATCGGCGCCCCGGCGCCGGTGAACGATTACGATTCCGTGGAATGGGCCGGGAGGCTGATTGTGAAGACCAGCTACTCGGGCGCCACGGGATTTCATATCTATCTGAGCCCGCTCGACGCGCCCGTGCTGCGCGAAACGCTGGCCGACGCGAAGGCTGTGGAAGTAAGCCCGGAGGATGTGGAAATCGCGCGGCTGCTGCATGCGCGCCCGCTCTTTGGAGTCGACATCACCAGCGCGAATCTGCCGCAGGAGACGCAACTCTCGCACGCGCTGCACTTCACCAAGGGCTGCTATCTGGGCCAGGAAATTGTGGAGCGCATCCGCTCCCGCGGGCACGTGAACAAGGTCCTTACCCGCGTGCAACTGCCCAGCCTGCCCGCACCCCACGCCAAGCTGCTGGCCGATGGGAAAGAGGTGGGAGAGGTAACCAGCGCCGTGGTGGATCCGCGCAACAGCGTGGCCGTAGCGCTCGGTTATGTGCGCGCAGAGGTGCTGAAGGCCGGAACGGCGCTGAGCGTGTAAGCTACGCCTTGGCCGTCTCGCGTGAGCCGCCGGCGGGGCGGAGCTGGGCCTCTTCCAGAGCCTTCGCCTGCTGGAAGGTGTACATCATGCGGTGGATCACCGTCATGTTCGATAGCACGGCCAGAACCCACAGCGCGGGCGCCATGCGGTCGAACAGCGCGCCGATAATCAGCAGCACCACGCGCTCCGGGCGCTCGGCGAAACCGACCTTACAGGTGGGGATCAGGTTTTCGGCGCGGGCGCGCGAATAGCTCACCATCACCGACCCGGTCATCACCACGGCGGTCAGCACGACGTAAAAAAAGCGGTCGATATTGGCGTAATAGACCAGCAGGCCCATCAACAGGCCAAGGTCGGAGTAGCGGTCTAGCACCGAATCGAAGAACGCGCCGAAACGGGTCACTTGATTCGTGTGCCGGGCCACGCGGCCGTCCACCATGTCAAACAGCCCGGCGCCGATGATGACCAGACCGCCCTTCAGAAACTCGCCGCGGGCCAACAGAACCGCTGCGAAGACGTTGATGAGCAGCCCGATAAACGTCAACACGTTCGGGTGGATTCGCGAAAGGGCAAGGCCTTCCACGATCAGGAGAATAATCCTGTTGCAACCGGCGCCGATAGCACGGGTGATTGTCATGATTGAACTCGGGTTTTACTCTACCACTTCGCCGTGGATAGTTGTGAGGCGGACAACTTCAAACAGCAGCGTACCGCCAGGCACGATGACTCGGACTTCGTCGCCGGCGGTCCTGTTCAGCAAGGAACGGCCGATGGGGGAACTGGTGGAGATCAGGCCGCTCTTCGCGTCGGACTCCTCGCTGGCGACCAGGCGGTAGGTGACCTCTTGCTCTTTAATCGTGTCGAAAACTACGACCGTGGAACCAAAACCGACGCGATCGCGCGGGACTTTGGACAGATCGATCATCGAAAGCTCAGCCAAGCGCTTGCGAAGCTGGCCCAGGCGGGCGTTGACGAGCCCTTGACGCTCCTTCGCCGCGTGGTACTCGGCGTTTTCGCTCAGGTCGCCCAGTTCACGGGCCCGCAGGATCTCCTTGGGGAGTTCGGTGCGAAACTCGTGCTCCAGGGCCGCGATCTCTTCCTGCAGCTTTTTCTTCAGCTCTTCCATGAAATGCGGTACTTCTCGCCTTCGAGTATAGCAACTGCTATCGGCTGCGAATGGAGATCTCGCGGACGAGCGGTCCGATTTCGACGCGGAACCGGTTGATTTCGTTCGGAACGGAGCCCATGCGGACCTGAATCTGCCAGTAGCCTCGAGACTGGTTGTCGAGCGATTGGGCCGAGAGAAAATCGCCCGATCCCTCGGCGAGGGTTACACGCGGGGCCTCGCTGGCCACCGGTGCGCCAATGGCGTCTGTGACCAGCAGGGAGACCGAAACGGTTGCGCCGGTCCGGGCGGTTGCCGGTGGTGAGGGCAGGAAGGCGGCCGACGCAGGGGTACCGGACGGGACGCCGTACCAGTAGGCGGCGCGCGGCGGGCGTTCGCCCTCCGGCGCGCCGAAGCGCCGGAACAGCAGATGACCCTGGTACTCGCCCAGGGCCAGCGAGCCGTTCAGGCGAATGCGCAAATCGGCCGTATCGCCTGGGCCAAGCGAGAACTCGGCTGGCTCAATCACAGGTTTAACGGCGTCCGCGGAACTGACCTCCACCGACCAGGTGCCCACATTGCCGCTGACGTTCTGCACCCGCATCCCGCGCTCCGCGTTCACTTGTTGGCCGCCGGCGCCAAAACTGATCGAAACCGGGTCCAGTGTCAGGCGGCCCTCCAGCGCGGCGGCGATATCCAGCCGGCCGGCGCCGAACACCTGCACGGGGCCGGGCGTATCGCCAGACGGGAACGGTTCGGCGTTGTTGACCAGCAGCGACCGGTAGCGTTCGGCGCGCAGGCCGGGCCGGGCGGCCTTTACAAGTGCATAGGCGCCGGCGACGACAGGCGCCGAAAAGCTGGTGCCGCTGCGGACCACGTAGCCGGACGGGTCGTACTGGGCGCCGCTGGGATTCGCCTTTTGGGTCGCGGTATAGACGTTCGCGCCCACCGCGACAAGATCCGGCTGAATGCCATCGTCGACCCCGGGTCCGCGCGACGAACTATTCGCTATGCCGTTGGAGGTCACGAGGATTGGAAGCGTTTCGGTGAAAGAGACCTCCACGCGCCGGGGCATCTCCGCCAACAGCTGCTTGAGTGCAAGGCCGTTCGCATGACTAACCATTACGGCGGGCAGACCCGCCGCTCCCACGCCCATTTGAAACGCAGCCGGGTCCTGGGCGTGGGTATAGACCACTGCGCCCACGGCGCCGGCGATCTGCGCATTGTTCAACTTCTCTTCGAACAGGCAGGTCCCTCGGAGAATCAGGACGATCGCGCCATTGAGAGAACCCGCGGGAGCGCGGGAGCACAGCAAACCGGAAGGGTCGACGGTTTCGGCGTCACGAAACGGCGCGCTGACCGGGTTAGGCGGGCGGGAGCCGTCACTCGAAACGGCCGGGACCGGTTCACCGCCATCCACCCGCAAGCCCGAAAAGAATATCCGGTCGGTCAGACTGGAACCCGCAGTAAGCCCATTCGAACCGACAAACGGCGAGCTTTGCGAGAAGCGCACAGGCCCACTGTTTCCCGCCGCCTTGACTACGGTAACGCCTAGCGAGGCGGCGCGCTCAATGGCCGGAATCAGCGGGTCGATGGACGGCCGCAGAGCCGGCTCCGCGCCTAGGCTGATGTTGATGACGTCCATACCGTCGGCCACCGCGTCGTCCAGCGCCCGGAGCACTGCGCCCAGATTGCCGTTTTCCCCGTTGGGACCTCCAAACACTTTATAGATTCCCAGAAATGCGCCCGGCGCGATGCCTTGGATCTCGGCACGGGGTCCCCTGTTGCGGACGCCTGCCGCAATCATCGCGACGGCGGTCCCGTGACCGGCCCGGTCTTCCGGCGTCTCCTCGTGGCCCTGCATACGCTCGTAGGACCGGTAGACGATCACCTTGCCGTTCGTATGTTCCCGGAACAAGTCGCTCGAAGACTTCGGAAATCCGTCCGGCATCGGACCAGGCGTCCCCTGGAAGCCGGCGTGCCGGGTGTCCGCCCCGGAATCGACGATGGCGATCTTCATCCCGAGTCCGGCTCGTTCGGACCCTCCGGTAATTTCCCAGGCCCTGGGAGCGTTGGCCAACAGGGCTGCGCGGTCCAGAGCGGGGGTGATCCGGGTTACCGGCCACACACGTTTGACGCCGGGCAGCGCGGCAAGCTCGTCCGCTGTAGCCTCTCCCTGTATAATCAGCGTGTTAGCGACGATTTCCGTCGATTCGCGAACCGCCACGCGCGCCCCGAATCGAACGCCGAGAGCCGTCCGGGCGGCGGACTGCGAGTCCCGGATGGCCCGGACGCCCCTGACTTTCCCGGCGGGCTCGGTCGCCAGTTCCAGAATGTGCCAGTCCGGCAGAATCTGCGCGCCGAGAGCCAGCGCACAGCCGAACCAAAGGATTCCGATTCTCATTCCTGGGAACAATTGTCTCCTACCGAACCGGGAGCGCCGACGTCTTCGATGTTACATTCCCAGACCGGATGACCAGCGGTTGAATTCCCGCGGGCGCGCCGGCCGGAACCGTGACATTCAACTGGTACAGCCCGACGAAACCGGGAGCCAGTCCGCAGAAGGGAACTGTGGCCGGCACCCCTCCTATCGTCACTTCCGGTTGAACCCTGCACAGGGACAAAGGTTCTGCTCCGGCTGGTTCGCCGCTCGGAGGGGTGTTTGAAACTGGCCCCAGGCCGTTGGCATAAATCTGGGCGATGGAACCCCGCGCGACCGCATTGGCCGGCGTAGCCACAGCGAAGTTCTGGTCCAGGGCTGCGGCCAGCAGCCGGCCGGACGCAGGATCGGTGAATTCGAACGCGGCCGGCGAAACGTCGTTCAACGGTACGCGGAAGGTCGCCGAGGAGAAGTCACCGTTACTCACCTTTACGTTCACCGAAGCGTTGCCCGCCAGTTCCCACGGAATCTGTAAATTGATCTGGCCGGGGCTGACAAAGTGCAGGCGCCCGGGCTGAGCCGCCGCCTGGCCAGGCACATCGAACCCGACGCTGATGTTGGCGAGCGACAAAGGCAGATCCCGCGTTCGGTAGACGCTGGTGGTGTCGGCCAGGCCGGCGCCGAAGATCGAAATATAGGAACCGGGCGCCAGCGCGCCGCCGGTGCCGCTGGCGGCGTTGACCACACCGTTCGACTGGATCGTGGGCTGCTGAATGGCGCGGCCAACGAACTCGATGGTCTTTGCGCCGATTTCAACGGAAAACGCGTGCTCGCCGAGTGTGGGCCCGGCGTTGACTACGGCGGAGGCGATGCCAACCTCGTCCGTACGGGGATTGGCCTCTACAATCCGGCCGCCCGTGAGCGCCCGGAACTGAACGTTTTGACCCGAGATCGGGACTCCCTGCTTGTCGATCGCCTTCACGTTAAGGCGGCCGACTCGCGCGCCGGGCAGCGCGGTGAATCCGCGCCCGGTGAGGGCGAAAATGTTGAACACGTTTGCGTCTCCAACGAAATAGGCGTAAGGAATGTGAAGCTCGGTGGCGCCGCCGGCGGCGATGACGTCGCCCTCATACCAATTGCTGGCGGAGGGGGGCGTCCCCGAAAGCGTCAGAGTTAAGGTGACCACTTGATTCGGGCCAACTGTGGCCGTGGCCGGAGAAACGGCGACAGTTACACCGTTGGCCTTAACGTTTTCGAGAATCGAAAATCGCAGGTTTCGCGCGGCCGTTCCGGTCGTGGTAATTCGGATCTGCGCGGTTCGGGGTAGCGTCCGGATGACGCCGAACGATACGGTGGAGGGTTCGGCGATGACGTCCGCCTGAACGGCCTTGCCTGCGTCGAGTTGACCGGCGCCGATCCCGGACTGAAACCCGGCGACGCGTTTGCCGTCGTAGTCGAAGTCGTCGACTTTCTGGTTCGCGGAGTTCACCAGCGCCGACTTGATTTGCGCCGGCGTGAAGCGTGGATTGTTCTGCTTTACCAGGGCCGCGGCGCCGGCCACCAGCGGCGCGGAAAAGCTTGTACCGGTCGAACGGGTGTAGCGGGAAGCGTCGAACATCACGCCATTCGGATCCACGTTCTGCGTCGCCAGCAGAAGGTCCGCGCCTACGGCGACGATTTCCGGCTTAATGTCAAAGGTCCCAATTGCAGGGCCCTGGGAGGAAAAGAAGGCCACTTCGTCGGCGCGCTCTGTGACGGCGGTGAGGCCAGGATCGAGAGTGACGGGTGCGTCCGGAGACGCGGCCAAATGCTGCAGGATTCGCTGGCCGTTGTCCCGGCCAACGGTAGCCATCGGAATAGCTGTATTGTCGAGACCGCTCAGCGGAGAATTGGCGTTCGTAGCGTTGTAGATTACGACACCGGCGGCGCCTGCGCGCTGGGCGAAGTTCACCTTCACCGCAACGGTGCAACCACCGCGCTGAATAATGGCGATAGCGCCGGCCAGCGAGCCATTGGTGAGCGGCGTGCAGGCCCTGCCGTCGTTTTCCAGTTTCGAAACATCCCGGCCAGGCCCGGTAAAAGGCGCTTCCGGCCGGGGGCCGTCGCCGAAATAGGCGTTGATTCGATCCAGACCGGCCACGCGGACAGACTGATAGAGAATATGCCCGTTCACCGTTGCGCCGACGGTGATGGCGGCCGGCGCGGTGCCGGGTGAACCCACGGAGTTCAGGGTGGGTAGCTCCAGGCCGGCTTCTCCTTCGTTACCCGCGCTCACCACCACGGTCAGGCCTTGGCGGACAGCGTTCTGCACGGCCTCCACTTGAAGATCGCAGGCCACACCGCCGGCCTTGTCACAGATGTTTCCTCGATGATTCGGGCTCCAGAGCGCCGACCCACCTAGCGACATGGAGGCGATATCCATGCCGTCGAGAAGCGCGTCGGTCAACGCGGCGATGATGACGTTGTCGAAGGTGAGATCGTTGACGCCGGGCGAACCGAAGACCTTGTAGTTCCCGATATGCGCGCGGGGAGCGACACCTGAGGCGCGCCCCAGCGGCGTGTCCGCGATAACACCGGCGGCGGCCGAGGCGGCGGCGGTGCCATGGCCCACACGATCGCGAGGCGACATGTCATCCGGGCGCGTGTCGTCACTAAATGCATACACCAGCCTGGTCACGTAGCTGCGGGCGGCGATCACCTTGGCGCTGGTGAAGTTGCAATCGGCGCCCGCGCATTTCGGATAGCCGGCCGGCATGGCCAACCCGTCGGGGCTCAGCATGGGGTGGGTGTGGTCGATGCCGCTGTCGATAATGGCGATCTTCACGCCTGCGCCCGCGTTGGCCTGTCCGTTCAACCGGTTCCAGGCAGGGGCGGTGCGGATCACGTCGTGGGCCTTGGACAGCAGCGGCCGGTACGAGCGCAGCTCCTGAACATACTTGACGTTGGGAAGCGCCTCCAGCTTGGCCGCCTCCTCCGGCGAGGCGTCGACGAATACGGCGTTGACTAATATCTCCGATGTGCCAGCTTCGCGAATCCCGCGAGCGGCCATCATCGCGCGCGCGGCGCGGCGGCTCTGCTCCACGGCTGCGGCGGCGGCCCGGCCCTCGACCGTAGCCATCGGCGTCCGGCTCTTGATTGTCTCGGCCAACGGAGGCTGCTCAAAAACCACCGCGTAGCGTCCATATGAACCACCGGCGCGGGGCGAGGCCACTCCGGCCTCTTCGACAGCCGGCCCCAGCGCACCGGTTTGGGAATGATCCGGGTGCTTCGAACCACGCCGGGCCTCCGATCGAGGCTGGGCCAGCAAGGCCAACGATGTCAATAGGATGAGAAGTTTTTTGGTCACGACGCCCCCGTTGGAACTACGTTTAAATGCGCCAGCAAACGGCTCGCTGGCGGACATATCCCATGCAATCGTGTTACCATTTGAAATAGGAGAATTCTTTTCATGGCCAAACCCGCCTTCGCGGCGAATGCGCAGGTCGAACACGGAAAGTTCGGGCTCGGCTCCGTTGTTGAGTGTACCGAAGAGCACGTAAAGATCAATTTTGACGATCACGGCGAAAAGAAGTTCGTGCTTTCCATCGTACTCCCGCACCTGAAGAAGAGCGACCGCGCGGCGCCGGAGAAGAAAAAGAAGGCCACGCGCAAAAAGGCCGCCGCGTCCTAGCTTTGGGCGCGCCGGGGATGTCGGCCCGCGTTCGCTAGAAAAGCGCGTTGGGTCGCCCGGTTTACGGATTATCGATTCCGCCAGCGTACTCCGACAACCTTTTGAACCGGTGATCGTTGGCCAAGTCCAGGCTCACCGAACGGATCGCTCGAAGGTTTTCGATCAGGTCTCTTTTGATGGATTCGACGGGAAAACCGTCGTTCTCGACGATTGCATCAAGCAGTGAGAGCGAGGCCGCCGGATGCTTCGTCGAGTGCCCGGCCTTCAGCAAGCGCTCGAGTACGCCCGCACTATGCGGGGTCGGCACCAACACGCTTAGGACTGTTTTCACGGCGTCCTCAAAAGTACTGGAGCAGTAGGTTACAGCAATGGCGAGTTGCAGCGAAGATACCGGACCTTGATATTTGACCTCTTTGGGCCAGCAATTCCGAATCATTGGGCCGAACGTACTTTCCCAAGAACGATCCGCCGCAGTTCCGAGTCCCTCCATGCAGTTGCGAAGTTCCAGGGAAAACGCGTCGCGACACTCGCTGCCGCCTCCGGATAGCGCGGCTCTGGTCTCGTCACATTTGATCCACTCTTGTTGCAGGAACAATATCAAGAAGAGGGACCGCGCTTGTTTCTCGATCACCACCCTCGCCTCCCTGCCGAGAACTTCGGAGTGCTTGAAACAGGCGAGAAAGTCCGGTTTGATCTTCTTCCAAAGGTCAAGAGGCGTTTGGGGCGTTGGTCGATAGTGCCGCCACAGGTGGGCCGCCTGGGACGGCGTATTCCAGCCCAATAGCGGCACGAGGCGTTCTTCCACCCAAGCCGGTCCGCACGAATAGAGCCGGTCCAATTCGCGGACGAGCCTGCAGCGGCCCTCGAATCTGGAAGCTGAAAGAATCGGCGCGAATCGTTGTAGGTCCCGCTCCGCCGGCTGAGGCACCAGTCCTAGCAGTCGGGAAATCATTGTTTCGACGACTCGATATATTAACGAATCGATCGCGTCTCCGTGAATGTCTGGCTCCGGCTCATCCGATTTCGCGATTTCGAACCGGAGCAGCCGTTCGACAAGCGGCCAAAACGTGTCGTCGGGAACTACCACGTTGGGCGTCCGGCGCAGGATCCAGGTAATCGATTCCGCAATCCGGTCATCGCGCAAATGGGTGTCGGGGGCGACGACGAGCATACGCAACACTTCTCCCGCCAGAGCACCGTCACCCTTCGAATCCGAGACTACCCTATCCCATTCCTTAGGTGTTGCCCAGTCGCTTCGTTGCGCGCGCTCACGCAGAGCCAAAAAACCGGGACGCGGCTCCGCCTGGTGAGGCTCGTCGGCGGGCGTCTCTCCGACCGGCGGCAATTGCTCCTCGTTCACGGCCGGAGTCTGCGACGCCGTACTCAGCCGAGCGAACACCGGAAAGTCTAGTTGCCGCCAACCCTCGGCAATAAGGGCTGCGCGCTCGGGAGCCGTGCTCGCAACCGCGCGCCAACTCTTGAGTGCGAGACGCTCCAGGAGCGCCCGCTGGTCGTGAAAATAAAGGTCTGGCGAGACAAAAGAGAACGGGTCAAGATCGTGTGCAACAGGGGGTTTGCCATCGATGAACTGCCCTAGTTCCATGGCCGCACGCAGTAACTGGGTCACCTCCTCCGCTACGTCGCGAAGGATTTGCGCATGGCCCAACGAGCTTCCGAATGCGCTGTCAAGCAAATCACAACCTTCTCTACCTCCAACGTTCAATTCGACAGTTATATCAGCGACATCGCGGTTGTTCAGGAATCGCCAACTCGGGCGGAAAGATGCACGCGGGGTGAGAGCGAATAGCAGATCGATCTTCACTGCCGCATTCCATTCTTCCAAAGCGCGACCCACCAGTGCCGATGTGTCTCCGTACCTGAGAACGCGGCCCGGCCAGGCCGCGGCCGAAGAGTACAACTCCCAGAACTTCCGGATCTGCATTGAGAGGGGCTGATCGGGGTTCGCCAGCTTCGAACGAACCCCAGCTAGAAAACTGGCGGAAGGTGGTTCGTCCAGGTGCAGAAGATGATCTACCAATTGCAGTTTGTCTAAATGGCGGAGCGCCCACGCCCGCAGGCCTCGATTTGCCCGCTCTTCCGGCGAATTTCCGGCGTTCTCGCGAGTAAAGACATCTCTGTGCAGATGCTCGATCCATTCAATCGGAGGACACGGCTCCAAGCGCGAAGCGTACTCGGCCGCATCGGCATCGCTAAGGGCCCAAACAACTTGCTCGATCTCTGGTGCGCCAGCAACCGGCGGCGCAGCGCCGAAATGCCGTTGCAACAGCAACTTCTTTCCGAGCTTTCCATCCCAGTGCACAGCCGCCCAGTTCCTGATGGTTGCGTGAAGCGCCACGTGCTCATTCGCCGTCTCGTAAGGCAACGGCGTAATTCCGAGGAACTTGAAGCGCTCGCAATCCTTATTCTCACAAAAGGCGAAAGACGTAAGGCCCTGGGCACGCTCCGCCGTCAATCCTTCGATGAAATATCGCATGATCGGATCGTTGACGCTGTATCCAACAAACACGACAGCGAAATTGCGAAACATCTCAGTGATGAGTCGGCTGGCCCACGCATCCGAAAGGTAAGCGCGGCCGAAATCGGCGGACGTGAACACCAGCGACTGGCCAGACGGATCGTGATCGCCGACGCCACCGTGCAAGTGTACGATGCTCCTCCACTCACCCCTGCGCGGAATCGGGAGCTTCGGAGCAAAGTCGCAGGCGACGTCCTCTGTCTCGGCAACCCGTACGAATGCCTGGTCCACATTCGTCGTCACCAGGCGAACCTCGCCGTCGAATTGGGTGCGCGCTAAACGAATCAGGGCGAGATGGGTTGCTGTATCGGCATTCTCGCCCAAGGCGAGCTTCGCCTGGAGGTGTCGTCGAACCTCTCTTGCGCCGTAGGCGGACTCAAGGTGGAAAAGAGCCTGATCGGACGACACAATTCCTCTGGGCTTCTTCGCCCCAAAATCTCGGTATAGCTTCCTCACGAGTTTTCCGAAATCCGGAAGCCGAGCGCGTCTAGAGACCCCCGCGCCGACAAAGAACACAAGCCTTCCGTCTGCGTGCTCCTTCAGTAGGTCGTCAGGCAGATCAGGACCGTCCGCGTGCCATCTCATCTACTTTCCTTCAAGATAGCGTGCCATCCGCCCCCTACCCCGGCCGCCGCCGGTACCCGGCCAGCAGCACCACTGTCCCGACAGCCAGCAAGGGCGCGGCCACGAGCGTCAGCCGCACCAGCCCTTCCGGCGTCAGCAGGCCGGCCAACGCCACGGTCGCATCCTCGTCTAGCAGCCTGGGCACGCCCAGCAGCGCCACCAGGAACCCGAAAAAGCCGATCCGCATCCGGCTCTTCGCCGTCTCCGCCGAGGGGACCGCCGCCGCCACGCGCGCCGCCACCGCGCCCGCGAATAGGCACGCCGCCAGACTCAGGACCGCTAGCGTCAGATAGACGGCTGGCGGCGGGGTGAGCAAACTCCCCACCTTCAGGCTCACCGTCGCGATTCCCAGCCAGAAGATGACCAGGCCCAGGCCCCAACCGGATAGCACCGCCCGGAAGAACGGCCCCCGGCGCAGGGCCGCTCCGCTCGCCGCATCGACCACGCGCGGAGCGGTGAAGAACATCCCGAACAGCGCGTACATCAGCAGCAGGATGGTGTCCAGGAACTCGAAGCTCTTCCAATACGGCACCAGCACGCCGAACAGCGCGGCCACCAAAGCGTTGTTAAACACCGCGCGCGGGATCACCTGAGTTAGCATAATCCATACCATGTCCAGAAAAATTCCCGTTGCCGTATTGCTCTGCGCCGCGCTTGGATTCGGCTTTCAAGCGGCGAAAAAAAGCGCTCCCGCCAAGGACCCGCTGATCGCCGGGTTTGAACGCTCGACGGTCGCCTCCGTGGCCGACGCCGTGGACCAGATCACCGGCCAGCGCGGATTCCTCTCGCACGACATGCGCCCGCGCACGGGCAACATCCGCGTGGTGGGCCGGGCCACCACCGCCTTGCTGCGGCCTGCGCCGCCGGAAAAGGCTACGCCCGCGCTGTCCACAGGCTACTCGACGGCGATGATCGACAACTCGAAACCGGGCGATGTGGGCGTGATCGTCATTGAGGACGGTCTGGACGTGGCCGGCATCGGCGGCCTGATGTCCACCGCCGCCAAGGCGCGGGGCATGGCGGGCGTGATCGTGGACGGCGGCGTTCGCGATCTGAAAGAGGTGCGCGGATTGGGCTTGCCCATCTATGCGCGCAGCGTGGTGCCGTCGTCGACAGTGTCGCGTTTCGCCGGCGTGGCCAAGGACGTGCCGGTTCGCTGCGCGGGCGTGGAGATTCAGCCGGGCGACATCATCGTGGCCGATGAAGACGGAGTGGTGCGAGTTCCGAAGGACCGCGCCGATGAGGTGCTGCGCCGCGCGCAGGAGATCGACGAGCGGGAAACGAAGATGGTGCCCTACATTCAGAAGTTCCGGACGTTGACCAAAGCCGTAGAGGTCTTTAACCGGATTTGAACTCGCGAGGGTGAATCGCTTAGGGGTTGTAAGGTAATTTTCCACACCCCAACCGGATACTCGAAACCCGGAAGGAGTCCGATAGAAAGGTATATGTCAGAACGGAGACTAGAACCGCGGATGATGTGCGCCGACCTGGTAGATGTCGAGTGGCATGACGAACGCGGTAAACGCAAGACAACAGTCGCCAACCTGGAAGATATCTCCGCGGCGGGTGTCTGCTTGCAACTGGAGGATGAACTGCCGCTGCGGGTGACAGTGGACGTCAAAGTGGGGAAGACAGAGTACCGCGGCGTCGTCCGCTACTGTGTCTATCGGGATTTCGGTTATTTCGCGGGCATCGAGTTCGGCCCGGGAACGAAGTGGAACGCCCGCGCGTTCAAGCCAATGCATCTGTTCGACCCGCGCCGGCTCTCCAGCTAGCCGGAACACCCGGCCGCCGAAATCCGTACCACAATAGGACTAGGCAAAACCGGATATGAAAAAATTTCTCCTCGGCGTATTGGCTGGATTGCTATTCGCCGGCGTGGTAGCGTTCGTGGCATTTGTCGTATTCGCCCGGATCGGCAGTCAGGAAAAGACCGTGGAGAAGGACTCCACATTGGTTCTGCGCCTGGAAGGGCCGCTAGCCGAAAAACACGGGACCGACATGCCGCTGCCGTTTCTTGGCGGGGGCGCGCCGCCCACGGTGGTGGAGTTGTGGCGGACGTTCAAGAAGGCCGCCGCGGATCCGAAGATCAAGGCGCTGGTGCTGATGCCGAGGGGCATGGCTGTAGGCTGGGCCAAGTTGCAGGAGTTGCACGCCGGAATCACCGAGTTCAAGAAGTCCGGCAAGCCGGTGTATGTCTACCTGCGCGCGCCGCGCACGCCAGAATACTATCTCGCCACAGCGGCGGACCGGATCTTCATGGTGCCGGAGGATGTGTTGGACATGAAGGGCCTGCGCGCCGAGATCACATATTTCAAGGGCACTCTCGACAAGCTAGGCGTGAAATTCGAAGCCGAGCACGCGGGCAAGTATAAGGACGCGCTCGACTCCTATACCAGGACCAGCATGACGCCCGAAACGCGCGAGGTCATGAATTCGGTGCTGGACGTTCTCTACGATCATCTGGCGCAGACGGTGGCCGGGGGCCGCAAGATGAAGCCGGACGATGTGAAGAAACTGCTGGACCAGGGGCCGTTCCTGGCCGATCAGGCGTTGACCACCGGCCTGGTGGACGCGTTGAAGTTCGAGGATGAGTTCTTCGATGAGGTGAAGACGAAGATCGGCATGGAAGTGAAGCGGGTGGGCTTTGGCGAATACGCGCGCACCACGGTCGCCGGTGTCGAAGGGCGCGACCGCATCGCCATTATCGGTGGCGAGGGCGCCATTGTTCGCGGCGCCACGTCGCCCGATCCGTTCAGCGAGGACGGCATGATCACCACCGCGCAGTTGAGCAAGGTGATGCAGCAGGTGGGCAAGGACGCGTCGATCAAAGGCGTGATTCTGCGCGTCGATTCGCCGGGCGGCGACGCCGTGGCGTCCGATGAACTGTTGCGCGAGGCCAGGCTGTTGAGCAAGAAAAAGCCCATGGTGATTTCCATGTCCGACGTGGCGGCTTCCGGCGGATACTACATCTCCATGACCGGTGACCCCGTCGTCGCCTATCCGAATACCATCACCGGTTCGATCGGCGTGATCTACGGAAAGGCGAACTTGAAGGGGCTGTACGACAAAGTCGGGCTCACCAAGGACACGGTCCGGCGCGGCCGGAACGCGGCCATCGACTCGGAGTACTACTCGCTCGACGAAGAAGGCAAACGCAAGCTGCGCGAGGGCGTCGATTCGATCTACAAAACATTCGTCGGCCTGGTGGCGGAGAGCCGCAAGAAGAAGTTCGAGGAGATCCATGCCGTCGCGCAGGGGCGCGTGTGGATGGGCACTCAGGCGAAGGAGCAGGCGCTGGTGGATCACCTGGGCGGCATCGACAAGGCGATCGAACTGGTGAAGGAGCGCGCAAAAATTTCGAAGGACGCCAAGATCCGGCTCGTCGCCTTCCCCGGCAAGAAGACCCTGGTGGAGCAGTTGCTGTCGCAGACCGCCGAGCGGAACGTGACGGCCGAAGTAGCGATGCAGCGCGGTATCGACCGCCAGATTCGCGAGTGGACCGGCGGCCTGCCGCTGGAGCTGTTTCGCAATGGCGCCATGCTGCGCCTGATGCCGTACCGCCTGGAATTCCGGTAGCTGCGCGATACTGGAAGCGAGCGATGGACGAAATACGCCTGCACCGCATCTCCGAAGCTATGCGCGAGGAGTTGACGGAGCTGATCGAATACGAGATGGAAGACCCCCGCGTGGCCCCGGTCACGGTGACAGAGGTGCACGTGTCGCCGGACGGACGGAAGGCGCGTGTGATGATCTCGGCTTCGTCGGCGGCCGGACAGAAAGAGGCCATCCAGGCGCTGGAACACGCACGCGCCTTCCTGCGGACGCAGCTGGCTCAGCGCTTACAGATGCGCCATATTCCGGATCTGCAGTTCGAATTGGACGCGGTCGTAGACCCCGCCCGGCTAAACAGCCTGATGAAGCGGATCCGCAAAGGCCGTCCGAAGGAAGTTTAGGAAGCAACGGGGGCTGCACGGCGGACGTCTCGTGAATATGCGATGGATCTGGCTGCTGGCGGCGGCCGCCTACGGTCAGCCCTGCTGCCAGATCGAGATTCTGGTTCGCGATAGCGCCGGGACGGCGCTGGAGGACGCGCGCGTGGTGGCGGTCTCGCCCGAGGCACAACTGGAGACGAAGACCGCGAAGGAGGGGCGGGCGCGCCTGCGCGTACCAGCCGCGCGGACCTACCGGCTGGCCGCGGGCAAGGACGGCTATGTCCCGCTGGAGCGCGATGTCGAGGTGCTAGCGCGGACGGAAGTGGAGTTCGTTCTCGAAAAGGTCCAAACGCAATCGGTGGACGTGACCTCGGCCGCGCCCGGCGTGGCCGAGTCCGCCACCGGCCGCGAGGTCACCGGCGAGCAGTTGCGCTGGTCCGGAGCCGATCCGTCAAGGCTGCGGGACGCCCTGCCGCTGATTCCGGGGATCAACCGGAGCCCGGAGGGGCGTCTGCAGATCTCCGGCGGGCCGGAGCACCGGGCGGCACTGCTGCTGAATTCGGTCGACGCCACGGATCCCGTCACCGGCCGGTTCGGCGCCACCGTCCCCATCGACAGTGTCGCCACGCTGAACGTCTATCGCAGCCCGTTCCTGGCTGAATTCGGCAAATTCTCCACCAGCGTCGTCAGCGTGGAGGCCAGGAAGGGCGGCGAAAAATGGCACTGGGAGCTGAACGATCCGACGCCCGAGATGCGCATCCGCAGCGCGCGCGTTGTCGGCGTTCGCGGCTTCACGCCCAGGCTGAACTTCAACGGCCCGCTGGTGCGCAACAAACTCTACTTCGCGCAGTCGCTGGAGTACGCACTGCGAAAGGTGCCCACCTTTACGCAGCCGTTCCCGCGCAATGAGGAGAAACAGGAGTCTTGGAACGGACTCACGCAGTTCGATGCGGCGCCGAACGCCCGGCATTTCGTCACGCTCCAACTGCACGGCGTTCCGCAGCGCATTAATCATGTAAAGCCTGGATTCTACAACGCGCTGCCGGCCACGCCGGGCTGGCGCGGGCATGAGTACCGCGGCTCGTTGAGCGACAAGTGGGCGCTGGGTACGTCGCTCATCGAGAGCACGGTCTCCTACGCCGAAACGCGCGGCCGCGTTGCGCCGCAGGGGGACCTGCCGTATGTGCTCCATCCCACGTTTAACGAAGGAAACTACTTCGCGCGGAACGAACGGATGGGCAACCGGGCGCAATGGACCGAGACGGTGACCCTGGCGCCGGTGAATGCGCGCGGCACGCATCACATCAAGATCGGCTCCATCGCGGTCCGCACGCGCGTGGGAGGCGAGTACCATTTCCGGCCCATCACAATCGCCGCGTTTGAGACGCTGCGCTTCCGCAACCTGGGCCCCTACGCGGTGAACGACTGGGAGGCAGGCGGCTTCGCGCAGGATCACTGGGTCATCTCGCCAAGCGTCTCGCTCGACTACGGAGTGCGCGCGGACTGGCAGAAGGTCACGACGGCCGCGCGCGCCGCGCCCCGCGCCGGGCTGAGTTGGTCTCTGTTCGGCGACCCCGCCACCGTTCTGCGCATCGGCTACGGCTGGTTTTATGACCGCGTGCCGCTGGCTGCCTACGGGTTCGACCGCTGGCCGGTGCGGGAGGGCTTCACCAACATTTTGCCCCAACGGCGGCTCGTGCCGAAGACGCAGACCTGGAACCTCTCGCTAGACCGGCGGCTGTCGCAGTTCTTTCATGTGCGGGCGGGCTACCAGGAGAGCCGGTCCAGCGGGCTGATCGTGCTGCAACCCATCGAACGGCGTATCGAGCTGCGGGGCGAGGGGCGCGCCGCCTACCGGCAATTGGAACTGCTTACGCGCCTGCGCTACAAGCCGAATCAGGAGATTTTGGTGTCCTATGTGCGTGCGTTCAATCGCGGGAACCTGAACGACTTTTCGGAGTTCCTCGGCGACTTCCCCGCCCCCATCCTGCGGCCGGACTTCCGGGTGGAGATGACCGGCAACATTCCACACCGGCTGCTGATTTGGGGCGACGTTCCATTCACTCGAAAGCGGAACTGGCGGATCGCGCCGGTGATTGAATACCGGACCGGCTTTCCGTGGTCCGCTCTGAACGCCCAACAGCAATACGCCGAACCTCCCAATTCGCGGCGGTACCCGAACTTCCTTTCCATCGACTTCCGCCTGGCGCGCGACTTGGTTTGGAAAGACCGCAAGTTCCGGATCTCCTTCGCCATGTTCAACGTGACGAACCATTGGAACCCCGATAGCGTGCGCGTGAATACGGCCGACGGTCTGTTCGGTCAGTTTCTGGGCCATCACGCGCGCCGCTACCGGCTCGACTTCGATTTGTTGAACTAGCATATAGTCAGAAGGAATGCGTTCCCCGCTTTTCCTGCTTCTTGCCCTTGAACTTGCCGCGCAGACGCCGCCGCCGGTGTATAAACAGCTCTGCGCAGGGTGCCACGCCGAAAGCGCCGCCGGCACGGACCGCGGCCCGGGGCTGATCCAGTCCCGGTCGCTCCGCCGCCGGACGGAAGAACAGATTCGCGGCATCATCCGCAACGGCACCCAGGGCGGCATGCCCGGGTTTCCGATCGCGGATACGGACCTTGCGGCGCTCGCCCGCGTCATTCGGCAGTGGAACGAGTCGGTCTACGACGCCAGGCCCGCCGGCGATGTGGCGGCCGGCCGGCGGTTCTTCGACGCGCAATGCGCCTCCTGTCACATGGTGCGCGGCTTGGGCGGTTCGAACGGACCGGACTTGTCGAACATCGCCCGCGAGTTAACGCGGAAAGAGCTCGAACAGACTCTGGACGATCCCGCATCGCGCACGGGACAAAGGAATTCAGCCGGCTGCCCAAGCTGGGCGTTCTGCCCCGACGAACCGTGGGCGGTCGTGGAAGTCGCTCTGAAGAACGGTTCGAAGTTGAAAGGATTCTCTCGCGCGCGCGGGCCGCACGACGTGCAACTGCAGACCTTCGACGGCAAAATGCATCTGCTGAAGTCGTCCGAATATTCGGCGATTCAACCCTCGACCGTGTCCTACATGCCGCCGTTGCGCGCCACGGCGGACGAGAAACAGAATCTCATCGCGTATCTGGGAACGTTGGGAGGCGTTCCCGGTGGACCCATGCCGCAGGCCGGCAAACCGCCAACCGCCGCCGAAATCGACGCGATTCACCGGCCTAAGCCGGGGGAGTGGCCCAGCTACCACGGCCTGCCCTCGGCCAACCGCCACAGTCCGCTGACGCAGATCAACACCGCCAACGCGTCGAAACTCCAACCGGCTTGGAGCTACGCGCTGCCGCACATGAGTCTCCAGACGACGCCGCTGGTGGCCGACGGTGTGATGTACGTCACCGCGCCGAATCAGGTCTGCGCGCTCGATTCGACAACCGGCCGCGAGATCTGGTGCTACACGCGGCCGCGCGGCGACGCCAGTAAGATCTCCGGCGACGCTGCCAAGGGCGCCCAGCGCGGCGCCGCGCTGCTGGGGGACCGGATCTTCTTCGCCACGGACGATGCGCATATCATCGCACTGAACCGCCTAACGGGCGCTTTGATGTGGCAGAACTACATGCCGAAGTCGCCGGGAGCGTTCGGGTCCACCGCGGCGCCGTTCGTCGTGGGCGATCTCGTGATCTCCGGCATCGGCGGCGGCGACGGCCCGCTGCGCGGATTTCTCGCTGCCTACAGAGTGACGAGCGGCGAGGAGGCCTGGCGATTCTGGACCGTGCCCAAGCGCGGCGAACCGGCGTCGGAGACCTGGAAGGGCGACGCCATCGAAGTGGGCGGCGGCGCAACTTGGCTGACCGGCTCGTACGATCCAGCCACGGATACCCTCTACTGGCCCACCGGAAATCCGTACCCAGACACGGACGGCGCCGCCCGCATTGGCGACAACCTCTACACCAACTGCGTCGTTGCGCTCGATCCAAAAACCGGCAAGCTCAAATGGCACTTCCAGTTCACCCCCCACGACCTGTGGGATTGGGACGCCACCGAGCCCCTGGTGCTGGCCGACGCCCGTTGGAAGGGCCGGGACCGGAAACTGCTGCTGCAAGCCAACCGGAACGGGTTTTTCTATGTCCTGGACCGGACGAACGGCGAGTTCCTGCTCGGCACGCCGTTCGTCAAGCGGCTGACTTGGGCCAAGGAGATCGACCAGAAGGGCCGGCCCATCGTCAACGAATCGGCCAAACCGACGCTCGGCGGTACGGTAGTGTGTCCGGCCGTGCGAGGGGCGACCAATTGGTACTCCACCGCCTACAATCCGCAGACCCGGCTGTTCTACGTGATGACCGTGGAGGACTGCAACCTCTACCGGCAGGCGGGGAGCTGGTTCGTTCCGTTCAACGATCGGAAGAACCCGCCGCTGAAAGTTCTCCGGGCCTTGGACATTGAGACCGGCAAGATCGTGTGGGAGGTTCCCCAGGTCGGTGCGCCGGAAGCGAACTACTCCGGCGTGCTGTCCACCGCGGGGGGCCTGCTATTTTACGGTGAATCCGGCGGCACCTTTGCCGCCGCGGACGCCAAAACGGGTAAGACGATCTGGCACTTTCCCACCGGCCAAGCCTGGAAGGCGTCGCCGATGACATATACCGTCAAGGGCAGGCAGTACGTCGCAATCGCGGCCGGCGGAAATATACTATCGTTCACGCTCCGAGAATAATAAGTCTGTCCACGGACGGTGGCATCTGAATCAGTACAAGGTCGATGCACTCCCAATTGGCACTACGTCTTGGAGCGCTGTCCCACTTGGCGTGGGGTGCGTGGAACCAACCGGCGATCAATATCCCGCTGGCTGTTGGTCTGTGGCTGGCGTCCGCGCAGCCGATGCAACAGCGAACCATCCTGGTCACGGCGCTGACCGCAAAGGTTTTTGCCCTCGCCCTGGGCTTCCAATGGCACGATGCGGTCTGGCTGCCGGTCCTGGCGTGGCTTTTGCACCGGGACCTGGTGAACAATCACGCCGTCGATTCGGTCATTCGCGGATCGAGTCTCGGATCCATGGAAGGCGTCTTTGAGGGCATTCGCACGGAAGATGGGATCCCTCTGAACCGCCTGGTGCGTTCGCAACCCACGCTGCTGGTCTTCCTGCGGCACGCGGGCTGCCCCTTTTGCCGGCAGGCCCTGGCCGATCTGGCGAAGGCGAAGGACAGTTTACGGGACATGGGCGTCCAAATTGCGCTCATCCACCATAGCTCTGAGGATGCGTTCTCCTGGAAAGACCTGGCGGGAATTCACAAGGTCCGGGATGCCGACCGGCGTTTGTACCGGCATTTTGGGCTCGGCCGGGGCGGTTTCATTCACATCTTGGGGCCTTCGGCCTTGCTCCAAGGTGCTTGGGCCGTTTTGAAAGAGCGTCATCTCATCGGCATTCCGGATGGAGACCTCTTTCAGATGCCGGGCGTATTCCTGGTTGAGAACCACAACGTCCTGGCCAGCTACTACCATCGTGTAATAGGAGACCGGCCCGATTATGTGGCTATTTGCTCCACAGCGCTCAAGTCGTTTCAGCCGCGGTGAACCCTGAGCCTGGTTTTTCACCCTGGCCGAATCGAACTTCAGTATAAACGAATCAGAAGCGGCTAGGCGATGTCTAATAGGGTATGTACAAAGCCGCCACGGAAGCAGAACTGATAGCTCGATCGAAACAGCGAGACGGCGAAGCCTTTGCCGAGCTCATCCAACGGACTCGGCCTTACGCGCTGCGGGCCGCTCGCTCGATTCTGCGCGACTCGGAGGAGGTCCAGGACCAACTTCAGGCGGCGTACCTGAGTGCCTGGCGCCAAATCGGCGGTTTTCGGGAAGATGCGAAGTTTTCCACTTGGATAACGACCATTGTAGTCAATCAGAGCCTCATGCGGCTCCGCAAACTCCGCCGAACGCCGCTCACCGCGAGTTTCGAATTCGAGCAGGACGGCGAGTACCGCAGTTTCGATGTCGCCGACGGACGTCCGCTGCCTGAGGCGGAGATGGCCCGGCAGGAACTGATCGGCATCGTTCGGGCGGAAATGCAGAAAGTCCCGCCGATCTTCCGGAGAGTGCTAACGCTGGTAGATCTGCACAGTACGCCGGTTGCCGAAGCAGCGAGCCAACTGGGTATTTCAGTGGCTGCCGCGAAAAGCCGCCTGTCCCGAGCGCGGAACGCGATCCGAGCGCGTCTGGAAGCCAGAAATCTTGCCGGCGTTTCGCTATAGTGCGCGGATCACGGCCATGACGTCGCTGTCTGGCGGGAGTGCGGCGCCAAATCGCACATGAAGTCGCGCACCCTCTTCGCGAATTCGAGCCGGGATCACTGGACGGTTCAGCGACATGAGGAGGCGCGAAATACCGGGAAGGGCGCTTCCAATCGTGTCGGCGTGCCCGGCCGACCCTTCCGGGAAGAGACCGATCGGTCCATCTATCGCCGATTCGTCGCGAAGCAGGCGTCGAAGTGTCTTGGCGGCGAGGAGTGCGTTGGCGCCCGAGAATGGGACAGGATAGCAATGAAGCGCGGCGGCGACCCGCGGAAGAAGCCAGTCGCCTGGAGAGGCTACGGTGCGTCCGAAAAGGCGAACCGGCGGCCAATTCGCTGTGACAATCCAACGCACGGGTGGATCAGGTAGTGGATAACGGCGCGCGACGGCCTGTGTCAGGACAGCGGCAGAGTGAAGGATCCATAATCCCTTGCGCTGGAAATGGTTGGCGGCTAGAACGAAACGAGGATCGGCGGGCAGGTGCTCCAGTCCCGAGAAGGCGGGTTCGGGTCTCATGCGCGCGACGATTCGGGCAGTGAAGTCGCCGAGGTGGCGCGGCCGGGAGTGCCGGATATGGGGCGTCAGACCAAAAACAAGATCCCAGGGGACCGGATACTTGAGAGGCTCAGACATAGCGTCCCTTCCACTCAGACCGGCCGCGCCCCAGGGCCACACGCATGCCATCGAGGGCGATTAGTTGGAATAGGTAGATGGCGAACGGCGCCTGCAAACGTTCAGCCCATGTTCCGTACCAATTCCAAAAAGCTACCGCCGGCACAAGGCCCACGGCTACGGCCAGCGCCGGTTCGCTGGCGCCGGCCATCCACGCTAGCAAAGGAGCATAGGAGGTGAAGAGCGTCGACGCGAGGATCACCCGCGCGCCGGTCCGGGGCTGGGCGGCGAGAAAACGAAACGAATTTTTTTGAAAGCCCCTCCAGATGGCCCGAAACGAGTCGTACATCCGGACTGCGCCCAGGCTGCCAGTACGAAGCGGCTCCTGACGGAGTCCGGCGCGCGCGGCATTTTGGGCGATGGCCATATCTTCGATCACCGAACCCAGTACCGGCTGATGG
>Ga0194119_10002998_pt1 | contig 27653 bp, 20 predicted proteins | sample TA2MahC100mmetaG_FD_148620 | JGI IMG/M metagenome (GOLD analysis project Ga0194119, IMG submission 148620) | Freshwater microbial communities from Lake Tanganyika, Tanzania - TA2015018 Mahale Deep Cast 100m | ecosystem: Environmental > Aquatic > Freshwater > Lake | place: Tanzania: Lake...
GACACCCGCCCCCGCGCCGCCCGAACCTGCGCCCGAGCCTGCGCCTGAACCCGCGCCCGAGCCGGCACCCCCGGCCGCACCCGAGCCCGCACCCGCACCGCCCGAACCTGCGCCTGCGCCCACCCCCGCGCCGCCCGCACCCGCTGCGAAGGCGCCCGCCGCGGCCAACCTGGCGATGGCACGGAAGGTGCGCGGCTTCGGTGACGTGGAGCCGCTCGGTGACGGCACTCTTCGCCCCGGCGATCCGTTCTTGGTCTATGTGGAGCTCCGTGACTGGCCGTTCCTGCCCGGGATCGGTGACATGGTGCGCGCTCACGCCCGCTACCGCGTGATCGTCCGCGATGCCGCGGGAGCCGAGGTTCTGAAGGAAGGCCCGTTCGACGCATCCCGGTCCTCGCCCACGCCCAACCCGGACCTCTTCATCACCCGCATGGTGACGGTGCCCAAGACCATGGCCCCGGGCGCGTACACCCTGCGCGTGGAGGTGCGTGACATGGCCACGGGCGTGGAGTCGAACGTGACGGTGCCCTTCACGGTTTCAGCCCCCGCGAAGCGCGGACGCTGACATTTCCGGCCTCGGAGCCGCACCGGCGGACGCGTACCATGCTGGGTTTCGCCCTTCGGGGCTTTCCCGTGGCAGACGACGGTTCCCAGCCATCCACACCTGACGGCGAGCAGCGTGCCAACGCGCCGCTGGTCCCGACGTCGCAGACGGCGGCGGAGGCTCCCCCGCAGCCCGTGCGGCCGCCGCATGACGCGGCTGCGCTCCTGCCGGGCGGCAACGGCCACGCTCACCCCGGCAGCCTCGTCAGCCTCTCCATCGGCGCCATCGGCGTGGTGTTCGGGGACATCGGCACCAGCCCGCTGTACGCGATCCAGGAGACCGTGATCAAGCACGGCGGCGCCGAGCGCGACTTCATGATGGGCGTCCTCAGCCTGGTGTTCTGGGCGCTCCTGCTGGTGGTGTTCGTCAAGTACCAGCTGTTCATCATGCGCGCCACCAACAAGGGCGAGGGCGGGCTCTTCTCGCTGCTCTCGCTCCTCCCGCGCGGACTGCAGCGGCGCTCCGACCTGCGGCTCGCGTTCTTCGGGATGATCGCCATCATCGGCAGCGCGCTGCTCTTCGGCGATGGCGTCATCACGCCCTCCATCTCCGTGCTTTCCGCCATGGAGGGCCTCTCGGCCTTCGACCCGTCGCTCGAGCGGTGGGTGGCGCCGCTCACCACCGTGGTGCTGGTCTTCATCTTCGCCGTGCAGCGCTTCGGCACCGGCAGGATCGGCGTGGTCTTCGGGCCCATCATGATCCTCTGGTTCCTGGTGCTGGGAACGCTCGGCGCACGCGCCATCCTGCAGGACACCTCCGTGCTTGCGGCGGTCAACCCCGCCTTCGCCTACCGCCTGATCGCTTCCGATCCGGGCGCGACCTTCCTGCTCCTCGGCTCGATCGTGCTGGTGGTGACCGGCGCGGATGCCCTGTATGCCGACATCGGCCACTTCGGCGCCGCGCCGATTCGCATCGCATGGGCGGTGCTGGTGTGGCCATGCCTGCTGCTCAACTACTTCGGGCAGGGCGCGTGGGTGATCGCCAACGCGCCCGTGCCGGGGCAGTTCGAGGAATTCAAGCCCTTCTACGGGCTCGTCCCCACGGGGCTGCTGCTGCCGATGACGGTCCTGGCGACCTTCGCCACCATCATCGCCAGCCAGGCGATGATCTCCGGCGTCTTCTCGATGGCGCGCCAGGCCGTGCGGCTCAACTACCTGCCGCGGCTGCGCATCGTCCACACCTCGAGTTCCACCGAAGGCCAGATCTACGTGCCCTTCATCAACTGGGCGATGATGGTCGGCTGCCTCACCACGGTGTTCCTGTTCCGCTCCGCCACGGCGCTGGCCGAGGCGTACGGCATGGCGGTGACCGCCGTGATGGTCATCACTTCGCTCCTCTTCGCGGAGGTGGCGCTCCGGTCCTGGCGGTGGAAGCCGTGGATCGTGTGGACCGTGGTCGGCGCATTCCTGCTCATCGACCTCTCCTTCCTGGCCTCCAACCTCGCCAAGCTGCTCAACGGCGGCTGGTACGCGCTGCTGATCGCCGCCCTCGGGTCGATCGTCATGCTCACCTGGAACCAGGGGACGCTTGCGGTCGGCCGGATGATCGTCGAGCAGGGCCAGACCATCCACGAGTTCCTCGCTCGGCTCTGGTCGGACGTGGTGCCTCGCGTCCCGGGCGCCGCGGTGTTCCTCACGCCCTCCACCCAGGCGCCCTTTGCGCTGGTGAACTTCGTGAAGCACGCGCACGTGCTGCACGAGCAGGTGATCCTCCTCTCGATCGTGCCGTGCGACCAGCCCTACGTGTCGGACCGCGACCGCGTGCAGGTGCGCTGGATGCCCGACGGCTTCTGGAGCGTCGACGCGCAGGTCGGCTTCATGGAGGAGATCAGCGTGCCCCGCCTCCTGGCCATGGCCACGGAGCGCGGCCTGCCGTTCAAGGACGATGACGCCACCTACTTCGCGCGCAAGATGCAGCTGGTGCCAGGCGGCCCGGCCCGCATGGCCCGCTGGCGCAAGGGCCTGTACATCTTCCTGCACTCGAACTCCGCCGACGTGACCAGTTCCTTCGGCCTGCCCTCGGACCGCACCGTCGAGTTCGGCTTCCAGATGAGGCTGTGAGGACCCACCCGTGCGCGCCATCGCCATCAAGATGCTCTTCGGCGACAGCGCCAAGTTCTACGGCATCCTGCTGGGGCTCGCGTTCGCCACGCTCCTGATCGCGCAGCAGGCGAGCATCTTCGTGGGGCTGATGAGCCGCACCTACGCGCTCATCGAGGAGACCCCGCAGGCCGACCTGTGGGTCACCGATCCCACCATGCTCTTCGTGGACGACACCAAGCCCATGCAGGTGACCGCGCTGCAGCGCGTGCGCAGCGTGGGCGGCGTGAAGTGGGCGGTGCCGATGTTCAAGAGCCTGCTGGTGGCGAAGCTGCCGAGCGGTGCGCGCCAGCTCTGCGACGTGGTGGGCGTGGATGACGCCAGCCTCATCGGCGCGCCCGCCAAGATGGTGCAGGGCGACACCTCGGTGCTCCGCCGGCCGGACACGATCATCATCGAGACGCGCGGCGCGCGCACGCGCCTGGCGCAGCCGCTGAACCCCGCCGACCCGGCGGGGCCCAAGCGGCCCATCGAGGTGGGCGAGGAGCTCGAGCTCAACGAGAAGCGGGCCGTGATCGGCGGCATCGCGGAGACCAAGCCCACGTTCCAGGCCGTGCCGACCATCTACACCACGTACTCGCGGGCGATCGGCTTCTCGCCCGCCAACCGGCGCACGCTGAGCATGATCCTGGTGAAGGCCGACTCCCCCGAGGAGATCCCGGCGCTGCGCGCGCGCATCGAGCGCGAGACGGGGCTGGCGGTCTACACGCCGCGCGACTTCGCCTGGAAGACCATCGACTTCTGGATGAAGCAGACCGGCATCCCCATCAACTTCGGGATCGCCATCGCGCTCGGGTTCCTCGTGGGCGTGGCCATCGCCGGGCAGATGTTCTACAACTTCACGCTCGACAACCTGAAGTACTTCGGCGCCATGAAGGCGATGGGCGCGACGACGCCGGCGCTCCTGGGGCTGGTGGCGCTGCAGGGCGCCGTGGCCGGCGCGCTGGGGCTTGGCCTGGGCCTGGGGGTCACGTCGTTCGTGGGGCTATCGATCCCCGAGGACAAGCTTGCCTTCAAGATGACCTGGCACATCCCGGTGATCGCCGCGGGCGCGGTGATCTTCATCGTGGTGGCGGCCAGCAGCTTCAGCATGCGCAAGGTGGCAAAGCTCGACCCCGCGGAGGTGTTCCAGGGATGACCGCCGCCGGCGCCAGCATCTCCTGCCGCGGCATCACCAAGACCTTCGGGTCGGGCGATGCCACGGTGCGTGCCCTCCGCGGCGTCGACCTGGAGGCGCGGTACGGAGAGGTGATGGCGCTCGTCGGCCCGTCCGGCTGCGGCAAGACCACGCTCATCTCCATCCTCGCGGGCCTGCTGCAGCGCGACAAGGGAGACCTGTCGGTGCTCGGCGACGACCCGTCGCTGATGTCGTCGCACCAGCGCACCCAGTGGCGCGGGCGGAACGTGGGCTTCATCTTCCAGCAGTTCAACCTCATCCCGCAGGTGTCGGTGGTGGAGAACGTGGCGGTGCCGCTCCTCCTGCAGGGGACGCGCCGCCGCGAGGCGCTCGAGCGCTCCGCCGCGCTGCTTGCCGAGGTGGGTCTGCGCGGGCGCGAGCAGTCGCGGCCCAACAAGCTCTCCGGCGGCCAGCAGCAGCGCGTGGCCATCGCGCGTGCGCTGGTGTCGAACCCGCGGCTCCTGGTCTGCGACGAGCCCACCAGCGCGCTTGACGGCGCCACCGGCCAGCGCGTGATGGGCCTGATCCGCGACATCGCCACCCACGGCGAGCGCGTGGTGGTCCTGGTGACCCACGACGAGCGCATCTACCACTTCGCCGACCGCATCGCGCACCTCGACGACGGCATGGTCACCCATGTCAGCACGCCGGCCGAGGCGCTGGCCGAGAGCGCGGCACGCATGGGCGACGCGGCCGGCCGCCGCTGAACTACGCTGCTCCCCGGATACCCCACCCACCATGAACTGGAAGTTCGTTGCCCTCCCCGTCCTCGCCGTCGTCGGCATCGTCGCCGCGGCCATCACGGTGATGAAGCAGAACAAGCCGCTTCCTGCGCCGCTCCCGGTGGTGCCGCCCGTGGCATCGCCCTACGGCGACCGCGTCAGCGGCTCGGGGATCGTCGAGCCGTCCTCGGAGCTCATCGAGCTCGGCGCGCCCGTCAGCGGGCTGATCGAGGAGGTCGTGGTGCAGGAAGGGCAGCGCGTCGCACGCGGCGAGCCGCTCTTCGTGATCGACCGGCGCTCGCTGAAGGCCCAGCTCACGGGGTCCGAGGCGCGATCGGCCGCCGCCGAGGCGCGGCTCGCGCAGGCGAAGGCGCTCCCCAAGGCCGAGACGCTCGCGCAGGCGCAGGCACGCGCCGACCAGGCGCGCGCGGCGGTGGCGGACGCGCAGGGACGGCTCGACCGCCTCATGGCGATCGGCGAGGCCGGCGCGCTGTCGCGCAACGAGCGGCCGACCCGCGAGTTCGAGCTTGCCAACGCCAAGGCACGGCTCGCGGAGGCCGAGGCCAACCTGGGGTTCGTCCGCAAGGGCACCTATCCCGAGGACCTGCGCGTGATCGAGGCCGAGGCGGCCACCGCGCGCGCCGAGACCGCGGCCATCCGCACCGAGCTGGACCGCTGCATCGCGCGCGCGCCGATCGACGCGCACGTGCTGCGCATCGACGCGCGTCCCGGGCAGTACGCCGCGGCGGGCCCGGGCGCCAAGACGCAGATGACGCTCGGCGACGTCACGCCGCTCCACATCCGCGTGGACATCGACGAGCTCGACGCCTGGCGCTTCAGCGACAAGGGCAAGGCAGTGGCATCGCTGCGCGGCGGCCGCCAGGAGAGCTACCCGCTGACGTTCGTGCGCCGCGTGCCGCTGGTGCTCCCGAAGCGAACGCTCTCCGGCGAGAACGCCGAGCGCATCGACACGCGTGTCCTGCAGGCGATCTACCGCTTCGACCGCGACGACGTGCCGCTCGCCCCGGGCCAGGTGCTCGACGTGTTCATCGAGGCCGCGGCCGTGCCCGAGGCTCCCGCCGCCGCGCCGGCGGATGCCCCGGCCGCGCCGTCCGCCGCTCCTGCGCAGGGAAATGGCGGCTGACTTCGAACGAGTCCACGCCACCGAGCGCCGCGCCGCCGCGGTGGCGGTGTTCGCGGGCGCCGCGCTGATGGCCGTGAAGTTCGTGGCGTGGCGGATGACCGGGTCTTCGGCCGTCTACAGCGATGCCGTCGAGTCGATCGTCAACGTGGTGGCGAGCGGGTTCGCGCTGTGGGCGGTGGCGCAGTCGCACCGGCCCGCCGACCGCACCCACCCCTACGGGCACGGGCGCTTCGAGTTCGTGAGCATGAGCGTGGAAGGCGCGCTGATCGGCGCCGCCGGCGCGAGCATCGTGTGGGAGTCGGTGCACCGGATGCTGTCCGGCGACCTCGAGCTGCAGCGGATCGACTGGGGTCTGGCGCTGATCGGCATCACCGCCGTGGCGAACGGCGCGCTCGGGTGGTGGCTCCTGTCGCTCGGCCGCAGCACCGGGTCGGGCGCGCTGCAGGGCGACGGCCGTCACCTCCTCTCGGATGCCGTCACCAGCGCGGCGGCGATCGGCGCGCTGCTTGCGGTGCGCTTCACGGGGATCGGCTGGATCGACCCGCTCGTGGCAATCGTGATGGCATGCGTGCTGGTGGGGCTCGGCGTGCGCATGGTGCGCCGCGCGCTCGGCGAACTGGTGGACGAGCAGGATGCGGGCGACTTCGAGGTGGTGCGCACCATCCTGGACTCGCACGTCGAGGGAAGGGCCGGTGCCAGGGCACCGCTCATCCGCGGCTGGCACAAGCTGCGCACGCGCCACGTCGGCCGCCACCACTGGGTGGAGTTCCACATCCAGGTGGACGCGCGCATGGACGTTCGCACGGCGCACGAGGTGGCGTCGGCCATCGAGTTCGAGATCGAGACGCGGCTGGGATGCGGCACGGGCGGCGGCAACGCCACCGCGCACATCGAGCCGGCCGAGTGACCGGCCGGCGCCCTGCGCTCAGCCCAGGACCCGGAGCACGAGTCCCGCGAGGGCGGCGGCCAGGATGCCGATCACCGCGCAGTTGGCGCCCGTGAGCGCCGCGCGCGCGCCGGCGACGGCACGGAGGCGGTCCCAGGCCGGGAGCGCCGCCAGCACGATCAGCAGCCCGGGCAGGAAGATGGCCGCCGTGAGGAACGCGGCACCCTGCGCGGCCGCGAGCGGGCCATCGGCCGACTGCATCGCCGCCCCGAGGTAGGACGCCATCGTGAAGAGCGGGCCGGGCACGGCCTGCGCAAGCGCATAGCCGGCCACGACCTGGTCTCCGCCGAGCCAGCCGCCGGCCACGCCGGCGAGCACGCAGCCGGCGATGCCGAGCGCGACGGCGCTGGGTGCGGTGAAGCCCGTCCACGCCGCGAGGCCGCCGGCCATGCCCGCCCGGCGCAGGCCGATCGCAAAGCCCACCTGCGAGCTCGTCGGCCCCGGCAGGAACTGGCAGAGCGCCACGGTGTCGGCGAACTTGGCGTCGTCCATCCAGCGCCGGCGCTCGACGAACTCGCGCCGGAAGCGGCCGACGTGCGCCACCGGCCCGCCGAAGCTCGTCAGCCCGAGCCGGAGGAAGGCGAGGAAGGTCTCGGCCGCGGGCCGCATGCGGGCAAGGGTAGCCTTCGGCCCCGATGCGCACCGCGATCCTGGCCGCCCCGCTGGACCTTGCCACGCTCCGCCGCCTGTGGAAGCCGCGCCGCGATTCCTACGCCAACGCGCGGCTCTACGAGGACAACCGCATCCGCATCCACCGGGCCTTCACCTGGCTCGAGCGCGCCGCGAAGTGCCGCGAGGGCGAGCTCGACGACCGCGTGCTTGCGCAGTGGGCCGGGCTGTCGGCGCTCTTTGCGCGCTGGGACGGCCCGAAGGGGCAGCCCGTCGCGGAGCGTGCGGCGCTGGCGTCCTTCGTGCGCCAGCTGGTGGCGACGGACGCCGACGGCATCGTGGCCGCCACGCTCGAGCGCGAGCGCGCGCTGGTGGCGGGAGTCTTCGCGGACCGCTACCTCGCCGAGCACTTCGAGCCGCTCGACGTGCGTGACCTTCCGGCGCGCGGGCGCACGGAGAAGGTGCTCGCGGCGCTGCTGGAGCGCTGCGCGCTGGTGCATGCGCAGCTTGCGCGCGGCGGCGCGACCTACGGGAGCCGTGCCAACCGCACGGTGCTGAAGCGCACGGCGATGGCGCTCGACGCGGTCGCGTCCGCGGCCATCCAGGTGGTCATCAACCACGGCTACTCGGACGACTGGGGCCCGCTCTGCTGGCCACCCGCGCGCGGCTGACCGAGCGCCTGCCACAGTGCGACCCACTCCGCCGGCGCCAGGGTCTCGGGACGGCGCATGGGGTCGAACCCCACCGCCGACACGGCATCGCGCCCGAGGATCGAGCCGAGCTGCTTGCGCCGCTGGCCGAAGGTGCGCAGCACGAAGGCACCGAAGTCGTGCCAGGGCTCCGCGGGGCGCGGGCCCGTGCGCGGGCGGATGGCGATCATCGCGCTCGTCACCTTCGGCGCCGGCCAGAAGCAGCCGGGCGGCAGCACCGAGATGGTCTCGACCTGGGCAAGCAGGGCCACGGTGACGCTGATCGGGCCGTAGGCATCGGAGCCGACCGTGGCCGCGAGCCGGTCGGCCACCTCGCGCTGGATGGTGACGAACTGCCCGAGGCAGTGCGGGTGCGCCTCGAGCAGCGTGGCCATCAGCGGCGTCGCCGCCTGGTAGGGCAGGTTGGCCACCAGACGGAACGGCCGTCCGCCGAGCGCGGCGAGCGCCGCCGCGGACAGCGCGTGCTTGCCGTCGAGGCAGTCGCACTCGAGCAGCGCCAACCGGCCGGGACCCGCGCCCATGCGATGCGCGTTGCGCGAGCGCACGATCTCCGCCATGTCGCGGTCGAGCTCGCATGCCACCACCTCGCAGCCCGCGTCGAGCAGCATCTCGGTGAGCGTGCCGGTGCCGGGGCCGACCTCGAGCACCAGGCCGCCCGCCTGCACGCCCGCGGCCGCGAGCAGCTTGCGGATCTGGTTGTGGTCGTGCAGGAAGTTCTGCCCCAGGCGATGCTTGGGCCGGATGCCGCGCGCGGCCAGCTCCTCGCGGATCTCGGTCAGCGTCTGCGGCATCTCAGCGCGCCGTGGCCTCGGCGCGCGTCTCGCGCAGCACGGTCACCTTGATCTCGCCGGGGAAGGTCATCTCCTGCTCGACCTGCTTGGCGATGTCCTGGGCGATCTTGAAGGCGTAGGCGTCGTCCGCCTGCTTGGCGTTCACCACCACGCGCACCTCGCGCCCGGCCTGGATGGCGTAGGCCTCGCTGACATGACGGTGCTGGCGAGCGATGGCCTCGAGCTGCTGCAGGCGCTTGACGTACATCTCCATGCTCTCGCGCCGCGCGCCGGGACGGGCGCCGCTGATCGCGTCGGCCGCCATCACGATCGGCGTGTACGGCGTGGTGGACGGGATGTCGCCGTGGTGGCCGCCCACCGCGTTCAGCACCTCCTCGCTGCGCTCGCCGTGGCGGCGCAGGAACTCGACGCCGATCGCCGGGTGCCCGCCCTCCATCTCGTGGTCCATGGCCTTGCCGATGTCGTGCAGGAAGCCGCAGCGGCGCGCGACGGCGCCGTCGAGGCCCAGCTCGTCGGCGATCATCTGGCACAGGAACGCCACCTCGACCGAGTGGCGCAGCACGTTCTGCCCGTAGCTGGTGCGGAACGAGAGCTTGCCCATCGCCTCGACGACCTTGGGGTGCAGGCCGCGCAGGTTGGTCTCGAGGATGGCTGCCTGGCCGTCCTTGGCGATGCGCTCGTCGATGTCGCGGGTGACCTGCGACACCAGCTCCTCGATGCGCGTGGGGTGGATGCGTCCGTCGGCCACGAGCCGCTGCAGCGTCTCCGCGGCGATCGCCTGGCGCACCTTGTCGAAGCAGCTGACGGCGATGACGCCCGGCGTGTCGTCGACCAGGATGTCCGCGCCCGTGGCGCGCTCGATGGTGCGGATGTTGCGCCCCTCGCGCCCGATGATGCGGCCCTTCACGTCCTCGGAGGGGATCTTGATGGTGCGCACCGTGGTCTCGCCCACGTTCTCCGACGCGTAGCGCTGGATGGCGAGCAGCGTGATCTGCCGCGCCTTCTCGCGCGCGTCGCGCTCGGCGTCCTCGACCACCTTCTGCGCGAGCACCGCCGCGTCGTGCTCGCTCTGGCGGCGCACCTCCTCCATGTACTGGGCGCGCGCCTCCTCCATGGTCATGCCGGCCGCGTGCTCGAGGCGCGCGCGCAGCTCCGCGCGGTCGGACTCGATCGCCGCCTGCAGCTCGCCGGTGCGGCGCTCGAGCTCGGCGAGCCGGTGCTCGCGGGAATCGAGCTTCTGCTCGCGCTGGCCGAGCTGCTCGAGCTTGCGGTCGAGGGTCTCCTCGCGCTTCTCGACGCGGGCCTGCGCGGCCTTCACGTCGGCGAGGGCCGCCTGGATCTCGCGGTCGAGGGCCTGCCGGCGCTCGCCCGCCGCCTTCTCCGCCTGCAGCTCGACCGTCTTGGCGCGGGCCTCGCCCTGCGCCCTGGCGGCCGCCACGACGCGCTCGGCCTCCTGCGCGGCCTTGGCCAGCGACCGGGTGGAGAACCGCTTCACCAGCATCCACATGACGCCCGCGCCGAAGGTCGGCGCGAGGAGCACGATGAGCACGAACAGCCAGACCTCGATCTGCATGGCACACCTCCTCGGCGAACGTCGAGGGCAGGCAGGCACGGCGTCCCGTGCGCGGCGGTTGCCGCGCGGGACCACGCAGTCGACGGTGAATCAGGACCCATCCCGGGCGCACGGTGCGCCGCGGACGCTCAGCAGGGGTTCGTCGGTGGGTTCGGCGTCAGCGACGCGGTTCCGTTCGAGGCGAAGGGGGCTGGACGGGAGTGACGGAGGGGTCGAGAAGCACGGTCGGATCTATCAGCCTGCCGGCGGGGTGCGCCTTCGGCTGCCTTCGCACGGAGCGCCCATCGGGCGGCCGTGCGTCGGGTGGTCGGTGGGGACGGCCGTGGTCGGCCGGGCCTCGCCGGATGGATCCCGCCGCCGGGGGCGGTCGGGCATGAAGATCGTATTGTCGGGAATCCCGGGCGCGGGGTCAATCGGGATCGGCTCAGTTCGTGCCGGCCAGCTTCCGGACCGTGAACATGAAGGTCTTCTTCATGGACGCGTGCATGGCCCAGACGGTGGCCGCCCCCGCGGCCGCCGCGGCCCCGGACCCGATCACCAGCGCGATCCGGTGCACCGCCAGCCCGTCCTCGACCGTGCGGGGGGCCACGGCCTCGGGGGTGACGATGGCGGCCACCAGGTTGATGGGCATCAGCGCGTTCATGAGCGAGCCGATCCACGGGATGCTCTGCCCGCCCGCCATGCCGCACAGCCCGAGCACCAGCGCCACGGTGCCGGTGGCGAACACGGCGCCGACGGCACTGCCGATGGTGCCCTTGCTCTTGATGGACCACTGCAGCCCCACCATCACCGCGAAGGCGGTGAAGGCCAGCATCACGAGGGGATATTCGAAGGCACCCTCCGGGAGCATCGCCGGGATGGTGACGGCGGTGGTGCCCGGGGTGACGCTCACGTCGACGCCGCCCGGCACGCCGAAGCCGCGCCCGACCACGTAGATGGCCGCCGCCGTGAGCGTGGCGGTCGGCACCAGGAGCATCGGCGCCAGGAACCGGATGAGCCCGCGCAGCTTGCCGGACAGGTACGGCCCCGGCTGGATGGGCGTGGTGAGGATGATGTCGAGCGATCCGTCCTCGCGCTCGCGGCTGACCGCGGTGGCGCTCATGTTGAGCGCGGTGAGGAGTATCACCACCGTCTCCGCCGCCACCACGGCCTGCAGCGCGGTGCGGAAGCCGCCCGTGCCGAGCGCGCCGGTGCGGTGCAGCACCGGGAGCACCACGCCGCCCGCCACGCCGGCGATCACGAAGCCCCAGCGGCCCACCATGGCCGCCATGCTGGTGCCGCGCAGCTGGCTCTCCCGCCAGGAGATGGGGTTGCTGCCCACCGTCATCGCCTCGCGGCCCTCCGCCGTGGCAGGCTGCAGCAGCTTGCGCCACCACGGCGTGGACACCGTGCGCGTGCCGAGCGCCCGCACCGCGAACGCCGCCGACACGCCCAGCGCCGCCGAGAGGAGCGTGGTGAGCACGCAGTAGGTTCGCGCCGGGTGCTCCATCCACTGGCGCGCCAGCCAGCCGCGCTCCTCGCCCGCGGGCGGTGCGTAGCTCGAGGGCAGGAGCAGCGACTCGAGCGCCAGGAACGGATTGACCGGCGTGAGCACGGTGGTGGTCTCGGCGATGCTGCCGGCGCTCACGGGCACGCGCATCGCGCCGTCGGTCGCCCACGTGGCGAAGAGGTACACGACCACCGTGCTGTAGAAGACGACGACGCTGCGCTTGCCAGCGGAGCGCGTGATGCTCAGCGCGACCGCCACCGAGCCCACGGCCAGCGCCGTGCATGCGCTGATGAGGAACGAGCCCCACACCGCGGTGGGCGGCACGCCGCCGAAGAGCTGCGTCGCCATCATGAGCGGCAGTGCGCCAACGAGCAGCGCGATCACGAAGAACAGCCGACCCATCAGGTTGCCGACCACGATCTGCACGCGGTTGAGCGGCGTGGTGAGCAGGATCTCCCACGTGCGCGGGTTCGATTCCTGCGCGATGGCGCCCGCCATGAAGAGCGGCGTGAGGACGCAGATCAGCGTGATCTCGACGAACGAGAGCACCGTGAAGGCCTGCGCGCCGCGCTGCGCGAGGTCGCGCAGGGACGCGCTCTGGCCCACCATGCCGAAGAGGAGCGCCACCATGAGGAGCGCCAGGAAGCCGCTCCGGATCCACAGGTGGCGCGCCCGGCGGCTGCCGTTGGCCACGATCCGGAGGATGATGGGGTTGGTGGGCCCGAGGTCGGACGCCCAGCGGGCAAGCGACATGGCTTCAGCGTATCGCGCCCGCTCAGCCCCACGCGCCGAGCAGCAGGCCGAGGTCGAAACCGCTGGTGGTGCCGTCGCCGTTGAAGTCCGACGGGCCGGGCTGGCCCCACGAGCCGAGCAGCAGGCCGAGGTCTGCGCCGTTGACGACGCCGTCGCCGTTCAGGTCGTAGGGGTTCGCGGGCTGCAGCGCGAGCGTCGCGCTGTCCATGTCCACGGGCGCGCTCTTGCCGAACATCGCCCACAGGTCATAGGCTGCCTGGCCCGTGGCATCCGTCTTGTTGGCGTCGCGGAGGAACTCGATGTACTCGCGCGAGGTGGTCTGGTAGTACAGCGTGGCCACGGCCTGCGTCGCGCCCGCGGGCACGGCGAACAGGGTGTCGTCCCAGTACTGGCCGTCTGCGTACGAGTAGTTCACCGGCGGGCAGCCGTCGGCGGCGAAGGCGGCGTTGGTGAAGCCGCGCGGCGGGATGCGGTTGTCCTTGAACTTGGTGTTGGCCAGGGCGAGGTGGAAGTTCACGCCCTCGGCAAGCCCGGTGGCCGCGGCGACCGCGGCGTCGATCCCGTGCTTGGCCTCGTACACCTTGGTGTCGGCGGTGAGCGTGGCCGTCGCGGGGTTGTAGGCGCCGCGCTCGGCGACGGTGCCGCCGGCTGCATCCAGGAACCGCACGTTCACCCACATGCGGCGGCCCTCGGGGTACCCGCTCGGCAGCTTGTGGCCCGACTGGTTGATGACGCGCACCCGGAGCTGGCCGCCCACCTGAGTGAGCTCCATGTCGCTGGCGTCGCGCAGCATCTGGATGTTGCGCGCCTTGGACGCCTGCACGCGCTCCGGCGTGAGGCCGATGGACTCGGCGTCCATGCCCGCCTGGAACGCGATGGCGTCGATCACCCACGTGTTGCTGCCGGCGAACGAGTGCTGCGGCATGTTCTGGCGGGTGAACCACGGGTCGCCCGAATCCCAGAAGACGCAGCCGCCGCCCACCTGGTCGGGCATGTGGCAGTCCTGGCACGAACGCATCGGGCCCGTCAGGTTGCCGCCGAAGCGGCCGTCGGCGAAGGTGACGCCCGTGGTGGCGAACGTGCTGTTCTTCCACTCGCTGTAGGTGCGCTGCTCGGGGAACATGTCCGAGGGCTGCAGCGTCGGGTGCGGCGCGTTGACGGGGTTCAGCTGGTACTGGCCCGCCGCGTTCTTCGAGAAGACCGGGTTGGAGACGTCGTGGCAGGTGCCGCAGAACTCGCTCTTGGAGTGGAAGGGGCTGGTGATCAGCCACACGCGCTCGTTCCACAGCGAGTAGCCGTGGAAGTTGAATGGGATGTCGCTGAATGGCCCGCGGCGGACGTCGCGCGGATCGACCACGTACTGCGCGTTGCCGTGCCCCTGGGGCAGGAGGCCGGCCGCGGCGAGCGGGCCGATCACCTCGGGGTCGGGAGTCGGGTCCTGGTTCGCCTCGGCGTAGCCGATGGCGCTGTCGGCCCCGAGTTCGGGGTTGACCACGCGGTGGCAGAAGTGGCAGTTGATGCCGTCCCAGTCATCGAACGTGAAGTCCGCGGTGGTACCGGTCACGCTGCGCCCGCCGAGCCAGGCGCCCGGGGCATGGCAGCGGATGCAGAGCTCGCCGGCGAGGTGCGCGTCCTGGTTGGCCACCGCGAGCGCCGCATGCCACACCGGGTCGCGCGCGCTCTGGCCCATCATGCTCGCCACCCAGGTGTCGTAGGGCGCGAAGCTCGGGCTGTAGTCGGAGTGGCAGAACGTGCAGTTGATGGCCGAGATGACGGCCGTGAACTGGTCGGGGTCGGCGTTGGGCTGCGTGCCGGGCGCGAAGAAGTCCTGCAGCGTGGTCGGCAGCCGCGTCTGCCCGCCGCCGCCCGTGAACGCGCCGAGGCTGCCGGCAAGTCCCGCGGCGAGCAGCGCGGAGACGGCTGCGATGCGGGCGGTCGGCGACAGGCGCTTGGTGGATGGCGTCTTCATGGAGTCTGCGGCGTGGGGTCTGTCGGACCTGTACGCTAAATAGTGGTGGGATGGATCGGTCCGGTCAAGGCGAGAAATCACCTTCCGGCGGCATTCCGGCGCAGTCAGGGCAACCCGGACAACGTCCCCGGAACAAAACGACTGATAACCACGGGATGCCCGCGCTCACTTGCCGGTCTTGGCCCGCATGGCCGTCAGCAGGCTTGCGGTCTTGGCGGTGGCATCGAACGTCTCGCCGAGCCCGGCGTCGGCCACGGCCTTCGGGAACTTGCCCTTCATGCCCGCGATCTTCTGGACCGTCGGCGCGATGCCGTCGAGCAGCTTGGTGCGGGCCGAGGCGGGGGCGTTCACCGTGCGGTCGCGCACGGCGAGCAGCCCGCGCTGCAGCGCGTTGACGAGTTCCGGCGCCGAGCCATCCATCACCTTGGAGGCGATGTCGTTGATGGCGGACGTGAGGCTGGCGGCAATCGACTCCGCCACGGGCGTGGGGAGGCTCGGCGTGCGCAGGAGCTGCGCGAGGGTCTCGAACTCGTGGCCCACGACCACCCAGTCGGTCTCGCGGCGCGCGAGGCCCGAGAGGCGCTTGGCCATGTTGTCGAGCTGCGGCGGCGAGAAGGAGCGCGGTGCCTCCATGGCCTCCGCAAGCTGCGCGGCGGCGGCGATGCGGATCGACACCTCGGCCTGCGTGTTGGGGTCGAGGTTGGCGGCGATCCAGTCGATGGTCTCGGCAGTGCCGACGTAGCGCGCCACGATGAACGCATTCGTGGCGCGCAGCGGGTCCTTGTCGTCGGTGAACCGCTTGAACGCCTTGGTGAACTCGGCGCCGAAGGCGCGGCGGTAGCTCATCGAGATGTTCGGGTTGCGCATCTGCTCGAACATGTCCGAGCGCATGTCGGCGATCCCGGCCGGATCGGCCAGGGCGAACCGCTCGGCCGCGGACTGCACGAAGTCGGCCACCTGCTTGCGCCCCTCGGCCGTGAGCTCGCCCTTGGCCATGACCACGTCGTTTGGGAGACCCTGCGCGGCGGCGGGGGCGGCAAGGAGCGCCGCCGCCAGGAGGGCGGCGGGGGCAGCAAGGCGGAACATCGCGTTCATCGTGGCATTTCCTGCAATTGCTCGGCACCGGGGCGACCCCGGGGGATGGGGGACGCTACCCCGGCCGCGAAAGCGCTGTCAACGGTCAGCATCCGTCGCGGGGGCGGGCGCGGTTGCCGGTTCCGCGGGCTTCGGCGGCGCGGCCATGGCCTGGACGATCCGGGCGGTCAGCCTGCGTTCATATGGGACATCCCGCCCGATCGGCGTCCACTCCGTGGGCGCGCGCGTGGACTCGTCCTCGGGAAGCGGCTTGTCGGCGGGGTCCTGCGCGTAGCGCTGCTCGGACAGGCTCCAGCGGCCGATCTGCTGGTTGGCACGGAACGCGCGGTCCACGAACACCCAGGTGCGCAGCTCGATGGTCCCGCGGTGCCGGGAGAGGTCCAGGCGCGACTCGGCGCGGTCGCTGCCGGCGGTGGCCGGGCCGAGGGCCGGGTCGCCCGCGGCGGGCTCGACCGACACGAACCCCTCCGGCACGAATTCGAAGCGCGCGCGCCGGCGCTCGAAGTTCACGGTGTGCGCGAACGCATCCGACAGCCCGTCGTTGTCCGTGCGCCACGGCTCGAGCAGCGACCCCGCGGGGCGCGCGTCGGTCTCGATGACGCCGAGCGTGCGGTCGGCGACCACGGGCTCCATGCCCTGTGCGCGCGCCGCCTCGAGGGCCGCATCGAAGGCGCGTGCATAGTCGCCGTCGGGGAACGAGAGCACCGCGGGCACCGGCTCCGGCGCGCACGCCGCGGTGGCTGCTGCGCAGGCAAGGGCGAGCGGTCGGAGGAGGCGCATCGGGCCGCAGTCTACGGATTGCACGGCCGTTCCCGGCGGAGCCGATGTAGAACGCACGGCCATGAAGCTGGCGCTGCCCGCCATCCTGCTTGCGGCGCTCCTGGTGGCGCTGTCATCGTTCGATGCGGGCGGCCCCGAGCCCGACCTGACGGTGGTGCAGTCCAACGACGGCTTCACGCTCGACCCGCAGCGCATGACGTGGCAGCACGACATCCGGACCGGACGGGCGATCCACGAGATGCTGGTGACCGTCGACCCCGAGCCCGGCACGGTCCGCCCCGGCGTGGCCGAGCGATGGGAGGTCGCCGGGGACGGCAGGACGTGGACCTTCCGCCTTCGTGCGGATGCGCGGTGGTCGAACGGCGATCCGGTGACGGCCGCGGACTTCGTGGCCGGATGGCGCCGCGCGATGGTGCCCGACACGGCCGCCGACTATGCGGGGTTCCTTGAGGAGGTGGAGGGCGCGCGCGAGCTGTCGGCGTTCCGCCAGGCGCAGCTCAAGGCGTTCGCGGCGCTGCCGGAGGGCGAGCGGACCGAGGAGCGCGCCCGCGCGCTGTGGGACGAGGCGATGGCATTCGCCGACCGCACCGTCGGCGCGCAGGCGATGGACGAACGCACCCTCCGGGTCTCGCTCCGCGCGCCGCTTCCGTACTGGCTGTCGATCGCCGCGTTCCCGGTGACTGCGCCGGTCCACCGCGCCACGATCGCGCGCTTCACGTCGTTCGATGCCGCCTCGGGGCGGCGCGTCGAGGACCCCGCGTGGGCGCGGCCCGAGCACCTCGTGTGCAACGGCCGCTACACGGTCACCGACTGGCGCTTCGGCCGGCGCATGCGCCTGGAGCGGAACCCCATGCACTGGGACCGTTCGGAGGGCCCGCCCGCGTGCATCGACCTGGTGCCGATCGAGGATGCCAACACCGCGGTGCTCGCGTTCGAGTCGGGTGCAGCGGGCTGGCTGCCGGACGTGCGCGCCGACTACAAGGCCGACCTGGTGGCCGAGTCTGCCCGCTGGCTCGAGCGCAACCGCGCGCTGTACGACGAGCTGCGCGCGAGGGGCGCCGACCCCGACGCCGCGCTCGCTGAGCTGCCCGCCCCGGGACGCGGCGAGCGGCGGGACGTGCACGTGGTCCCGAACTTCGGCACGGACTTCTTCAGCTACAACTGCCGGCCCACCCTTGCGGGCGGAGCACCCAACCCGTTCGCCGACGCAGCGGTGCGCCGTGCGTTCACGCTGGCCGTGGACAGGCAGGCGATCGCCGACCGCATCGTGCGCATCGGGGAGCCGGCGGCCGCCACGCTGGTGCCGCCGGGAACGGTCCCCGGCTACCGGTCCCCGGCCGGGCTGCCGTTCGACGCCGAGCGCGCACGGCGCGAGATGGCGGCGGCGGGGTGGGGCAGGCGCGGTGCCGACGGGGTTCCCGTGCGTGACGACGGGACGAGGTTCCCGACGGTGGACCTCCTGTACTCCACGGGCAATCCGCGCTTCCGCGACGTGTCGCTGGCGCTGGCGGCGATGTGGCGCCGCGAGCTGGGCGTGGACACGCAGCTGCGCGCGATGGAGTCGAAGCAGATGAAGCCGAAGCTCCGCGAGGGCGACTTCATGGTCGCGCGCGGCAGCTGGTACGGCGACTACGACGACCCGTGCACCTTCCTCGACCTCTGCCGCACCGGCGACGGAAACAACGACCGCGGCTACTCGTGCGCCGAGTTCGACGCGCTGCTCGCGCGCGCGGCCGCGGAGCGCGACCCGGCGGCGCGGCTTGCCGTCCTCTCCGATGCCGAGCGCATGGTGACCGAGCGCGATGCCGCGGTGCTTCCGGTGACGCACTATGCCACCGTGATGATGTACGACCCGGCGCGGCTGCGCGGCGTGACGCGCGACCCGTCGTTCGACCAGCTGCTCTCCGACCTGCGCGTGCTGCCGCGGCGCTGACGGTCAGCGGGCGCCCGCGCCCACCGACACGCGCGGGTCGATCCACGCGTAGAGCACGTCGACCGCGAGGTTCAGGAGGATCACGAACGTGCTCAGGACCAGCACCACGCCCATGAGGAGCGTGATGTCCTTGGCGAGCACCGCGTCCACGAAGTGCTTGCCGATGCCCGGCACCGCGAACACCTTCTCCACCACGAACGAGCCGGTGACGGCCACGGCGGTCGCGGGCCCGAGGTAGCTGAGGACCGGCAGGAACGCGTTGCGCAGCGCGTGGCGGAGCGCGGCCTGGCGCGTGCTCAGGCCCTTGGCGCGCGCCGTGCGCACGTACTGCGCGGACATCTGCTCCAGCATCTGGCTGCGCACGAGGCGCGCGATGTACGCCGACGGCGCAAGGCCGAGCGCGATGGCCGGCAGCGGCAGGCTGCGCAGCCCGTGCCACCCGCCGACAGGCGCCAGGCCGAGGACCGCCGCGAACACGATGAGGAGCACGGTGCCCGTGACGAAGGCCGGGACGCTGATGCCGGCGACCGCCACCAGCTGCGTGGCGAGGTCGGCCGCGGAGCCCGGCCGCAGCGCGCCCACCACGCCCGCGAACGTGCCGACCACCAGCGCCACCAGCATGGCCGCCACGCCGATCGACAGCGAGACGGGCAGCCCCTCGGCGATGATCTCGTTGACGGAGCGGTCTCGGTGGCGCAGGCTCGGGCCGAGGTCGAACGGCTGCGGCGCGCGGCCGAGCGCCCACGACACGCCGCTCGCCCGGCCGAGGTAGTCGAGGTAGAAGCCGCCCGGGTCGTCGAGGCGGTACTGGGCGCGCATGGCCGCCTGCGTCTCAGCCGAGGGGCGGCGGCCCTCCGCGTCGTCGAACGGGCTGCCGGGGATGGCCCACGCCAGCGCGAAGGTCAGCGTGTAGACGACGAGGAGGAGCACCGGCAGCAGCGCAAGGCGCCGGAGGACCAGCCCCGTCATCGGCTGCCGGAGTCCCGCGGCTGCGTGCGCGCGCGCTCGACCTCGGTGCCGACCTCCTCCGCCGCGCGCGCGGCGCGCCGGTCGACGGTCCAGGTGACGCTCTCGGCGAGTTCGGCGAGCTCGGCATCGCCGCTGCGGCGGCCGACGTCCAGGAGCGGGTCCTTGGGATCGGCGATGCGGGTGATGATCCAGCTGCGGAGCACCTCGGGCGAGGTGCTTGCGCGCGCGGCCTCCATGAGCGGCGCCATGTCGGGAGTCTCCGTGGGGAGGACGCCCACCACCCACGCCTGCGCGCGCTCGGGGAGGGCCTTCCACGCCGCCGTCACCTCGGCCCAGATGGCCTTGGACTCCGGGCGCACCGCCTCGGGCAGCCGCTTCGGGTCGGCGCCAGCGTGCGCCAGGAGCGCCAGCCGCTTCACCGCCTCGACGCGCCCGGCCTGGCGGATCAGCGCGCGCGACTCGGCGATCCACTCGGCGGTGACGGCCACGCCGGTGAACTGGATCGGCTGGCATTCGGTGATGGTGCCCAGGAAGCCCGGCGCAAGCCCGCCCGTCACGGAGGCCGGGTTCGACACGATGGCGAGCGTCACGAGGTGCGGGTCGAGCGGCTCGATCGCCAGCAGCATGCCGGTGACGGTGAGGTCGGAATCGACCTTCACCTCGATCTTCTCGCCGGGCATCAGGCGCAGCCTGCGGTCGACGAGGATCGGCTGCGGCGGGAGCTCGCCGGTGCCCTCGCGGCCCGGGCTCGGCGCGGCGGAGCGCATCGTGATGTTGCCGGAGATCGGTGCATCGCCGCCGATCGCAAGCGGCAGCCTCGAGTTGTTCCGCATGCGCACGGCGAAGGTGAGCGGCTCGTAGGGGCCCACGCGCAGCGACGACGGCACCAGCTCGACGGTGAGCGCACGCATCGGGCTCTCGACGAGGTCGTCGACGGACTTCGGCAGGTGCGCCGCCAGCGCTTCGTCGAGCGACTTGGCGCGCGCGGCCACGGCCGGGGAGAGCTGCGGGGTCACGAGCGACGGCTGGCCGAGCGCCTCGGCGAGGCGGTCGAGGGCGAGGAGGCCGATGGAGGTGCCGATGTGCGAATCCGCGAGTGCCCGGAACTCGGCGGCGGCATCCTGCGTGCGCTTCGCCTCCGCGAGCGCGCACGCGTGCGCGTAGCGGGCAAGCGGGTCGTCGGCACTGAGCGGGGCGAGCGCCTTGATGGCGTCCTCGAGCTTGCCCTGGCGCCAGGCCAGCATGGCCTCGAAGCGCGCCTTGCCGGCATCGCCGAGGGCGTCCGACTTCGACAGGCCGTCGATCAGCGCGCGCGCCGGCGTCACGTTGGGCGCGAAGAGCAGGATGGCGGTGAGCTTCTGCACGTCGTAGGCGCTGATCGCCTGCTCCGGGTCGCCGCGGTCCTTGGCCCGGCGGATCTCGGTGTCGTTGCCGCGGATGGCGCGCTCGAGCAGCTGGTCGAGCTTGGCGGCATCGCCCTGGCGCTTGGCCAGCCCGAGCATGGCCACGGCGAGCGTCGACGGGACGGGCGGGAACTCGCGGTTGAGGCGCTCGATGGTGATGGTCGGGTCCATCAGCGAGATCATGCGCCGGTAGTCGTCGGTCAGCCGGCCCATGCGCAGCTCGAGCTCGCGCATGGCATCGGCCTGGCGGCCACCGCCCCAGAGCGCGGTGGCGAGGTCGCCGGTCAGCGCATACACGGCCTCGCTGCGCCGCTCCGCCTCGGCGACCGCGATCGCCATGCGCGCCGCGCGCTCGGCGCCGCGGAACGCGCCGCCGTCGAGCAGCACCGTGACCAGCGCGCTCCAGGTGTCGAGGTCGCGCGGGTTTGCCTCGACGGCGATCGAGAGGAGCTCCACGTCGGCCGCGGGGTCGTCCACGCGCATGCGGAAGAACCCGGCCGCGGCCTGCGCGGCGACCGGGAAGCTCGGGTCGACCTTGACGCTCTCGGCAAGCCAGCGCGCGTAGAGCTCGGAGTTGCCCATCCGGCTCTGGAGCGAGGCAAGCTGGTAGGCAAGCCGCGCGGAGACCGCCGGGCCCAGCGCCGAGCGCCCGGCGTCGGACAGCACCTGTTCGTAGGCGCGCACGCGCGCGTCGGCGGTCGGGTGCGCATCGATGGCGTCGGCGACGCGCGCGAGGCGGATCACGTCGTCGGCGGGGTCGATGCGGGTCAGCGCCGCGAGGGCCTCGCGCCGGGCGGCGCGCGCGGCATCGGGCGCACCGGGCTCGACGGCCTCGGCGAGGAGGAGCGACAGGTCCCACGCGAGCCGGCGGTTGGGTGCAAGCCGCGCGCAGCGGAGTGCCATTGCCAGGCACGCGCGGTAGCCCTCGTCGGTGATGTCGGGGTCGCGCGTCAGCGGGTAGAGGTCGCTGAGCCATGCGGCCGCCAGCATCTCGTCGATGCGCACGGCGAAGTCGGGGTCGGGGGCGGCGGCGGGCGGCTCGGCAGCGGCGGCGGGCGGCGCGGCCGCGGCAGCCGGAGGCTCGGCAGCGGCAGGCGGAGGCGCGGCAGCGGCAGGCGGAGGCGCGGACGCGGGGGCCGGCGCGGCATCCTGCGCGATGGCGGGGGCAAGCCCAAGGACCGACGCCGTGCAGAGGCAGCAAGCGAGCGGGCCCGCGGGAGTGAGCATCGGGTGAGTCTATCCGCGCGAAGCCGCCGCGGCGCGCGTTCGCGCGACGAGCGATGCGATGCCGACGAGCCCGAGCGGCACGGCGACGGCGATGTCGACGGCCCGGCCGGCCAGTTCCGCGGCGAGCCCGGCATCACGCTCGAATCCGCCGAGCACGGGCGCCGCGAGCGCCACGGCCCACTCGCGCACCCCGAGTCCGTTGCCGACGAAGGGCACGAGGTTCGCGGCGCTCGCCACCAGCGCGGCACCCACGGCGGTTGCGGGCTCAACCGGCCATCCGCTCAGCGCGAAGGCGGCCCATGCGTGCGCGGCCCACACCAGCACCTCGGTGCTGCGCAGCGTCATCACCGCCGCGAACGGGCGCCAGGTGGGCTCGATCGCCAGGGGCAGCCATGCCGCGGGCACCAGGAGCGCGACCCACCAGGGTGCGCCGACGCCCCGGGCGAACATGGCGGCAGCTCCCACGGCGCAGGTGGCCGCGGCCGTGGCGGCCATGGCCTGGAGGATGACCACCAGGCTGGTTCGCACGGGGATGCCGTTCACCGCGCGGTGGTAGGCCATGCGCCCGATGCTCCCGGCCTGCATCGGCACGTAGTTGGCGAGCGTGCTGGCCGCCACCAGTGCGTTCATCTCCCCGAAGCCGACCGTCCCGTGGCGGCGCATGAGCGTCCAGAAGACGCCCGAGGTGAGCGCCTGGTTGGCAAGGGCCGCAAGCGCCAGCACCCCGAGCGCGTCCCACCGCGGGCTGCGCGCGGCCCGGCCGAGCGAGTCCACGATGGCCTGGTCGCGCCAGACGGCGATGACCGCCGCGACCACGAGGAGCGCGCCCGCGACCGCGCCGACGCGGCGGTAGAGCGCGCGGTGCTTTCGGTCGAGCGGGTGCTCGGCGGAGGGCGGCGGGAGCGGTTCGCTGATGCGGCGAGGATAGGAAGTCCGTCGGGGATGGGCGCGGGACGAGCTGCGCCGCGCCTCACCGGAGAGGCAATCGGGTGGGGTGCCCCGCGATTTCCTAGGATCCGCGGGCATGTGCGGGTTCGCAGGATTCGTCGACCACGCAGACCGGATCGCGGACCCCGCGGCGGCGCTGCGCCTGATGTCGGCGGCCGTGGCGCATCGCGGACCCGACGGGGAGGGCACGTGGTTCGAGCCGCGCACGGGCGTGGGCATCGCGCACCGGCGCCTGGCCATCCTCGACCGCTCGCCCGCGGGGGCGCAGCCCATGGTCTCGGTGACGGGCCGCTGGGTGGTGGCCTACAACGGCGAGCTGTGGAACTTCCGCGATTTGCGGCGCGACCTTGAGGCGCGCGGCGGCCGCGTCGGCGACTCGACCGGCGACACGGCGGTGCTGTGCGCGGCGCTCGAGGCGCACGGTGCGGCGGGGGCGCTGCCGCTCCTGGACGGCATGTTCGCCTTCGCGGCGCTTGACCGCCACGAGCGCGCGCTGTGGCTCGCGCGCGACCGCATGGGCGTGAAGCCCTGCTTCTGGGGGCACGCCGAGGTCGGCCGTGGAGCGAACGTCTTCGTGTTCGGGAGCGAGCTGCGCGCGCTGGCCGCATGCCCGGGCTTCCGCAACCGCGTGTCCGCGATCGCGCTCGCCGAGGTGCTCTCCGTGCTCGCCGTGCGCGGCGAGCGCACCGCGTGGGAGGGCCTGCATGCGCTGGAGCCCGGGCACTCGCTGCGGCTCGACCTTCCGTCCGGGCGCATCGACCGCACCGAGTGGTTCAGCGTGCGCCGGGCCGCGGCCGCGGCACGCCGCGAGGGCTTCCACGGGGACCGCGCCGCGATGGTGCGCGCCTTCGACGGCCTGCTCGATTCCGCGGTGCGCCGGCGGCTCGCGAGCGACGTGCCGGTGGGCGCGTTCCTCTCCGGCGGGATCGACAGCTCGCTGGTGGTCGCGTCGATGCGCCACTCGGGCGTGGCCCGGCCGCGGACCTTCACGGTGGGCTTCGCGGACCCGCGCTACGACGAGCGCCCGCACGCGCGCGCCGTGGCGGAGGCGCTCGGCACCGAGCATGCCGAGGTGATGGTGGAGGACTCCGGGCTGGAGACGCTTGCCGAGGACACCATCGCGGCGTTCGACCAGCCCTTCGCGGACTCGAGCGCGCTGGCGACGCTTGCGGTGGCGCGGGCGGCGCGCGGCACCGTGGGCGTGGCGCTCTCGGGCGAGGGCGGCGACGAGCTCTTCTGCGGCTACGAGCGCCACCTGCGCGGCCATGCGCTGGCCGGCTGGATCCGCCGCGTGCCTACGTTCGTGCGGCGGCGCTTCGCCGACGCCGTGGAGCTGGTGGGCGGCGATGCGTGGGAGCGCGTGCTCCGGCCGCTCGAGCCGACCCTGCCGGCGGCGCTGCGGCGCACGCAGCGCGGAAGGCTGATGCACAAGGCGGCCGCCATCCTGCGTGCGCAGGACGACGAGGCCCTGTGGCGGTCGTTCTTCGAGGTGTGGCCCGACCCGGCGGGCGCCATCCGCCAGCTGCCGCGCGACTCGTGGGAGGCGACGGTCGCGCGCGAGGCGCGTGCCATGCCGCGCAGGTTCCCCGCGGACGAGGCGGGGTTCGTCGACGAGCTGCTGCTGCGCGACCAGACGCGCTACCTGCCCGACGACCTGCTGGTGAAGCTCGACCGCTGCACCATGGAGTGCGGCCTCGAGGCTCGCGAGCCGATGCTCGACCGGCGGATCCTGGAGTTCGCGTGGCGCGTGCCGCCTGCCTGGCGCACGGATGGCTCGCTCGGCAAGACGCTGCTGCGCGAATCGCTGCGCCACCGGCTGCCGGCGGGCGTCGACCGGATCGTCGAGCGCCCGAAGCAGGGCTTCGGCGTGCCGCTGCGCGCGTGGTTCGCCGGGCCGCTCGCGGCGTGGGCGGATTCCGTCCTCGACCCGCGCCGCATCGACGCGCAGGGCATCCTCGACGGGCGCACGGTGCGCGGAGCGCTCGACCGCGCCCGCGCCGGCGACGAGGGCGCCGCGCAGCAGGCATGGTCGGCCATCTGCGTCAGCCGGTGGTGCGAGCGCGAGGGCGTGGACGGGGCGCGGGTGGCGCGGGCGTGAGGGTCATGCCCCGGCGCGTGTCCGCAGGTTGTCGAGCACGTTCATGAAGTTGATGTATGCGTCGTACGGGCTGTCGTACGGGCTGAAGTACTTGTGGACGTCGCCGTCGGCCCAGTACTTGGTGCACATGTAGTAGAAGTGGTCGCTCGTGGTGAGCTTGCGCCAGTCCTCGAGGATCCACGGGTCGCCGGCCTCGTGCTTGGCGCGCACGGCGGGCTCGAGCTCGTAGACCTGTGCGATCGAGTTGTCCTGCAGCGGGTTGCCGAGCCACGCGCTCAGGTCACGCTCGCTGTCGGCCCAGCTGATGAACTGCTCGGTGGAGTAGTCGCCCACGGGCCGGTGCGCGGCCGCGGCCTCGCTCACGGTCTGGAACCCGTTCTGGCCCGGGTTGACGTCGAAGACCGCCTCGGGAAGCTTGTCCAGGAAGTCGAAGATCCCGGTCTCCGCCCACTGGTGCTCGCCGAAGGTCTCGTAGTCCATGAACAGGTTGCAGAGGTAGCCGTCGCCGTTGATCTGGTTGACCCACTTGGCGAAGCGCTGCGCGTCGAGCGGCCACTCCTTCCAGTTGCGGTCGCTGAAGCGGAAGGCGATGTCGTCGGAGAGCCGGTAGTTCTTGAGGAGGAGGCGCACCGGCTCCTTGCCGGCGGGGGTCGCCTGCGCGGGCGGCGCGTACACGTAGTTGGGGCTGCGGCCGGCGAGCAGGCGGTCGACGCCCTCGCACACCACCGTGCGGTAGCCGCCCATCCATGCCACGTGGCCCGCGAGCTCGTTGCTGTAGATGAGCTCCGTGTTGCGGAACGCGGTCGGCCTGTAGCCGTTGAAGAGCCGGGCGACCTCCTCGCGGTGCAGCGCGACCTGCCGGTCGAACTCCGCGCGCGAGAAGAGGAACGCAAGCGAGTGGTGGCTGGTCTCGTCGAGCAGCTCGCAGGCGCCGGTGTCGACGAGGCGCTTCAGCGTGTCGAGCACGTCGGGCGCCCACTCCTCGAGCTGGCGCAGCGCCGTGCCGCTCACGCTGAAGCTGCAGCGGAAGCGCCGGTCGTGGCGGCGCACGAGGTCGAGGAGCTTGGCCGTGGTGGGCCGGTAGCACTTGTCGGCCACCTTGCGCAGGATGCGCTCGTTGGCCTCATTGTCGAAGTAGAACGGGTCGGCGTCGAACACCGAGTAGCGGCGCAGCCGGAACGGCTGGTGGAGCTCGAAGTAGAAGACGACGGAGGCCATGGGTGGTCAGCGTATCTGTGTCGGGGGCAGCCGGTCCGAAGGCCTCGGGTCCGCGATGCCATGGACGCCCGAGCGCGCCAGCGCCATGGCCGATCCGGCGATGGCATAGGTGACTGCGGCGATCGGGCCGCCGAGACCGGGATTGTGGAGCGCCGCGCCGGCGGCAACGAGGAGCGCCGTGTTGCATGCCGCGAACAGGAGCACGACGGCCCCGTGCGACCCCGTCAGGCGAGCGAGGTTCTGGTAGGCGTGGGCCCGGTGCCCTGTTGCGAGGTCCTCCCGCCGAATCGCGCGTCGCATGAGGCAGAGCGTGGCGTCCGAGACGAAGAGCGCGGGCAGGACTGCCCATGCAGCCCATGTGCCCGGCCGCAGCCAGCACGCGTGAAGGGCGAGCGCGGACATCGTGAATCCGAGCCACGTGCTGCCGGCATCGCCCATGAAGACGCGGGCAGGCGGGGCGTTCCACGGAACGAATCCCACGAGCGCCCCGGCGGCGCAGGCCAGGCACAGCCCGACCGCGGGTTCGCCTCCCTGCCAGGTCCACAGGACGCTTCCGGCTGCCGCGATGAAGAGGCCCTCGCTCGCGGCCAGCCCGTCGATGCCGTCCATGAAGTTGGTGAGGTTCGTGCACCAGACGATCACCAAGGGGCAAAGCACGATCAGCGGTGCCGCGGGCGAACCCACGGGCATCGCGGCGAATTCGGCGGCTGCCACGGCGACGGCGGCGGCGCCCTGCACCGCGAGCCGCGTCCGTGCCCGCAGGCCGATGCGGTCGTCGAGGAATCCCGTCGCGGTGACGAGCAGCCCGGCGATGGCGATGGTCATCACCACGGCATCGCCCTCGGTCGCCGCCACCGCGATCCACGCCGCGCTCACCGGCAGCGTGAACGCAAGGCCTCCGCCGACGGGCGTGGGACTTGCGTGCGAGCCGCGGCCTCCGGGCTGCCGGATCATGCCGTACCCGCGGAGCATCCGGATGACCGGTGAGACGAGCGCAGCGGCAACGATCGCCATGGCCCCCGCTGCCGCGAGGAGGAGCAGCGACTGCGATGGGAGCGGGGTCCCCGACACGCGGCGCGGCATCCTAGTGCTTGGCCGATCGCACCCGGCGGTAGCATGAAGTTGTGGATCCGTCCGAGGTCATCGGGTTTGCTCACCGGGGTCTTCGGGCCCTCGACGGAATGCCCCGGCGCCGCAAGCAGTGGCTGATGGCGGGGTGGGACGCGTCCATGGCCGCCGCGTGCCTGTGGATCGCCATTGCGCTGCGGCTCGGCACCCTCGAACTTCCGCCGGCGTTCGCGTGGTGGTACCTGCTCCTTCCGGCCGCGATGGTTCCGCCGATCTTCTGGGCCTGCGGCCTCTACCGCGAGATCACCCGCTACATCGGGCCGAGGTA